>Ga0210394_10004017_pt1 | contig 17599 bp, 15 predicted proteins | sample IncBWC12MmetaG_FD_160121 | JGI IMG/M metagenome (GOLD analysis project Ga0210394, IMG submission 160121) | Forest soil microbial communities from Barre Woods Harvard Forest LTER site, Petersham, Massachusetts, United States - Inc-BW-C-12-M | ecosystem: Environmental > Terrestrial > Soil >... | reverse complement strand
GCGCCGCCGTTCGGCAGGCGATCGAAGCAGGATTTCGCACGCTTAAACTTCATGAGATAGAGCTTCCGGCCATTCACGCCGCCCGCGAGGAAGCCGGCCCCGACATCGAGCTGACCCTCGACGTCAATTGTCCCTGGACGCTGTACGAGGCGCGCCAAATAGCGGAAGAACTCAAAGCGGTTGACCTGAAATGGCTGGAGGAGCCGCTCTGGCCGCCAGAGAATTTTAACGGCCTTGCCGAGTTGAGGAAGTCGAGCGGCATTCCGATCGCGGCCGGCGAGAACGTCTACACGCTGATGGATTTCGAGCGCCTGCTGGCCGCCGGGGCGGTAGACTTTGTTCAGCCGAGCCCGGCCAAGATGGGAGGCATCAGTGAATTGCGCAAAATCTTTCCGCTCGCCGCGATCCACAACATCGCAGTGATGCCGCACACCTTTTACGACGGTCCGGGCTTGCTAGCGGCGATTCATGCGACTGCCGCGCTAGGAACGAATGATTCCATGATCGAGTGGCGCTGGTTCGATCTAGAGGCAACGATTTACGGCGACGTGCTGAACACGCAGGGCGGCCGGATCTCGGTGCCCCAGGGCCCGGGCCTTGGAATTGATCCGGATCCCGATGTCATCAGGGCCTATCGCTGGAAATAAGGCATGACCGAAGCCTACGAGATCATCGAGCATAGCTACGACGTGGTGATTGTCGGCGCCGGCGGCGCCGGGATGCGCGCTGCGCTCGGCATGGCCGCATCCGGGCTGCGGATCGCTTGCGTCACAAAAGTGTTTCCGACGCGCAGCCATACAGTCGCCGCGCAGGGCGGCATGGCGGCCTCGCTCGGCAATATGGGCGACGGCGACAATTGGCGCTTTCACATGTACGACACGGTCAAGGGCTCCGACTGGCTCGGTGATCAGGACGCGATCGAGTATATGTGCCGGGAGGCTGCGTCCGCGGTGCTGGAACTGGAACATTACGGCGTTCCGTTCTCACGCACCGAAGAGGGCAAAATCTATCAGCGTCCCTTTGGCGGCCAGACCATTGGATTTGGCAAGCAGATGGCGCAGCGCACCTGTGCGGCGGCGGACCGGACCGGCCACGCCATCCTGCACACGCTCTATCAGCAATGCCTGAAGCACGGCACCGAGTTCTTTGTCGAATATCTGGCGCTTGATCTCCTGATGGATGAGGATGGCACCTGCCGCGGCATGCTCGCCTGGAATATGGAGGACGGCGCGCTGCATCGCTTCCGTGCCCATCGCACGGTGCTGGCAACCGGCGGCTACGGCCGTGTCTACTTCTCCTGCACGGCGGCCCATACCTGCACCGGCGATGGCAATGCCATGGCGTTGCGTGCCGGACTGCCGCTGGAGGACATGGAATTCACTCAATTCCATCCCACCGGCATCTACGGCTCTGGCTGCCTGATTACCGAAGGCGCCCGAGGCGAGGGAGGGTATCTCACCAATTCGGAGGGCGAGCGCTTTATGGAGCGCTATGCGCCGAGCGCCAAGGACCTGGCCGGTCGGGACGTGGTCTGCCGCTCGATGACGATTGAAATCAATGAGGGCAGGGGCTGCGGCCCGCACAGGGATCACATCCTGCTCCATCTGGAACACCTCGGCGCGGAGTTGCTGCATCAGCGGCTGCCCGGCATCAGCGAGACCGCGAAGATCTTTGCAGGCGTTGATGCGACGCGTGAACCGATCCCGGTGCTACCGACCGTCCACTACAATATGGGAGGCGTGCCGACCAATCTGCATGGCGAAGTCGTCACCATGCGTGAGGGTAATCCCGAAACGATCGTCCCCGGATTGATGGCAATCGGTGAATCCGCCTGCGTATCGGTCCACGGCGCCAACCGGCTCGGGTCTAACTCGCTGCTGGACATCATCGTGTTTGGCCGAGCCGCGGCGTTGCGGGTCGTGGAGTCGATTCGGCCCGGCGAAAGTCATGTCGATCTTCCCAACGAGGTAACCGACCGCGCCATCGCCCGGCTCGATCGGATCAGGTGGTCGAAGGGTAAGACCGGCGCCGGAGCCATCCGGCTGGCCATGCAGCGGACGATGCAGCGGCACTGCGCGGTCTTTCGCGACGGCCCGTTGCTCGATGAGGGGCGGAGCAAACTCGACGGCGTCATCGGGATGATGCGCGATGATCTCAGCGTCACCGATCGTTCGATGATCTTCAACTCGGATCTCGCCGAAACGCTCGAGCTTGACAATATGCTCGCCCAGGCGAGCGTCAGCCTTCGTTCGGCGATCGGCCGGACGGAAAGCCGCGGTGCACATGCGCGGGAGGACTTTTCGAAGAGGGATGACCAGAATTGGCTCAAGCATACACTCTGCTGGCTTGATGATGCCGGCGGCGTCCGGTTCGACTACAGGCCGGTCCATCTGCAACCGCTCTCGAACGATGTGGCGACGATACCTCCGAAGGAGCGCGTATACTGATTGGCGAAACGCGGCAGGTGGGGCTCTTTCCGTTTGAAATCGGACGCCGCCCCTGAGGGAAATCGTTGGCCGCTCGAATGCCGCTTTAGCGAGATGTACCGAGAAAGTTGCGGATCAAGATGGCGATCTCATTCGCGGCCGTGTCCAATGCGAAGTGGCCAGCGTCAAGAACGTGGACTTGGGCCTCCGACACATCCCGTCGATAGGCTTCCGGCTCCGAGATATCGAACGAGGGATCATGCTTGCCCCAGATCACCAGCAGGCGCGGTTGCCTGTGACGCATCCAATCCTGCCATTTGGGGTAGGCGTCGACATTGGTGCGGTAGTCGTAGAACATGTCGCTTTGAATGTCGGCTTGGCCAGGTTGACTGAGAAAAGCATACTCATCGGTCCACAGATCCGGGTCATAGCGATCCACGTTGGGATCGCTCCCGATATGACGCGTTCGCGTCGCTTGCAGAGACAGAAGATTGGCGCGAAGGGTGTCTTCATGAGCGGCCCGATCGGCCCAGAAGGCCCGCCGTGGCTTCCACAGCGCGCCGAGACCTTCGTTATGCGCCACCGCATTTTGGACGATGAGAGCCTCGATCCGATCCGGATCGGCCAGCGCCATGCGAAATCCCACGGGGCCGCCGTAATCTTGCATGTAAAGCGTATAGCGCGCGAGCCCGAGCGCTTCGGCGAAATGCTTCATGATTTCGGCACAGTGATCGAACGTATAGGTGAAGTTTTTTGGGTCGGGCCAGTCGCTGTGTCCAAATCCCGGGTAATCCGGCGCGATGAGGTGATAGTGGTCGGAGAGTCTGGCGAACAGAGGTTCGAACATCCGCGATGAGGAGGGAAGTCCGTGCAGAAGGAGAAGCGTTGGCGCGTCTTTCGGGCCGGCTTCTCTGTAGAAGATGGAGAGCCCATCTATCTGTATCGTGCGATAGAAAGTCGGGTGTTCCACGGGATTTTCCTCCCTGGATTGGGCCAGCAAATTAGAGGATGCGAGCGTCAGAGAGATCACGAGCGATATGCGAAGAAATTGCAGCATTGGGGCCGCCGGGGCGAGTTGAAAGGTGCCGGAATGAGATATTCACCCGACCAGAGCCTCTATTGTTCCGTGACCTCGAAAATAATTTCCAGCGCGACCGGGGCGCCCAGCGGAAGGCTTGCGACGCCAACCACCAATCGGGAAGGGTTCTTTTCCTTTCCGAAGACGTCCTGCAGCAACTCCGAAGCGCCGTCGGCGACTTTCGGCTGATCGCGCACATCTCCCGACGTGGCCACTGACACGCCGAGCCGGACGATCCGAGTCACCCGGTCGAGCGATCCCAAATGCTGCCTTGCGACGGCGAGGGCATTGAATGCCGCGAGGCGGGCCGCTTTTTGTCCGGTTTCGACGTCGAGTTCCGCGCCGACGTGCCCAATAAATCTCGCCTCGCGGCCTTCGGTGGGCAGCATTCCGCTCAGAAACAGCAGATTCCCCGTCTGCACAGCCTCCACATAGGTGCCGAATGGCTGAGGGGGTGCTGGGAGCTTGATGCCAAATTCCCTCAACCACTGTTCGGCGCTGGCGGGCCGACAGCCTTCGCGGACTACCATTTGCCGACGTGCGAACCACCGTCTACGTGCAGCACCTCCCCAGTTACTTGATCTGCTTCCGTGAGATAGACGATCGCGTCCACGATGTCCTCTACGCTGGAAATCTGTCCCATGGGCTGCAGCGTCTTGAGAAACTCTTTTGGATCATCCTTGTGCATCGGTGTATCGACAATACCCGGTGCGACCGCGTTCACGCGGATGCCCTGTTTGACGTATTCCATCGCCAGGCTCCGCGTGACGGCCTGAAGTCCGCCCTTGGTGATCATCGGAACAGTGGCGTTTACGCCAGCGATCGGGTGGTCCACCATCGTCGATGTGATATTGACGATGCTGCCGCCGGACTTCTGGGCCAGCATCTGCTTGACCGCAAGCTGGCTGATGAAGAGGAAGCCATCGATGTTGACGGAAACAAGAGACCGCAGATCTTCAACCGTGTATTCGGTGAAATGCTTTGAGAAAAAAATGCCGGCGTTGTTCACGAGTGCATCGATCGAGCCAAACTTACCCGTGGCCACCTCGACGATCTTCTCCGCGGTTGCAAATTCTGCAATATTTCTGTCAACCAAAGCGAGTCTGTCTGACGGCTTGAACGCGTTCGAACTGCTAATATTTCTGGAATTCGCCACCACGCGGTAGCCGTGGTCCAGAAAGGCCCTTACCAGACCAGCTCCGATACCTTGCGAGCCGCCAGTCACGATCACTGTCTTCAGCGCATTGGCCTTTTCCGAGTTCATCGTCTTCTCCATTGAGCTGACCCAGATCGCCTTCGCTGGGGCGGAGGTGCCAGGTCCTGATGGCGGGACTTTGTGACGCGACGGCGGGACTCTGTGACGCGATCCCTGGGTCCGCCATCAAGCCTTCGGAAGGAGCGGGTCATATCAAGGTATGAGTGTGCCGGTGCCGCAATGTCGGACTTTCCGGGTGCCTCACGACTTGGGTAGCCGCGTTCTCTAACACCAACGTGTGGGAGAAATGAGACCAGTGTTGAATGGAAGGGGCGAGGGTAACGCGTACTAAGATTGGTCATTCTCAAACAAGGAAGGCCAGCCATGCCGCTCTTACGTTTTGACCTCATCGAGGGCCGTTCCGAATCGGAAATCAAGAAGATTCTCGATGCGACCCATGAGGTTCTGCTCGAGACCCTCAAGGTGCCGAAGCACGATCGCTACCAGGTCGTACACGAGCACAAGCGATCTCGCGTGATCGTGGAAGACACCGGTTTGGGATTTGTCCGGTCGGACCACGTGCTCCTGGTTCAAGTCACCAGCCGCCCGCGAAGCCGCGAGATGAAGGAAGACTTCTATCGCTTGCTGGTTGAGAGACTTGCCGAGCGCTGCGGAATTTCTCCGGACGATGTCATCGTGAATTTTGTGACGAATGCCGATGAAGATTGGTCTTTCGGCGCTGGTCGGGCGCAGTTTCTGACCGGAGAGCTGCCGAAGGGCTTGCAAGCCAAAGCCCGTGTTGGGTCACGAGCGTGAATATGAACGCCGATATTTCGGTTCCGGCAGTCAACGCGATCGCCGCCTTTGCAAATCGCGCATCGGCGAGGGCTCTGAAGCCGGACATCCGCAAGCTCTTCAAGCGCAACATCCTCGACAGCCTTGGTTGCGCGATCGCCGCGCTGCCCGGTGCTCCATTCGCGGCGTTGCGCGAACAATTCGCGGAATATCGTTCGGACGGCTCGTGCTCGCTAATCGGTGGCGGAAAGACGGCGCCCGACCAGGCCGCGCTGTTCAATTCGGGATTGGTCCGCTACGTCGATCTGCTCGACAGCTATATGTCTCCGGGAGGACTGTGCCATCCCGGAGACAATTTCGGCACCATCCTCGCGGCAGCGGAACATGCGCGAGTTTCAGGCGAAGAGTTCATGCTCGCGCTTGCCATTGCGTTCGAGATCCAGTGCAGGTTCACCAACGTGGTTCCTGTCATGGCAAAGGGTTTCAACCACGCGATCCAGCTTGCGATCTCGACTGCCGCCGGCACGGGAAAGCTATTTGGATTGTCGGAGGAGCAGATCGCGCACGCGATATCGATCGCGACTGTTGACAACGTCTCGCTCGCTTGCGTCCATGTGGAGCCGGTCTCGCAATGGAAGGGATTTTCGCCGGGGATGACGGGCATGCGCGCGATTTATTCGGCATCGCTCGCCAAGCGCGGCTTCACCGGACCATCGGGGTTGTTCGAAGGCCCGAAAGGGTTGCAGAGGATGTTTGACCAGAAGGTCGATGTCGATTGGTGCGACGATTCCCTGGAAATCATCAAGCAGACTGTCCTGAAAAAGTACTGTTCGCTCATCCATGGTCAACCCGTACTGGAAGCCGTTCTCAAGCTCAAACGCGACAACGGCCTGACGGCCGACGACGTCGAGAGCGTCCTGTGTGACATCTTTCAATCCGGCTTCGACATCGCCGGTGGCGGCGCCTTCGGTCCCAAGGACAGACCGCGGACCAAAGAGCAGGCGGACTACAATCTGAAATATTTGATCGCTGCGGCACTTCTGGACGATGCGGTCGGACCGGCGCAGCTCGCGCCATCGCGCATCCGGGCCGGCGACGCACAGGCGCTGCTGGGCAAAGTCGAGATCCACCCGGACAAGATCCTCACGGCAAGATATCCGGGCGAACTTGGCGCCCGCATCACCATCCAGACCAAGACTGGGAAAATCTTTGAGCGCGAGCAGTCCGACTACGAAGGTGGCCTCGGGAACCCGCTCTCGTGGGAACGAGAGGTCGAGAAATTCAACTGGCTGAGCGAACCCTTTGCGGATGCGGCGCTTCGAAACGACATCATCGAATTGGTTGCCGACCTCGACCAGCATTCGATCGAGGACCTGATGAATCTTCTCGCAAAGGTCAGTCCCAGAGCCGTATTCCCGGCCACTCGTCACACATTCCAATAATTCTCGATCGTACCAGAGAGGAAGACATGCATGCCAATGATTTCATGCGATATGCGCTACGGCCGGACCGACGAGCAGAAACGTGCGCTTTCGGCCGGCTTGCTTCGTGTCGTCAGCGAGGCGACTGGCGAGCCGCCGGACAATATCTTCTTCGTGATTCGCGAAGGCCGCGGGATCAATTTTGTCGAACACGGCAAGCATCTTCCCGAATTTGTCGAAGGCAACGCCAACGACAAAGACCTGATCGCAAATCTGAAGTGAGGGAGACGACACATGCCGTTCATCGAATGCCACCTCGCAGCCGGTCTTTCCCAGCCTCAAAAAGCGAAGCTGATCCGGGAAATCGTGAGGGTAACTCATCAATCGATCGGTTCTGATCCCAAGATAATTAACGTGATCCTGCATGAGCACCCCGAACACAACATGGCTGTCTCGGGACGCGTCTACGGTGAGGCTTCGAAGTAGGCTCACCAAAATAGCTTGTACAAACCGAAAGCAGCCAAACCACGACGGAATGCGCACTGCGGCGGGTGCAGAAATCATCATTCGACGCAGCCTCCTCTATAGCTCTCATCTTTCAAGGTGCTCAAATGGACAAGTCCCCAGGCATTCGGCAGATCAGACTTGAGCGCCGTTCGCCGTCTTACTGGCGGGTGACGTTTGATCTTCCACCCCTGAATATTTTCGGTCCGCTCGAGCTCCCGAAATTGGAGACGATCATCAAGTCGATCGAAACCGATGAGCGTGTGAAGGTGGTGGTTTTCGACAGTGCGATCGAAGGGTTTTTTCTGACCCACTATGATTTCCTATCGAAGCTCGAGGAGGCGACGAGTCTGCCCCCGGGTGAGACCGGTCTGCAGCCTCTGCCTGATATGTTGGCGCGTCTGAGCCGTGCTCCCGTCGTATCGATTGCGTCAATTCGCGGGCGCGCAACTGGAGTGGGTAGCGAACTTGCTTTGGCCAGCGACTTGCGGTTCGCGAGTCGAGAAAAGGCAATTCTTTCGCAATGGGAAGTTGGCGCCGGATTGGTGCCAGGGGGCGGTCCGATGGCGAGATTGCCGCGCTTGATGGGTCGTGGCCGAGCTTTGGAAGTGTTGCTGGGTGCCGACGATATCGATGGCGATCTTGCGCAGGTCTACGGTTACGTGAATCGTTCGCTGCCCGATTCCGAGCTCGACGAATTTGTCGATGCGCTTGCAATAAGGATTGCGTCATTCGACAAACAAGCAATCGCTGACACGAAACGATTGGTCGACATCGCCAGCCTGCCTTCCGACGCGGAAATCAAGCCAGAATGGGACGCATTCGTTTCTTCCTTACAGCGTCCCGCCACGCAAGCAAGGATCGACAAGTTGATGGAACTTGGCTTTCACAAACCAGGCGATGTGGAAGCACGTCTCGGCCATTACGTTGGCCAACTCGGAAATCAGTAGACCACGACCGGAGCGACGTGAAGCGTTGTGGCGCGAAGCCGCCAAATGTCCAGAAGGACCCTTTTCGGAGTGACAACTATGGAAGTCTCGGACGAACTCTTCGGCGAATTCGACTATATCGTTATTGGCGCCGGTAGCGCAGGTTGCGTCATCGCTAATCGGGTCAGCGCCGATTCTCGGAACAAGGTTCTGCTGCTCGAGGCGGGGGGCCAGGACAACTATATCTGGATACATATCCCCGTCGGCTACCTCTACACGATGGGCAACCCCCGCACTGACTGGTGCTTCAAAACCGAACCCGAAGCCTATGTTGGGCACAAGCCGATGGACTATCCGCGAGGTCGCGTGCTGGGCGGCTCGTCGTCGCTCAACGGTATGATCTACATGCGCGGCCAGAGTGCCAATTATGACGACTGGCGTCAGGCGGGCAATGTCGGCTGGGGCTGGGACGACGTTCTGCCGTATTTCATCAAGTCTGAAGATCATTTCGCCGGTTCCAGCGAATTTCACGGCGCGGGCGGCGATCTGCGCGTCGAGCAGCAGCGGCTTCACTGGGATCTGCTCGACGCCGTCCGCGATGCCGCGGAACAATACGGCATCCGGAAAATCGATGATTTCAATCGTGGCGACAACACCGGGTCGTCGTATTTCCAGGTCACTCAGAAGGCTGGCTGGCGATGGAGCGCAGCGGACGCCTTCCTGCGTCCCGTTCTGCACCGGCCGAACCTCCGGCTGCAGACACATGCCCTCGTGCATCGCATCGTGATCGAGAACGGCCGAGCTGTCGGCGTGGAGTTCGACGTCGACGGACAGGGATTCATCGCCCGTGCGCGTCGCGAGGTCGTGCTGTCGGGCGGCACGATCGGATCGCCTTCAATCCTCCAGCGGTCCGGCATCGGCAACGGCGAGCGCCTGAACGCTCTTGGGATCGACACGGTCCACCACCTGTCGGGCGTCGGCGAAAATTTCCAGGATCACCTGCAAATCCGCTGCGCCTATAAGGTCGAGGGCGCCGACACGCTGAATAGCCGAGTTCAGCACTTGTGGGGCAAGGCTGAGATTGGTCTTGAGTATGTCCTCCATCATTCCGGGCCGATGTCCATGGCGCCGAGCCAACTCGGCATCTTCACGAAGTCCGACGCAAGACTTGCACACTCCAATCTTCAATATCACATCCAGCCGCTCAGCCTCGCCGCGTGGGGCGGCGAACTCGACCCGTTCCCGGCTTTCACTGCGAGCGTCGCTAACATCCGACCCGACAGCCGAGGCACCGTGCATATCCGTTCCGCGGATCCGGCGGAGGCGCCCGCCATCCATCCGAATTACCTCTCGACCGAGAGCGACCGGACCGTGGCCGTCGAGGCCGTTCGACTGACCCGCCGCATCATCGAGCAGCCCGCCTTAGCCCGCTACAGTCCGAGCGAATTCCGCCCGGGCCCCTTGATGCAGACTGATGCTGACATCGTGCAGGCGGTCGGAGATATCTCCACCCCTATCTTTCATGCCGTCGGCACGGCGGCGATGGGACGCGGCCCCGAGGCGGTCGTCGACCACGAGCTGCGCGTCCACGGCGTGGACGGACTGCGCGTCGCCGACGCCTCGATCATGCCGACCGTCACGTCTGGTAATACCAACGCGCCAACCATCATGATCGGCGAGAAGGCAGCTGCCATGATTCTCGCATCTGCCGCACGATCGGCAGCTCCGACCACCATCCGCGACCAGTGGCCGCAGCCTAGCACCAACAGGAGGGTCTGAACGATGCCATTGCTTCAATTCCATGTTCTCGAGGGTCGCAGCGACCAGGAGCTTGCAGCGTTTCTCGACGCCGCCCATCGTGCGGTCCTCGACACTTTCCATGTGCCGGAGCGCGATCGCTACCAGATCGTCCATGAACACAAGCCGAGTCGCGTGCGCTTCGAGGATACGGGCCTCGGCATCAAGCGGTCAGACAAGTTCGTGCTGGTGCACATCAGCACTCAGCGGCACCCGATTGAGCAGAAGACCGCCTTCTATGACAAGCTCTGCGCCGAGCTCGAGCGCTCGTGCGGGATCAAGTCCACCGACGTGATGGTGAGCATCGTCGAGAACACGGTGGCCGATTGGTCATTTGGCCTCGGCAGAGCCCAGTTCCTCACTGGCGAGCTGCATGGCGCCCTTGGAGACGCCGCGTCCACGCCGCCGGGGTCGAAGCAACCAGCTGGCCCCGCCAGCGCTTCGCGGGGACGTTCGACATGCGCGCTCTTCAACTCGGAAATCAATAGCCCGCAACAAAAGTTGCGCGCTGCTGTGGCGCAAACATCATCGAACAACAAGGAGACGATCATGACGATAACCACCAGGCTGACCAAACGCTTTGGCATCAAGCATCCGATTGTGCTGGCGCCCATGACGCCGGCTTCCGGTGGCGCACTGGCATCGGCGGTAGCCGCGGCTGGAGGACTCGGGCTGTTGGGTGGCGGTTACGTAGACCGTGTCTGGTTCGAAGCCGAATCGGCAAAGGTCACGCGATCCGACGTCGGAGCCGGGTTTATCACGTGGACCATTCCCGAGGATCCGGGATTGCTCGACATCGCGCTGGAGCGGCATCCGCGTGCGATGATGCTGTCCTTCTCGGATCCAGGTCCGTATGCCACTCGGATCAAGAAAGCCGGCGTACCGCTGATTTGCCAGGTGCATACGCTCGATCACGCGTTCCATGCGGTCGATGTCGGGGCGGATGTTGTCGTCGCTCAGGGGACCGAAGCCGGTGGGCATGGCTGGGCGCTGCGCTCCACGATGCCATTCGTTCCGTCAGTGGTGGATGCGTTGGCTGCACGGGCACCGGAAGTCCTCGTGCTTGCCGCGGGTGGCATTGCCGATGGCCGGGGTCTCGCGGCGTCGCTCATGCTGGGAGCCGACGGTGTGCTGATGGGCACCAGGTTCTGGGCAACGCAGGAAGCCCTCATCCCGGACGCGGCAAAGGCAAGGGTGCTGGCGGCGACCGGGGACGAGACCATACGCACAAGCGTTTACGACCTCGTGCGGGGAAGAATTTGGCCGCCGGGTTATACCGGCCGGCTCATGCGGAACGACTTTATCGAGAGGTGGCAAGGTCGCGAAAAGGAACTCGCACAAGTTCACGGAGAGGAATTGCGGAAGGTCGAGGAAGCGGAGAAATCCGATGATTTCGAGACAGCCAACGTAACTGTCGGCGAGACCATAGGGTTGGTCCACGATATTCCGAAGGCCGGCGCCCTGGTCGATCGAATCGTTGCCGAGGCGTCTGACAGGCTGATGAAATTCGCACCGGCGCTCGCAGCCTAGGCGGCCGCCTGACATATCGGATCATCTCATGGCAAAATTGACGATCAACGGTGAACAGAAATCGTTCGACGCTCCACCCGACATGCCGCTGCTCTGGGTGCTTCGCGACATCCTCGGTTTGACCGGAACGAAGTTTGGTTGCGGCATCGCGCAATGCGGCGCATGCACGGTGCACATCGACGGCAAGCCAGTACGGTCCTGCATGCTGGCGGTCGGCGCGGTACGCGACCGCGCCATCACGACGATCGAAGGAATCGGTGCGACACCTGCCGGTGCAAAGGTACAGAAGGCCTGGCTTGATCTCGAAGTGATCCAGTGCGGCTATTGCCAGTCGGGCCAGATCATGTCCGCAGCGGCTCTGCTCGCTGCCACGCCCAATCCCGATGATTCCGATATCGACGCCGCGATGGCGGGGAATATCTGCCGCTGCGGCACCTATGTGCGGATTCGCGCGGCCATCAAGCAAGCCGCCCTCGGCCGTCAGTCGTGAGGGCTACGCCATGACAGTCGTAGAAAAGATACCAGATGTTTCGCGGCGCGGCCTGCTGACGGGCGGTTTGGCGAGCGGTTTCCTGCTCGCCTTTCATCTTCCCGTCCGCGCGACAAACGAGCCGGTGCAACCGCCCGACGTGACCGACGGCAAGTTCGCGCCTAACGCCTTCATCCGCATCGATCATTCCGGAAAGACGACGCTGGTCATGCCCCAGGTCGAGATGGGGCAGGGTACCTATACTTCGATATCGATGATCTTGGCTGAGGAGCTTGATGCCGATTTTGCGCACGTGGCGGTGGAGCATGCACCGCCAAGCGACAAACTCTACGCCAACCCCATTTTCGGTATCCAAGTCACCGGCAATTCAAATTCCGTACGATCGTTCTGGAAGCCGTTGCGCAATGCGGGGGCCAGCGCGCGCGCGATGCTGGTACAGGCCGCGGCACAGCATTGGCAGGTCGAACCGGCGAGCTGCACGACGTCGAATGGACAGGTGCTGCATGCTGCCAGCGGACGCAGGCTGTTCTATGGTGAGCTCGTCGACGCCGCTAGCACACAGACGCCGCCAAGGGACGTCGCTCTCAAGGACCCCAAGGATTTTGTTCTGATTGGCAAGCCGCTGAAACGCCTCGACACGCCTGACAAGACCAACGGCAAGGCCGTCTATGGCATCGACGCGATGCTTCCCGGCATGAAATTCGCAACGCTCAGGGCCTGTCCGGTATTCGGCGGCAAAGTCGCCAAGGTCGATGACAGCGCAGCCAGGAAACTTCCGGGCGTGCAGCAGATCGTCGTTCTTGACGATCTGGTTGCAGTCGTCGGCGACCATACGTGGGCGGCAAAAGACGCTCTCGATGCACTGGTGATTGAGTGGGACGAGGGGTCGTATGCGCACCTCAGCTCGAACGACATCTGGCGGGATCTGCGCGCCGCCAGCGAGAAGGATGGGGTAGTCGCGAAATCCCGTGGCGACATCGCCAAGGGCCTGGCCACTGGCGAGAGTTTCGAAGCCTCATACGAACTGCCATTTCTGGCACATGCGGCGATGGAGCCGGTCAACGCCACGATTCATCTCAAGCCGGACTCCTGTGAAATCTGGACCGGCTCCCAGGTCATTGCCCGAGTGCAATCAGAGGGGGCAAAAGCGGCCGGGCTTCCGGTCGAGAAAGTGATCGCGAACAATCACCTGCTCGGCGGCGGTTTTGGCCGCAGGCTCGAGCCCGACATGGTGGTTAAGGCTGTCCGAATTGCGAAGCATGTCGATGGTCCCGTCAAGGTGGTATGGACTCGCGAGGAAGACATCCAGCACGATGTTTATCGTCCGGTCTATCGCGACACAATTGCCGCGACCCTTTTTGACGGCAAGATCGTTGGCTGGAAGTATAAAATCGCTGGCTCCGCCATCCTGGCGCGTTGGCTGCCGCCGGCGTTCCAGAAAGGCATTGATATCGACGCCGTCGATGGCGCCATCGACGTTCCCTACGATATTCCGAATTTCCATGTCGAATTTGTCCGCGCCGAACCGCCGGCGGTGCCGACCGGGTTCTGGCGCGGTGTTGGTCCCAACAACAACGTGTTTGCGGTTGAGTGTTTCATGGATGAACTAGCGCGGAAGGCCGGCAAGGATCCGGTTGACTTCCGCCGGTCGATGCTTGGAAACCAGCCGCGCTTTCTCGCGGCACTCAATCTGGCGGCGGAAAAATCCAATTGGGGTGAACCACTGCCGGCGCGTGTCGGGCGTGGTGTGTGTGTGCAGCCGTCGTTTGCCAGCTTCATCGCAACCGTGGTGGAAGCTGAAGTCGACGAACAAGGCGAAGTACGTCTGCGCCGAATCACTTCGGCGGTCGACACCGGTATCGCCGTCAACCCGGATACGATTGTGGCGCAGCTCGAGGGCGGCTTGATCTTCGGCCTTACCGCGGCGCTCTACGGCGACATCACCATCGACAAGGGACGGGTCCAGCAATCGAACTTCAACGACTACCGAGTGCTGCGGATCGATCAGACGCCGAAGATCGATGTCCACCTCATCAAGAGTAATGAGCCGCCAGGCGGCATCGGCGAGACCGGCGCGAACGCGGGCCCGCCGGCGCTGCGCAACGCCATCTATGCCGCGACCGGGGTCGCTTTGCGCAGGCTACCAATCGATCGCGCCCTGATTGCGGGAAAGAAACCATGAGCGCGACCGTGCGGATTTTGCTCAGCGTTGCCGCGATTGTTGTGGTCGCGCTGGCAATCGGTCTTTGGGTCATCCGCGGCCCCGGACCGCTTGCCTTCGCCGATGGTCCGAAAGTGACGCTAATCGATTATCACGGCGCCAACCCGACCGGCGCGCCGGCGTCGCTCGCACATGCAAGTCTTGTCGAGCGCGGTGCTTATCTAGCGAAAGCCGCGGATTGCGTGGTTTGCCACACTACGCAGGGCGGCAAGGAATATGCTGGCGGCCTCGGATTCCAACTGCCGTTCGGCACGCTTTATTCGACCAACATCACGCCGGACAAAGACACTGGCATCGGCAACTACAGCGATCGGGATTTCCTGAATGCGCTGCATCGCGGCGTCCGTCGCGATGGCGCGCGGCTTTATCCGGCAATGCCATATACGTCTTACACTAATATCACCGACGCGGATGCGCTGGCGATTAAGGCCTATCTGTTCAGTCTTCCGCCGGTGCACGCGACCGCTCCCGCCAACACGCTGACGTTTCCGTTCAACCAGCGCTGGGGCATGTTGTTCTGGTCGGCACTGTTCAATTCAGACACGCGGTTCGAACCTGACACGTCGAAGAGCCCGGAATGGAACAGGGGCGCTTATCTCGCAGAAGCCTTGGCGCATTGCGGTGAGTGCCACACGCCGCGAAATCTGGCGTTTGCGCTCGACAACCGCAAGAAATTCGCCGGCGCGCTGACGGCAGGCTGGCACGCCTTCAATATCAGCTCGGATAAGACCACCGGTGTTGGCTCGTGGAGCGATGAAGATCTGATCGCCTATCTGTCGATTGGACATGCGGCGGGCCATGGCACCGCTTCGGGGCCGATGGGTGAAGCAGTCGACCATAGCTTCAGCAAGTTGACGCCAGAAGATGTTCACGCTGTCGTAGCCTATCTGCGCAGCGTGCCGGCCATCGCTTCTCCCGATTTGCCAGCGACGCCGGCGCCGCCCGCACCAGCCTCACACAGGCAGGGAGGTGGCACGCCGGACCTGCGGGGCAAGATGGTTTTCGAGGGCGCCTGCGTCAGTTGCCATGGCTGGACAGGTGAAAGCTCGATCTCGCCGTTCGCCACACTAACCGGCGCCTGGGCCGTCAACGATCCCGGTGCAACGAACGTAGCGCAGATCGTGATTTCCGGGACCAAGCGACATACGCCAAAGGATGCCATCTCGATGCCTGCGTTTGGCAATGCCTATTCCGATGCCGAGATTGCGGCCGTGGCCAACTATGTCACCTCACGCTTCGGCAGCAAGGGATCGCAGCTTTCCGCCCAGGACGTAGCGCAGTTGAGGAAGCAAACGTCCGAATGATCGCCGGCGGGTGCCGATAACGGTGCAAACCCCACGTAACAGGAGTGTCAGCCGCATCGACCGGGTAATTCAGGAGCCACGCGAAATGGTGCCTTTGGGGACTGACCACGAGCGGCCCTCGGCACCTTAGGACAGAGAGCCTTGCCATGAGGCGGCCGTGAGGCGGACCTATAGTGAGCGAAGATGCCCCTTCAAATTTACTTGGTCCTGCGTGGATAAGCCTCGTTGCACTGATCGTGCCCTGGAACCGGAGACGTTCGGTCCTCAATCTGTGGCTGATGGTGGTGATGTGCGCGTACACAGTGACGATGTGACAGAACGCAAACGCGCTGAGTTCGAGCGTCGGCGCCTGGCATCATTGGTCGAGCAGGCTGCCGATCTCATGGCGATTGCCGACCTCAGCGGAGGGACGCCGATCTATCTGAACAAGGCCGGGATGAAAATGGTTGGATTCAACAGCTGGGAAGAAGCGAGGGCGAGGCGCGGAATTCACTACATGTTCCCTGAGGACCGTCACTTCGTGAATGAGGTCCTTTGGCCCACAGTGCTGGAGAAGGGCTTCTGGTCGGGAGAGATTCGTTTCCGCCATTTCAAGACCGGAGCTCCGATCCCGGTCCTCTATTCGGCCTTTCGGTTCGACGATCCGGAGACGGGGCAGCCCGTGAACGTCGGGATCGTATGCCGCGATATCACCGAGCGCAAGCGGGCGGAAGCAGAAGCTCGTGAAAACGACCGGCGCTACCGTGAGATGGAGATCGAGCTGGCGCATGCGAACCGCGTTGCGACCATGGGACAGCTCACGGCTTCAATCGCCCATGAAGTGAATCAGCCGGTCGCCGCGACGGTCACCAACGCAGAGGCTGCTCTGCGCTGGCTTCATGCTGGATCGTCGCATCTGGAGAAGGTGCAACAGTCACTCACCAGCATCGTTGAGAACGGCACCCGCGCAGGCGAGGTGATCAATCGGATCCGTGCGCTCATCAAGAAGGCGCCGCCGAGGAAGGATTGTTTGGAAATCAATGGAGTGATCCTCGAAATCATTGAGCTCACTCGTGGCGAAGCGATGAAGTATGGCATTTCGGTCTTAACGGAATTGGCGGACCACTTACCCGTGGTTGAAGCAGATCGTGTCCAATTGCAACAAGTGCTGCTTAACTTGATTGTCAATGCTCTCGAAAGTATGGGCGCCGTCAACGAGGGGCCGAGGGAATTGATGATCAGCACAGGAAAAGTCGAAGCCGGCGGCGTGCTGGTCGCAGTGCAGGATTCGGGTCCGGGACTCGAGGCAGCCATGGTTGAGCGGCTGTTCGAATCCTTCTACACGACGAAGCCGACCGGTTTAGGGCTGGGCCTCTCAATCTGCCGTTCGATCATCGAGGCGCATGGTGGGCGCCTTTGGGCGAGCACGAACCAGCGGCGTGGCGCCACCTTTCAATTTACGCTTCCTGGCGATGCAAAAAATCCTTCGTGATCGGAAACGCTGGCGGTCCATGAGAACACGGTATGCGCCATTCGCGTCGATCTCATGTGACTCGTTCGTGTCTGTAAGGGGGCGGACCTTGGATGTTTGGCCGCATCTTCGGTTTGGACGGCCGCGAGAGCTATCGCAAACTGCGGCTGGAGCTGTTATGCTGCCCTAACCGTCTAAGCCGAGGAACTGCTCCGCATGAACGAGAGTATCCACGGAGAAAGGACCGCTTCTGAGCTGCAAGATCGGGTGATCGAACTCATCGAGCAACAGACGGCCGTTTCGGAAGTGCTGCACGCCATTGCGAGTTCGCCGCACGACTTGCAGCCCATCTTCGACGCCATCCTCGACAGCGCCACACGTCTCTGTCGAGCAGACATGGGCAACTTACGTCTCTCCGAAGAAGGCGGCCTTCGTCTCGTGGCGGTGCGGGGACCCCCT
>Ga0210394_10004016_pt1 | contig 17600 bp, 23 predicted proteins | sample IncBWC12MmetaG_FD_160121 | JGI IMG/M metagenome (GOLD analysis project Ga0210394, IMG submission 160121) | Forest soil microbial communities from Barre Woods Harvard Forest LTER site, Petersham, Massachusetts, United States - Inc-BW-C-12-M | ecosystem: Environmental > Terrestrial > Soil >... | reverse complement strand
CAACATCTCTTCGCCTTCTGTTCTTCTCTACCTGCTAAAGACCCGTAAGCCATAGTAATGGAAAGGTCACAGCACTCACAATATAGAACTTAAGCTCTATAGGTAGCCCGCCGTTTAGGGTGAAAAGCTTGTACCAGGCGAAGAACGGTACAAGAACCGTCGTTTGCCCCCGGTGACCTTTAAGGGCAACTTGAAATCGTGTTTTCAGATACGTGTGTGGGAATTCGCGCCATGGGTTCGGCAGCTCCTGGCTCTGGGGACTTGTCTGTTATTCGTGCTCTCGCCGTGCCAAGCACAGGGGGTGCCAGCGGCCTGGCAAGACCAGATCCGCGCAAGTGTAAGTGGCCGTGACCTACCCACTGCTTTCCAGATCGTCGAATCCCGTCTCGCAGAAGCTCCGCAAGACCTGGAAGCGCGTGGATGGCGCGCGCGACTCTTGGCGTGGTCTGGGCGCTGGCAGGAGGCGGATGCCGAATACCGAATTGTTCTGGCGGCCTTTCCACGCGACGTGGATATGTTGGTCGGATTGTCCTACGTCTTGACCTGGGAACAACATTACCAAGACGCGCTCAATGTGCTCAATCGAGCTGAAGAAATCGAGCCGACACGCGCAGACATTTATTTGAGTCGAGGAAGAGCGCTCCGCGCGATCGGGCAGGTCAAAGAATCGCGTGTCGCTTTCCAGAAGTCTCTCGCGCTCAACGCCGGGGATCAAGAAGCCAAGGACGGACTGGCTTCCGTCATTGCCGACCCGCGCTTCACTCTCAGCTTTGGCACGGACGTCGACACCTTCAACTACACCGGCACGGCCTATGCTTTCACCACGAGCCTGACGGCGCAGATAAACGCGAAATGGACCGCGAATATCTCCCTGGTTGGCCAACAACGGTTTGGCCAGGCAGCGGGAACATTTCTCCCGAGTGCCAGCTACAAGCTGACGCGTCGCGACTCGATCAGCGTCGGCGGAGACATAGCAAACGCCCAGTCTGTCGTTCCCATGAACAGTGCGTTCTTGGAATACGGCCACGGTTTCAGTCTCGGCGAACGTTTCGGGATCGAAGCTTCTTACCACCAGCAGTGGTATTGGTACCAGGGCGCTCGGGTCATGACACTTACACCTCACATCACGCTGGACCTGCCGCGGAGCTGGAGTTGGTCGCTGCAACTTACCGAAGCTAAGAGCAGCTTCGCGGGTCTTCCCCCGGGTTGGCGTCCTTCGGGATTGACGCGCGTGAACTTTCCGATCCACCGCACCCTCAGCGGGAACGTCTTCTACGCCGTTGGAACCGAGGATTTCGCGCTTGTAGATCAGATCGCCAGCTTTTCTGCCGAGACTTACGGCGGTGGGCTGAGTTATTGGTTTCGGAGAAGGCATCATTTCAGTGGATACGCCGGAAGACAGGAGCGCTCGCAAGGGCGCACAGAAACAAGTTATGGAGTCAGTTATGCCTTCCGTTTTTAGTTTGGTAAGCCGCTTGGCGCCGTCAAGATATGTGCTGTGGGCGGTTCTACTTTCCGCCGCGGGCATTGGACTCTTGCTGGGTTTTATCTTACTGCGGCGAGTTTATCGGCACCGGTATTTCCAAAGGCTGAACCGTCGGATGGCATTTCTCCGCAACAATTGGGAAGGCGTCACGCAGGGAATTGTCCCGACCGAGTCTTGGTGGTCGAAAACCCTTGATCGTGAGATGGTGGAATCCATTCTCCTCGACCAACTCGAAAATGCGAACCCGACGGAGGCAGACCGGCTGACCAAGTTCTTACGGTCCAGCGGGTTGCTGGACCGTCGTCTGTTTGAGGCCCGCAAGTACCGCGGCGGGCGAAGGCGCAACGCCCTGTTGTCTCTGGGCCGGATGCGTGTTCCTGAGGTCATACCAGTACTGTCGGAGGCGCTGGAAGACCCGGACGGAGAGACGCGTCTGATAGCGATCCGGAGTCTTGGTCGCACGGGGCTGCTAGAAGCCGCGGAGCCGATCGTGCAATACGTCTTGAGGGGTCTGCCGGATGTCGCAGCCACGACCGTGCAGAACGCTCTGCTACGCTGTTGTCAAGAGAGGCCCGCCATTCTGCTCCCGTATATTGCCCGGGCAGACGACGCCGTCCGCCCGCTTTTGGCTCGGGTTCTGGGCGAGTTCGCCTCGGCCGACATCGCGGACGACCTCATTTTATTGACGACAGACAAGGTGGCCGAAGTACGCGCTTCTGCCGCGCGTTCGCTCGGATTCAGCAAATCTGCTGTAGCCATAGGTGCGCTTGCGCGCCTGATCGAGGATCCAGACTGGTTCGTTCGACTCCGCGCAGTGGCAGCGATGGGCCAGATGAACGATCCCAGAGCAATCCCACCTCTGGTCGCGGCCCTGTGCGATGAGAACCGGCTAGTCCGGCTGCGCACGGCAGAGGTCTTGAGTCGCTTCGAGAGGCAACTGCCAGAAATTCTGAGGGCCGTGATGTTAACCAGAGATGAGTATGCGCTGCAGGCATTCATCTCTCAAATCGAGCGCGTGGGTGCCATCCCGAAACTCATCAATGCATTGGGCGATGCGGCGAAACAGAGCGAAGCAAGGAAGGTCCTCATGAATCTCCTGAAGTCGGGCGCACACCGCATGTTGCTCGATGCCTTGGCGCACCACCCAGTGGGCCGCATCCGGGCTGCTGTGGCACGTCTTGTGGCTCAATCCGACGATGAGCGTTTGCTGCCGCAACTGGACGAACCGCGAGCGGCACAACCTTCCGAAGAACAAGAGGTTATCCAACTGCACGGCCATGAAGCACAAAAGAAAGTGCCAGTCTGATGCGCCTTTTTTTGAATGTCTCGAACGACACCCTATTCTTCTATTACCTAATTTCCAATCTGGTGTATTTCGTTTTACTGCTCATCTCTCTGGTTAACAGCGCTGCGCACCAACGTCGCCTGGGCAGTGTTCGCCTCGAACGGACGCGACTGTCACCCCTGATTCCTCCGGTCAGCTTGATCGTGCCGGCCCACAACGAAGAACGCACAATTGTTGAGGCGACCGAGTCATTCCTAACGCTCGATTATCCGGAGCTTGAAGTCATCGTTGTGAACGACGGTTCCATCGACGATACGATGGCCAGGCTCCGGCAGCACTTCAAGTTGTTAGCCACCGACCTCGTATATGTGACAGAAGCTCCCTGTAAACCGGTGCGTGCCGTCTACATGAGCACGATCCAGCCCAAACTTCTGGTCGTGGACAAAGAGGCCGGAGGAAGCAAGGCGGACGCGGTGAACGCAGGCTTAAACGTCGCATCAAGTCCGTACATCTGTGTCCTTGACGCCGATTCCATTTTGGAGAAGGACGCACTGTTGCGAATCATGGTGCCGATTCAAAACGACCCGCGGCAAGTTGTGGCTGCGGGAGGCATCGTTCGCGTTCTGAACGGCGCACGAGTGTCGCAGGGGCAGTTGCAGGAGGTTCGGTTGGCCAAGCAGTGGTTCGAGGTCATTCAGGTCATTGAATACTTGCGCGCGTTTCTGATCGGCCGCGAAGGTTGGGCAAATTTCAATTTGCTGCTGATTATCTCGGGGGCATTTGGAGTCTTTCGCAGGGACCTGGTTCGCCAAGTGGGTGGCTACAGGCCTGACGCTATTGGCGAAGATATTGACCTCGTCGTGCGTCTGCATCGCCACCTGCAAGAGAACGATAAGGAATACCGCATTCACTTCGTGCCGGATCCCGTGTGCTGGACGGAAGTACCTTCTGACCTACGGTCTCTCGCGCGGCAACGTGCACGATGGCAGAAGGGTTCGATCGATGTTCTTTGGCGGAACCGAGATATGCTCTTTCGTTCACGTTACGGGGCAATTGGCTGGCTTGGTCTGCCCTATCACTGGATTTTTGAAGTGTTCGCACCGATGATCGAGATTATCGGGTACACGACTATTATAATTGCGGCCGTGCTCGGAGTTATGAGCCGTCAATATTTCTTTCTGTTCTTGTTGTTCGGCTATGCTTTTGCCACCCTCATATCCATAGGTGCTGTGCTGCTGGAGGAAGTCACCTACCGCCGGTACAACGACTGGCGCGATGTTTCGCGGTTGGTTTTGTACTGTTTTCTCGAACATTTTCCCTATCGCCAGCTCCACATGATCTGGAGGTTGCAAGGAATATGGCAATACATGAGAGGGGATATCGCCTGGAGGCCCATGAAACGGATCGGATTTGAATCGCAACGTTCCGCGAGGTAGTCCTTGTAATGCTTCTCGAACCGCAAAGAATCGTTCGTAATCTTGGTGGCAATTAGAATGAATGCACGGTACGGGATGCAGGCTTTGTCCGCTAAGCCAGCATCCGCGTGTCGTAGGTGGCCAACCGAAAACTGAGCGAAAGGCTTAGGATATGACACTGTTTTCCTATCTGAGAGGAGACGAGGGAGAAACCGGACAATGGAACCACGACAGACGGGCAAGCGAGGTCGGCCCCGCCGCGATCCAGAGCTTGCGATTAGCCACGGGATCGTCGTGCAGCCGCGATTTCCACGATCGCTGCACTGCCAGGTCAAAGCCGCGGCGGCGGCCGAAGGACTTACCATAAGCCGTTGGATCTTGGAATTGAGCGCCCGGGCTGCCGGAGCGCAGATCCAGGCGGCGAGCCGTCACGAACGGAGAAAGAAAACTGCCTGGGGAATTGCGTTTTGCGCCCAAACGCTCCGAGGTCGAAAGCGGTTCCTGGGGTAGTCGATTGCCCTTGTTAAAATCCTTCAAAGGCTTTTCGACACGCTACTCTGACCGTTGGTGCTTGCCTGACTTTGGGCTAGCCTAGAAAGGCTCAAAAGACGATTCCGGCTGGGACTGTTGTGCCGGGATCGCGCCGAAGAGGTGATCACCTGAGGTGTGCGCTCCGAACCATGCAGTACGAACGGATAGGCTACCGGAACTACCGTACCATTCCCTCGACAACCCCCTCCCAATACTCTTAATCGGAGGGATGATCCTGTGAGACGCTTGCTCCTGATCCTGGCTGCCGCGGTGATAATCGCATCGAGCTCGAATGCCCGGGCAGCAAACGTCAAACCCACCGAAATCAGAGGCCATTCCATCGGAGAAACCATAGCGACGTTTCTGAGTGTGGAACCTGAGGTACAGCAGGAAGCAGATGTATGTCGGCAACACCTTGATCAAACTGACTGCGCTCGTCTTTTAGCGGCTTTGGACGGCGGGCAGCGTACTGAGATCTCGACCTCAGGCCCGACGACCTTCATCCTCGATGGAGGAAAGCTAGTCAGGCTGACGATGTTGGTGGATGGCGTTGCAGATGCCGTGACCGCCGATCTAACACAAAAGTTCGGTTCCCAGTCGCGAAAGACGACCATACTCGGGCAAAACATTTATGGAGCGAAATGGGAGAATTACTTATTCGCGTGGGACACACCGGATGCCTACGTCACGCTTTATGAGGACAACGATCCGTTGCTTCGGGACCGGCGCCCTTTGCTTATGGTTGAGTCGCGCGCGCAAGGCCGAGAGTACACGGTTTCAGTGAAACAGCTCGGTGCCAGTCGAAATCGGATGACGGAACATGCGACGACGAGCACGTCCCAAGCTGCAACCTTGCGATGAGCAAATAAATGAGGGATGGATGGGCAGCGCCTAGATCGGGGAATCACGAAACCAGAGTTTGCCGTATTTCCATGTGCTCCACTCGTTGATATTTCCGCCCATAATCCTCTGTAAGGCCCAATCGGTCGAGCACTCCACGTTATAAACGCATCGGTCGCTTACTTCCGGATGGTAGATGCGGTTGATCTGCCAGAGACCACGGCTCTCCCCGCCGTCCCCCGTCGCTTTAGGGTCATGCTCAGACTCGCGGGAAACGATCCATTCTGCGACGCGGGGATCTACGCCTGCGGCCTTGCCGGCGCTTTGAACGTAGGCCGAACGCCCAACCGCCGGCCAGTGGCGGAAGTCGCGCGCAATCGTGCCGCTGAGGCGGCGATCGAGTTTCCAGTGATCCTATCCTCGGCCGCGTACCCGAAAGAAGTCCAAATAATGGCTAACACGTATACGGCGCAGAGAATGGTGAGGAAGCAATGAGTTACCGCCATTGCCCCGAGGGCAGGACTGATCCCTCTTGTCTCTGGAACTTCACTGGTGTTTCTCGCGCTTCTAGGCGGCTTGGCTGCACGCGTGGGCGGTGCGGGAGTGATGGCGGGCGCAATACGCGTCCCATTCTGGTTGTGCGCTGGCCATGGCGCTGACCGCGGGCGTTGGGACGCTATTCGGGACACTGGCGTAAATCGCCACGTATGTCCACCTCGGCAGCCCCGCTGCACATAGACCTCACATGCGCGGTGTTCGATTTGTTGCCTCGCGGCGAATTTCTCCCTCATGGCAGACATGCCCTCCGAACTCGTTGGCCCTTGGTGTATGTCCGAATTCTCCTCTTTGAATTCCTGATCATTACCGGCGATATTCGCCACTTTGGGCCGCATTTCGGCAAGAAAATACAGGGCATTCTGGCCTCGCCGCCGGAGACTAGATTCGGGCTATTTCGCCCAGTTCTCCACAGACAGCCCAGCTATCCGCCTGAACTCGCGCTCGTTGCTCGTGGCAAGCGTGACATCCAAAGCCATTGCGTGCGCACCAATCCACAGGTCATTATTTCCAATCAAGCGTCCCTGTTCCTCCAAGGCAGCGCGGATCTCCCCATACGCTCGCGCTGCAGCCCAGTCGAGGTTCTCTACCGGAATGTCCTGAACCAGTTCCTCGAGCTGCGTCAAGGCTTTCGCCCGCTGACTACTCTCGCATGCGCCATAATACAGTTCACCGTAAGTAATCGCCGACATGACCAATTGTCCGGGCTTCAGTCGCTCGAAACGAGCTTTCACCTCGGGCGGTTGGTGTTTGGCGATGTAGATGCAAATATTCGTATCCAACATATAGCGAGGCTTCATAGCGCATCTCGCTTCTGAGCTGCCTCATCTCGCCAACCCTCAGCCATAAAGTCCTCCGGCATGGCCCCGAGCGTCGCGAACGCCTGCCCCAAATCCCGCTTTGGCTCTCGCAGGACGATATCGTTTCCGCGGCGTAAGATTTCCACTTCGTCGACATCGAACCGAAATTGTTTCGGTAGCCGTACCGCCTGACTATTACCAGACTTGAAGATTCGGGCTCTGTTCATGAACATCCTCCGGCCAGAGTATTAAGTATATACACACCGTATATACATTGCAAGTGGGACCGCGGCCCTGCGTGAGCGGGCCGGCGCCTATGGAACGAAGCACACCTTGGCGTGTGCCTGAATATCAGGCATCCTGATATTCAGGCAACGTGGAGGTGGACTTTGGAATCCGCAAAAGTCGCCAAACGCGGCGCGGTGATCGTTCCTGCTAAGCTGCGTAAACGTTTCGGGATCGAAGAAGGCTCCGTAGTGACTGCTGAGGCCCGCGAGGACGGCATTCTGATTCGTCCTGCCGTCATCATTCCTGTCGAAAGATATAGCCCCGAGCGCAAGGCAGAATTCCTTCTTTCCACAGCGACAACGGTCGAGGATTACCGCCGAGCACGAAAAGCAGTTCAGAAACTTGCCGTCGATCCGGATTCGATTCCGCACCGCCGGCCCGAATAAATGGACCGATTGTTCTTGGATGCCAACGTACTCCTCTCTGCAGCAGCCTGGCAACCCAATGTGGGGCTACACAGACTGTAGAAGTTGAAGAGGATCGCACTGATTTCCTCGCGCTATGCCTTGGAAGGAGCAAGGATCAACCTTGCCGATGACGTTGAGCGGGACCGGTTGACGAGACTGTCCAGAAGCAATGATTACTTCGATGTACCTTCGAGCGACCTGTCTCAGTGAGTTCCGACTTCGGGCGACAGGTGGAGCAGGGAGACCTGCTCAATCAATTGCTCGGCGAGCTCGATATCCTTCAGCCTCCGGCGGTAGGTTTCCGACGCATTCTTCGAAGAGGTCGTAAGATGAGCCGTGCCAACCGGTTTGCCTACTGCAGTCCCGATCTTGACCAGTCCGCCACCGAGTGTAGATACCGACCATTCCACTTTTTTCTTGCGGACCACAGCCGCTGTCACGCCGCTCGTGGGGATGTCACACGTATGATCGCTGCCGCCGCTCGATAGCGAACTTCCTTCTGCTGGTCATCCAGGAGCGGCGCGAGCGTCGCCACATCGTTCAAGGAACCGTGAACTCCGAGCGCCTCGGCTGCCGCCGCCCGCACGATCCAGCTCTTATCTTGCAGCGCTTCGCGCAAAACCTCGCGCGCATCATCGCTGGTGTCATCCGCAAGCAGCCGGGCAGATATCGCGCGTGCCGGCGCTGCCTTGTCCTTCGCCAGCTCTATCGCCGCCGTGACTCCGAACCCTGCCGGTCCCAGGAAGGCTCCCGCCGCCTGCTCTGACCCCAATTCGGCGAGCGCCTTGGGATCGTGCAACTCTTCGTGAACCTGCCGCAATCCTCCGCGAACCAGGCCCCTGGAGACTTTGCGATCGCCGTCCAGAATCTCCCGGAAGAGATCCTGGCCGCTTCTGTCCCCCATGGTCCACAGCGCCTGCGCTGCGGCAAAGCTGACGACAGCGGAGTTGTCGTCGAGGGCGGCCTGTAGCTTCGGTATCGAGCCGCGCGATTTCAGAGCGCCGAGCACATCGACCGCTGCTTGCCGAACCGGAGCATCCTTATCGTCGAGGCCACCCTCAATCAGCGAAACAGCGTCCCGCCGCAAACCGATCGTGCCCAATGCCGCGATCGCCTGCGCGCGACGGTCATAGTTCCTTTCCGCCAGCCCACCGTTCAGGCACTTCCATGCTTTGCGGATTACGGCGGCAGGGGAGAGCACTGCTGCATCCGGTGAAACGGCCGCTGCCACGGAAGGTGCGGCGCCCGCTTTGCCCGGCGCGGCCGCCGCCGTCGAACCGGGTTTCGGTTGCGCCGCCGGAGACGGCGACGATGAGGGCCGCTGTTGCGCGCCCCGCGCCCACACACACAGGGCCAACACCACCATTCCCGTGCCCGTCGCAACTCTGAAGCGTGTACGCATCGCAGACCCTCCCGCGGGGCACGAACCGCAGCATCAGCTCGCGCTCCGGCGCCGAACGACTGCGCCAAGCGAGGCGGCCTGTTTGTCCGACAACCGCGCGAGCACACTCTCTCACTCGCTCTGGTACCAAAACTCGGCCGAACCGTTTGGTCTTGAACTCGATGTGACTGTGACCGCCTTCGTCGGCTTTTTCGAGCTACCACAGTCTAGCTGGATCGGGCGGCGATATCTGTTCATTGCGGGACACATACGTTCGTGTTTTGCGAAAACAGCGGAAAGCGGTGGACACTTCGCGCTGTCAGCCCCAGTTGCTTCCGCCCGTCCGCTCATGCACATCCGTACACAGATGTGCTTAAGTGAACAGACTCTTATCTCGGCGCTCGCTCAGAATAATGAAACTGCGACAGTCGCCAGGGACTTGCCTTGAGGACCGCTCTAACCGTGTGATCGCAGGGAGGTTCTGATTCTGGCGGTAGTCGCTTAACCGCGAATGTGGTTCGCTTGGGAAGCGACTCAACACTCGTCTCTACCCGCACCGATTTCGGAAGAAAAGCGAGGGGATTCAGGACTCGATGGAAGCTGCTTTCCCAGGTGTGAAGACTGCCGTCGCCTTCTTGAATGGTTCGGCGACTTGGGAATGTTTTGCGGCCGGCTGACCGCTGCGTTTTTCGTTCCCCCTTACGAAGTCCGGGAGTTCGTCCGCCAATTTGACGAGTTGGGATCGAAATCGCTGCCGTTGGCGGCGCTTGCTGGGGCGGCCACGGGAGTTGTGCTCTCCCTGTCGACGCGAGATAGCCTGATTCGCTTCGGCGCCAAATCTCTTCTTCCGGCGATCATCGTTCTTTCCATTATCAAGGAGAGCGGCCCGATCATCACGGCCTTGGTCGTCAGTGGCCGAGCGGCAGCGGGCATCGGCGCTGAATTGGGCGCCATGAAGGTGACCGAACAGATTGACGCCATCGAGGTCTCAGCCGTCAACCCGTACAACTTTCTGGTGGCGACCCGAGTCCTGGCCTGCATCCTGATGCTTCCGCTCCTGACCTTGGTCACGGATTTCTGCGGCATCCTCATGGGATGGTTGACCAACACGCTGGCGGAACCAATCTCACTCCGTCTCTTTCTAGCGAACGGCTTCCAGAATGTAGCCTTCGGTGACTTCCTGCCCTCGACTCTGAAGACGATGGTGTTTGGTTTGATCATTGGGCTGGTCGCGTGCTTCCAGGGAATACGGGCGCGGGGAGGCACCGAAGGCGTGGAGCATGCTGCGACGACCTCGGTGGTTTTGTCGTCGCTGCTCATCATCCTGGCCGACGTTTTGCTGGTTCGCTTGATCCTTGTGTTTTTCCCGTGAGGCGCCGATGGAAGCGATGCGTACAACAGACGAAAACGCTGCCCTCCCCATTCAGGTGAAAACTCTGCACAAGTCTTTCGGCGAGCAGGCTGTCCTGAGCGGAATCAATCTCGAAGTCAGGCAAGGAGAGACGCTGTCTGTGCTGGGACGGAGTGGCACAGGCAAGAGCGTCTTGCTGAAATTGATCGTCGGTTTGCAAGTGCCGGACTCGGGTTCGATCTGCATCCACGGGAAGGAGATCGTCGGTCTTCCCAGGGACCAACTCAATGCAATTCGCAAGCAGATCGGCTTCTTGTTTCAAAACTCCGCGTTGTACGACTCGCTTACGGTGGAAGAAAATGTCGCCTTTCCGCTGCGAAGGCACATCAAAATGTCCGACGGAGAACGGAAAAAGCGGGTGCGGGAACTGCTCTCAAGCGTCGGCATGGAACAGGCTTCGCAAAAAATGCCCGGCCAGATCTCCGGAGGAATGCAGAAACGCGTTGGGTTGGCGCGGGCCCTTGCCCTCGGACCCGAGATCTTGCTCTTCGATGAACCGACGGCGGGCCTCGATCCGATCACCGCCGCAGAAATCGGAGAATTGATTCTCAAGCTGCAAAAGGAACGCAACGTGGCCTCGATCGTCGTCACGCACGACATTCACGGTGCCCAGACCGTGTCGGACCGGGTGGCCCTGCTGCGTGACGGGCAAATCCTGATCGAGGGAACATTCGAAGATTTGCACAAAAGCAGCGACACATTTGTCGTCCAATTCCTCAATAACGGCTCTTTAGGTGGCGAACATGTCTAAAGCCTTTCGTGTGGGCGCTTTTGTCGTTTTGGCGCTTTTGTTCCTGTCTACCGGAATCTTTCTGATCGGCAACAAGGAATTCCTATTTAGTCCAACGTACCGTCTGAAGACAGATTTCCAGAATGTTAGCGGGCTGGACAACGGGGCGGAGGTCCGGGTTGGTGGAATTCACGAAGGAACGATCAGCCGTATCGACCTGCCGACAGAGCCGGGGGGGAAGGTGACCGTCGTGATGAAGCTGCACAGCACGACGCAAAACATCATTCGCAAGGATTCCATCGCCTCGATCAAAACAGAAGGTCTATTGGGCAACAAGTATCTCGAGATCTCCTTCGGAACCGCGAAGGCACAGACTGTCCAGAACGATGATGTCATCGCCGGCCAAGCTCCGCTGGATATCGCCGAGCAAGCCAAAGACTTGGCGGCCTCAGCCAAGACCGGCGTCGAGGCGTTCAGCGACAACATGACAGCACTCCAACACAATTTCCTGTTGAGCGGCTTCTTCAGAAAACGCGGATATAACGACCCAAGTGAATTGACGAAAAACTCAATTTCCAAGGTGCCCGCGGGGACTCGCACCAAGGAGTTCGACTATGATGGCGCGAAGCTTTTCGATAAGCCGGACAACGCAGAACTCAAAAACAAGAAGGCCATCGACGAGGCGGGGAGTTTCCTGCAGGAGAACAAGTTTGCCCTGGCCGTGGTGGCCTCTTCAGCGGCCACCGGTGATATCGCGAAAGACCGGCTGCTCACAGAAGCCCGCGCCAAAGTGATCCGCGATTATCTTGTTCAAAACTTCAAGTTGGATGACACCCGGATCAAGACCATCGGATTGGGAAAATCCAACCAGGCTGGCGACACCGGAACAGTTCAGATTCTGGTTTACGCCGCAAAGCCGGCTTCGCCGCAGCGCCTGAAGCAAATCGCCGCCGGCCACTAGCGCGGGCTTTTCCGATATTTGCTCGGCCGGGATTACGCTTGAGAGCGGCCTTACGCGAAGAAACAAGATTTCCTCTGGCAATATACTTCCGGAAAATGACTGGGCTGAAAACACGCACGGCCCTGGTTCGGTCGGTGGCTGGCGCGCACGCGTGACGTCGGCCACAACAGTATCCTTTATGGCTTTTGGGATGTGGCTACCGTATTCTCCTCTGGCTCCAGCGCTGGGCTTCACGCGCCTACCGAGGATGTACTGGCCAGTCCTTATGCTCACGCTGCTCAGCTACGTGGGCTTTATGCAGATCATCAAAGTGTGGCTGCTGCGGAAGCAAGGGATCTAGACTGACTTTTCCGGCGACGGCACCCAGATCAAGGAAGGCCTGAAGAATGCCCGTAGGCAACAAGGAACGGCACCGCACAGAACGCATCGGCTGGCTACGCGCCGCAGTACTGGGCGCGAACGACGGCATCCTTTCAACAGCAAGTCTGGTGCTGGGTGTCGCCGCTGCGCACGCGACTCACAGCAACGTAGTGGTCGCAGGGGTCGCCGGCCTGGTGGCTGGGGCTATGTCGATGGCTGCCGGTGAGTTCGTGTCTGTCCACTCGCAGGCAGACAGCGAACAGGCCGAACTCGAACGCGAACGTACAGAGCTTAAAGCAGACGACAAGGGCGAGCACAAGGAGCTGGCGGCGATCTACGTTGCTCGCGGGCTCGATCCTTCCCTCGCGAAACAGGTCGCCCAGCAGCTGATGGCCCACGACGCGCTAGGCGCGCATGCCCGCGACGAACTTGGCATTTCCGAGACTCTCGTTGCGCGTCCGATTCAGGCTGCGTTGGCGTCGGCTGGCGGCTTCGCTGTCGGAGCAGCCATGCCTCTGCTCGTTACCGCCATAGCCCCGGGGGCGGGCCTGATCCCTCTTGTCTCTGGAACTTCACTGGGGTTTCTCGCGCTTCTAGGCGGCTTGGCTGCACGCGTGGGCGGTGCGGGAGTGATAGCGGGCGCAATACGCGTCACATTCTGGGGTGCGCTGGCCATGGCCCTGACCGCAGGCGTTGGGGCGCTGTTCGGGACACTGGCGTAAATCGCCATGTCATGTCCACCTCGGCAGCCCCGCTGCACATAGACCTCACATGCGCGGTGTTCGATTTGTTGCCTCGCGGGGAACTTCTCCCTCATGGCAGACATGCCCTCCGAACTCGTTGGCCCTTGGCGTATGTCAGAATTCTCCTTTTTGAATTCCTGATCATTACCGGCGATATTCGCCACTTTGGGCCGTATTTCGGCAAGAAAATACAGGGCATTCTGGTCTTGCCGCCCGGAGGCTACCTGAAGAAGATCTCGGCATGACGACAGCGCTCGACGCCGCTATTCCCTGCTGCTGTCGTCCGACTTCCTAACGCAGTTGTCGGACTTGGGGAATTCGACAGAGATCCGCCCGGCGATCCTGTGTCCTGTAGGTAAGCGCTGTTAGTCGGCGGGATTGTCCTTCTTCTGACGGGAGAGTAAGCGCTGGAGATATTTGGGGCCTTCCTTTCTATAATCCGCTAAACCTCCAGCAACGAAAATCTCACAAATTTGCGACAGGGTTCTGCCTTCGCGCTTTGCTACCTCATGTAATTCCTTCTTCAGATTTGCGGGGAGCCTAAAACCGATTTGCTCGTTCTTGGTCCGCATAGACGAAGAAATACTAAGGCTTGGACGACAGGGGGTCAAACAGAAACGCTTGACAAAGTTGAACCTAAGATGCTAAACATGGCTAAACCATGCTATACATAAAGTGCAGTGGAGCTGAAGATGGCAACGCTTAACGAGGACAAGACAGTTAGAGGTTTGCAATCGTTGGTTCGTCAAAACATAAGGTTCGCGAAGTCTCTATGGCAAGGCGAGCTCAGCCCCTTTAGTCTTCCGGAATTGAAAAGACTTTCCCGCGGTCTAGGTCTCTCGATAGCTTCCGGTGAAGTTCTCTTGCTCCAGGGTAGGTGGTACGTCACGCACGCAGGCCTTTTGCGCCTCGCTAAAGAATACAAATGTCGCGGCATTCATTCCCATGTGGTCGTAGGGCTTTGTGACCCTCAAAACAGTCGCTGGGTTTTCAAGGCGACCGTTTACAAATCTCCTGGCTCCAAGGGCTTCGTCGGCTATGGCGACGCTGACCCTTCTAACGTGTCGTCCCTGGTCCACGGCTGCGAGATGCGCATCGCCGAGACCCGTGCCGTCAACCGCGCCCTCCGTAAGGCCTATGGCATCGGCCTGTGCTCGGTCGAGGAACTCGGTTGGTCGCCCAGAGTCGCGGACTCCAAGCCCTCGGGTCCTGCGAAGCCCGGCACGGCCCGAAGCAACGGTCATGGCAATGGTCACCATAACAGTCAGCCGCGTCTGCGCGACCGCCTCTGCCTTCTGATCCGCCAACACGGGCTCGACGCCACCCTCGTGAAAGCCTACGCGGCTGATTACTGCGGAGCCGCAACACTTCGAGATGCCACCAGAGATCAGATCGAGGCTTTCATCAATCACCTTGCAGATCGGGCCGCCAAGGATCGCGAGGGCTTGCTCTGCCACCTCAACAGCTATCCCAAACCTGAGGAGGTCACGAAATGAGGCGCTTCATCCCGGGACTTTATCGTGAACGCCACAATGGCGACGACGTTCTGGAAGGCGTCTTCCTGGCCCGGGTTGATCGAGCCTTCTACCGCTGGCATCCCCAGAGACCGTTCTACGTCCTGCGGTTTGGCATCTTGGAACCCAAAGAGCAACAGGGCCATTCCCTCACCGGCAGGCTCTATTGCACCCCGAGAGCCCTCTGGAAACTCCGTTGGTTCCTCCGGGATTTCGGCTATGACCTCGATCTGCTGGGTCGGGATGAAATCGATGAAAAGAAGCTGGTGGGGCTTCGAGGAATCGTTCGTGTCTCGCGAACCGTCCTGAATGGTCGCACCTATCTCAATCTGGGTGGCTTCGCGCCGGCCGATGAATGGGAAGCCCTGCCGGTAGCAGGGGGCCAAGAGGCCGGTCATGATCTTTAGCCACACACAGATCGCGCAGTACCTCCGTTGCCCCCGAAGCTACCGCCACCGCTATCTCGACGGTTGGCGGGAGAAAGAGACCAAAGCATCTTTGCTCTTTGGCCGTGCCTTCGAGAAAGCCTTGGCAGCGTTCTTCTCGCGGGAGGACAGCGCTGCTGCGTTATTCAAGGAGTGGGGAACCTACCGGGACACGCAACTCGAGTATTCCCGTGGAGACGACTGGGAGCGCATGGCTCGTCAAGGTGTGCAGCTGCTCGAGAGACTGGCGCAAGACGATCGCATTCGCATCCGCCAGCCTCAGCGCAACATGCAGGTCAAGCTCGTTCGCTCGGTTTCGGACGAAAACCAGTTCGTCGCCTATGTCGACGCGGTAGGAACCCTCGATGGCAAGCGCTGTCTGCTCGAATGGAAGACCACCACGGCGCGCTATCCAGAGGAGCCCGAGGGGCTATTGGCCCTCGATCCTCAGCTCATTTGCTACTCCTGGATCAGCGGGATTCCCGACGTGGCCGTAGTGGCCTTCGTTCGGAAGCGCGTTTCCGAGATTCAATACCTCAAAGCGACGATCAGCAACGAACAACGGCGGGAGTACGGCCGGTTGGTTGAAGCCACTATCAGCCAGATCGAAGCCGGCCAGTTCATCCCGCACAGCGGCATCCGCTTTCCCCAAAACGGCTGTGTAAGCTGCGCCCAGCTCGGTCTATGTCTGGGCAACCCCCAGTTGGTCGATGCCAAACTGACCCGGACTCCTGGAGCGAGCGACCTTGATTGGCTTGACCTGCTTGACGACTAACGGAAGGCCTATGACGCCACCGAAGCTCAATCGTCGACGGGCCTTGATCGTGCTGTCGAAGATCGATGAGATCCTAGCATGGGAGAAGAACACCGCTCAGGAACGGGATACGCGTTTCGTCGAGTTAGGCCGCTACCTGTGTGAGGTCCGCGCCGGGCAGTACTGGCGACTCGACAATCTGGGGTCGTTCGATGAGTTCCTGGAGAGGAAATTCCCCGGTTCGAGGCGCAAAGCCTACTATTTCATGACCATCCATGAGCATCTGCCTCGGATTGCCAAGCCCGAACTGAGGCTGGTGGGTTGGACGAAAGCCACCGAACTGGTGAAGGTAGCGCGCAGGGACGGGGATCGCTTCGAGAGTGCAATCTGGTTGCACAAGGCCCGGTCAATGCAAACCGAAGACTTCAAGCGAGAGGTCGATCGACACCTGACCGGCAAAGAGACCGAGCCCTGGGAGATCATCTACTTCAAACTGTACAAGAGTCAGCTGCCGGTGATCGAGCATGCCTTGGAAACAGCCGCCCTGATGCTGGGAACCGATAAATCCAGAGGCTACTGCCTGGAGATGATCTGTGCCGATTTTCTGGCCGGAGCTAACCTCGAGAACGGCGATGCCAAAATGCTGCTGCTTGCCTTGGACCGCCTCTACAAGCTTCTGCCGTCTCCTCAAAAACAGCAATTCCTTGAAGGCCTAAAGAGAGCTTCTTGACCGCGCTTCGACCTAAACGTCCCAGATTTCGCCTTGATCTGGAGTCCTATCGCCGATTACGTCAAATAGTCTTGGAGCGCGACCGATGGCGTTGCCAACCCTGCGGCGCAACGGAAAATCTTCAGGTCCACCACGTTCGGGCACGGAGTAGCCTGGGTGATGACGCCACCGACAATCTAATGACCCTCTGCGCGAGTTGCCACCAAGAAGCTCACACAAGAAGACGCTGCAGGTAGGCGCGTGCGGACCTGATCCCCCGCGGCAGTTGAATTCAAAAGCGGCATTCGCTTGCTAGTCACGCGGGGAAGTAGGGAGCAACGAGCTACGCAAGGACGACACGGGAACTCGCACCACTAGACTGACGAGCAAGGCCGCCATATACAGACCCAACGCGAGCAAATAGAGGAACCGAAACCCGAAGTACATGGAGTTATATTCAAGAACTCCCCCGCACAGGGCACCGAGCAGGTTCAGCGACATGATATTGGAAATCTCGCCGCGAGAGGCCAGAAGCCTCGAAAACACGATCCCCGAAAAGAATACTGGGCACGTCAGTAGGAGTGTTGCCTCGATGCGTCCTAGGAGCGTGGAAGGAAGCGACGTCGAATAGGATATCCACAGGCCGAAAACCAGGCTGGCGATCAGAGCCAGGTAAGGAAGATAGACGCTCTTGCCAGTAGTCTTCTGCACCGCCAGATTGGCCAGAAATGCCATGGAAAGAATGCCCGCGATGGAGATTGCCGTCACCTGCCACGTATTGCCGAATGACAATCCTAGTTCGGTGATGGCTTTGGTTTCCACGAGCATGAAACCCGCGCCTAGAAAGAAAAATGGCGTATCTGAGGGGTCCGGCTTAACGCCGGAAAAGCTCACGGTCAGAACGATCGAGAGCGCTAGGATGAGCCCTAGCATAACCAGATAGGAAACCGGATAGACCCGCTTGGGCATATAGAAGAACGGCCAGTCATCGGTGGAAACATCAGT
>Ga0210394_10004015_pt1 | contig 17602 bp, 12 predicted proteins | sample IncBWC12MmetaG_FD_160121 | JGI IMG/M metagenome (GOLD analysis project Ga0210394, IMG submission 160121) | Forest soil microbial communities from Barre Woods Harvard Forest LTER site, Petersham, Massachusetts, United States - Inc-BW-C-12-M | ecosystem: Environmental > Terrestrial > Soil >... | reverse complement strand
GGATGGTCTCGATTCCCTCCATGTCCGGCATTACAATGTCGGTAATGACGAGCGCTGGACGGGTACGGTGGAACAGCGCGATGCCTTCCTTACCGTCCTTCGCTTCGTGCACCGTGTGGCCCGCACCGTTCAGCACACGACTAAGGAGCCGGCGCAGCTGCGGATCGTCGTCAATGAGTAGGATCTCCGCCATACCTTCCTCCTTTCGCCGGTCGCTGCACTATTTCATCCGCTGAGAGCAGCATGCAGCGCGGCCGCCAATGTCTCTTTCGAGTACGGCTTGCTCAGAAGTTGCAGATTGCCGAGAACGTCGTCGTTCCAGTCGGTCCTGGCCTCCCGAAAACCCGAGGTCACCACGATCTTGAGGGCAGGCCAGCGCTCCTGCGCGAGCCGCGCCAACTCGACGCCGTCGAGGCCTCCCGGCATGACAACATCGGTGAACAACAGGTCGACCGGCTGGTTCTGTAGTAATTCGAGCGCGGCCGCGGCTCGATCGCATTCGAGAACGCGATATCCGAGCTCGCGAAGTAGGCGCATGGCGACCCGGCGCATAGCCGGATTATCTTCGACGACCAGTACGCTCTTTCCGGCGCCAGGCGGGACGGCGATCGGCTTCAGCGCTTCGATCGGCGCGCCCTCACCGATGGCGCGGGGAAGATAGAGCCGGAACGTGGTTCCCACGCCCGGTTCGCTGTAGACGGTGAGATTGCCGCCCGATTGTCGCAGGAACCCGAACACCATGCTGAGGCCAAGACCGGTCCCCTTGCCGGGCTCCTTGGTGGTGAAGAACGGCTCGAAGATCCGGTTGACCACCTCAGCTGGCATGCCATCGCCGCTGTCGCTGACCTCGATCATTGCGAAGTCGCCCATTGTTGAGTCGGGATACATCGCCACATGGTCCGCATTGAGGTGACGGTTGGCGGTCGTGATGATCAGGCGGCCGCCCTTTGGCATCGCGTCGCGTGCATTGTTGGCCAGGTTCGCAAGGGCCGCCTCAAGCTGGGACGGGTCGGCCGTCACCGTCCAGACACCGTCGCCGAGGTTGAGCGAAATCTCGATGTCTTCGCCGAGCAGGCGCGTTAATAGCCTCACGGTGTTGGCCACTAGTTCGTTCGGATCGATCTGCGCCGGGCGCAGCGGCTGCCGTCGGGAGAAGGCCAACAGGCTGCGCGTCAGCTCGGCACCGCGCCAAGCCGCTTCGAGCGCTTCACCAACGAGTTCATGCAATTCCTCATTGCTTCCCGGCAGATCGCGGGCCAGATCGAGATTGCCGATGATGACGCCGAGCAGATTGTTGAAATCGTGCGCCATCCCTCCCGTAAGGTTGCCGATCGCTTCCATTTTTTGGGCCTGCCGGAGCTGCGCCTCGCTGCGCTCGTGCTGTTCGCGGTGGCGCAGGTTGTTTACGCCGAACGAGAGATCGGCAGCCAAGTCTTTTAGCCGATCCAGCTCCTTCGCGTTGAAGGCATCTGGCTCTGCCGCGAAGATGGCGAGAACCCCAAACGGGCTGCCAGAGCGGTCCTTCAGCGGCAGCGCGGCGCTGGCGGCAAACCCGCGCCTCAACGCCTCCTTTCGCCACACCGCGACATCAGGGTTGGTATCGAAGTTCTGATTGACTTGAGCCTCGCCGGTCCGGCTCGCTGTGCCGGTGGGGCCGTGGCCGCGCTTCCCATCTGCCCAGGTGATCTTTGCGGTCGCAAGGTATGCCGCGATGTCATTGCCGACCCACGCCACAGGCCTGACCGCCGTGGTCCCGTCGTGATCCGCGAGTCCGACCCAGGCGCCGGCGTAGCCGCCGACTTCGACCGCGATGCGGCACATCTCGTTGTAGAGTGCGGTCTCGCTGGTAGCATGCACCATTGCTTCGTTGGCAGCGCTCAACGAGCACAGCGCTCGCTCTCCGCGTCTGCGCTCGGTGATGTCACGGATATTGCATTGAATGACCGGTTCGCCAGCTTCGTGATAGAGGTTGCTGACAAATTCTACGTCGATTCGGCGACCGCCCTTGGCTCGGAGGGGAAGATCGTCGTAGCGAATGTAGCCCGTTGCTTGCAATTCGTGGAAGCGGGCCGCGCTCATCGCCGTATCTTTGAAAGGCCCGATCTCCCAAAGTGCCTTGTCGAGGTATTCCTGGTGCGAGTACCCGAGCAACTCAATCAGAAAAGGATTGACGTCTATGATAAATCCTTTGACTGGGTCGACGATCAGGATGCCATCCTTGGCGGCCTCGAAAAGCCGCCGATAGCGCAGTTCCGACCGCACAAGTTCTGCTGTGATCCGTTGCATACGTGATATCCGATCGCGGTGAGAGGAGGCGCCCAGAACAATTATTTTGGCCACTCCTAGCCGACTCTACTGACTTTGCTCCCGAGAGCGCGACGACGATAGGTTCGGAATCTACTTAAGGTTAAGGGGCCTTGCGACGCAGTTGCGCTGGCTCACCTTGACGGCGCTGTATCGGAACGCTCATCCACGCGCGAGAGGACCGTTTGGTAATACTCGACAACGTAGACGCGAAGAGCGGCAGTAAGGCTCAACGTTGTCCGATCTCGATCGATCTTGGTGGCGAGTTTACTGACCGATCGGCCCTGCCGGCTGGCTATGTCGCGCAGCGCCTCCCGCATTACCGGCTCAAGGCGCACAGTGGTGCGATGACCGGCGACGATGATATTGTGTTTGGTCACACGAGGCACATCGAGATCCCCCAGCACCTCAAGATGCGTAAGTGCTCGGCTCGAAAACCTTTGGGCGTGATGATTGCTGCGTATGACGTTCGCGTTCAGATGCGGCTCGGATAAACGCCCACGCCTCGCCCGTCTTTAGTGGGCTCCACTGACGCGTCGCCGCCACTCAAAGAAAGCAAACACCCCGGTAGGATCAAGACTGTACCAAAGATGCCGGGTGCATCTGGTTTAAAATCCTCCGCGATCGGCACCATGATCAGTAGGAAGATCGTGAAATCAAAGGGGTCCAGGGTCCAGCCAAGCCTTGGTCCCGTGGTCGGCTCCTTCCACCACGGAATCGGAGTCCCCGCGGCCTCTGCCGTCGTCACCATAGCGCACCTCACCTGTTCGGCGGCTCGTGTGCCGAGCCTTGCCGCAACTGTAAGAGCTCCAGCCGAATAAGTCATGCGCATTTGTCGCAGTCGCAAGCCGACCCGACCAAGAGCTGGCTTGACCGGGAATGGATGTTAAGGGTCGCCCCCCGGGGATTCGATCGTCGTCCGGCGAAGGTCTGAAATCGGCGCGACGGCGTCGTCTGAGCCGCGGGAGGTTCGGCCTCCACCCGGACCACCGGGTGACGGTCCCGGCGGCAACGACTGCAACGGGGCAGGACTTGCCGGGCCCGGCACTGGCCACCACCGGCAGTTGGGCGCCGATAGCCGCCATTGCCCGCGCTCCAAAGAGCGTCTAATTCTCGTGCGCCATGCGCGGTGCAGTTGCGGTCCAAACGCCGGCTTTTGACGCGCCATCGACGGCGTGCATTCTCGCTGTATGCACCGCTGAAATCCTCGGCCTCGCCGGCTACTCCATCGTGCCGGCCCTGTTGCCCCAGATCATGGCGGCCTGGTCGCTCGACAGCACGCAAGGCGGCTGGCTCGCCGGCATCAACGCGGGCGGCTACATGGTCGGGGTGGTACCTCTGGTCGCCGCGACTGATCGGATGCCGCCGCGGACCGTCTATCTTGTATGCGCTGCCCTCAGCGTCGTCTCGTCGTTTGGGCTCGCGCTTAGCGATGCCTTCGGCCCTGCCCTTGTCTTCCGCGCGCTCACCGGTCTCGGCCTCGCCGGGATGTATATGCCCGGCCTGCGCTCGTTGACCGATGGCATCGAGGGGGCGCGCCGAGCACGCGTAGCCGCGCTTTACACGAGCTCTTTCACCGTCGGCACCGCCCTCTCCTTCCTGCTCGGCCGGGCCGGCATCCTCTGGGGATGGCGCGCGGCGTTCATGGTCGCGGCGGTCGCAGGGCTCGCCGCTTTCGTCCTTGCCTGGGCAATGTTGCCGCGATCGTCGGACAAGCCCGCCCCGGCGAAAATCTTCTTTCCGTTGCGGGCGATCCTCCGGAACCGCAGCGTAGTCATCCTTATCATCGCCTATACGGCGACGATCTGGGGCGCTGTCGGGTTACGGCAGTGGGTCGTGGTGTTTCTCGGCTTTTCTGCCGGGGACCCCACACGCACGGATTGGGGCATGCTGGCGATCGCCGCGCTCATCAATCTGCTTGGAGTCCCGGCAGGCCTGTGGGGTAACGAGCTCGCGATCCGGTTTGGCCTTCGTTTCACCGCGATCCTCGTCTTCGTCGTTACCGCCGTCGTCACGGGCCTCTTCGGTCTCACCGCCCTACTGCCCTTCTTTCTCGCAGCGTTGGCGGCCCTCGCGGTCGGCTTCATCGCGCAAGGCAATTTCTCGAACCTCACCTCGGGGCTGCTCGCGGTCGCCGATCCGCGAGATGCCGGCGCGACCATGGCGCTTTACTCGTGCATCGGCTTTGGTGGCGGGTTCCTCGGCACCGTCTTGTTCGGCTTCACGCTCGACCGATTCGGCGGCGTCAACCAACTCGCCGCGTGGGTCGCCAGCTTCGGCGGCTCGGGGATCGTGTGCCTCATCGGCGCGGCGGCGATGGCTCTGTATGGTCGAGGCCGCGTTCTTCGGGCGCGATAATCCGAGCGCCGAGTTCCAGGATCGTCACGGCCGAGGAGGGCGCGAAATTCGGGGCCTTACCGTCGAGCAGTACATCAACAGGCTGGGTCAGGATTTGATCCCGCTGGCCGAGCGCTGCGCCCGGATTATGCGCGAGGTGCTCGGGAGCCCGGAAGCGCTCAGCGCCGCCCCAAGCGGCGCGGTTGAACGATCGAAGCCGATCAGCCTCTCGATAAGATGGTAGGAAGCCGGTGATGGTGTGGCCGCGGCCCGATGCCGGCGGCGGCGACGAGGAGCCGTTGCAGGTGTTTTAGCTTTCACCGCGCGGAGCCGGCTCCGCTCCGCGGCATCGGTAGCGCCCGACGACCGGGACGGCATCGGGCGATGTGCCCAGCTTGCCCAAGGGGACGACTGTCGCTATAGCGGCAGCCGGCTAAGGATCCTTCGCGCACGGAGAATGCAATGCGTCTGAAAGACAAGGTCGCGATCGTCACCGGCGGCGCGCATGGCATGGGCGAAGCAGAGGCTCGGCTGTTCGCCAGGGAGGGTGCCCGGGTCGTCGTCGCCGATATCCTGGCGTCGGCGGCCGAGACGGTCGCCGCCGACATTCGCGCCGGCGGCGGCCAGGCCATTGCCGCGGCGGTTGACGTCACCAGCGAGGCGGCATGGCGCACGCTGATCGACCAGACGCTGTCGACCCACGGCCGGCTCGACATCCTGGTCAACAATGCCGGGATTTCCGGCAGTTCGGTCGGCGACCCGGACGGGCTCGACGGCTGGGACCGTATCATCGCGGTCAACCAGACCAGCGTCTTCCTCGGCACCAAGCTAGCGGCCGAGCAGATGGCCAAGACCGGCGGCGGCTCGATCGTCAACATCAGCTCGATCATGGGGTTTGTCGGCGGCGCCAGCGGCCACCCGGCCTATTGCGCCTCGAAGGGCGCGGTGCGGATCTATACCAAAGCCGCGGCTGTGCGCTACGGTCCCCGAGGCGTGCGGGTTAACAGCGTTCACCCCGGCTACATGCCACCAATGTTGAATGCGACCAATGCCGGCGAGCGCGCCGACAAGATCGCGCTGACCCCGTTGCGCCGGCTGGGCGAGCCGCTTGAGGTTGCCAATGGGGTGTTGTTCCTGGCGTCCGATGAAGCCTCCTTCATCACGGGCGCCGAACTGGTCATCGACGGTGGCTTCATCGCGCAGTAGCCATCAACACCACTTGTCCATCCCGGCGAAGCCGGCATCCGCGTTGCAGCATTCTCGGCCGCCGATAGGTCGATCCGGGCTAAGGGTAGAACCTCGCAGTTCGATCGTGGCTCCGCGAACGGCCGAAAATCGGCGTGCATTGCCATCGGCGCACGGATCGGCTAGACGGCCGAATTCGGGTCGCAGAGTAAAGGAGGGGCAGCCAAGAATGTTCTTGATATGTTCACACATGTGGCGGCAGACTGCCAGCCCGAGCCACCAGCCGGCACGACGCCCATGACCCGGTCAGACAGAGCGCCCATCGTGACAACCGGCTTCATCGCACTCGATCGCGTCTCCATAGACGGTGGCTCTGACGTGCTCGCCGCCGCCGGCGGGTCATGTGGCAACATCTCTGCAAACCTGGCTCAGCTTGGTCACACCGTGTTCCCGATCTCGACCCTCGGCCTCGACGCCGAAGGAGCGCACGTCGTGAACGAGCTCCGCAGCTTGGGTGTGCGCACGGACTTCATCTCACGTCGCGACGAAAAGCGAACGCCCGTGGTGGTCCAACACGTCGTCGGACGCCATAGTATCGCGCTCGACCATACCTTCGCATTCGAACAGCCTGAGATCGCCGATTGGCTCGGAGTGAGCTATCTGTCGGTACTCGATCATCTGCAGGCCATCGCTGGGATACCCAAGGTCCTCTATCTCGACCGCGCATCCAGTGAGGTTCTTGAGGCAGTGCACTGGGCCAAGTCGATCGGCGCCATCGTCATATTCGAGCCATCGGAAATCGGCGACATCGTGCTGTTCCGCACGATCGCGGACCTGGCGCACATCGTCAAATACGCCGAGCGACGGCTCCGTGCGCCACCGCACCTCACGGCGCCCGTCGAGATCTGTACCCAGGGATCGGCGGGGCTGCGCGTCCGATTCGGGCAACACCGCCATGGCAGTGCCGGTAGCGATTGGCATCACTTGCCGGCCTTCTCGATCGATCGCCTCGTCGACTCGGCTGGCGCTGGCGATGCGCTATCGACTGGCCTCATCTGCGCCTTGATGGCGGCCACGGCAACCCAGACGATGGCCGCGCACACGATCCTCCAAGGCCTCGAACAAGGGCGCCGGCTGGCCGCCCTCAATTGCGGTTCGCTCGGAGCCCGCGGCGCTTTCCGCGTCCACGATAGGGACCACCTCTCGCGGACGATGGCAGCAGCCTACTGGCCCTGACGGGGTCGCCTCAGCGCGCGAACTCGCTTTCTGCCTAAGTTTCGTCGACAGGACCGTGCACCCAGAGCAGGATCAGCCGTGGCTCGATGCCTGCTGCCCGGTTGCGGCGCTTGTGTGAGGCGCTCTCGACATAGACCACTGGCAGCTGAAGCTCGACCGCAGACAACAGCATGCCGACGCCCGGCGCCTTCGATTGCATCGGGGTCAAGACGATGGTCGACGGATTGTCGCCGAAGACATGCCGGCGCTCGTCGTTCAGCCGCACGACCGACCGGTAGAGATCCAGCGGGTTGCTGTCGGACGCCCGGATCATTTGGCCCGGCTCGACGTCCCAATCGCCCTCGATCTCGTTGACGAAGTACTCGGCCATGATGTCGGCGGCCCGCGGATCGACCGCCGGAAACGGCAGGATCGGACACACGTCGTCGGGCTCGATGGACTTATGGATGAGATCGAGCGCTGGCCCGCTGTCGCGCGCCAGCTGTGGCAGCCACAGCCGTCCCTCATTCGGTCGACGTGTCGTCAGCATCTCGAACTCGAAGCCGAACCCATGCGGGTGCCCGACTTTGTCGGAGAATGTCAGATCGATATCGTCGTCATGGGGCGGGCTCGAGGCGAACGCTACCTGCAGGTTGACCTTGCGCTGCTTCGCGATCTCGAATAGCAGCGCGAACGCGGGATAGTAGACCCCCACCGACAGCGCACTCACGTCCAGCACGATGTCGGTCACGCCGGTCAAATCGATCCGGTTCAAGTCATCCACGATCCGTCGCCCGCCGATCACGGCGAGATCTTCGGCGAAGATCTCGAGCTGGATCACTGCCGTGTTCGGGAAGGCACGCTGCAACGCGGCCAGGTTGGCATCGCCCGATGCGACCAGCTCGGCGTCCGGGCGCCGCCGCTCCTCCCGCAAGGCGATTAGCTGCGTCCGCGCCGCGGCAGCCTTCGCTAGGACGCGCGGGATTACGGTCGACCGCTCGTCGAACCCTGCCGCCGCGACGAGCAGGATCGACCGGTGCGCCCGACCGAAATACTCCTCGACGAAGCGTCGCATGGCTTCGTCCTCGAATTTCGTGCACTCCCGCCAGCGCCCGCTCGTCATCCGGCTTTCCCGTCGCTGGCAGCAACAAGATCCCGGAGAGGCCGCTCGACGAATCCGCCACGGCTCATCGTCAGACCATGCTTCAGCACCAACGACCCGCCGAGCTCGACGATCGCCCACTCCCGGCCCTTCACCATCCGGTTCTGGCGCACCGCGAACGCGTTGTACGCGACGCCGTACTTGAGCGTCGTCGAGAACGCTGGATGTTCCTTCTCGATCCGGTCGAACTCGGCTTGCGGGACGCCAACCCCGTTAGCTCCCGGTCCGAGCGGCGCGTTCGGCTCCATCGTCTTGGCGACGCACACCGCGCCCATCCAGTCGGTCACACGGCGTACGCTCTGCGACTCGGGAAAATTCCAGCCCTTTACGATCTCACGCCCGCCCTCGCGCATCAGCCGGTGCTGATCAGCCGGCGTCAGTACCGGCTGACGGTCACGGATCAGGCGGGTCTCGACCGCGTCGACGATGTTCGCCCCAAGCTTCACGAACTGCTCGGCGTTGCCCCAGCTCGCGTCGCACAGGTCCTCAAATCCAAAGTAATACGGCGTGTCGTAGTCGTGCATCAGCTGGATCAACGCCCCGTCGGCGACCTCTGCGTCCGCTCTCAATGGCCGGCTCGGCTCCGGATCAGTCTCGGCGAACAGCGAGCGTTGCGGCGCGCGGACCGCGTATCGGTGCATCAAGATGCGTAGCATCCGGAGCTTGACCGCATCGTTCAGGCGCTCGTCGCTCGCCGCACCCTTCGCGTAGAGATCGACTAGGTGCTCCAACTCGCCGACCCGCTCGCGACGCAGATCGAGCGCGCGCTGAACCCGAGTGTTCTCGGCCCGCAACTCCTCGAGCCGACCCGCCGGGAATTCTGGCAATCGGGTCTCGAGTAAATCGCTCAGCTCGGTGAGGTTCCGGCGCTGGAAGATGTCGATCTGCCTCAGGTAGCGTCCCGTCAGGTCGCGCGCGAGTTTACGAAACTCCCGGCGCTCGGCGGCTCGATCGCCGTCGCCCCCCTGCAGCCGAATGACCGTCAGCTCACGCGCGCTATCAACGCCAGCGCCATTGGCCGGCCGGGCGGCCATCACCTCTGACGGCGCGAGCGGGTCGAACCGCGTCGCGACCCACCGGCCGGGCCCCAGCTCGCGCCGCCGCAACCAGGCCATGAGCGCGTTGAACTGCTTGTGGTGGAGCTCGTGAGCATCGTCGAGGACGACGAGCGGCTTCAGGATCGCTTGGTGGTACGTCCCGGCCGGAACGGCGAAGCCGTCGATGATGTCGAACGGCTCGTAGGGCGATCGCAGCTCCTCGGGTATCGCCTCGATGACGGGCGGGACCAGAGCGTTGGTGATCCGGTAGATCGCCCGCTCGACCGACTGAGCTCGCTGGCGCAAGCCTCGCCCGTCGAGCCCACCGGCCGCCTCGGCGATCGCGTCGCTGCTGCTACGCTTGACGATGGCGACGTCATCGAGCGCGATTCGCACCGACTCGATCGCCGACAGCCACTCGTTGACCGCCCGTGCCTGGATCAGCGAGATCAGCAACCGGTGGCGCACCTCCTCGGGATAAGGCAGCTCCCAAAGTCCGCGGTGCCGCCCCTCCAAGAGCAGACGACAGCCCGCCACCGTCGCTTTGCCGCGGTCGACCGCCCGGGCCTCCGTCATGCCGTCGGCCAAGGCGCGATAGTCGGCGCTGCTGGTCAGCCTGAGCAGGGTCTGCAGCGTCGGCAACCGGAACAACTTCGCGATCGTGGTCTTGCCGCTGCCCGGCGTGCCGATCAGCAGCACGAGCCGGTCGTAGAGCGAATCGCTCGCCGCCTTCGGCGCGAGATAGGTGAGCAGCGGCGCCGGGCTGACGGTCACCAAAAAGGCCTCGTCGTCCCGCAGATACTCCGAGGCTCGCTTCTTGAACGGGTTGAACATGGCGCAGGCCCGCGCTCACACGTGCCGCTGGTGGCGCCGGAACAGCGCCCGCATCACGGGGTTCGCCGATCTCGGCGGGGAATCCGCCCACAGAATCGGTACCGAGTTGTTGGGAGTATTGTGCTCAAGCACGAGCGGCAGCCGGCATTCCTTGTAACCCCAGCGCATGTCGCTCGAGCCGCCGGCGACTAGGTTGTGCTCGGTCTCGATCGCGGGGTCGTAGTAGGCATCGATCAGATCCTTCAGCGGGCCAGCCTCATTCGGCAGCATCACGCTCACGGGAATCTCGTAGCCGTAAGTGAAATCGACGCGATTGTACCACGTCGCCCCGAGCTCCCGGCGCGCCTGAGCCTCCAACACGAGTGCGTTCTCGAGCGCCCGGGTCGTCGCGACATAGTGGTGAACCCCGGCCGTCCACGCCGGCTCGAAGACCGGCCCGGCCTCCGCCTTCACGGCGCTCAGGAACTTGTACAGCTTGCCGCCCCAGCTGCCGTCGTTGTCGCGCCGGATGAGCGAGGTGCCCGACGCCGTGAAATCATCGATAAGAACGGCGCGTACGAACAACGCCTTGTCGTCCTTGGTGTCCCCGCGCAGTTTCTTGACAAGATCCATCCACTTCTCTTCGCCCACTTGGTGCGACACGATGATCTGCTCATTCGACAGGATGCCCGGGTTTGCGCGCCGTAGCCGGTCGCAGTGCGCGCCCTCGCTCAATCCGACCAGCAACGTCCGCCGCCGCAGGTCCTCGAGCGCCGCCTTCGATCCGGCATCGATACCGACCCGCCAGACGTCGATGTCGCGCCGGCGCGCCACCTCCTCCGCCAGCCACGGCCGCATGGTGTCCGGATAAAACGCATCAATCAGACGCTCGAGCTCCGCGGACCCTATGTAGATAAGGTGTCGCCGCACGAGGTCGTACGCAGCGGACCGATGCGCCGGCTTAAGTCCGAGCAGCCAGGCAACCAGCTTCTCGAGGAAGCGCGCCCCGGCCATGAAGTCGTTGTAGGCGTCGTACTTCAGGCGCGCCATCAGGTGCAGCCACCGGTACTCGGCGTTGGCGCGCTCGTCGTCCCACTTCATGATTTCGCCCAGCAGGCGCAGGGCGACTATCCTGTTCACCGCAGTCCCGACCTATCGGGGTTGGGATCGAGCCCGGCCGTCCCTTCGGGAGAACCCAACCTGCGCCGCCTAGCGGCAGCTCAACTCGCCGCGGAACCTAAACGATTTTCGCCACGAAAGCGAGGCAGCACGCCCGGATTCGGGCTCACCCCCGAAACCGCGCCAGCGCGGCAATCACGTCGGCCCAGCGTTCCGCCTCACCCGGCTTGACGCTCTCATCAACAACGCGCCGCAGCCGATCCTCAGCAGCGCCAGCATCCGTGCGCTTAAGGCCTGATGGTGCGCTTTGGCGGGCGTGGTCCCAGAGCACTAGCAGGGTCCGACTCCAGCGCATGCGCCGCCCGGGCTTGAGGATCCGAGCTACGCGAGAGCGATGGACTCCTGTCGCCTTAGCCACGGATGTTCTCTTCATTCCAGGCTGATCGAGGCTTTCACGAACGAACGCGGCGGCTTGATCCGCCGTTACTCCGTACGGGACTGTCAACTGGGGCGACCGTGCCATCAACGGATCTGAAGCTTCCCTAAGCGCACCTAATCTGTATAATTGATGCGCTTAATCCGTCAAGAGGTGCGCTCAACGTGCGAGAGATCCACTTCTATCGGGCATCGGAAAAGCCCTACGGCGCCTTCAGCAATCTCTACCGCCGGCCTATCCTGTTCGAGGGCGACGTCTTCCCCACCGCCGAGCACGCCTACCAGGCCGGCAAGGCGCGTAAGCGCGCCGTCCGCGAGTGGCTGATGGCGGCCCCCTCGCCGGCGCTGTTGGCCATGGCGGCGCACGGGCTTTATTATTGGGACATCACGCCGGATTGGGCGAAGATCAAGTTCGACCGAATGCGGGCGGTGCTGCGCGCGAAGTTCACTCAGCACGAGGATCTTCGCCGACTGCTGCTGTCCACCGGCAAAGCGCGCTTGGTCGAGTCGGCGACGACGGACAACGCGGTGAACCGACTGTGGGGCGAAGTGAACGGCCAGGGCGAGAATATGCTCGGCAAACTACTAGCCGAGATTCGGACAGAGCTGTCGACGGCGACCGGCAAGAAATCGGTCGCGCTCGCGTCGTGAATGACGGGTCGAGCTCACGCCTTCACGAGTTCGACCAGAAGCTCGTAACCCTGCCCGCGACATGGTCACGGGCGCTCCAAGCCGACATCGAGGCGCTGCGCGACGATCTGATCTCGGGGTTCGGCCTCGAGAGCTTGGTGGTCGGCTCCGGCGGATCGTTCGTCACCGCCCTCCTGATCGCCGAACTCGCCGAGATCCTGGGCGGGTGTCTCGCCCGCGCGCTCACGCCCATGGAACTCGTGGCCTTCCCCGAGCGGGCGAGGTCCCGCCACGTGTGGCTAGTCAGCGCAAGCGGCTCCAACACCGACATACTAGCAGCCGCCGATTGCGCCATCCGCGCCGAAGCTCGGCAGATCTCGCTGATCGCAAATCAGCCGGAAACGCCGCTCGCGCGGTTGATCGCCGACCGCGCGCTGCGCGCACGGACCCACATGCATCAGGCGTCCGACCCGAACGATGGCTTCCTCGCCACCCATAGCCTGATCATGAACGCGGTATTGCTCGCGCGCGTCGCTGCATCCATTCGCGGCGAGCCCGCCCTTCCTGCCTGGTCCGAGATCTCGCTGACGAAGGAATTCACGTTCGCAAACTGGTCGACCCACATCGCCGCCTCGGCGCGCAACCTGTTCACCAGACCGACGATCATCATCGCCCACGACCCGGCACTCATGCCCGCCGCCGCGCTTCTGGAGACGAATCTCTGGGAGGCGGCACTCGCCAACGCCCAGATGGTCGACTTGCGCAACTTCGCGCATGGCCGTCACGTCTGGCCGCACAGGCGCCCCGAAGATGTCGCGGTCGTCGGTTTCGTCAGTGATGCGGCACTCGCCATCTGGAATCACATCGAAATGGTGCTGCCACCGGTCATCCCGCGACTTGCCGTCACGACGGACACGACAGTCACCGGGAGTCGTGAAGCCTCGCTCCTCGCCGCTTTCGAACTCACCCGCGTCGCCGGCCAGGCGAGTGGCGTCGATCCGGGAAGGCCAGGCGTCGGCGATTTCGGCCGCGAGCTCTACAAGGCCGCGAACCTAACCTCCTACCGGCGTAAGGATCACCATGTCCAGGCGCCAGTCTGGCGCAAACTCAATGCCGCGCGCACCTCGGGCTGGGGTGCGATCGGGGTCATGGACTGGGAGAGGCATCTCAGCCACTTCCTCACCGAGCTTGCGGCAACGACGTTCCACGGCCTAGTGCTCGACTACGACGGGACCGTGGTCGATACCGGCCGACGGAGGGATCCACCCGAACCCGCGATCGCCGCGACGCTGCAACGGCTCCTCGAGCAAGGCGTCCCGATTGCGTTCGCAACAGGTCGCGGCGGCTCGATGGCTGACATGCTCCGCCGCGTCCTTCTGCCCGCTCTATGGACCCGCGTCCTGATCGGCTACTACAACGGCGGCCTCATCCTCGACCTCTCCGAAGAGATTCCGCCCGGAGAGAATCGCGCCGACCTGGTCGCCTTCGATGCTGCCATAACTCAGCATCGGGCGCTTTCAGCCGTCATCAGCGAACGCCGGTTCCATCGGTTCCAGCTCTCGATCGTGCCACGCCCCCCGCTCGCGGCCATCGACCTTCGCGCCCTCCTTGAGGAAAGCATGGAAGCCGGCCGCCTCCCGATGATGCGCTCGTTCTGCTCCGCCCACGCGGTCGACGTCCTGAGCGACGGGGTGGGAAAACGCAACCTGCTCCGGCACCTGGAAGCGCAAGCAACCGGCACCACGCTGCCTCGCTTTCTGTGCATCGGCGATTCTGGCGCGTGGCCCGGAAACGACTTCGAGCTGCTCTCAGCCCCGTTGTCGCTTAGTGTCGATCGTGTCTCGGTTGAGCCGGATCGATGCTGGAACCTCTTACCGGCGGGCGTTGGGGGCTCGAGGGGCCTCTTGGCCCTGCTGCTCGCGCTGAGACCAGTATCACCGTCCGGGTTCCAGCTCATTCCAGGGGAAATCCGCCCCCCGGGACACTGATGTCCCGGTAACACCGTAATTTGACCTGGCAGCAATCCGACCAACCCGAGCTGCATGTGGATTGGCATAGAATAAACTTCGACGCCGATTGACAGCTGAGTTTGCATACCGATTGCGCGGTGTCGCTACTTCACATCGAAATCGGGCGCGGGGGCCTATGTTGCGATGAGCGATTTGCACACGTCATTGCCCGACGCCGGGTCTGCGAAGTCTCACGAGGGTGAAAAACGAGTCATTCCGATGGGTGGAAAGGTGGTGCATTTCCGAGGGAGGGGATCCAACATTACGTGGTAGCCCGAGCGTTGGAAGGCGAGGCTAGACTAGCTGGGAGCGTGTGCCATGGGATGCGCGCCTGATTGAATGGACCGCTCTCGACGCTGAGCCGACCCAGGGCGACCAGCTGCCTAGATATCCCGGGTAGCCCCGACCAGATTCTCGATGACCTCGGCCCTGGCCTTGCCGCCGCGCTCCGCACATTGTCGATTCGTGCTATCGTTATCCATGCATGAGGCGCGCTTAGGCGACCGTTTACGCGAAGCGGTGGGTCAAGCGGAATGCCTGTCTCGATTGTTGAACAGAACGGCCAGGGCTCGTTTTCTCGGCGGGGAATGGGATTCCGTGCGGCACATTTGGACGTTCGATGCACGGGAGGATGCTCTCAGTGACCGAGTTGGACGGGCGAGCCGACGATCTGGCTCGGGCTTCCCGATGACGGCTCGGCGCCGAGAACGGTCGTCCGCGGAACCACGATCGAACCGCGAGGTTCGGCCCCCATTGCGCGTCACTCGATGGCGAGCGGTCAATGACGCGAGCTGACCGCTCGCGCCGCTGAAGGTCGATCGGCGGCGGCGCGCGATGGGGTTCGAGCATATGCTCGACGATACGTAAGCGCGGCGCTAGATTGGCAGGTGGATCGGGATCGATACCGCTCAACTGGACGCCGATGAGGCTCACGGGCGACCATTCCCCGTCAAAAATCCGCAAAATAATCGGGATACACGAACATTTGTGATGGCTTCGCGACAAGTTAAGTCGCTCAACCCCGATGCAGAGAGGCCCCCATGTACTTCACCGACGACTCGCTACTGCCGGAGAATCAAGCTCCGCTGATGATCACCGCCGCGCCCTACGGGCCCATGTGGCTGCCGGGCGATTGCCCGGACTTGCCGGTCACCTGGGAGGAACAGGTCCAGGTTGCGGTGGACTGCTACAACGCCGGCGCCACGGTGCTGCATATCCACGTACGAGATCCGAAGACCGGCCACATCTCGCTAGACTTCCAGGAATACGCAGACCAACTCGGACGCCTGCGCGCCGCAGTGCCCAAGATGATCCTGCAGGTTGGCGGGTCTATCTCCTTCACGCCGCCCCCGGGCGGACAGGCCGGGTTCCAGAGCGTCGACGCGAGGCACAGACTCGCAGAGATCGATCCCAAGCCAGACCAGGTGACCGTCGCCTGTGGCTCGACGCTCGGCGATCTAACCACATTGCTGCCGATCGACGACACCCTCGCTGGGACGCACCTCGCCGCCCCAGACATGGTTCATGCCATGGCCAACATGGTTGTCGACGCGACGCCGGATTTCTACCTGGAGAACATCAAGCGACTAGTCGCGCACGGCATCCAACCGTACTTCGCACTTCCACATATCCACAGCCTTGAACTGGTCGAGCGACTGATCAGGAGGGGCTACTACATGGGTCCGCTGAACGGCTTCTTCAGCATCGGCGGTGGTGGCTACTGCGGGGCCAATCCCTTCGACCTGATGGAGCTCATTCGACGCTCACCGCATGGTTCGGTCTTCACTTATCAGAGCACCTTCCGGCTCACGCACCCGGTGTCGGCCATCTGCATCGCCCTGGGCCAGCACACCCGCGCCGGCATCGAGGACAATCTCTGGGACACGACCAAGGGCGTGCGCATGAGCTCAATCCAGATGATCGAGCGCCACGTTCGGATGGCGAAGGAACTGGGCCGCCCGATCGCCACGCCCGAGGAGGCGCGGCAAATGCTGAAGATCGGCGTTACCTACAAATCGACCGCCGAGACCCTCGCCAATTTAGGCCTGCCGCCCAATCGGCACGAGGGCCACCAAGGCTTCCTGGTCCATGAAACCGATGGCAAGCTGCCTGCCCGCGTGCTGGCTGGATCGGACGGACACTCCCTGGCGATGTAATTGCGATCCTTGGCAAATATCGACGCGGGCAGGCACAAGACGATCAACCCAATATCGAAAGGCCACCTAAGCGCCATGAATGGCAAAACCGATACCGCCTCGCTGCGGGGGGATGACAAATACCCGGTTACCGGTCCGTGGGACGCGGAGGCGCTCGATCAACAACGTGCCTGGGACGCTGATTGGACGCAAGCCTGCCTGAAAATGACCACCGATCCCTGGACAAACGGCATCCTGCCGCTGAAGGAGGTGGAACTCGTCTGCGTCGCGATAAACGCCGCGTGCACGAATTTGCAAGCTGATGGTACGCGGCGGCACATTCGCGCCGCGCTCGCTGCAGGCGCTATTCGCGACGAGATTCTGATGGTCGTGAAGATGGCGTCGCTGCTGTCGATCCATTCGTGCAGCCTCGGCGCGCCGATCCTCATCGAAGAAGCCAAAGCGGCGGGCGTAACACCGGCGCGGCGGCCGGCCGGCGCGGCGACCCCAGTGGTCGACCGGTTGCGCGCGGCGGGCCAATGGAACGAGGCGTGGACGCCATTTTACGACCTCGATCCGAGTTGGACCGAGCAATTCATGGCGGTCGGCATCCCCGTCTATGCCGGCGGTGTGCTGCCTCCCAAACTCGCCGAACTTCTCAGCATCGCTTTCGACGCATCCTTCACGCACATGTACCCGCCCGGGACGCGTCGCCACGTCAAGGCGGCGCTGGCGCATGGCGCGACGATCGAGGAAATCATGGAGGTGCTGAAGCTCTGTGTGATCCAGGGTATCGAGGCTGCCAATTTGGCTGTGCCCATTCTCGCCGAGGAGCTGGCGCGGGCCATTGGCGGCCCCACTTCCGTGGCGAATGAAGATTGACGAGATGAGCGACTCTTGTCGAGGCAGCGAGACTCGACCAGATCGAGCCGGGCGCGAGACTGGTGGTCCAGGTGTTCGGGGACATCGGTGGCACTGTTTAACATCGAGGGAACGATTTGCGGCCTCGATACGCAGGATGGTCCAAAGATAAGCAGAGCGCCCGGCAGCGCGGTCCTGAAGGTCTCAAATGGGGCATGATACCTGTTGCCACCGCCCAGGCTGAGCGACTGCTGTTCCTGGATGAGCTGGGGTAATCGGAGCCGGACTCGACAGCCCTACTGTTGAGCCGGATCAACCGGTTCACCAGGAGGCTATCATGGGTGTGTTTATCGGGCTCGA
>Ga0210394_10004014_pt1 | contig 17608 bp, 18 predicted proteins | sample IncBWC12MmetaG_FD_160121 | JGI IMG/M metagenome (GOLD analysis project Ga0210394, IMG submission 160121) | Forest soil microbial communities from Barre Woods Harvard Forest LTER site, Petersham, Massachusetts, United States - Inc-BW-C-12-M | ecosystem: Environmental > Terrestrial > Soil >... | reverse complement strand
CCTCGCGAGCGGCTCCGCATGACTCGGGGCCGATGTGGGTCGCTATTCCACTTTCGTATGACTTTTCCATTCACTACACCTCGCCGGTTTTGACCGGCGCACAAGGAGAGCGGTCCAATGAAAAAGAAAATTCTAATTTGCTTGCTCGTTTTGGCATTAGGAGTTGGAAGCGCCACCGCGCAATTCGGAGGGGGAATCGTCTACGACCCGACCAATTTCCATAACGCTTTGCTTCGCTACTACCAGCTGCAGCAGCACCTGGTCGAACTGCAGAAAAGTTACTCGAAGCTCACCTCGCAACTGAACCTGGCCATGCAGATGGCCCAGTTCATCAAGAACATGCCCGCGCGCTACCGCGCGCTGTTCTCGCAGTGGCGGAACGTTACTTCGCTCAACACCTTCGGAAACACCGTCTCTTGGATTAACGGCATTAACACAGGCGTGCTTCCCAACATCAACACTGGGTACCTAAAGGCCACAAATCCACTCTCCCAGTACAGTCCATATGAACTGTCGGGGATGGACCCTTTGGAACTCGGGCGCGTGCAATCCCAGTACGCCTCCATTGAACTCGCAGACGGCGCGAACATGAACGCCATGGCCACCATCGGCGGGATCCGGGACAGCGCCGAAGGTGTCCAGACGCAGATCGGGAACCTCGAACAGGACTCGTTTTCGGGAGACTCGAGTCTCAACAGCGAAGTTTCCGTTCTGAACAAAATCAATGCGGCGGGGGTCTTGACCCTGCGCAGCATCCAGGACTCAAACAAACTCCTCGCGTCGCTCTTAGAACAACAGACCATCCTCGCCAAGCAACAGCGCGACGTAACAGCCAACGCCATTAACACCGATATCGGTCGCCAAGAAAGCATCTCCGCCAACATGGCTCATGTGACTGGAACCATCACCAATTCACTGCAAGATTTCCGCATGCCGTGAGCATGCGGAGAAGGGCGCTTAGGCGTCGAAGGAGCTGACGGCAGTGCAAACCGATTTCCTGCAGTACATCTTTCAGGCGATCAACAATCTGCTTACCCAAAACCTCGGCTTCTTCGACACCATGGGTCAGAATCTTTTCCGCTCGTTCGCCACTATCCTCGTGGCCTGGTTTGGAATTAAATCCGCGCTTTCATCCGCCAGCGGTAGGCCTTCCTTCCAGTTCGATCATTTTGCGAGCCTTCTTCTGACCATCAGCTTTGGTTTCGCCATGGTCAATTACTACAGCACGCCGATCCCCGGCGTCGGAACAAGTTTTCACAACCTAGTCACAAACGAAGCTCAGTTTCTATCGAGCCAGATCGATCAGGCGCAACTTCAGAACGTAGTCGCGCAGGTTGCTGACTTTGAATCGCGCATGGACTCTCCCAGCTGGGGAGATTTTTTCGGAACAGCGATCTACGTCGTCGTGACCATCCTGCTCGCTGCGGCCCAGGCCATCGCGATCGTGGTCATCGCCTACGGATTCATTGCGACCGCCGTTTGCGTGTTAGTCGGCCCGGTTTTCATTCCATTTTTTATCGTTCCGAAGATGGAGTGGCTTTTCTGGGGCTGGTTCCGTTGTTTCCTTCAATATGCGTTCTACCAAGTAATCGCCGCGGCCGTCGTGTATGTCATTGGAAATCTGATGCTGGGAGCGCTTCGCCTCCCACCCGCGGGGACGCTTTCGACCGCCCAGCTCATCGGCTGGTTTCCGGTCCTGCTTATTACCTTTCTCGCTTCGATTTACGTGCTTTTGAAAATACCGTCGCTAACCAATCACATCTTCAGCGGCACTTCTGGCGGATCGTCGGCGGCGTTACCGGAAAAGGTGTTGGGATGAAGAACGATGCGAGCTTCGAGGATGCTAAGCGACTCTACCTTGAGCAATACGGCGATTCCATGGTGACCAACACGTATTTGAAGATTGCTCTGGTGCTTGTTTCCCTTGTGGCTCTGGGTCTGGCCCTGGTCGATCTGAAGACCATTCGCACTTTCCAGAATTTCCGTCCTCTAGTTATTCGCATCGATGACCTTGGCCGCGCCGAGGCCATCAACTATCACAACCTGGAATACAAGCCGGAGGATGCCGAAGCGAAATACTTTCTCTCGCAGTTCTGCGCCTTCTACTACCGCCGCAACCGCTACACGATTCAGGATGACTTTTCGAAGTCCCTCTACTTCCTCGACGGCAAGCTCGCAGATGGCATTTTCGACGCCTACCGCAAGGATGACATCATCAAGAAATTCATCACCAATACGGCAGCGCCCGAGATCGACGTTGAGGTCAAGAAGGTTGCACTGGAACAGATGCAAACGCCGCCCTTCCGGGCGCGTGTGGACTTCTACATGGTCTATTACTCGCCCGCGGACCATAGCGAGCTAAAGCGCGATCTCTACACCGCGAACTTTGTTTTCGTTTTCAAGTCGCAGGTTCCCAACGAACTCATTCCCATCAACCCTCTGGGAATGACCATCACTTACTTCCGGGAAGATGAGGCCTTCAAGTGAGAGTCCGGGTTCCTATTCAAACCAGAGGGGTCGCCGGCGAACGCAGGCGAACGTCGTCCCAACCTCGGAGCTCCAGCGCCGCCCTGCTGCAGGGTTTCTTCTCCCGGCCCAAGCCACAACCTCACCCAGCGGCTTCCGCCCCTCGAACAACCAGCGTTCCTCATCAGGGCCTCCTTTTCGACCCGCTCTCCACCTACGCCCAAAAGCACAAACAACGGAGAGTGAAACTCCTGACGAGTCGGAGGCGAACGTGATGGTTGCCAATGCCCTTTTGTTCACGATTGCGCTCATGCTCGTCTACGGTTTTTGGCTGCTCGATCACTTGAAATTCATGGCTCGCTACAAAGCAGTCGTGTTCCATGCCTACGGCTCCTCGATCCTGCTCTTCGGTGCCGTGCTTTTTGTGAACCTTTTTGGCTTTGCACTCGCTGTCAGCCGCCGCTTTCTATTAAAAAATACCGGGCGCAAGCTGTCGCACCTCGACAAACAGTTTCATGTGGGTCATATGGACATGCCCCTTCCCGTAAAAGAGGACGAGGTCGACTAATGTCGCGCGATGCGTTTTCTCGCGATCCGCAGGACACCCGCGATCGCTCACCACACCGTTCGTTGCGGCATAGGACCACCTCTCGCGGCCACGAAGACGATAGGGATTCTAGAAGTGAGCCGGCCGTCCAATTCGAGCGCCAGACCGATGGCGAGCGCGAGAAGCGGTGCGACGCGGACAGTGGAACTGAACGCGCCTATGACGTTCGAGACCGTACCTACCTTCTTCGCGATTCTGAAATTCATTCCATGAAAGAAATCGGCAAGTTTCGAGTCATCGCGGCGGCGGACCTCGCTAGGTACGCCTATGACGGGGACTCCACGCGAATGGAGAAAGAGATCAGGCGGTTGGAACGCGAGACTCTGTTATCTGAAAAAACGCTGGAAATCTCACGGAAGAAAGCATTGCGCGTCATAACACTAACGAGAGCGGGCCATCGCCTTCTCAAAAGAACCAACCAGCTCCCGGAAGATCAAGCCATCTACCATGGCTTGGTGAAGTCTCGCGAGGCAAAGCACGACGCCGACCTGTATCGCCTCTACCAGAAGGAGGCCGCTCGGATTGAGCGTTCAGGAGGCCGGCTCGTGCGGGTCATTCTTGACTACGAAATCAAACGAAATCTCAATCGCGATCTCACTTTGCTGGGCCCGGAAAAAAACAAACTCGATCGCAAGGCTGAAATCGCCGAAAAGCACGGACTCGAGATGGTCAATGGCAAGATTCCGGTCCCCGATATGCGCCTGGAATACGAGAACGCGGACCTTGCCTTGCAGCGAGTGGATCTGGAACTCGCAACGCGCGAATATCGACCGAGATCACTGGCCGAAAAAGTCATGGCCGGCTTCGCAATCTACGGACGGGCGGAAGACGCCGCACGTATACGCCGTATTCTGGATGAGCGCGAACTCACTCGGGAAATTCTCACGCTATGAATATCGCCCCTGCCCAGCTCGATGCTCTCAAGGCCCTTGGTTACACCGAGGCGGAAGCTCGGTTCCTTTATATCGTAGCTACTCATTCTGGTTACTTCCGGGTCAGTCAGTTCCTAGCCTGTACCGGGGCCCATTGGGGCAAGCGCACGACAAACTTTTTTAGCAAGATCGAGCGGCTTAGGCACGCGCGGACCGAGCGTTTTCCCAAGAGCGGAGTCATCCGTCACCTGTTCTCTAGGCGGCTCTATCGCCAGATCGGAAGAGAGCATCTTCGCAATCGGCGCGCCCATGAAATCGATTTCATCAAGCAGCGCATCGCCATCCTCGATTTCGTTCTCGCAAACCAAGCGTACGAGTATCTGGAAACTGAACGCGAAAAGGTCTCCTATTTTGGCGAGAAATTGGGCATCAATGAGCGCAGCTTCCCGGCGCGCCTTTATGTCGGGCGGAAGACCTCCGCTGCGAGCCTCCGATACTTCATCGACAAGTTTCCGATGTTCCTCGCTTCGCCTTCCTCGGTGGTGACGTTTACTTATGTGCAGGACCATACTCCCGGCTTTTCCGGATTCGTGCACCATCTAGAAACATATCTGCCCCTGTTTCGGCAGCTCTCCGAGTTCCGCATGCTGTATGTTTCGCGGACCGAGACTCACTTCGCCCGGGCCACGGAAATCTTCAATTCCCTGGTCAAAATTCCCCTCGAATCAGACATCGCCGAAGATGTTCTCCGCTATTTTCGCGTGCGCAAAATGTGGGAACAAAAGCGATACGCGGAGGTAAGCGATGCCGAACTTATCTTCCGCAACGAGGCGCGCCGCCGTTTCCAAGGCAGAACGTTTGAAGCGCTGTATCAAAACTGGAAGTACGGCCAAGTCAGTGCGGCGGCTATCGAAGACAAATTTGCGAGGAACGACCGAAGGCGCTCCATCAGTTTCGGGACCTATCGGCTCGGCCAAACTCAAGACTGCAGTCGAGATTCGACAAAGTCGGGTGCCGAGGGTGAAACCTACCCTCTGCAAGCTCACGCTTGGCGAGCTCATCACTCCGGAGAACTCGGAAACCCTTCGAGTACAGAGAAGTAGACAAGAGGGAGAGAACACGAGTGAGCGAGGAAAAACCAAAATCGGGCGGGAGGGGAGGACCCCACTTTTTCGGCTTTGGCCGCCCAAAAAGTGTCTTGGGGTCGCTCCCGCCCTCCGGCACGAGATCTCGTGCCGCTGTTTTTCTACATACTGACAAAAGTTTCGCACGAGGCACAAATCACCTAAGGAGAAACACAATGCCGATCGTCAAGAAAGCACCAGAAATGCTGGCCCGAGAAGTAAAGCTCGAACAACCCGTTAATGAGTTGCTCGAGGACTATGCGCGGTTCATCGAGAGCAGTCCGGATCACGTTGTTAACGCCGTGCTAAAGAAAGTGCTTTGGCGGGACCTGGATTACCGCAAATGGCGCGTCGAACGCCGTGGGGTACAGTCCCCAACCGACAAGCCGCAACCCAGCGACGGACGAGCCAGGAGCTAATGCAAAGAGTCCTTGATTCGCGCGCGTTCCTCGCGGCCGTTCTGGCCATGGGCACCGGTGTATTTTTGTTTTACACCCGCGCATTTCCCGAGGACCAAATCTTCCTGCGGGTAATTGCCGCGCGGTCTCCTGAAGCCTTCTTGACCTTCAAGTATCTCTACTACGCGTTTCTGTTCACAACCCCATACTTGGTCTATTCAACCGTGCTTTCGGCTCTCTACATTTTTACTCTTAAAGCGCGGCGCCGTATCGAACCGGGGCAGCTTCCTCTTTATCCCGATCCGCGTACACGAGACGATCTTTTTCTCGTCGTGGGCGAAGTACACGATCCGCGCAAGCCGGTCCCGGCCAAGAGACCCTATTGGCTCACAATTCCCGAACGCGGATTGTTTACCGGAGTCGCTATCTTCGGCGCAGTAGGATCGGGCAAAACGAGCTGCTGCATGCTTCCGTTCGCGGAGCAGATTCTCGCCTACAAAGCGAACGACACGGCCAAACGAATTGGCGGGCTGATCCTGGAAGTCAAAGGGGACTTCTGCCGCAAGGTACAAGGCATCCTGGAACGTCACGGACGATCCGACGATTACATCGAAATCAGTCTCGATTCCGAGTACCGCTACAACCCTCTGCACAATGACCTGGATGCCTACGCTCTGGCCTACAACATCGCTTCTCTACTTAACAATCTCTACGGCCGTGGGAAGGAGCCTTTCTGGCAGCAGGCCTATACCAATCTCGTTAAATTCATAATCCTTCTCCATAAGGTCGCCTATGACTACGTGACATTATTCGATGTCTACGAGTGCGCCATCTCTCCGCCGCTTCTGCAAGAGCGCATAGAGGAGGCCAAGCGGATTATTGCGGGACGCGATTACCTGGCCATCGCGCCCAACATTTACGGCGACCACGCCGGCGACCTGACAGCGCTCGGTTTCGTTCACGATCTTAAAGAGGACCGGCATCTCGCAGCGTCCACCCCCGAATTGCGCGACACGTTGAAACGGAAAGGCATTCAATTCGAAGGCCGCACAGTAACCGATCGCCGCCAGGCAAATTCCGAAAAGCTTGCGCAGCTGGATGCTGTGGAACGATGGTTCCACGACGACTGGAAAAGGATCGAACCCAAGCTTCGAACGTCCATCGTCGAAGGAGTTTCCGTCTTTCTTTCACTGTTCGATGACAACCCGAAAGTTAAAAAGGTCTTCTGCCCGCCAAAGCGGTGTTACGACCTTCGGAAAAATGAGCGCGGCGAGTTGGGCAAGCCCCTGCCTTCGTTCTCCTGGCTCATTGAACACGGGATGGTCTGCGCCCTCAATTTTCCCATCGGCATGAACGCTGGCTTGGCCAAGGCTCTCGGGGTCATGATGAAGCTCGATTTCGAGCGTGCGGTTCTAAATCGCGTGCCCGAGATGGAAGCCCGTCCAAATGAGTATTTTCGCCAAGTCCTGTTCTTGTGCGACGAATATCAACATTTTGCCACGGTCGGTGAAAGCGAGCCCACGGGGGACGAGAAGTTTTTTAGTCTTTCGCGCCAGCCCAAGTGCATTCCCATCATTGCCACGCAGAGCATCAGTTCGCTCAAATCTGCGCTCGCCGGAGACAGCTGGCGCACTCTGCTACAAACCTTTCGAACTAAGATTTTCCTCGCGTTGTCGGATGATTTTTCCGCGCATACCGCAAGCGTGCTGTGCGGGCGAGAAGATCAGCTCAAAGTCAGCTACAGCTTGTCCGAGAGCGGCCACGATAGCAAGGTGAGCTGGCTCTCCGGGAAAGCGCTATCTCACAAAGCCAATCTGGTCGCTTCCAAGAGTTACAACACCCAGACCGATTACCGGTTTGATATGAAGACCTTCACGGAATTGCGTAATGCGCAATCGGTCACCATTGCCTACGACGGACTGAACTCCTCGCCGCCAATGTTCTGTTACCTCAAGCCCTTTTACAACGATCCGAACCGGTCCTACTTCCAGCAACTCACCGAAGGAGTTCTGTGATGAATGGATTCGAGATGATCCTGCCATTTCTCAAGCCTATCGAACACCTAATCCTCGACGATTCGATCAGCGAGGTTATGGTGAATGGGGCCAACCGTGTCTTCATTGAAAAACAAGGCTTCCTGCAGCAGGTTCCCGGCGTATCCATCGGTGATAGGTCCCTCATGGTCGCTATAAAGAATATCGCGCGCCGTCTCGGCGATGACATTTCCGAATCGAAACCCATTCTCGATTCGCGGCTGCCCGACGGTAGCCGCGTCGCTGCCGTAATCCCACCTTGCAGTCTCGGCGGAGTGACGCTCACAATCCGCAAATTCAATACGCGCCACTTCGAGATGGAGGATCTCATTAGGACGGGCGCCCTCGATCGCGCCCTTGCCAATCGTCTGGAAGATTGCGTGCTCGCCCGCAAGAATATTCTCATCAGCGGGGGAACTGGAACGGGTAAGACCACACTGTTATCCATAGTGGGTAAATTCATTCCGCAAGATGAGCGCGTGTTATTGATTGAGGACACAGCTGAGATTCAACTCGGACAAGAAAACCTCGTCAGGTTCGAGGCTCGCCGAGAACAGAACGGGCTTCCGGCAGTCGCCATCCGCGACCTCCTAAAGGCGGCCCTGCGGCACCGGCCGGACCGCCTCGTCCTCGGCGAGATTCGCGGCGGCGAAGCCTTCGATCTACTGCAGCTCCTGAACACCGGCCACTCAGGTACGTTGTCGACCATCCACGCAAACTCCGCGAAACAGGGCCTCGCCCGCTTCACGAGTTGCGTATTGCAAAGCGGCGTCGAGTTGCCCTACCGCGCCATCAAGACCAACATCGCCGACTCGTTGAACGTCGTCGTTCAGGTCGAGCGTCGACCGGGTCGCAGATACATTTCCGAGGTTCTCGAAATCAATGGATACGACCCCGATGCAGACCTTTTTGACTACAGCGCCGTCTTCCTCGCTAAGCAGGATCCACCATGAGCGCGAAGATGCCTTTCACTTCGAAACTGCTTACGGCTTCAGAATATATCGGCGCTTTGTTCGGATCTGAGGACAACGTCGCGGTTCTCGCCCGAAATCGAATGACCGGGCAGACGGTCCAGCGAATCGCCAAAGCAGAGATTATCGCAAGCCCCAATTTTCAAGAATGGCTCGCGGTTCAAAATGCTGCCGGCTCCGACGTATTTGTCGGTATGAATCCAATTAAGGATGGCGCTTACAGCCGCACGAAGGACAACATCAGCGATATTCGGCATCTCTATCTCGACCTTGATAGAAACGCCGACCGCGCAGTAGAAATGATCCGAAATTCAAGCGAAGTTCCCCCGCCAAACTTTATCCTGGATACCTCACCCGGCAAACACCAAGTCGTCTGGAAGGTCGCTCAATTTAATCAAACGGAAGCCGAATCCCTCTTACGCAACCTTTCCAGCCAATTCGGCGGCGACCCAGCAGCAACCGACTCGACGCGAGTACTTCGAATTCCAGGATTCGCCAATCGGAAGCTTTCGGAAGAATTCATCGTGCAGGCACGCCAGGAAAGCGAGGCGGTGTACACGCCACGCAACTTCGCAATTCATGATGAGTTGTCCGCGAGAACTCGGCCCTTGGGCAGCGCAGTACGGACAGCTAGTCTTTCGAGCAATCACAAGAGCCAGTCCGAACGCGACTGGGCCTATGCGAAACGAGCTCTCGGGCGTGGTGACGACCCCCAAGTTATAATAGAGCGTATCGCCGATTTCCGCGCTGAGGATAAAGCCGACCCTGATTATTATGCACGGCACACCGTCGCGAAAGCGCTTGCCGAGCTGGAGGGAGCGCGATCGAACGAGCCGACTTCGGATCGTGAACCCGAAACGAAAGTTTCCGGGTCACCCGAACTGAGTCACTGAGAGGGCACTTAGGAGCTTTTCGGAACAGCCGGCGGAGGCTCGCCGACGCTCGCTTTTTCGAGGGCGTGCATGTAGGCGGTTCGGTTTTCAACGGGGATGATCGACCACCGTTAAATGCAGTCGAACGGCAAGAATTTCCTGGAGGCTACCAATGAGAGAAGCAGAGTTACCTTCATCACGCAAGAGCCGGGTGCTCCACCTTCCGCCAAGCATTGCGAGGAAGAACTCCCGGCTCTTGGCGCAACTCGATTCCGATTTGCCAGTGACCCATCTCAATGGATTCGCCGATTTAGTAAATTATGCTCCGAGAGCCGATGAGCCTGTGCATCGATGGTTTCCGTACCGCGAGGGTTACTCAACGAGACTTGTCGATGCTCTGGTTGAGGGGATGCCTCGGAATCAAAAGATTCTCGACCCGTTCTGCGGGTGCGGGACTACCCTGATCGCCGGGCAAAAGTTAGGTTTCCGGTGCTTCGGTCTAGAGGTGAATCCGTTGTCGGTCCTTGTAACCAGGGTCAAGACTCGTCAGTACAGCTCCTCAGACACTTCTAAATTGGAACGGTACAAGAAACACGCGGAGAACCTTGCAAAGTCATCGCCGGGTATAGAGCCTCCCGGGCTTGGAATAATCGATAAGCTGTTCCATGCAAGAATCCTTGAAACGCTGCTGGCCCTGAAGCGATTCATCGGTGGAATTGCCACCGAAAAGCACCGCGACTTCCTAATGACCGCGTGGTTGGCGATTCTAGAGGATGTCTCCAATGTCTACAAAGAAGGTAACGGAATAAAGTACCGCAATCGCAAGCGGACACCCGACGGCTATATCGCAATCCCGCTCGACCGATGGCAAGCGAGTGCGTTCCCGGTTGACAAACACGGTTTTGTTCTCTCTCGATTCACTGCGCATTTGAGTCTCATGATCGAAGACCTGCGGCAAATGGAAAAAGGCGGCAGTGCGGACGTATATAATGAGTCCGCGACAGAGATGAAAACTCTTGCGCCGTCTTCTATCGGGTTCTGCATGTTCTCACCGCCTTACTGCAATTGCTTCAATTACTTCAAGGCTTTCAAAGTTGAACTATGGATGGGAGGGTTCGTTCGATCTTACGAGGAAATGCAAAAGTTGAATCGGCGAGCATTGCGGTCCCATGTCGAAACGCCGTTGAACAGGCCGGCTGACGAACAGATTGACATGGTTGAAGAATTCGTCGAGTTAATTGATCCTGAAAAGCTATGGGATAGTCGCATCACCCAGGCAATCCGTGGATACTTTGTGGATATGTTCCTCGTGATGCGCCATCTATTTCGAACACTAAAAGGGAACGCAAAATGTGTGATGGTTGTGGGTAACTCGGCTTATGGCGGGATATTGATACCCACGGATTCGTTGCTTGCGGCGATTGGTCGTTCCCTTGGATTCTCGGTCGAGAATATTGGCGTAGCCCGGCATCTGACGACCAGTTCCCAACAAAAACTGGCCCTTGAAGACAGGAAGCACTTTTTGAGAGAAAGTGTGGTTGTGCTTAGGAAACCCAAGTGGATTAACTAATGTCTCTTCTAACCGTCGAAGAGTTCCCGTCTCAGCCGACAGAAGATCCTAGCAAAGTATACTTGGTTAGGAACGTTGGCCTGAGGGACGGGACCCACAAGTTCCATAGATTTCCTGGCAAGTTTATTCCGCACGTTCCACGGTGGGCACTGCGGCGCTACCGGACTACGGACAAACCGCTCAAAGTTTTAGATCCCTTTTGCGGGTCGGGAACTACCCTCGTCGAGGCTGCGCTTGCCGGACATTGCGGGTACGGATTTGATGTGGACCCCATTGCGAGGCTGATTTCTAAGGTAAAGACAACGCCCTTAGAACTGACGATTCTTTCGAGTTGCTGTGCAGAAATCAAAAAGTTCATTGAGCAAAAGCGGGCAGGAGAAATCAAACCCACCATTCCGACCCTGTCCCACTGGTTCAACGACGCGGCTGTTCGAGACCTGTCCCTCATTCGAGAAGGAATAGAACAATTTCGCGAGCGGACCGACGTGTATGACTTTCTCCTGACTGTGTTCATCGCTGTCATTAGAAGGGCTTCCAATGCTGACAATCAGACTCTGAAGACCTATGTTTCGCACACAAATCCCAAGACACCTGAAAACGCAAAGCCGCTGTTCGTGGCGACATTGGATGACTACACCCAACGAATCGTCGAGTTTGGGAATCTGCACAAACTGATGGGCGGGCAGGCGCACGTCCTGGGATCGTGGGACGCCAGAGGATTCGTCGAAGAATGGCGCGCAAACCGGTTGCCGACGATCAATCTTGCCATTACTTCGCCGCCCTATGTGAAGAGCGTTGATTACGTCTATAACCAGATGGCTGAGTATTTTTGGCTTGGCGATCTCTTCGGGCTGAGTTCCCAGAAAGAGCAGAATCGGCACAAGCAAGCGTATATAGGCACGCAGCATCTCAATGGGGCGGACGTGAGCCAGCATATTGAGTCGGGAACCGAGGAGACTGAGGAACTCGTTGCTAGGGTCAGGAAGAAAGATAAAAAGAACGGGTACATTTGCGCAAAGTACTTTTCTGATATGCATGCACATTTCGCGGAAATGGCAAAAATACTGAAGCCTGGCTGCCATTATGTCTTAGTCGTCGGAGACAGCGTTGTGAGCGGGGAGATTGTTGCCACGCATGCCTTGCTGCCTGCGTGCGGGGCCAGCTTTGGCTTCGTTCTCGAAAGAGCGTTTCGATATGAAATTCGAAACCGCCACATGCGATTTCCACGCTCCGGGCGCGGCGGAATTGTCGAACACGATTGGATTCTGGACTTTAGGCTGGATTGAAGTCTGAGCTTATGTGTAAATTTGAGGCATGCCCGAACCCTTCTATTGGCGCAATGCTAGGGATAGTCTCATCACGCCTGTTGCAGTCCAACTTTTTCAGATTCTAGCGAAGCATGAAGGCGAAGATTTACGTTGCTCTCGTTTATCCTCAATCTGGAAGACGTGTTTGAAAAATATGTCCGTAATGTTCTAAGTCAATGGGCCAAAACTAAACACTCTGAAGTGAAAGTTCGCGACGGTAATAAGGGAAAGAGGAACTACCTATTCCATGATTCAAGGGTCTTCGATATCTATCCCGATATCTACCTGACTGCAGGAGCTGAACGTCCCTTGGTGGCTGATGTCAAATACAAGCCGAAGATTGATGAGCATCACACGTACCTGGTGCTAAGTCATTCCCTGAGTATGGGAGCAAAGAAGGCCGTCATCATCGTTCCCGCATTTCAAGGTGGCGATTCAGGACTGATCCGTCGTGGGCAAGTTTGCGATGCGGATGGGATAGAGGTGTTCGAGTATCACATGAAACTTGACGGCGACCTTGAGAGCGAAGAATCCGCAATGGGCAAGGCGATTATCGAGCTTGGATTGTCATGAGATATTTCTGGGCCAGCCGTGCATGACAAGCCCCAACATCAGAAAAGACGCCTCTCCAGCCGTAGCAGTTGCGAAGATTTTTATAAGAGTTGGGCAAGTTCCGCCCGAAGCTTTTTGGTTCCTCTGAAGAGTGCGTTCTTTGCCGTCTCTTCTGTCGTACCTAAGAGCGTAGATCTCCCTCGTGCAGTTAGTGAAAGCGCGGGAGCAGGGCTCCTGGATACTTATGCCTGCGTCGCAGGCTTCGCGCGTGCGTCTGCACGGCCTGAAGGTGCGGTGCACGCGCGATCTCGAACCCTATCCTTTGCGTTCGCCCCCCGTTACAAGAGCAGCTCGGCTATTTACTTGCTGCGTAGCGGCCCTCCTTGACCTTGGCATTTTCAGGCTCGAAATCGCGAGCATGGTCAAGATCGTCCATGAGGCTAGTTTGCGTTGGTCGCCAATGCAACTGCTTCTGCGTGACCGCGCTAGACGCCACCAAGTCTAGCCCAGCGAATAACCCAAGCGCACCAAAGTGCTCGCCTGCTCGCTCAGAAAACAGAGACATCGTCGGCAGCTTCAGGCCTCGTCCGATCGCCTCAGCGATCTCTCTAACCGGCACGCCCTCTTCGGCGACCGCGTGATATTTGGCTCCCACGGTACCCTTTTCAAGCGCCAGCCTATACAGGCGGGCAGCATCGAGCACGTGCACCGCGGCCCAGCGGTTGAGCCCGTCACCGATATACGCCGAGACGCCCTTCGTGCGAGCTATATTGATCAGGTAGGTGACGAGGCCTTGTTTCACTCGGTCGTGGACCTGCGGCAGACGTACCACCGACGCTCGAACGCCCCGTGCCAGCAGCGACATCGCTGTCACTTCCGAAGCGCGGGGATAGGAGTCGGAGGTAGGAACAGGAGCATCTTCCTCCGTCGCGGTGCGACCCGATGCCAGCAGCGCAAGGCCGGAGGTGACGAGCAGCGGCCGATCGGAACCTGCGAGCGCGGCGCCAAGCGCCTCGATGGCGCGCTTGTCGATTTCGCAGTTCTCCTTGAATTTCGAGAAGTCATGGACAAAGGCTGTGTGAATCACGCCATCTGAGTTCGCCGCTCCACTGCGCAGACTTTCGAGATCCTCCAAATCTCCTCGAAGCACTTCGGCGCCCGCGGCGACAAGGGATTTGGCACCCGCTTCTGAACGAGCAAGCCCGATCACCGAATGCCGCGCATTGATAAGCTCCTTAGCAACAGCCGAACCGATAAAACCAGTGGCACCTGTGACGAAAATACGCATTTTCTCTTCTCCTTTTAATTTCGATATTTGATGGGTCAGTCTTGCGAGCTTGTTCGCCGCGATGAACCGCAGCTAGGTGGCGGCTCGCGCGCTCGAGCCTACGTCACCACGGGAGCGGGCTGTCCTCGTTTGAGAAGGTGCCCGTCGGACCATCCGGACCGAGCAGCGCGAGCCGCACTGGCTCGCGAGCGCCCTCCTCGACAGTCCGCGTCCCCGAATAGTTGTTGAGGTTCGTCTTGGTATAGCCCGGGCAGGCGGCGTTGACTTTGATCCCGGTCGGTTCCAACTCGATCGCCATGGCGAGCGTCATAGCGTTGAGAGCCGTCTTGGACGCCGGGTAGACGGGGCCGAAGATCGAGCGCCACGGGGAGGCCGGGTCCGAGTTCCGGGTCAGCGAACCAACGCCGCTCGACACGTTGACGATGCGTGCTGCCGGCGCCTCGCGCAGGAGCGGCAGCATCGCCTGGGTAACGGCGAGGACGCCGAATACGTTGGTCTCCCACACCGCGCGCACTTCATCGAGGGACACGTTGCTCGGGCGGGTCAACTTAGCATACTCCTGCACGGACATGCCCGGCTGCTTACTCGTATTCGAGATAGCCGCGTTGTTGACGAGCACGTCGAGGCGGCCGAGCTCCTTGCGGATGCGCTCCGCCGTGGCAGCGATCGAGGCCTGATTCGTCACGTCGAGTTGCAGCGTGCGTGCGTCCGGCCCAACCTCCTTGGCCGCAGCCTCGCCGCGCTCGAAATTGCGCGACCCGACCAGCACCGTGAAGCCGTGTGCCACCAGATCCTTGGCGATTTGAAGACCGATTCCTTGATTAGCCCCGGTTACCAGGGCGACAGGTTTTTTGTGCATAGTAATCTCCTTATTCATTTGTTCCCTTCGAGCCGCGACTTACGGATGGCATGACCGCACGTGCAATCCGCCTCCATCGATTATCAGCGTGCTGGCTGGGCTTCGGCTTGGACGCTCTCGCCGATCGCGTTGAGCTCGGCTATAACATCCAATGGAAGTTCCAGGGCCGCAGCAGCGAGATTTTCTCCAAGATGGTTTAGCGAAGATGTGCCGGGGATCAGCAGAATGTTGGGAGAACGCTGCAGAAGCCACGCAAGCGCGACCTGCATCGGAGTGGCTTGCATGGATACCGCCATACGATCGAGCACGGACGACTGTAACGGCGTGAACCCTCCCAACGGGAAGAACGGGACATACGCGATGCCCTGTTGCGCGAGAGCATCGATCAACGCATCGTCATCGCGATGCGCCACGTTGTAGAGATTTTGCACGCATACGATCTCCGTGATTCGCTGGGCTTCTTGCAACTGCCGTGGCGTGATGTTGCTGAGACCGATGTGACGAATCAATCCCCGCCATCTCAGTTCAGCCAGCAGACTCAGTGGTTCCTCGATCGATCCCTCCGATGGCTCCGTGATTCCACCGACTCGGAGGTTGACGACGTCGAGCTGGTCGAGGCCAAGATTCAGAAGATTGTCATGAACGCCATCGAGCAATTCTTTGCGCGAAAGCGCGTGATTCCATGACTTGTCCACGCCGCGGCGGCAACCCAGCTTGGTGACGATGACCAAGTCGGTGGGGTAGGGATGAATCGCTTTCTTGATGATCTGATTGGTCACATGAGGGCCGTAAAAATCGCTGGTGTCAATGTGGTTCACGCCGGCGGTGATAGCCGCTCGCAGAACATCCATCGCAGCGTCCATGTCGCGTGGAGGGCCCCAAACACCGGGGCCGGCCAGTTGCATGGCGCCGTAGCCCATGCGGTAAACGCTGATGGAGGTGCCGGGAAGGTCGAATTGGCCGCCGAGCTTTGTGCCTATGCTCATTTTGTCTTTTCCTCCCATACGCAGGTCGGTTCTGGTAAAGTGGAGAGTATCTCCGAATATTTAGATTACCGGAGACTGCCTCCGGTTGCAAGCTTTTTTTGAGGATGCCCATGAAACGTTCCCAATCTGGCGGCCGAAAGCCGCGGGCCGATGCGCAGCGGAATCGCGAGCGAATTTTGGAGGTGGCCAAGCTGGCTTTCACTCGATCCGGCGCAGACACCAGATTGGACGACATCGCGAGCGAGGCAGGCGTCGGGCCTGGGACTTTGTATCGCCACTTTCCTACGCGCGAGGAACTTCTTCAGGCGGTTTATCGGTCGGAGATGGAGAAGTTGGCCGCGGCAGAGCGCAAGTTCGCTCAGAGCATGCCGCCGATTGAAGCATTGCGAGCGTGGCTATTGTTGTTCGTTGAGGCCATCGAGACGAAGCAGGTCATCGCCCCGGTGCTGAGTACTTTGATCGGAGATCCCAAGAAAGTATTCGCAGCTTCCCACGATCAGATCCACGAAGCGCTTCGTGCTTTGGTGAAGCGCGCGATCAAGAGCGGCGACATACGGAAGGACACTGATCCTATGGATCTGCTTCGGGCTCTTGTCGGCGTGGCCCACGTGGCCACCAGCCCTGACTGGCAGCAAAGCGCAAAACGACTTGTAGATATCCTCATCACCGGTTCGCGCCCGATCACGTAGCTGGATAGATTCCACCACGGAAACCCGGGCCGGGCGTGCCAGATTGGACATTGAGTGAGTCGTCAATCCCCAGCGCCGAATGGAGAAGTGGTAGAAAAGAAGTAAGTTGATCGGACTCCTATGGGGAAGTTGAATACGGTCGTGATCCAACCGAATATGACGAAATCCACGCACTCATCGATGGTGTTATTGGTTGATGATCAAGCAATAGTGGCAGAGGCTGTACGTCGTTTGTTAAACGAAAAGCCGGAAATCGGGCTCCACTATTGCGCCAACCCCATCGACGCAATCAAAGCAGCCAATGAGATCAAGCCGAGTGTGATTCTCCAGGATTGGGTGATGCCGTCGCTTGACGGGCTCGATCTTCTCCACTTGTTCCGCTCCAACCCCTCAACAATGGAAACCCCAATCATTGTTCTTTCCACCGAAGAGAGCCCGGAGATTAAAAGCCAAGCATTTGCGGCGGGCGCCAACGATTACCTATACTTGGTACACCTCGCTCGACTTGACGTCCTGATGCCGGGCAAGACGGGCTAGCAGCGTATGGCGAAAGTGACCCCTGCGGCCCCATCGTATGGCTGGCTCACACTCTCGACCGCTGCACCTCGTAGTGCAGCTGAACGACGCCGTCCGGAAACTGTTGTACACCGACCAAACGGAGCGTCACCGCGCGATGCCTCGGTGCAAGAAGTGGAATGCCTTCCCCGAGGAAGGTTGGCACGACGGTGATGATGAACTCGTCAATCGCGTCTTCGTCCAGGAATGACCCGATGATCTCACCTCCGCCCATCATCCAGACGTTCTTGCCAGCTTGCGCGCGGAGGCGTTCGACGAAGGCACTGATCGACTCGGTGACGAAGTGGACGCCGGCGGGCACGGAAGCACGCGGCCGCCGCCGAGAGAACACATAGTGCACGGCAGCCGCACTGAAGCGCGCGCCCATCTGCAGACTCCGGTCGAAGGTCTTACGGCCGAGGATCTTGGCATCGGTGGAGCGCTCGAATTCCGGGAGAC
>Ga0210394_10004013_pt1 | contig 17608 bp, 13 predicted proteins | sample IncBWC12MmetaG_FD_160121 | JGI IMG/M metagenome (GOLD analysis project Ga0210394, IMG submission 160121) | Forest soil microbial communities from Barre Woods Harvard Forest LTER site, Petersham, Massachusetts, United States - Inc-BW-C-12-M | ecosystem: Environmental > Terrestrial > Soil >... | reverse complement strand
GGGCCTAGTGGAGGCGATCGAGGTGGTGGGCAAGATCGAAGGGATCGCGTTCGTCCATTTCAACGAGCGCGACGTGGTGCGCCACCACCTGGTGCAGCAGATCATCAAGGCTTACGACGAATTTGCCGGTGCGGCGCCTGCCGCCGCGCGGCCCACGCCGTCCGCGCCCGCGCAAAGCGAACCGGGCCGGGGCTCCGGGAGCGGTCCCGAAAACGGCAGGCCTGAGTCCGCGAAATAGCCTTCCACCGGCGCCCATGATTGTGAATCGCCAGCGTCGCATCCCAGTAGCCGTGCAGCCCCTTGTGGATTTTCTGGAGCGGGCGCGGCGGAAGCTTGGGCTTCCGGAGAGCGGCGTCACGGTGCGACTGATCAGCGATCGGGAGATGGCGCGGCTCAACCGGAAGTTTCGCGGGAAGCGGGGGCCGACCGACGTGCTGTCATTTCCCGCAAGTCCACATGCTCCCAAATTAAGTTCTCAGAATCGGGGCCGGGTCAAACGCTCGCGGCGAAAGGCGGCGATGCGCGCGGGCGAGAACGGCTACCTCGGCGACATTGCGGTCTCGCCGGAAACGGCGCGGCGCAACGCGGGGCGTTCCTCGCGCAGCCTGCCGGAAGAGTTGCGCATACTCGTGCTGCACGGCATGCTGCACCTAGCCGGCTACGATCACGAGACCGACGAGGGCCAGATGCAGCGGCTCGAGCGGCGCCTGAGGCGAAGTCTGGGCTTGTCATGACGATCGTCGCTTACTTCCTCGGAGTTGTTGGTCTGTGCGTGATTTTGGCGCTGTTTGGCTACCTCGATCGCATCTACCGCGAGCTGGGACGAGTGGCCGGTGGCAATCTGCGCGACCACGTGGAGATTTTCGAAGCGGAAATCGAGCCGCGCCTGGGCTTGGACCGGCGCCGCGCCGGGCTCGGTTTTGCAATTCTGTCGAATCTGGCGCTGGTTGCCGTGGCTGTGGAGACGGCGCGGGGCGTTTTGATTTTCGTACCGACGGCCGGTGAGGCGCTGGCGCAACTCGTCGCATACCTGCTGGTGGAGATACTGCTCTTCGCGCAGTTCATTCCGTACTTGCTTTTGGCGCGAACGACGAGCCGGTGGCTGAGCCCGCTGCTGCCGGCGGTGCGGGCGGCGCTGATCGTGGCGTGGCCGCTGCGCGTCTTGATCGAGATGGCGATTTCGGTGACGCACATCTCGGATGAGGAGCCGCCTACCGGCGCTGAAGCGCAGCAGGAAGGCATTGAGGCTTTAATGGAAGCCGCACAGGAGGAAGGCATCCTGGCGCAGGATGAGGCGCAGCTGATCGAGCAGGTGGTGGAATTCAGCGACAAGCGGGTGCTGGAGTTGATGACGCCGCGGCCGGAGATTGTGGCGATTTCCGCGGACTCGACGATCGAGCAGATGCGGCGGCTGCTGGTGAAGACTAAATTTTCGCGCGTCGTGGTGTATCAGGGGACGCTCGACGATGTGGTGGGAATCGCGGACGGCCGCGACCTGCTGCAGATTTCAGAGGAAGACACGCATCGGCGCGCGGTGCGGGAGATTGCGAAGCCGGCGCTCTTCGTGCCGGAAACCAAGCAAGGCTCGCAACTGCTGAGGGAGATGCAGCGGCGCAACCAGCACATGGCGATTGCCGTGGACGAGCACGGGCTGGTGGCGGGCGTGGTGACGATCGAGGACCTGGTGGAGGAGATCGTCGGAGAGATGGGCAAGGAGGAAGGCCAACTGGCGCCGGACATCGTGCGCGAAGCGGACGGCAGCGTGATGTTGCGGGGCAGCGTTTCGATCGGAAGGCTGCAGGAGCTGTTCGGAATCGAGCTTTCCAACGGCACGGGCGAGGCTGCGACGACGGTGGCGGGATTAGTCAACAGCGTGGCGGGGCACGTGCCGATTGCCGGCGAACAGTTCGATTACGATGGCGTGCGATTCGAAGTGGTCGAGGCGAATCAGCGCAAGGTGTTGCGGCTGCGGGTACGACGGCGATCCGCGGCGGCCCCGGCGTCGTAGCCGCGCGCGCGGGGCGCGGCGGCGCTATCCCGCGACCAAGCGCGCGAGGCCGAACGCGGCGGCGGCGGCAAGCCCGCCGGTGACAACCGTTTGAATCGCGCCCTTCAAAGGCGAAATTCCCGTGAAGTGACTTTTCACCGAGCCGAACACCGCGAGCGCCAGAAGCGTGATCAAGACGGAATAGCGCAGGCCCGTGGACACGTCGGGCCAAATCATGTAGGGCGCGAGGGGGATGAGCCCTCCGAAGATGTACGAAGCGGCGATGGTGATTGCGCTGCGATTGGCCCTGGTGGGGTCGGGTTCCTCGAGGCCCAGCTCGAAGCGCATCATGAAATCGACCCAGCGGTTCCGGTCCCCGCAGATGGCGTTGACCACCGGAGCCATTTCCGTGTTGCTCAGGCCGTAGGCGCGGAAGACCTTGGCGACCTCTTCAGTTTCCACGTCGGGAAGTTCGACGGTTTCGCGGATTTCGCGTTCGCGTTCGGAGTTGTAGTGCTCGAGGTCGGTATGGGCGGCCAAGTACCCGCCCAGTCCCATGGCGATGGATCCGGCCGCGATTTCGGCGAGTCCGGCGGTGACGACGAGTTGAGCGGGGTGAAGGGTGGCGGCAACTGCTCCGGAAACGCCGGCGGCGAGGGCGAAAGGGACCGTGAGGCCATCCGCCATGCCGATGACAACGTCGCGAACACTGGCCGATGCGGTGAAGTGAGACTCGACGTGAGGGGTGGCAGGCATGAGATGCTCCTTGGCGTAGATGGCTCCGGGGATTATGCGGAGCGAGGCAGTCTAGCACGAGCGGGGGCGAGGGCGAGGGCGGGTTGTGCTGCCCGAAGGCGCGCAGGACGGAGTGTGCGAGGGGACGGCGGGAGGTATCATGAAGGCGGCGAGTGAGGAAGCGAGCTTGGCGAAAGCGTTTCATTCCGGCTTTGTGGCGATCGTGGGGCGGCCGAACGCGGGCAAGTCGACGCTGGTGAACCACCTGGTCGGGCACAAGGTCTCAATCGTGACGTCGCGGCCGCAGACGACGCGCAATCGCATATTGGGAATCGTAAATCGTCCGCAGGCGCAGGTGGTGTTGATCGACACGCCGGGAATACAGCGCGCGGACTCCGCGCTGGGAAGGCAGATGATGGGCGAGGTGGCGCAGGCGCTCGAGGGGATCGACGCGCTGGCCGTGATGATCGACGCGAGTGAAGGAGTGACGCGCGGCGACCGGCTGGCCTTCGACCGAGCGAGCCGGTTTGCGGGACCGGTGTTTCTGCTGCTGAACAAGATCGACCGAATGGCGAAGCCGGCCCTGCTGCCGCTGCTCGAATCCTGCGCGCGGGAGGGCCGGTTCACGGAAATGATCCCGATCTCGGCGCTGACCGGCGATGGCATCGAGATCGCGCTGGGGCGGTTTATCGCGCAGCTGCCCGAGGCGGCGGCGTATTTTCCGGAGGATCAGTTCACGGATCAACCGGAGCGTTTTCTGGCGGCGGAGATCGTGCGCGAGAAAGTGATGGCGGCCACGCGGAACGAGGTACCACGCGCGGTGGCGGTGCTGCTGGAATCGTTCGAGGAGAGCGAGCGCTTGATTCGCATCAGCGGCACCATTCAAGTGGAGCGGGAAGGGCAGAAGGGGATTTTGATCGGCCGGGGCGGCGAAATGATCAAGGAGATCGGCACGGCCGCGCGCAAGGAACTCGAGGACATTCTGGGAGTCAAAGTGTTTTTGGAGTTGCGCGTCAAGGTGGCGCCGGCGTGGCGCGAGGATCCCCGGCGCGTGCGGCAACTCGACTGGCGGCACCAGCTCGAAGGCATGGGCGGGGAGTGACGCATCATTCGTCGGCGGAAATTCCCAGCACCTTCATCTTGCGGTAGAGGTGGCTGCGCTCAAGCCCCAGGGCCACGGCGGTGCGCGTCATATTCCACTGATTTTCTTCCAGCTTGCGCAGGATGAACTCGCGCTCGTAGGCGCTGCGCGCCTCATGCAGGGTGGCCGACGGCTTGGCGGACAAGCCGGCGACGCCGCGGAAAAGTTCGGGCGGAAGGTGCAGGGGTTCGATCTGGCCGTGCGGGCAGATAATCACGAGCCGCTCGATGAGGTTGCGCAGTTCGCGCACATTTCCGGGCCAGGCGTAGCGCATCAAGACGGCCAGGGCCGCATCGCTCAACTGTTTGGCTTTTCGTCCGTAGGCGGCGCTGAACTCGGCGAGGAAGTGACGGGCGAGAATGGGAATATCCTCGACGCGCTCGCGCAGAGCAGGAACGGTGAAGGGGATCACGTTCAGCCGGTAGAACAAATCTTCGCGAAAAAGGCCGCGCGCGATCTGCTCTTCGAGTTTTTTGTTGGTTGCGGCGATCACGCGGACGTTCACGGCGGTCGGCTGGTGCGAGCCGATGGGCTCGAGGCGCTGCTCTTCGAGCACGCGCAGAACCTTGGCCTGCGTGCGCAAGCTCATGTCGCCGACTTCGTCCAGAAACAGGGTGCCGTTGTCGGCCATCCGGAACTTGCCGACTTTATCCTCGCTTGCGCCGGTGAAGCTGCCCTTGGTGTGGCCGAACAGCTCCGATTCGATCAGTTCCTCCGGAATGGCGGCGCAATTGACCTCTACAAATAACTCGCTCGATCGCAAGCTGGCCGCATGGAGCGCGCGGGCGACAAGTTCCTTGCCGGTTCCGCTCTCTCCGTAAATCAGGACGCGGCCGTTGGTAGGCGCCGCGAGCGCGATCTGCTGGCGGAGAGCCTTCATGGGCACGCTTTGGCCGATCACCTGGTAGCGGTATCCGAGTTCCTCGCGCAGGCGGCGGTTTTCTTCTTCTAGGCGCAGAAACTCAAGGGCGTTTTTCACCGAGCGGGTCGTTTTTTCGATTGAGAGCGGCTTTTCGACGAAGTCGAAGGCGCCGAGCTTGGTGGCGCGCACGGCGGTTTCGATGTTGCCATGCCCGGAGATCATAACGACCATGGGGAAATGGCCTTCCTGGCGCATCTGCTCCAGCGTCTCTAGGCCGTCCATTTTGGGCAGCCAGACGTCGAGGAGCACAACATCCACGGCGCCGCGGGCGAGCCGGGCGAGACATTCCTCTCCGGTGGACACTGCTTCGACGGCGTAGCCCTCCTCGGAAAGTATCGAACTCAGCGAATGGCGAATTCCTGCTTCGTCGTCCACGATGAGAATGGAATGAGGCATGTTCGCTGAGGCGCGGCCCTAGCCGTGAGAAACGACGGCTGCAGGCGTGAGTTCGGCCGCCGGGAGTTCGATGACGAAGCGCGCACCGACCGGGCTGTTGTCTTCGGCGCGCATCAGGCCGTGGTGCTCCGCCACGATGCGGCTGGCGATTGCCAGGCCCAAGCCTGTACCGCGCTCTTTCGTCGAAAAATAGGGAAGGAAGAGCTTGTCTTTGTCCTCGGGAGAGATGCCCTGGCCGCTGTCGGAGACGGAAATTTCAACCGTGTCGTGCCCGGCGTGCCACCGGGTGGTGAGTTCGAGACGCTTGGCGGCCGAGTCCTCCATGGCCTCAGCAGCGTTGTCGATCAGGTTGACGAGGACGCGGCGGAGCAGTTCGGCATCGGCCTTAATCGGCGGCAGATCGCCTGCCAGATCCACGTGGATGTTCACGTCATCGAGCCGCCCATGAAAGACATGGAGCGCCTCGCGGACAATCGCGTTGGGGTCAGTCGCCGAGAGCCGCGCCACAGGGAATCGGGCGAACTGCGAGAATTCGTTGACGAGTCCTTCCAAGGTGCCGACTTCGCGGCCGATGAGCGCGGCGCATTCGCCGACGAGGGCGACGAATTCGGGCGTTCCAGATCTTTCGCCGTGCCGGCCGAGGTAACGAACCAGACGCTCGGCGGATAGCTGGATCGGGGTGAGTGGATTCTTGATTTCGTGCGCGATGCGCTGCGCGACCTCCTGCCAGGCAGCCACTTTTTGCGCGCGCAGCAGCTCCGTAAGATCGTCCACCACGACGACGTATCCTGAGTTCGTGCGACGCGGCCCGAGGGGGCTGACGGTGACGGCTGCATGGAGCAGACGGCCGCCCAAGGGGATGGCCAACTCCTTCGATGCGGTTCCCATGCGGGAGGACCGGCGAATCAGATGCTGGATATCGCGGGACATTTCCTCGCCGACCAGAGCCTGCAGCGTGTCCGCTTCCCGCGCTCGCTCGCCAAAAATGTGGCGCGCGGCTGTGTTGATCCGGAGCAACTTACCGCTGGCATCCAGGGAAAGAACAGCCGTAGGAATATTTTCGAGAACTGTCTCGATGAGTGTCCGCCGGCGATCGAGTTCCTGCACGGCCTGCTGGAGGTGTCGCGTGAACTCGTCTATCTGCTGACGGCTGTCGGCGAGTTGCGCAGTCATCTCATTGAAGGAGCGGACCAGAGTGCCGAGTTCGTCCTGAGCCTGGACCTCGACCCTGGTATCGAAACGGCCGGCGGCGATTTCGCGGGTGGCCTCAGCAAGCGCTTGAATGGGTACCGTCACCTGTTTGGCGAGGAAAAGGGCAAACCAAGTCGCGGAGAAAAGCAGCAGGATCGTCAAAAGCGAAAAGGTCAGATAGATCTGTTGCTTGAAGGTTCGCAGGCTCTGATGCTCGATGTCGTACGCGGTCGCCTGGGATTGAGCCGTGTCGTACCGAGTCACAAAATCGTTCGGCAGGCGTCGCGCAACAACCAGGAAGCCAGAACCCAGCCCTGCCCGAGCGCCGAGGAAGTATCCGGATCTGGACTCCCAGACGTCCGCGCCACCCGGCAGGGTGCGCGCAAGCTTCAGCGTCGGGTCCAGTATGAAGGCAGAGGACGTCAAGGGATTAACGGCCGGAAGAACGTGATTGTTCGCATCGGTCGCCCAAACGCCTTCGGCGCCTTCCCGGGCCGCCAGGGTCGTCGCTGTTTCAACGAGTGTATCTCCGACCGCGCTGGACTGCGCGGCGGCGGCCTCGGCAGCTCGTTTGGCAAGGGCCTGCAGCCGCACGTATTCTCCCTGGTTGACCTCGCGCAGGAGAGCATCAGTGTCTGAGTAGGCGAGTTCGAGAGAGTGGGGGAACCAGTAGTTAAGGGTCCGGTTCATCAAGTCGTAGCTGATGAGGAACATAAAAATAAGCGGCAAAAGCGAAACGGCCATGGCGCCGAGCACCATCTTGGTCTTGAATCTCGAGCCTAGTTGTTGGGCGCGACGCTCGGCCCATAAGTGCAACAGGGTGCGGGTGAGAATCAGCCCGAAGACGAGCAGGGCGGCGAAGATAAATGTCGAGAGCGCGTAGAGGATGACGAGGTCGTTCCATTCGCGGGGCTCGAACGGTACGCTCAGCGAGCCGAGCGTAAAGACCGCGGCCAGGAGAAGCACAACGAAGGCGCCGCCGAAACCCAGCCACAGCTGCGATTTGCGCGAGCGAGCGGTCATGACGGACTCACCGAGGGAAGTTCGACTAGAGTTCGGTCCGCTGACAGCAGGGCGGAGCCAGGAGGCAGATGAATCTTCAGCGGGCACTCGCTACAGCGAGGCTCGCGGGTCCGGCACCAGTTCTTGCCGACGTTCACGAGCAGCGCGTGGAACTCGTTATACACGCGGGCATCAGGAGGGATGCTGGATTCGAACAGGGACCGTACGGGTTCGTACTCCGGCTCGCCTCCCGTGAGGCCGTGCCGGCCAAGGATGCGGTGGGTGTATGCGTCCACGACAAACACCGGGTGGCCACCTGCATAAAGCAGAATGGAGTCGGCCGTCTCGGGGCCTATTCCAAAGACGGTCAGGAGCCGCTCGCGCAGCTCGGGAGTGGGCGTGCGGAACATGCGCGCCAGCGAGCCGTCGTATTCGCTTCGCAAGAAACGGACGAAGGCCTTGAGTTTTTGGGCCTTCTGGCGGAAATAACCGGACGACCGGACCAGCTTCGCCAAGCGCCGCGTGGAGACGCGCTCGATGGCGCGCGGCGTAAGGAGCCTCTCGCGCCGCAGGTTCAGGATGGCCGATTCGACATTCGACCAGGCGGTGTTCTGCGTCAAAATTGCACCGACAATTACCTCAAATGGGGTCCGTGCGGGCCACCAGTGCATTGGCCCCAACGCTTGCGAGAGCGTTTCAAAATAGGCGCGCAAGGGGAGACCACTGGGAGCGAGGTGCACTGTGTGACGTGACGAACGAGCAGCCCCGCGGCACCCCGCGGAGTTTGCGCCCGTCGCACTTGTCGCGTTGGATAGAGATTGCACTGTCATCGGAAGATAACGAGGGCTAGCCACGCAAGTCAAGCCTTGGTGTGGCGAAATTGCCACACTGAGACTTTTGTTCATTCTGACGTATTGGCACTTTCAATACGGTTGCGGAAAGCGGCTAGGCTAGCGCGTTCGCCTTTCTGCTAACGTTTCAGTCTGAGGCTGTCCACGGCCCCAATTGCCTAACTATGTCTTCCCGACTGGGTGAAATCCTCGTCAAAGAGAGCCTGATCACAAGCGATCAGCTGAAGAAGGCTCTGGAACATCAGCAGCAGAGCGGGGGCCGGCTTGGATCCTGCCTCATGAAGCTCGGGTTCATTACCGACGACGAGATTACCGAGGTTCTCTCCCGGCAGTACGGCGTTCCCTCCATCAACCTGAAGTATTACGAAGTAGATCCGACGGTGATCAAGCTGATCCCACAGGATACGGCCGTGCGGTACCAGATCGTGCCGCTGTCGCGCGTGGGTTCGACACTGACCATTGCGATGACCGACCCCACGAACGTCTTCGCGATGGACGACATCAAGTTCATGACGGGGTTCAACGTCGAGCCGGTGGTGGCCTCGGAGTCCTCGATCAATGAGGCCATCGCGAAGTTTTACGGGGAGGTTGAGAGCGTCGAAGAACTGACGAAGGTAATGAAGGATCTGGGCGCCGACGACGGCGCCGACCTGGAGCTTGCGGCCGAAGAGCAGGAGATGGATCTGGCGACGCTCGAGAAGGCTGCCGAGCAGGCGCCAATCATCAAGCTGGTGAATTTGATTCTGACGGACGCGGTCAAGCGGGGCGCCAGCGATATCCACATCGAGCCGTACGAGCGCGAGTTGCGCGTGCGCTTCCGGGTGGACGGCGTTCTGCAATCCGTGATGGCGCCGCCGCTCAAATTACGCGACGCGATTGCCAGTCGCGTCAAGATCATGTCGAAGCTGGATATCAGCGAAAAGCGGTTGCCGCAGGACGGACGCATCATGATCAAGTACCGCCAGAACGGAAAGATCAAGGAACTCGACTTCCGCGTCTCGACGGCTCCCACGCTTTTCGGCGAAAAGATCGTCATGCGACTCTTGGACAAGGAAAACCTGAGGCTGGACATGACGAAACTCGGGTTTGAACCCGAGTCGCTGGTTAAATTCGAACGGGCCATTTTGCGACCCTACGGCATGGTGTTGGTGACGGGCCCGACCGGTTCCGGCAAGACGAACACGCTTTATTCGGCGGTCGCGCGGCTGAACGTGCCCGACACCAACATCATGACGGCAGAGGATCCGGTCGAATTCCAAATAGCGGGCATCAATCAGGTCCAGATGAAGGACCAGATTGGACTGAATTTCGCGTCGGCTCTTCGCGCCTTTCTGCGGCAGGACCCGAATATCATCCTGGTCGGAGAAATTCGAGACTTCGAGACGGCGGAGATCGCCGTCAAGGCGGCGCTCACGGGCCACCTGGTGCTTTCCACGCTGCACACCAATGATGCGCCTTCGACGATCAGCCGCCTGATGAACATGGGCATTGAGCCATTTTTGGTTGCGACATCGCTGAACCTGATTTGCGCGCAGCGCCTGGTGCGGAGGATTTGCGCAAACTGCAAGGAGCCCCTGGAAATACCCGTTCAGACCCTGCTCGATGCGGGATACGGAGCGGAAGAAGCCAAACGGACGACCATCTATCACGGCAAGGGCTGCAGCGTGTGCAATAAGAACGGCTACAAGGGGCGAACAGGCCTGTACGAGGTCATGGAAGTCACCGACGAACTGCGCGAATTGATTCTCGTGGGAGCCTCGGCCCTGGAGTTGAAGAAGAAGGCCCTGGAATCCGGAATGATCACGCTGCGGCGAAGCGGTTTGATCAAGGCGTCCCTAGGCCAGACGACACTCGAAGAGGTTTTGCGCGAAACCGTACTCTGAGGAGCATATTCACATGGCTGGAATCACGCTGAGCGAACTACTGAAGAAGATGATCGAACTGGGCGGCAGCGACCTGCACATCTCCACCAACAGTGCACCGCGGGTGCGCGTGCACGGGCGTTTGAAGCCGCTGGACATGCCGCCGCTTACTGCGTCCGATACGAAATCGCTGGCCTACAGCGTATTGACCGACGCGCAGAAGCATCGCTTTGAGGAAAACCTGGAACTCGATTTTTCCTTCGGCCTGAAGAACCTGGCCCGTTTTCGCGGCAACCTCATGCAGCAACGGGGTGCCGTCGGAGCGGTCTTCCGGACGATTCCATGGGAAATCAAGGGGTTTGACGCTCTGGGCTTGCCGGTCGTCGTGAAGGGTTTGTGCGAGAAACCGCGGGGACTGGTATTGGTGACCGGTCCGACCGGTTCGGGAAAGTCCACCACGCTCGCGGCGATGCTGGACAAGATCAACAACGAACGTGAAGAGCACATGATTACGATCGAGGACCCCATCGAATTCCTCCACAACCACAAGAAGTGCCTGGTCAATCAGAGAGAGGTCCACTCCGATACGCACTCGTTCGCCAATTCGCTGCGCGCCGCGCTTCGCGAGGACCCCGACGTGGTGCTGATCGGCGAGATGCGCGATCTGGAAACGATCGAGTCGGCGCTGCGGATCGCCGAGACGGGCCACCTGACATTCGCCACCCTGCATACCAACTCCGCCGTCTCCACCGTCACGCGCATCGTGGATGTGTTTCCGGCGCATCAACAACCGCAGGTTCGCGCGCAACTCTCGATGGTTCTGGAGGGCATTCTTTGCCAGGCTCTGCTGCCGCGGGCCGATGGCCGCGGCAGGGTCATGGTCATGGAGATCCTGATCCCGAACGCAGCGATTCGAAATCTGATTCGCGAGGACAAGGTTCACCAGATTTATTCCGCGATGCAGACGGGAACGGCTCAGAGCGGCATGCAGACATTTAACCAGAGTCTGGCGAGCGTGTACTTTAGCAAGTTGATTACTCTGGAAACTGCCCTTGCGCGTTCGTCGAATCCGGAGGAGTTGCAGGATATGATCAATCGAGGCGTGGGAAGTTCGGCGACGCGAACTCCCGTGCCGGCGCGCCGTTAGGGCGTCGGTGACGGGCTCGGCGGTCTCCAGACGAAGCGACAACTGAGGAGGAACAGGCCATGGCGGTCTACGTTTATCGCGGCACTGACCGGAGCGGCGGCGCCGTCAGCGGGGAGCAGGCGGCCAATAGTAAGGCGGAGCTGATCAGCCAGCTCAAACGCCAGCAGATCAAGGTCAGCAAGCTGTCCGAGAAGGGCAAAGAATTCAGTTTCCCGACGTTCGGCGGGGGCGTCAACGCGAAGGATCTGGCCGTTTTCACGCGCCAATTCTCCGTCATGATCGATGCCGGGTTACCGTTGGTTCAGTGCCTGGAGATTCTCGCAGGCCAGCAGGAAAACAAGGTATTTCAAAACGTGCTGACGGCAACGCGAGCGTCGGTGGAAGGCGGCGCCACTCTTTCCGCGGCGATGCGGCGGCATGAGAAGGTGTTCGACGCGCTATACGTGAACCTGGTTGAAGCGGGCGAGACGGGCGGTATTCTGGACACGATCTTACAGCGCCTCTCCAGCTACATCGAAAAGAACGTGAAGTTAAAGAGAGCCGTTAAGTCCGCGCTCGTCTATCCGGTGGCGGTCCTGGGGGTCGCCGGAGGCGTCATCACGCTGCTGCTCTGGAAGGTGGTACCGATCTTCGCGACTCTTTTCTTGGGCTTGGGTGTGGATTTGCCCCTGCCGACACGGATTGTCATCGGAATGAGTAATTTTGTCGGAAGTATCTTCGGTTTGCTGATCGTCGTAGCGTTTATCGCCGCGGGCATCGGGATAAAGATTTGGTACGGGACACCCCAGGGACGTTACGCACTGGATGCAATCCTACTTAAATTGCCGGTGATCGGCCTGCTGCTGCGGAAAATCGCCGTGGCGCGATTTACGCGGACACTGGGAACCTTGATCTCCTCCGGCGTGCCGATCCTGGAAGGGCTGGACATCACGGCTCGCACAGCGGGAAACGCCGTCATTGAGCGCGCGCTGATGTACGTTCGCAAATCGCTCGAGGCCGGCAAGAACCTGGCCGACCCTTTGAAGGAGACGGATGTGTTTCCGGGCATGGTGACGCAGATGATCGGTGTCGGCGAGCAGACCGGCGCCATGGACGCGATGTTACAAAAGATTGCCGATTTCTACGAGGACGAGGTGGACGCAGCGGTCAAAGACCTGCTCGCCGCCCTAGAGCCGGCAATGATCGTTTTTCTTGGGGTCGTGGTCGGCGGCATCGTAATCTCGATGTACCTCCCGCTGTTCTCCCTCATCGGCAAGTTGAGCAGCTCGCATTAGTAGGAGAAAAACGGCATTGAGTACTGCCCTCGGCGGCGTCACCGCCTCTCATCGGTCGGGGGTCGTTTCGCAGCCAGCCGGCGATTCCGCGCCACTCGATGGCGCGAGGCGCGGGGCTCCTGCGCAGCGATCTTCCATGGAATTGACGCAGAACCTCGGCGACTGGCTGGGGTGGTTGACGCGCGTCCGCTTCCTGCTGATCACTCTGCTGTTGGCCGTTGTGGTTGTCCTGCAGCAGTTCACCCAACTGGTCGTGCCGGTGCGGTATTTCGTGCCGCTTGTGGTTTTGTGGTACACGCTGGCGATTTTTTACGTGATCCTGCTTCGCTGGGTGCCTCTGGCGCGGTGGCACGCTCCTCTGGAGATCGTTTGCGACGTCCTTCTCGTGACCGGCCTCGTGTATGTCACAGGTGGGCACGAGAGTTACTTCATCTCGCTCTACCTGCTGGCCATCATCGTGGCGAGCATCTTATTTTCGCGCCGGGCCACTTTCTGGGTGGCCGGGCTGAGTTTTGTCCTGCTTGGCGGAATGGTCGAGCTCGTGTACTACGGCGTCCTGCCGCGGACGGCGCAGGCCATGCCGGCCGCGAAACCGCTGCAGACGTGGATCCTGAGCAACCTGTTTGCTTTCCTCGCGGTGGCTTATTTATCGAGCCTGCTCACGCAGAGCCTCCGCCGGCAGACGGCCGAACTCGAGGTGAAGCGGGGCGAACTGCAGGACCTGCAGGCGTTCAACGAAGACATCATCCACTCGATGCGCGGAGGCTTGATCACGACCGACCTCGATTGGCATGTGATGCTGCTCAATCGCACGGCGGAGGAGATCACCGGCCTGCGGTTCGAACAAGTGCGTGGACGATTGCTTGGGGACCTGATTCCAGGGATTGGGCAGTGGGTTCGAGAAAATGAGAATAGTTTGCTGGCGCAGCGATGCGAAGCCGAGTTTTCGCGTGCTGACGGCGAGCGGCATTATTTGGGTTTTTCCGTCTCCCCGTTGCGCACAGGCGAACGCCGCACGACCGGGTACGTGGTTAATTTCCAGGATCTCACTGAACTAAAGCGCCTGGAGCAAGAGGTAGCCACAAAGGAGCGCATGGCCGCATTGGGACGCCTTTCGGCGGCCATCGCGCACGAGATTCGCCAGCCGCTGACGGCCATGGCGGGCGCCGTCAAGGAATTGGGGAGGATGGTGCCGCTCGAAGAGGACGAGAAACATCTGGTGGGCATCGTCAGTCGGGAGTCGGAGCGGCTTAACCGCATCATCAGCGATTTTCTGAGTTATTCGCGAGAGACAAGCTACGAATTCTCCGAGGGCGACGTCTGCGAATTACTTGACGAGACGCTGACCCTGCTGGAGAAGCATCCGCAATTGCAGGGCAAGTATCGCATCGAGCGGGAATTCGGAGCGCGACCGGTTCGCGCACGCCTTGACGGAAACCGGATCAAACAGGTCTTTTGGAATCTCTCCGACAACGCCCTGCGCGCGATGCCTGAGGGAGGCACTCTGACGGTGCGCCTTGAGGCGGTGCCTTTCTGGGTGCGAATTCGCTTCCGCGACACCGGAGTCGGTATCGGTCCGGCGCAGCGCGCGAGGCTTTTTGAGCCGCTGCAATCCGGTTTTGCCGGAGGCACGGGACTGGGCTTGGCCATCGTTTATCAGATCGTTCAGGCTCATAGCGGGCGCATCTCCGTAACGTCGGGGAAGGACCGAGGCGCGGAGTTCACAGTCGAGTTGCCACGGGTGGCGTAGACCGCATGGTGAGGCGGACTGCGACGACGGGGCGGATTCGGGTTTCCAAGGGCAAGTATGGCTAATATCCTGGTGGTGGACGACGAGACCTCAATTTGTGAGCTGCTCGAAATCACTTTCCGCAAGGAAGGGCACCGCGTAGCGATTGCGAGCAGCGGCGCGGCGGCCCGGCGCCTCCTGCAATCGAAAATCTTCGATATCATTGTTTCGGACATTCGCCTGCCCGATATGAGCGGCGTCGAGCTGCTCACGTACGCCACGGCAGTATCCCCCTCGAGCGTATTTCTCCTCATCACGGGTGTTCCCACCGTCGAGACCGCAATCGCCGCGGTGAATGCGGGAGCGGACCGGTACGTCATCAAGGACCATGAACTGGTGGATCAGTTGCGCCGGGCCGTGCGCCAGGTCGACGAAACTCTGTCTCTGAAGAACGAAGCGGGCTATCTGCGCCGGGAGTTGCGCCGGCTGACCGGCCAAGACAACATCATCGGTCATAGCGCGAAAATGCACGCCATCTTCGATCTGATCCTTACGGTGGCGCCGCAGTCGAGCCGGGTTCTGATCACCGGCGAGAGCGGAACCGGCAAGGAGCTGGTCGCGCGGGCGATTCACGAAAACAGCGCCAGATCGCAGGCGCCATTTATCACCGTCGATTGCGGGGCGTTCCCCGAGAGTTTGCTGGAATCGGAGCTGTTCGGCTACTTGAAGGGCGCCTTCACGGGTGCGAACGAGAACCGCAAGGGTTTGTTTCAAGCCGCGCACGGAGGCACGCTTTTTCTCGACGAGATCGGCAATATGACTCCGGCGATGCAGGTGAAACTCTACCGCGTCCTGCAGGAAGGGAAGGTGCGTCCGCTCGGGAGTACGGAAGAGGCAGATGTGGACGTTCGGGTCATCGCCGCGACCAATCGGGACCTGGAAAAGGCCATAGCGGCGGGCGAGTTTCGGGAAGACCTCTTCTACCGATTGAGCGTTATCCCGATCCACGTGCCGCCGCTTCGCGAGCGACGGGAGGACGTCCCGCTTTTGGTACGGGCGTTCCTGGAGCGCTTCCGAAAGGCCATGGATAAGCCGATCGAGGGCGTGGAGCCGGCCGCCATGGCGCTGCTCGAGAGTTATGACTGGCCCGGGAACGTGCGCGAATTGGAGAACACGATGGAGCGTTCGGTGGCCTTGGAAACGGAGAAGCTCATCTCGGCCAGTATGCTTCCTGAGAAGATTCGCTATGCGGTCGCGGGAGGCGGGGCGGCTTTTAGCAGCAACGGGCAAGCGAAGATTCCCGAAGGCGGGCTCGACCTCGAGCGCCACATGCAGGACACCGAGCGCGCTTATATCCTTGCGGCGTTGGAAAAATCCGAAGGCGTCGGAACTCAGGCTGCCGAACTTCTGAAGATGTCCTACCGGTCGTTCCGCCACTACGCCAAGAAGTACAACATCATCTGAAGAAGTAGGCTGAGCGGTCAGTTGTAGGACTGGTCCGTGACCACGCGCCGGGAGATCGCAGGCCAGCGTCGTGCGAGGCGAGAGAGCGGGTACGCAATCGCGAAAACGGCCAGCACTTCCATAATCGGTTCCATCAGGAATCGATAGCGCAACGCGGTATGCGTAAAGTAGAAAACGAGGGGGAACACTAGCAAGACCGTCGCCAGCGGGAGCGCGGATTCACTTTGCGAGCGGTAGGCAAGCAGGGCGCCGAGGAGCGATAAGAGAGAAAACACGCAGTTGGCAACGATGAAAGTCCTCAGGAAGAGCGGAGCCGTGCGCCAGACGTCCACGGGCGACTCGGAAAGTTGCAACCATGTGTCGGCGAAGCGATGCAGCGTAAAATTGGCCGCAGCGGTTGGGTGAGTTCGGATAAATGCAAACGCCTGGTGTTCCTTTTCTTCCATATAGGGGATTTCCGTCAGGCGGACGTACTCGTCGAGCTCGGGCTGATAATCGACCGGGTGAACGGAGCGGCCCGGCAGTTCGGAATGGTTGCCAAGCCATAATTCGAGTCCGAAATTCGATCGCAGCGGGATGAATTTGTGGAAGACGACGTAGTTACGAATGGTCCAGGGACTTATCGCGGCAACGAAAATAACCGCACATGCGGCGCTCAGCTTGGCAGCGGTGGCCAGTCGCTGTCGGAGCGGCCAAATAGCCCACACTGCCAGGAAAGGCAGAACGGAGAGCAACGACGGATTGATCAGCGTCCCGATCGCCCACAAGGCGCCATATCCGATCCATGAGCGCAATCTGTCCGATCCGCGCAGTTCGAGCGTCGCGGCAACGAGAAGGGCCATCCAAAGCGCGGCGAGCGATGTATCCCAGACCCATTCAACCGAGAAATAGATGGCTGTCGGGAAGAGGACCCAGGCCCAGGCGGCAGCCAGCGCCGTGCCCGTGCCGAAGGCCTTCTTCCCGATGGCGTAGATGGGCCAGCACGTGAAAGCGGAGAAGGCGCACTCCATCGTGTGGATGATCAGGGCGGACCCCGAGCTGAATATTCCGGAGAACTTGAAGATGCCGGCTACCAGGTAAGGATAAATGGGAGCGAACAATGCCGTAGGTCCGGTCGGGACCATGCGCATGGGCGAACTGAATCCGTGGCCGCTGGCAATGGAAGCTGCGACGGATCCCAGCTCTCCGCCGAACTGCAAATTGTCCCGGACGGCTGTTTCCCGGAGATGAACGAAGTCGTAATAGACAAACGCCATTCGCACGACGAAGGCGACCAGGACGATCAGGCCGGTTGAACGAAGCAAACTCTTCAGTTGTTCACGCAAACAGGTCCGCCTCCGACAAGCCGAGCGGCTGCGCTCAGCAGCCAGTGTAGGAACTGAAAACGCATATGACAATGGCCTATCCGGATGCCGCTGCGGTCAGCGTGCCTATTCGGTTAAATTAGGAATGTGGGGACGCAACGTCGGGGCCGTTCGTTCCAGGGCATTGTCGCAGCTGCAAAAACGGGAAAGTTCGGTGGGCTGGATTCTCTGAGGCTCGACACTTTACGGCGACCCGCAATGACACTTTTCGTCACTCGCGGGCTGGTCGAACTGGCCAGTGCTTATAGCGACAGCGGTGAAACGGCGACGCCACATGACGGTAAGTCACTGCGCTACCGTGGGTTATTACTCTGTGTCGTACGTGACACCCGGGAATGCCAGGAGTTGGTCCGGTGCTTGCACCTATTCCAGCGCCGGTAGCTACAACTTCTAAGGAGACACGAGCTTTATGCGAGACAAACAGAAGGGCTTTTCTCTAATCGAACTTTTGATCGTTGTGGCAATCATCCTGATTATTGCCGCAATCGCTATCCCGAACCTGCTCCGCGCCAAGATGGCAGCCAACGAAGCCTCCGCGGTCGG
>Ga0210394_10004010_pt1 | contig 17621 bp, 14 predicted proteins | sample IncBWC12MmetaG_FD_160121 | JGI IMG/M metagenome (GOLD analysis project Ga0210394, IMG submission 160121) | Forest soil microbial communities from Barre Woods Harvard Forest LTER site, Petersham, Massachusetts, United States - Inc-BW-C-12-M | ecosystem: Environmental > Terrestrial > Soil >... | reverse complement strand
CTCGGCCGGCTTTTCACCTCGCAGGATGCGATCAACGTAAGAAGCCGCACGCTTGAAGAGATTAGGCAGGTCGGGACCATACGATATCAGGCCGTCTCTGAAGCGATGGGGGTAAACGGCCGGCAAGCCGTGCTTCTCGGCGAGCGCGATGATCTGTGCGTAGTTGGCTTCGTTAAAGGTATCCGGCATCATCATCAGGCCTCCGCCGGGTTCGCGCGCAAATTCGGCGATGACGACATCGATCTCTGCGGAGTTATGAACAGGGGCCGCAACCAGCTTCACGGGGATTGAAGGCCCAAGCTGGGCCAGCGCACGCAAAAATCCCGTTGGAACGGTCATCAGATTATAGATGTATACGACCCGCTGCACCGAAGGCGCTATCTTCGTCAGCAATTCAATCCATTTGCCGACCATCGAAAATTCCAGATTTTGAAAGCCGGTCACATTGCCCCCGGGGTGCGGAAAGCTCTGGACGAAGCCGCTGCCTACGGGATCGACAACCCACCCGAACACGATGGGAATGGTGCGCGTCTCCTTCAGGAGCGCGGCCACCACGGGGGTGGAGCGAGCGACAATGACGTCGCACTGCCGTGCGGCCAGCTCTTTCGCAGCGGCATGGATTCGATCCGGATCACCGCCGGGCCACGAATATTCGATTTGCAGGTTGCGGCCCTCGACCCATCCAAGATCTTGAAGTCCCTGCTTGAGACCGCGCACCTCGGACTGACCTTCAGGGTCATTTGCTTCAAGCGCCATCAGCACCCCGATTCGCCGGACCCGTTCAGCCTGCGCCAGCGCTACGAGTGGCCAGCCAGCTGCCACTCCGCCGCCTAACAGCCTGAAGAACGCGCGCCGCTTCATTGGGATACGCTCCTGTGCGGGCAAAAGACTAACAGTTTGCGACCGGGCAGCCAGAGCGAAATGGATGTTATTCGGCTTCTTGGCGCCATCGGCAGGCTTTGCCACTGCTAACCACACGAACAGCCAGCGCTGAAGAGCAACAATGTCCGGTTGCATGTCAGCTTTGGAGCAGCATAACGGCTTGACATCAGACCATGCCCGCTCTGTGGGCGCGCATTCCTGCCTACCAGCAGAGCGCCGCGTCGCATGCTCCTATTTTGCCGAGTTGTTGGCTGCCGGAAGCGATATCAACGGTACCAACAAACGCCGTGCCGGCAGACGCGATGGTGCGGGTAGATAAAGCCGGGCCCCCAGCAAACGCGATACCAGTGATAACCGGTCTCGCCGATTCGATAGCAGCCGGCCTCGGCACTGCTGGGCAGGACGACCCCTACCGACAGGATCGCCGCGGCGGCGGCAAACAAAGCAAACCTGCGCATGCATTCCTCCTCGAAGCGCGTGTTCGGGTAAAACCATATCATCATTTCCCAGGTGGCGCTTGCGAGCCTTGCCTAGATCAACGCCGGCCTGCAAGCGCCATCCCTCACGACGGATGGCCGGCCGCAAAGCCCAGGGATCGGTGCGGAAAGTCCGGCAGGCCCTTGAACCGATTTGCCCCCGGCGGCCACCGCGGGATATGTAGATAACCGCCATATACCGGTGCGCGTGCCGGTTTTGACGACTTATGATCCGCCCCGCGACCTGCTTGTGCTGCAAAACGAAAAACGCCCCTGATGCCAAACGGACCAACATGAAGATTCCAAGTCTGTGGAAGCGCGAAGAGCGCGGCAACCTGCTGCGGGCGGAATACGACGATCTGAGGCGGCGGATCGACGCGGCGGATGACATGTCGAGGTCGACTTGTTTCAACCACATCCGATCGACCTTTGGTCCCGTCAGCGAGGGCTATGCGCTGGCCAGCGATGCCGACAGGGAACGAATTCTGAAGGAGATCCGCGAGGTCTCGCGCCAGCTATGGAACGCAGGCAACCGGCCTCAGGCGCTGGCGCTCGGGATCATCATGCTGAACATCGAAAGCCGGCTCGCCCCCGGCGAGACCGCCGCCTTTGTGAAAGCGGCGACGGATGATCTGATCAGCGAGGCCCTCGCGTAAGCGCGCCACAAACTCAAGTCGTAGATCGCCCGCAGTCCGAAAATTGTCGAGTGCGGACTCCCACCGGCGTATCGATTACTTGCCGTAAGCCTGCGCGATCTGCCCGACGAGTTTCGCCCAAGGCATATCCATGGCGCCATAGACGGCCCCCGCTTCGGGGCGCGCATTGTCCTTGAGGATTTCCACCATCAACGTTGCGTAATCGGAGAGGATCACGCCGGCTTGCAGCATGCGCAGAAGCCCGGCCTGTCGTTTGGTCTCGCTGAAAGTACCGGAGGCGTCGACGGCCACGTAAGCGTCGAGGCCCTTGCCAACAGCGGTGATGGCAGGGAATGCCGCGCAGACTTCAAGGGAGATGCCCGCGAAGATCAGTTTCCTGCGCCCGGTCGCAGTGATGGCCTGGGCGACCTTGGGATCGTCGAATGCGTTCACGGACGAGCGATCGATGATTGGAACGCCAGGCAGCGCCTCGACCAGTTCCGGAAAGGTCGGACCCCACATGCTGTCCCGCGCGGTCGTTGTGACGACGATCGGCAATTTCAGCGCCTTGGCCGCTTTGGCAAGGCCGACGACGTTATGCTTTAGCTCTCCTGTCGAATAATCGCGAACCCCGGTCATCAGGCCCACCTGGTGGTCGACAAGGATAAGCGCGGCGTTTTCAGATGTGAGCGGCTCGTAGGGGCGGAATTGCTCGGACATGACATTCTCCTTCAGAAAAGAAAGGTTGGTTGTGGCTGCGGCGAGCGGGGCGACGCCAAACATTGTCGCGGCGGCGCCGAGCCCGGCGAATTGAAGAAATTGGCGCCGTTCCATTCGGTCTACCTCGGTTTTCGGACGCCGCATGGAGAGCGCGACCGCTGATGCTCGATTACGCGCAGGGAAATTAGGGGATGGACTGTCGGACCAAAAGTCGCGAAAATCGAAACTCAATGTCCAATTGTATGGACGACCTCGATGCTGGACTTCAACGATTTCTTCTACTTTGTGCAGGTAGTCGACCGCGGCGGGTTCACCGCCGCCGGCCGAACGCTGCGAATTCCAAAATCGACACTGAGCCATCGCATCCAGCAGCTTGAAGCGAGCCTCGGGGTCCGGTTGCTCAACCGCACGTCACGGCGTTTCGGAATGACGGATGCCGGCGAAGAATTCTATCGCCATGCGGTGCTGATGTTGCGTGAGGCGGAACTGGCTGAGACCGCGATACGCCATCGGCTCAATGAACCGACGGGCACCGTGCGTTGCACTGCGGCCGTCGCCACGATGCAGTTCGCGATGCGCGACATCGTGCCGGACTTTCTCCTCCGCTATCCGAAGGTTCATGTCGTTGCGCATGCGACTGACCAGAATGTCGATATCGTCGGCGAAAATTTCGACGTTGCGATCAGAGCTCATTCAGACCCACTTCCGGATTCGACGCTGGTGCAACGAACGCTGACGCCGGCGCCGTGGTTGCTGTTCGCAGGTTCGGCATATCTCGATGCCCACGAAGAGCCGCAAACGCCCAAAGATCTTCAGAACCACGCTTCGCTGTTCATGATGCGTACGGGGGTTGCTCCGGTTTGGCGACTGCGCCATGTGGCAAAAGCGAAGGCGGAAGCGGTCATTCGACTGACGCCCCGGCTCCTGAGTGACGACATGGTCGGCCTGAAGCAGGCGGCGATCGCTGGTCTTGGCATTGTCGCGCTGCCCGGCTACGTCTGTCGCGAAGATGTTCGATCAGGAACACTGCGACGCGTATTGCCCACCTGGCTTGCCGGAGATTCCACGATCACGGCTCTGATTCCCTACCGGCAGGGCCTTCTGCCATCCGTCCGCGTCTTCATCGATCACCTGGCGGCAGAGTTGCCGAAAGCGGTCGCGATGTAGAGATTCCGCTGTCCGACGATCACCTCAAGCGATGGCCAGCTTCGAGTCAATCGGCTCTCAGCGGAGTTGGACACTCCCGTGGCAAGGCCGCTCGAGCGAAACGATACGCCCCGGATCAGGCCGCCGTTGCGTGCTCAAGCTGTGTGAGGATCAACCGTTCCAGCGATTTGACCGACTGGAAATTCTCCGGCGTGATCTCCGATTGCGGAAGCGTGAAATCGAACTCCGCTTCCACGCCGAGCATCAGATTGACCATGTCCATCGACGTCAATCCGGCATCCACTAGCAGCGAGTCCGGGTTGATTTCGGCCGTGATCGCGTTCTGTTTGAGGATCGATTTGACGAGAGCAAGAACCCGGTTCTGAACGTCGGCATGAGCGGCTTGCATTTTTAAACTTCCACCTGTGTGCCGAACCGCAATTCGCTTGCGAAAAGCGCTGCGTGAGACGGCCTTTACGGATTGCACCTTATAATTCACCAACGCCGGAAAGACAGCGAATCTCCTTTGATCCAAATCGTCATTTTGCTCTTAACGCTAACGGGGAACAGTGGAGTTTCGAGCATTGGAACAACCGACGATTAACTCTCATGATTGAAACGAGCGCTGTTTACCCTGAATTTCGTCGACGCATTTGAATTAAATCTTTAGCCTTCGCACTCGATCGCAGGTTGTTGCAGCGATCGAGATCGCACCAGCGCGACACTTCACTTCGTGCCGGTGCCTCGCACCGACAAACCTTCGAGGGGCGCATCGGCCATGAACGTGCAGGAAGCCAATTTCCGTGACGCCGTCGCGGACAAGACCAGCGAACAATTCATCCTCGATCGTTCTTCCTTCCCTCAGCGAACGGCCACTGTGGCCGCGGCGGCGGCCGCGGAAGCCGAAATTGTCGATCGCGACGCCCGCTTCCCGCAAAAGGCCATCGACGCCGCCCGCGCGCAACGGTTGCTCGGCGTACAAATTCCGCAAGCATTCGGCGGCGACGGCGCGTCGATCTTCGACGTCACCGACATGTGCTACACGCTCGGCCGCGCCTGCTCCTCCACCGCGATGATCTTCGCGATGCATCAGACCAAGGTCGCCTGCCTGATCCGTCATGGCGCCGGTAGCGCCTTTCATGAATCATTGATGCGCCGCGTGGCGTCGGAGCAGATGCTTCTGGCTTCCTCGACGACCGAGGGGCAGAACGGCGGCAATATCCGCTTCTCGGCCGCCGCCGTCGAACGCACCGACACCGAAATCTCGCTCTCGCGCAATGCGACCGTGATTTCCTACGGCGCGCAGGCCGACGGCATCGTCACCATCGCCCGCCGCGCCAACGATGCCGCGGGGTCCGACCAGGTGCTGCTCGCCATCACCAAGGACGACTACACGCTGGAACGCAGTCTCGAATGGGAGACGCTCGGCATGCGCGGAACCTGCAGCGCCGGCTTCGAGCTGAAGTTCAAGGGCTCGAGCGATCAGATCTTCCCGGAAGGTTACGACAAGATTCATGCCCAGACGATGACGCCGGTGGCGCATCTGTGCTGGTCTTCGGTCTGGGCCGGCATAGCGGCTGCTGCCGTCGAGCGCGCACAGGCCTTCATCCGCAAGGCGGCCCGCGGCGCGGGCGGCCAGATGCCCCCCGGCGCTGCGCATTATACCGCGGCCAAGATGAGCCTCGCCAAGCTGCGCGCCGTGATCACCGCCAATCTCGATACCTATGCCGCCCACGAACACGACGAACGCGCGCTGTCCTCGCTCGACTTCCAGTCGCAGATCAACCTGCTCAAGGTGGAAGCTTCCGAGCTTGCGGTGGAAGCCGTGATGAGCGCGATGCGCGCCTGCGGCCTTGCCGGCTATCGCAATGACGGCGACTTCAGCGTCGGCCGCCTGCTGCGCGACGTGCTTTCGGCGCCGATCATGATCAACAACGACCGCATCCTCACCAACATCGCAACCGCGAGCCTGATGAGCGGCGTGCCCGCCTCGCTGCGCGATTGAGCAACTAGAGCGTTTTCGAGCGAAGCGGATACCGGTTCGCGTGAAGAAAACGCGTCAAAATAAGAACTAGGGCTTCGGTTCTGATTCAATCAGGACCGATCATGCTCTTGACTTTCGACAGAGCCAAAGGGAAGGCCGAACATGAATGTCGTCGTCCGAACCGCTTCGCCCACACCGCAGCCGGTCGATCCGCTGGACCATCTCGCAGATCGGTTGTTCCACAAGATGGGCACCGATGGCGTTTATGCCCGGACCGCGCTTTACGAAGACATGATCGAGCGATTGGCCGCCCTGATCACCCGCAACCGCGAACCCGATACCGAAGTGATGCGCTTCCCGCCGGTGATGAACCGCGCGCAACTGGAGAAATCCGGTTACCTGAAAAGCTTCCCCAATCTGCTCGGCTGCGTCTGCGGCCTGCACGGAACCGAACGCGAGATCAATGCCGCGGTCAGCCGCTTCGATGCCGGCGGCGACTGGACCACTTCGCTATCGCCCGCCGACCTCGTGCTGTCGCCGGCGGCCTGCTATCCGGTCTATCCGATCGCAGCCGCGAGAGGCCCGCTGCCGTCAGGCGGTTTGCGTTTCGATGTCGCGGCCGACTGCTTCCGCCGCGAACCCTCGCGCCATCTCGACCGGCTGCAATCGTTCCGGATGCGCGAATATGTCTGCATCGGCAGTCCGGACGACGTGTCCGACTTCCGCGAGCGCTGGATGGTACGGGCGCAGGCCATCGCGCGCGACCTCGGCCTGACCTTCAGGGTCGACTATGCCAGCGATCCGTTCTTCGGCCGCGTCGGCCAGATGAAGGCGGTCAGCCAGAAGCAGCAATCCCTGAAATTCGAGCTGCTGATCCCGCTGCGCTCGGAAGAGCAGCCGACCGCGTGCATGAGCTTCAACTATCACCGCGATCATTTCGGCACGACCTGGGACATTAAGGACGCGAACGGCGAGCCGGCTCATACCGGTTGCGTCGCATTCGGAATGGATCGCCTGGCGGTCGCGATGTTCCATACCCACGGCACGGATCTCGCCAAATGGCCCACGGCGGTGCGCCGACTGCTCGGCCTGTAACCACAGGCGTGACCGATTGACGAGCGCGCATTGGGCTGCGCTTTGCGAAAGGCGTTTGCATGCACAAGCTCACCCCTCACCGGACCGCCGCCGCAGCGCTGGTCGAGCAGCTTCAGATCAATGGCGTCGAGCATGTGTTCTGCGTTCCCGGCGAGAGCTTTCTCCCCGTGCTGGACGCGCTGCGCGACAGCCGCATCACGGTCACGGTCTGCCGTCATGAAGGCGGCGCGGCGATGATGGCGGAGGCGGTCGGCAAGACCACGGGACGGCCGGGCATCTGCTTCGTCACCCGTGGGCCCGGGGCGACCAACGCCTCGGCCGGCATCCATATTGCGCAACAGGATTCGACGCCGATGATCATGTTCGTCGGTCAGGTGGAGACTTCGGTGCGCCAGCGCGAAGCCTTTCAGGAGCTCGATTACCGCGCAGTGTTCGGCAGCATGACCAAATGGACGGTCGAGGTCGACGACCCCACCCGCATCACCGAATTTGTCTCGCGCGCATTTTACACCGCCTGCAGTGGCCGGCCGGGGCCGGTGGTCGTGGCGCTGCCGAAGGATGTCTTGAGCGAGCGCGTCAATATCCCCGATGCTCCGCCCTTCGCGCCGGTCGAGACTTCGCCGGGCGAGGAGGAGATGGCGAGGCTCGGCGAACTTCTCGCTGAGGCGAGAAACCCACTCATCGTGCTCGGCGGCAGCCGCTGGAGCGAGACCGCGCGCCGCCAGATCCATGAATTCGCCGAACGCACCGGACTGCCGATCGCCACCAGCTATCGCCGCTCGACGCTGTTCGACCCGCTGCACCCGCTCTACGCGGGCGATCTCGGGCTCGGTCCAAATCCCAAGCTCGTGGCGCGCGCCAAGGCGGCCGATCTCCTGGTGCTGGTCGGCGGCCGTCTCGGCGAAATCCCCTCGCAGGGCTACTCGCTGCTTTCGAGCCCAGCGCCGCAAACCAAGTTCGTGCATATCCATCCCGGCGCGGAAGAGCTCGGCAAGGTCTATCGGCCGCATCTTGCCATCCATGCCACGCCAAACCGCTTTGTCGCCGCACTCGAGCGTCTCACCGTCGCGGCGAAGCCGGCCTGGCGCGAGAACGCGGCGGCCGCGCATGAAGATTTTCTCGCCTGGACCAGCAACGCGACGCCGCAACCCGGCAACGTCAATCTCGGCGAGATCATGATTTGGCTGCGCGATCATGTGCCGACCGACACCATCTTGTGCAACGGCGCCGGCAATTACGCCTCGTGGATCCATCGCTTCTATCGCTTTCGCGAATTCATGACCCATGTCGCGCCGACCTCGGCGTCGATGGGTTATGGCATGCCGGCGGCGATCGCGATGCAGCGGCTGCATCCGGACAGACTCGTGCTGTCGGTCAACGGCGACGGCGATTTCCTGATGAGCGGCCAGGAATTCGCGCTCGCCGTGCAATACCGCCTGCCGATCATCGTCGTGGTCTGCGACAACGGAATGTATGGCACCATCCGCATGCATCAGGAACGCGAATTCCCCGGCCGCGTCAGCGCCACGGAATTACTCAATCCGGATTTCGATGCCTATGCACGCGCCTTCGGCGGCTTTGGCGCGGTGGTGAACAAGACCTCGGATTTTCCGGCAGCGTTTGCCGCCGCGCGCGAATCCGGCCTGCCTTCGATTATTCATCTGAAGATCGATCCCGACGCGATCCTGCCGGCCGTCACGCTCTCAAGCATCCGCGAACGCGCGTTGCAGCAGGGGTAGGCCTTCTCAAAGGCCTGCCGAAAAGCAGACCACACATTGTGAATTTAGGGCCGTTATTGCGAGCGCAGCGAAGCAATCCATGCACCCATCCGGGGAAAAGATGGATTGCTTCGTCGCCTTGCTCCTCGCAATGACGGTGATGACCAAGCAATTGAGCTAGAATTAGCGAACTATGCTCAAGCGTGAGCAAAATCCCAATACAGTTTTCGCGCGCGGCTATAGAACGGGCCGGGCTGTAACGAGTGGTCGTCGATCCGGATGACCGGCGCGACCTTGGCGAAATTGCCGCTGGAGAAGATTTCGTCAGCGGCCTGAAAATCCCGATATGTGAGTGTCTTCTCGATCACGGTGACACCGTCGGCGCGCAACAGGCCGATCACGCGCTGCCGCGTGATGCCGTTCAGGAAAGTCCCGTTCGGCGCCGGCGTATAAACGACGCCGTCCTTGGCCATGAAGACGTTCGCGTTGCCGAATTCGGCGACATTGCCGAGCATGTCGAGCATCAGGCAATTGTTGAAACCCCGCGCCTGCGCCTCGATCAGCGCGCGCGAATTGTTGGGATAGAGGCAGCCCGCCTTGCAATCGACCGGCGCACTCTCCATCGTCGGCCTTCGGAACGGCGACAGCGCAATCGCCGAACCCGATGCCGGCGGCATCGGCGCGACATAGATGCACAGGCACCAGTTGGTGGTTTCGGGATCGAACAGCACGCCGCCGCCGCTGCCGTTCTGGGCCCAATACATCGGGCGGATGTAGAGCTCGGCATTGGCATCGAAGCGCGCGATGCCTTCGCGCGCCAGCGCCAGCCAGGTTCGGCTATCGACGACGGGCTTGAGCTTGAAATTGATCGCGGACTGATTGACCCGCTCGCAATGCGCCTCGAGGTCGGGCGCCACGCCTTCAAAGGCGCGCGCGCCGTCGAACACGGTCGATGCCAGCCACGCCCCATGGGTGCGCGGGCCCATGATCGGTACATTGGCGGCGTGCCAGCCGCCTTCAAAGAAGGTCCAGGTCTCGGAAAAACTGACCGGCTTTATCGCCGGGGTCTTTATTGCCATCTGCGCGCTCGGACCGGGGGTGCCATGCATGATGAGGCTACTATGGTCCGAATTTGCTTAAGGATTTCCTTTTCGTGATGGGAAACGAAAGCCGCCGATTCACGATTGGTAGACCACGATGGTATGCTGCTTTTTGGTACTGGAGCCGACATGCCCCTCGATCCCCTGGCCAAGCGCTTCCTCGCCATGACAGCGGCGGCTAGCCCGCGCGATCGATCACGGCCGAGCCTTCAAACCCGCCGCCAGGCGCTCGCCAAATTGGTGCAATTTGCCCGCGCGGACGTGGCCGCCGTGGCCGGGATCGACGGCGTGTTGCCGGGCCTTGCCGGCGATATCCGCTACCGTCTCTATTCGCCGGCGGACGCCAGTGACGAAGCATTGCCGGGCTTCGTCTTCTTTCATGGCGGCGGCCTGGTCGCCGGCAGCATCGAGACCCACGACCCCATCGCCGCGGCGCTGGCGCAGACAACCGGCTGCCGCCTCGTTTCCGTGGACTATCGGCTGGCGCCCGAGCACAAATTTCCCGCCGCGGTCGAGGATGCGATCGCGGCCACTCTCTTCGTAGCCACGCATGCGGCCGTGCTTGGCATTGATGCGGCGCGGCTCGTGGTTGGCGGCGATTCCGCCGGCGCAACGCTCGCTGCCGTGGTTTGTCAGGAGGCCTTGAGAGACGCCGGGCCCGCGATAGCAGCGCAATGCCTGATCTGCCCGGTACTCGATTTCGAAGATACCTCGCCGTCACGCGAGGAATTCGCCGAAGATCATCTGCTCGATCGCCTGACGATCGAGGCCGACCTCGCCGACTATCTGCACCAAGATGCGGACCTCGCCGATCCCCGGATCTCGCCATTGCGTGCGACGAAATTTTCCGGCCTTCCGCCGGCCATCATCCATACCGCCGAGTTCGATCCGATGCGGGACGAAGGCAATGCCTATGCCGGCAAGCTGATCGCCGCGGGCGTTGCGGTCGATCACGTCTGCCACGAGGGCATGATTCACAATTTCCACGCCATCGGCGCAATCCTGCCGCAGGGACGCCTGGTCCTGCACCAGATCGGTGAACAAGTGCGGCGCGCATTGGGCGGCTGACGGACACGTTCTGCCTTGCCAACGAAGCCTTAACGGAAAGCCCAAACATGGTTACGCGGGAACAACGAATCCGTTCAAATTTTAATCAACTCACCGATATCCGTTAGGGTTATTTCCTCAATCTTGGCGCGAATTATTGAAGGGCTGACCGTCCGCCTCTAACAAGGACGCTTGCGAATAAAACGCATGGTCAAGTGCGACACGCGAAAGACGTCGAGGTGGATAATGCGTAGCGAAACCATCGCCATTCACGCCGGCTACGAACCAGATCCCGCCACCAAATCGGTTGCCGTTCCGATCTACCAGACCGTGGCTTATGCGTTTGACAGCGCCGACCACGGTGCTGCGCTGTTCAACCTGGAGTCCGAAGGCTATCGCTACAGCCGGATCGCCAACCCGACCACCGCCGTTCTCGAAAAGCGCATCGCCGAGCTGGAAGGCGGCGTCGGCGCGCTGGCGGTCGCAACCGGCCAAGCCGCGCTGCATTTCGCCATCGTGAACCTCGCCGATTTCGGCGGCAACATCGTCTCCGTGCCGCAGCTTTACGGCACCACGCACACCCTGTTCGGACACATCCTGCCGCGCCAGGGCATTACCACCCGCTTTGCCGACAGCGACAAGGCCGACGCGATCGAACGGCTGATCGACGATAACACCCGGGCGGTCTTCGCCGAGACGATCGGAAATCCCGCCGGCAATGTCTGCGACATCGAGGCGCTGGCGAAGGTCGCGCACCGTCATGGTGTGCCGCTGGTCGTCGACAATACGGTCGCCACGCCCATCCTGCTGAAACCCTTCGATTACGGCGCCGATATCGCGATCCATTCGCTGACGAAATTCCTCGGCGGCCATGGCACCACGCTTGGCGGCGCCATCGTCGACAGCGGCCGCTTCCCGTGGGCCGAGCACGCCCGCCGCTTTCCAGGCTTCAACGAGCCGGACGCGTCCTATCATGGGCTCGTCTATGCCGAACGCTTCGGCACCACGGCCTATATCGAGCGCGCGCGCAGCGTCTACCAGCGCACCATGGGCGCGGTGCTCTCGCCATTCAACGCATTCCTGCTGCTGCAGGGAATCGAGACGGTGGCGCTGCGCGTCGAGCGGCATGTCGAGAACGCGCGCAAGGTCGCTGAATTCCTGCGCAACGACCCGCGCGTCGACTGGGTCAACTATGCGGGCTTCCCCGACAGCCCCTATTACGCGCTGGTGCAGAAATATCTCGGCGGCAATGCCTCCTCGCTCTTCACCTTCGGCATCAAGGGCGGGCTTGAGGCCGGCAAGGTCTTCTACGACTCGCTGAAGCTGATCACGCGGCTCGTCAACATCGGCGATGCCAAATCGCTCGCCTGCCATCCCGCTTCCACCACCCATCGCCAGATGTCGGCCGAACAGCAGCGCATGGCCGGCATCCAGCCGGAAACCATCCGGCTTTCGATCGGTATCGAACACGTCTCCGATATCATCGAGGATATCGACCAGGCGCTGGCGACGGCCTGCTCGACGCGTCAGCGGCTCGAAGCGGCGGAATAAAAAGGATGCGCCTCACATGACGCTCCTGTTGGAAAAACGTCGGTTGATCGTCAGTCCCGGCCTCGTGCCGACGCAGATGCGGCGAGAGGATAAATTTGGTCACCCGCAAAACGTCGATGTCGACCTCACGATCGGGCTCATCAACAACATGCCGGACGCCGCGCTGCAGGCGACGGAACGCCAGTTCATGCGGCTATTAAGGCAAGCCGCCGGCGACATTCGCATCGATTTCCACTGCTTCTCGCTGCCGTCGGTGAAACGCTCGCAGACCGCAAGATGGCGTGTCGACGAGCAATATACCGACATCACCGAGATCGACCGCCTGCAGATCGACGGATTGATCGTCACCGGCGCGGAACCTGTCGCCGCAAATCTTGCCGAGGAGGCGTACTGGCGGGATCTCACCGACATCGTCGACTGGGCGAAGACCAACACCCGCTCGACGATCTGGTCGTGCCTTGCCGCGCATGTCGCGGTATTGCATCTCGACGGCATCGAGCGCCGGCGGCTCGCGACAAAATGCTCTGGGATTTACGACTGCTTCGGTGTCACCAACCATTGGCTGACGGACGATCTCCCCTCTCCCTTCAAGGTCGCACACTCGCGGCTCAATGAGCTGCACGCCGGCGCCCTGACGGCAAAGGGCTATCAATTGCTGACGCATTCGCCGGAAGCCGGCGTCGATATTTTCGCCAGGCGACTGGGGAGCAGCGAATTCATCTTCTTTCAGGGCCATCCCGAATATGAGGCGCTGTCGCTGGAGCGCGAATATCTGCGCGACATTTCGCGCTTTCTTGCCGGCGAACGCGACACCTGCCCGGCGGTCCCTGCCGGCTATTTCGACACCGAGACCGAGGAGAAGCTTGCAAGCTTCGCGAAACGCGCAAGCACCGAGCGCAGGCCGGCGCTGAGCACCGAGTTGCCCGACCGTACGCTTCGGCCGGATGTCGCGACGAATGCCGCGGCAACGGCGATTTTCCGCAACTGGCTCGGCTATCTTTACGACGGCGCGCAAGCGCCGCTGCCGCGAACCAGCCTCAGCGCCGTGAAAGAATGACCATGCGCCAGGACTGGTCGGCCTTGAAGGCGCGCATCAGCAACCGCCTGTCGCGGCATATTTGCACGGCGCCGTTTCGGCTGCGCAACAAGGGGCCGATCGTCAGCTTCACCTTCGACGATACGCCCAAGAGCGCCGCCGCCGTCGGCGTCCCCATTCTCGATACGTATCGCGCGCACGCGACGTTTTATGTCGCCGGCGGGCTCGTGGACAAATGGTCCGGCCATTGGGACGGAATCAGCGCCGACGAGATTGTCGCGTTGCACCGGCAGGGCCACGAAATCGCCTGCCACACTTTCTCGCACAGGCGAACCACCGATCTCGATGCGGCGGCGCTTGCCGCCGAGATCGAAGGCAACCGCCGCTACCTTCTGGCGCTCGACCCGTCGATCAGAATCGAGAATTTCGCCTATCCCTATGGTCTTGGGTCGGTGTTGCGCAAAGCCCAGCTGAAGAAAATCTTCCGCTCTTCCCGCGGCATTATCCCGGGCGTCAACAGCGGCGTGGTGGATTTGCAATTCCTTCGCGCCGCCCCGCTGATCAATCGGGATATCGACGGCGCTGAAATCGACCGCCTGTTCGACCACACGGTCGCCACCAACGGCTGGCTCATTTTCTACAGCCATGACGTGGCGGACGAGCCCAGTCCGTACGGATGCTCACCCTCCCTGCTGCGGCACGCCTTGGACGCAGCGGTGCGCCGCAACGTCGCGATACAGACCGTGACCGATGCGCTGCGCACGGCCGGTGCATCGCCGCATCCCGCACCGGCATCGGCCCACTGAATTCGCCTCGCCCGGCGGGGCTCGAACCCGGTCGAAGCCACAGCGTCAATAGGCCGAAGGCCTTCTACTTCGAAAGCAGTTTGGAATTGATGAAGTCCACGACCGCGGCGGTCTCGACCGCGGTGCGGCGCGTCACCGTGCCATGAACCGGTCCCTCAACCAGCGGCGACCAGCCGAAATTGCGCACGTTCCAGGGGCCATTGGGCAGCGGCGCCGCATTGATCTTCGGAATATCGCGCGGCTGCAGGAGTTCCATCGCCCGCCGGGTTTCGGTGTGGCAACTGACGCAATCCGTGTTGAAGAAATGGCTCTTGGTCGGGTCCGCGATCACATTGAGGACGCTCAGGACATCGCGCGTTCCGCTCGGCGATTGCGGCGGGTTGGAGGGAAGAGTAGCGGTCGACACGCCCTGGCGCTTAGCAACGGGCGGGCCATCGGCGGGGACCGCGGCGTTGACGCAGGTGATGGGCGCGAGATTGTTGGTATGCGGCGCCGGCACGACGCGCGGGTTCGAGCCCGCTGGGTTGAGCAGCTGGGCAAATTGGCTGCCGTCCAGCGTTGGACCGTGGACGGGAACGTAACCGCCATTCGGGAGCTGCGGCACGGCGCCCGGCGGCAGGAGCAGCATGGCGAGGAATATCCAGGGTTCGGGAGCATTGGCGGGAAGTCCCATGATCGCCATCTGTCCAAGCCGCTCGCTGGAAAGATGCCGTTCGAGAATAGCCTTCATCGCCAGACGAACATTGCTTGCGGTGGTCGGATCGATCAATCCGGGATGAACGCCCAGCGGCTTGCCCGCCGTGGTGACCTTGTCGGCACCGAGGTTTCCCTCGCCCAGACGCGTCCGCAGATCGGCAATTTCGGCCACGATCTGCTTGAAGGTGGCGAGATCCGGCGTCGGCCGGGGAAAACAGCCTTCGGCGGCGGGCGGCTGAGCGCCGCTGGTAAAGCCGAAGATGAGATGCGCGGTGATGTCGTGCACATTGAGCGAACCGTCGGCGTTCTTGGTCACGGGTTGAACGATCAGACGAATCTGCGGCGACTGTCCGTATTGTTCGATGATGGCGTCCGAAAGGCCGGGAGCTCCGGGGTCGAAGCGAATGCCAGCGATGTGCCAGGCATCGATTGACTGGACCTCGGCAGGCAGGCCGATGCGATCGGAGGTACCGGCTACCGCGGCGGCCGGACTGGCGGCGATGCCCAGAAACTGAGCAAACACAGCATCGCTCCAGACGCGATCGCGTTTCGTCGCATCCTGGGGATTGGGCGCGGTGAGATCGGCCATCGAAATCAGATTCGCAAGATCTTCCGGCTTTGTCGGCGTCGGAAACAACCAGGAAACGTCGTCGGCCGAAAGCGGCGCCTCAGGCTTGGCGGGCGGTGGCGCTGCGGCAGGCGGCTGCGCGGCGGGAGCTGCAGAAGGCGCGGGCGATTGCGCGGATGCGCTGCCAACAAGACCGGATGCGCCGCCGGCAAGACAAAATGCACCGCCGGCAAGACAAAGTGCGCCGAGGGCGACGACGCCAAGCCACGGCCGGGCCAACCCAAATTTTTTCACGCTGCAAATCATTTTCATCCCCATGAAAAAGCCGGCTGACGTGATTCGAACGTAGTTCACCGGTAGCAAATGGTCAGTCGGAGCAAATGGAATTCCTCGACATGTTATGATCGCTACTATAAGTTGGCAACAGATTTAATACACGTTCAAGGCGATGCTTGGCGCTTGGGAAAATTTTGCCGGCGCGCTCGGGCTGTGTCGGGGTTTGAGGGGGGACGAATATGCTTCGCAAAGTAGCGTTCGGCATCGTCGTGATTATCGCGATCGTCGTCTATGAGCCTCAACTACAATCCACGGTGAAGGCGCTGCATGTCGAATTGCCGCAATACGAGCCGGCCAAGAAAATCGTCTGGCTGGAGCAGAACTGGACCGGCGAGCAGCGCAATTGGTACTACCACGCAGATCAGGGCACGCTGACTTTCGGCATCCCCTATGAGTGGTTTGTCGCGCTGGAGCAGCCGACCTTCTCGCCGCTGATCTTCCCCGAGGCCGGCCGCCTCGCCGATCCCGGCTACATGGATCGCTTTGGATTCATTCCCGCCACGCCGGACGGAAACATGCTCCCGGTCGGATTTGCGCGGGGCGGACCGATGGCGACGGCATCCGGGCTGGTGTGGTCGAATCCGCGAAGCAAGGAAAGGATGACCGGCCTCGGCCTGACCTGCGCGGCCTGTCACACCGGCCGCTTCACCTATCACGGCACGGCCGTCATCATTGACGGCGGACCGGCGCTGACGAATCTGCTCAAGTTCAAAACGTCCGTCGGCCTGTCGCTGTTCTGGACCCAAAGCCTGCCGTGGCGATTTGCGCGCTTCGCCGATCATGTGCTGGGGCCCGATGCCAGCAAGGACGACAAAGACGCATTGAACAGCCAACTCCTCGAAGTGCTCGGTCAATACAATGACAGTCGAAACCTAGAAGACAGCGTCGCGGTCCAAAGCATCGAGGAGGGTTATGCGCGGCTCGACGCCTTGAACCGAATCGGCAACGAGGTGTTTTCCGTCGACCTGAACAATCCGAAGAACTATGCCGGCAGTTCCGCGCCCGTGCATTACCCCCGCATCTGGAACGCGCCGTGGTTCGACTGGGTTCAGTATAACGCCGCGATCGAACAGCCGATGGTTCGCAACGCCGGCGAAGCGCTCGGTGTGGCGGCTGCGGTCAATCTGACCGATCCGAGCCGAGGGCTGTTTGCATCGGGGGTGCAAGTCAAGACGCTGGTCGAAATGGAAAAACTCATCGCCGGCGACCAGCCCAGCCTGGAGAAGGGATTCAGCGGCCTGAAATCACCGGAATGGCCAAAGGATATTCTGCCTCCAATCGACGAGGCGCTGGCGGCCAAGGGCGCGCAGCTCTATGCGCAGCGCTGCGAGGGCTGCCATTTGCCGCCGGTGAAGAGCAAGGCGTTCTTCGAATCCAGGCAATGGCTGCCGCCGAACGATGCCGGCGAGAGATATCTGCATGTCGAGCCGATCGATATCAAACATATCGGGACGGACCCGGCGCAGGCGGAGGACATGGCGAATCGAAATGTCGCGATCCCATCGGATCTCGGCATCACATCGAGCAACTTTGGGCCGGCGCTCGGTCAGGTCGTCGAGAAGGTCGTTACCACCTGGTACGACAGCCAGCAGCCTCCGACCCCGGAGGCCGATCGCAAGAGGATGAACGGGAATCGCGGGAACGGAATTCAAAAGCCGATTGCCTACAAGGTTCGTCCGCTCAACGGCGTTTGGGCGACGCCGCCCTACCTGCACAATGGGTCGGTCCCCAACATCTATGCGCTATTGTCTCCGGTATCGGAGCGGCCGGCCAAATTCTATCTCGGCAACCGCGAATATGATCCCGTGAACGTGGGTTATGTGAC
>Ga0210394_10004008_pt1 | contig 17625 bp, 16 predicted proteins | sample IncBWC12MmetaG_FD_160121 | JGI IMG/M metagenome (GOLD analysis project Ga0210394, IMG submission 160121) | Forest soil microbial communities from Barre Woods Harvard Forest LTER site, Petersham, Massachusetts, United States - Inc-BW-C-12-M | ecosystem: Environmental > Terrestrial > Soil >... | reverse complement strand
ATCGAAGCCAGCGGCGCCATCGCCGGCATCATGGGCGCCTACCTGATTCGCTTTCCGCGCACGCGCATCAACATCCTTTTTTTCTTTATCTTTATCACCACGTTCGAGATCCCGGCGGCGCTGCTGCTGTTGTACTGGTTTGTCCTTCAATTCGTGAGCGGGTTCGAGTCGCTGGGCGAAGCCGACTACACCGGCGGAGGCGTGGCCTGGTTCGCGCACGTCGGCGGCTTCATCGCCGGGATGCTGCTAATCCGGCTGTTCCCGGACCATCGAAAATGGCGGACGTGGTATTCGGACGAATAAAGCGTCAAGCGAACAATTCCGCGACCTTTACGGAGAAACCAGGCAGCAGTTCCGGAGCTTCGAGCAGATCGCCGGCGTGCAGCGTGCGCTCGGCGCCGGAGGCCTCGAAGACCACGACCTTCTCGCTCTTGGGATAGACAACCCAGACGGTATGACACCCCAGGGCCAGGTATTGTTTGACCTTGCGCGTGGTTTGGCGAATGCCGTCCGATGGCGAAAAGATCTCGACGGCCAGATCGGGAGCGCCATTGGCGAAGCTCGTGCTGCGGAGGGCTTCGACGCGCTCCTTCCGAACAAAGGCAACATCTGGGGCAAAGACCGTTCGATCATTTAGGCGGAAGCCAGTGTCGGCTCCGTAGACGCGGCCCAGTTTGTGCCTTTTCACAAAATGGGCCAGCCGCGATCCTAGATCCATTCCCATATAGCCGTGTTCTTCTCCGGCAGGCGGCATGGTGATCAACTCCCCTTCGTCGAGTTCGAGTTGCACCGAAGCGTCGTCGGGCATCCGCGCCAGATCGTCAGCAGTCAGGAGCGTCTTGGTGGCCATGAACCAATCTTACACTTCCGCCAGCACCTGCTCCGTGGTGGTAAGCGTGCCGCCGGCGGCGGTGAAATCCGCCATCATCTTCGCGCCTGCCGTTGCGTCGAGATCCTTGATCGCATCGCGAACCAGCTCCGCGCGTCGCCCAGTTTTCAGGAGCCCGAAGGCCGCGAATTTCACGCAAATCTCGGTGACCACGCCATAGACCACGCAGCGCTCGACGCCGAGCCGGTCGAGCAGTGCGGGAAGGTTCACGTTGGTGAAGCAGTCGAGGGCTTGCTTCTCCAGCAGAATTTGTTGCGCGGCGTCTATCTCGGCAAGGCCGGGCGCGTTGGGAACAACCACGCGCCTTTCCAGAAGCGTCGAGGGCGGCTTCCGCTGCCCAGGAGTGCCCGTGATGCAGTGCGGCGGCCAATCGCGAAACTCAGAATCGTCGGGAGTGTGCGCGTCCATGGTCGAGATCACGGGGATGCCGTGCGTCGCTGCGCAGTGATTGAGCGCCGCCACGCGGTCCACGATCGCCTCGGCTCCGGGGACGTAGAGAGCGCCGGAGGGATAGAGGAAGTCGAGCTGGGTATCGACATCAAAGAAGACGGTCACGGCACGGGTCATTGCGCTCGTCACCTTGCTGCACCTCGGCGCACCTGCGCATCGAGCGCCTCCAATTCCGAGCTTACCTGTACCCGCCAGGCATGCGATTCAAACAGGCTATGGCAGGGCGAGGGCAGTTTCCCCAGGCATTCCGCGGCATGCTGCCGGATCTGTGACGCAGTAGGCAAGGGTTCGATGAGCCGGCCTTGCAGGATCACCGGGTGCAGCAGCGCCTCGACCGCCGTATCGAGCCGTCCGTTGCCGCCCGGACACGCAGGGCATTCGCTCGAGCGCGCCAGCAAGTCGTGATCGGCATAGCGGAACACCTGTTTTGCTCCGGGAAGCGTGGCCTTGTCTTCGCTGAGCTTGAGGGTATAGCGGCGGTCCTCGTTCGGGCTGTCCATCTCGACCATTTTGTAGACCACGCCCAGCGAGGGGGCGTCGGCGGAGGTCGAAAGCTCCGTTCCCACGCCAAAGAGGTCGACCGGCACTCCCGCGGCCACCAGCTCGTGGATCTTGAACTCGTTCAGATCCCCGGTCGCCATGATCTTGGCATCGCGGAGCCCGGCGCGATCCAGAATCGCACGGACGGCCGGCGTCAGTTCCACCAGGTTGCCGCTATCCAGGCGAACGCCCCACAGCGGCGGACCCAGAGCGGCGGCGCGCCTTGCGCCTTCGAGCGTATCGTAGGTGTCGATGAGGTAGACGGTGTTTTCACGAAGAAGCCTTTGCAACTGCTCGAAGGCCTCGCGCTCGGTGGCGAAGGACATCACCCAGGCGTGCGACGCGGTTCCGAACACGGGCAATTGGTAGCGCAGGCCGGCCTCCGCGTTGCTGGTCCCGGCGCAGCCGCCGATAAAGGCCGCCCGCGCGGCAAGCACGCCGGCCTCGGGGGAGTGCGCCCGCCGCGTGCCGAATTCCACCACCTCCCGCCCCAACGCGGCCTTGACCACGCGGGCGGCCTTGGTCGCGATCAGGGACTGGAATCCGATCGTCGACAGCAGATACGTCTCGGCGATCTGCGCTTCCACCAGCGGCGCGCGCAGGGTGAGAAAGGGCTCGCCCGCGAACATCGGCGTGCCTTCGGGAACCGCGAACAGGTCCCCGGTGAAGCGCAGGCCCGCCAGCATTTCGAAGAACTCCGGGCTGGTGTGCCGGAACTGGGGCAGGCTCCGCAGATAGTCGATCTCGCCGGAGGTGAAGCGCAGATCCAGCAGATACTCCACTGCCTGGGCGAGTCCAGCCGCGAGAATGAAATTGCGGTTGTGGGGCAGCTTGCGGACGAACAGCTCGAAGGTGGCGCGTTCGCTGGTTTTGGCGGCCTGGAAATAGCCCGCCGCCATGGTGAGCTGGTAGAAATCGGTGAGGAGGCCGAGCGGCACTAGACCACCGGACCCCCGGTCCGACCTGGGCGCGACAAGGGGGTCGCGCGCGGACGAGGGCGTCCGCCCCACCACAACCGTCGGTCGTCTATGGCAAACATGCGACCAACATAACTACTTCTTCTTCGCCGCCGGCGGTGCCGGAGGCTGCTCTTTGACATCGCCGGCCGCTGTGCGGAGATCCTGGACCGTCATGGCATCAAGTTGATACAGCGTGGAATCGTTATCACGACGAGCCAGGAAGTCCGTGCCGGCGGGAGCGATCTCGACCTTTTCCGTGTGTTTGCCTTGATCCGAAACCACGGTGACGGACATCAATGCGGTGGTGAATCCCGTGTCCACCAGTTTCGCCGCCGACAGATCCCGCAGCTTGTCGATCAGTGCCTGCACCGAAACGGAATCCATGGTCTTTCCCGAGGAGGTCCAGTTTTCGCCGGATTTTTCCACCGCGACCGTCTTGGCGCCGTCCTTGATTTCGACCCGCGACGGATCGTTGAATCCGAAATCGAAGATCTTCTTGTTGCGGAAATCGTCTAATTTCTTATCGAAGAACTTGGTGAGATCGGCCGCGGTCAGTTTGTGAATGCCTTCGATTACGCTGGATTTGGCGTAATAATCGTCCTTGGATTTGCGTACTTCCAGCTTCTGCATTCCGCCAGGATCGGTGACCGTTACCGTGGCCACAACGGGCGCGGCGGCGAATGCAGTGGCGTATTGCTTCGCAGTCTCGTCGGTCAGGGCCGGGTCCATTTCCGCATCCTTCAACCGGCCCAGAAAATCCTCGACCTGAAGGCTGTCCGCCCGCAGAGGTTTGGGCTTGAGAATCTGCCACTGGTTGGGTCCGGCGCGGTGGAATTCCATGGGAGGCTGTCTCGTAATGTCCAGCTCCAGGCCGGTGGCCGTGTTGCGATCGAAGGTCAGGAGATGCTTGTCCCGCAGATCCTTGGAAGCTTTGTCCAGGCTGTCCTTGATCGACTTGCTCATGCTGAAAAGCCGCGGATCGCCCTCGAGCTTGGCATACACTGAGCCGCTGGGCGTATCCTCGCCCACCAGAAGCGTGGTGGTCTTGCCGTCGGCGGTGGTCAACTTGACCGTCAGAACCGGCGGCGCAAGGCCATAGGTGGCCAGGTCGGTCACGTTGGGGTCCACCACACGGTCCGATGAAAACGTTGAGGCCGCGGAAGTGAATTGTCCCACCGATCCCTGATCGGCTGCCAGCGTTTTGGGCCCAACAATCTGCCACTGGTTGGCATCGTTGCGCTTGACGACGGTGTTTTCGCCCCCGCGGTGATCAACTTCCAATTGCCGGATGTCGCCTTCCTTCAGCGCGACAATCTTGGGAGGCGCGTTCGCCTCCACTGCCGGCTTGCCCTCTTTGGCAGCCTCTTGTTTGTTGGACCACCACACCGCGCCGCCAACTACGGCCAAGGCCGCGGCGGCGATGAGCAGGCGAACGATCTTCATCGCAGTGCCATCTCCATGTGATCCCGCTTTACCTCCGCTTCCACCATACGCCCGCGCCGAAGGCCAGAATCAGCAGCGGAAGCCCGAACACGCTCGAATAGAACATGAGACTTACCTGGCGCTGATTCATGTTCAGCGGATTGTCGGTGGGTTCCTTGGGCCGGATGGAAATGAGATCCTCGTCCGAGCTCAGCCAGCTCAGCATGTTGAGATACAGGTCGCGGTTGCCGTTGAAGCCGAATACGTAGTTGGAGGGGAACCCGGAGGAGCCCACCACCACGAACCGGCCGTTGCCGGTCTCCTTGCCGGTCTTGTACACGCCGGCCGCACCCAGAATGAACGGGCCTTTCGGATCGCTTTTGGATGGGCGGATTTCGGCGGTGGAAAGATTGGTGGTCGCGATGCTGTCGTCGGAGGTCTCAAACAGCTTTTCAACCGTAGTCTTATCGCCGCCATTCTTTATCTCGAGCGAGCGGGCCAGCGGGAAAGCGGTCCAGACGTCTTTCATCTCCCGCACGATCGCCTGAGTGCTGTAGGAAGTCACGATCGGCAACTCGGGGCCGGCTTGATACAACTGCCCCACGCCACTCAGGTCCAGCACCAGGTTCTTTTGCGGCGTAACGCCCCAATCCGCAAGAACGCCCATCAGCGCGGCGTTATCGTCGACCTCCGCCCCCGCGAACTTGAAGGGAGGATCCAGCAGGAATAGCGCGCGCCCGCCGTTCTCGACGTACTGCTTGATGGAGGCTACTTCCGGCGCGAGGTAATCGTGTTTGGGTCCCGCCACCACCACGATCGTGCATTCCGCGGGAATCTCCGGGTTGGGCAGCAGCTTGACGTTCTGGGTCTTGTAATTGCTCTTCTCAGTCTGCGTCTTGGCCGTCGAATACCCGTCGCGGCTGGTGTCGTCAGTGGCATGCTCGCCGGAGCCGAGAGTGAAGCAAACCGTCCGGTCGCCGCCCTTGAGCACTCGTACGAGCGCGCCGGAGATCTCCTCTTCGGTCAGGCTCTTGGCGTCTTCCTTCTTGTTACCCACCTGCACGAAGATGTTGGGGATGGGATTCTTGACTCCCGCCGCGAGGGCCTGGGTGCGATTCTTTTCGACATCCTGATAGCGCACGTCTATTTTGGGGGAAAGGTTCTTGTAACGGTCCAGAAGATCGCGCGCCTCCTGGAAGCCGGTGGGCTGGCCCCAGTAGGTGATGGTCACGTCCTGTTTCAGGTTCTTGACGATCTTCTCAGTCTGCTCGGACAAAGTAAATTTCTTGTTAGACGTGGAATCGTAGCTCTTGTTGTAGCGGTTCGCCAGGAAGTTCAAGCCTCCCAGGATGGCGATGACGACCACGGTGTACAGGATTGCGGTCGCCAGACTTGCGGCGCGGCGCTGACTCGCTTGCTGTGCCATTACGCCCTCCACCGGATCGATTCCATGGCCCGCCCCGTCAGGAACAGACCCAGGAAGATTACACTCACGAAAAATAACGCGTCCTTGGTGTCAAGAATGCCTTTTGCGAAGGAATCCAAATGGTCCACGATAGATAAATAGCCGATCACGCGCATCAACGACGAGCTATCGAGCGACGAAGCCCAACTGATCACCCATAGCAGCAGCAGGACTCCGAAAGCGCCCACGCAGGCTACGATCTGATTCTTGGTGCAGGCCGAAATAAACGCGCCCAGGGCCAGCATGCAGCCGCCCTGCAACAGCAAGCCCAGGTAGCCGATCAGCATGGGCTTCCAAGCCGGCTTGCCGTACAGGTACAAGCTCAGCAGGTTGAGCAGCGAAATGCTCAGCATGGCGGCGTACAAAATCAGCGCGGCCACCCATTTACCCAAAATAATCTCGTAGTCGTGCAGCGGTGAGGTCACCAGCAGCTCGATGGTTCCGGTGCGTTTCTCCTCGGCGAACAGCCGCATGGTGATCATGGGCGCCATGAACAGGCCGATCACGCTGATATTGGAAAGCAGGCTGCGCACCACCCATTCATTGACGTCCATGGGCTGGGATTGTCCCATCATGGCGGAGCGCAACCCCTGCGTCACGAAGCTCACGGTGGCGACATAGAAAAAGTAACCCGCGATCAGGGCGAAGAAAAACATAACGCCGTAGGCGATTGGCGAGCGGAAGTACGAGCTCAACTCCTTGCGGCAGATAGTGAGTACGTTCATTGAGCTTCTCCTGATTCACCGGAGGCAAGGTCCAAATCGACCGCGGCCACGGCTTCGGGCGCGGCGGCGTCCTCCGGTTTGTGCTCTGACGTCAATTGCAGGAAGATCTCCTCCAGACTCAATCCGACGGAGCGCAGCTCATTCAGGTTCCACCCCGACTCGATCACGGCGCGCGCCAGCTCGGGACGGATTTGACGGCCTTGCAGGCTCTCGACGGCAAAACGTTCACGGCCGTCCTTAGTCTCCTTGTGCAACACGCGGCTGACGCCGAACACCTGCTCCAGCTTCTGCTGCACCTGAGACACGAACACGCTGCCATCGGAGCCTCCGGAGCGCGGGGCGACTTCCACCGAAACCATCTCGGCGCCGTGCAAACGGCTGGTCAGGTTCGCCACCGTATCGGTGGCCACCAATTTACCCTTGGCGATGATGATGACGCGCTCGCACATCGCCTCCACTTCCGGCAGAATGTGCGTGGAAAGAATAATGGTGTGGTCGCCGGAGAGGCCCCGGATCAGGTCGCGCGTTTCCATGATCTGGTGCGGGTCGAGGCCGGAGGTGGGTTCGTCCAGAATCAGGACGTCGGGATTGTGGAGGATGGCCTGCGCCAGACCGACGCGTTGCCGGTATCCCTTGGATAATCTGCCGATTTCCTTGGTGCGGACGTCGGTGATGGCGCACTTCTCCATGACTTCGTCGATGCGCTTGGGCAGGCCGGCCGTGGGAACACCCTTGATGCGGCCCACAAAATTCAGGTATTCGATGACTTCCATCTCGGGATAGACCGGAGGGCTCTCCGGCAGGTACCCGATGCGTCTCTTCACTTCCATGGGGTTTTCGAGGATATCGAAGCCGGCCACTTCCGCGCTGCCATCGGTGGGCGGCATGAAACAGGTCAGCATGCGCATGGTGGTGGTTTTTCCGGCGCCATTGGGGCCCAGGAATCCCACGATCTGCCCCTTTTCAACCTGGAAAGAGATGTGATCGACCGCGACATTGCGCGCGTATCGCTTTGTAAGGCCTTCGACTTTGATCATATGCAGTACTCAGGACGAGCAGGATCGCTCTTGGTGAGCGTGAAACAAACAACCCATAATATAGTGCCTCAGGGGCGGGCTGTCAATCGCGCCGGGGCGGGGCGCCTGAACAAAGGTGCCTGCGCGCACTCCTAAACCGCCGCCGCGGGGGCGACCTTTTTCTTGGAACTGCGCCGTTTCTCGGCTGGAGGCTGGCGGTCGCTCTTCTTCAGGTTCGGAAGGACGATGGATAGGACGAATTTCTTCTCCCCGTGATCGTCGAACTTGATGACGATGTACTCTTCGGAGCAAGACAGTACACTGCCTAGCCCGAACTTGGGGTGCTCAACCTGCGCGGCCTGAGCAAAGGGCGGTTTGTTAGCCATGGAGTAAGGTGATCCTCGGGAGGGAATTTCTGTACTTTATTGTAACAAAAGAAGAAGCTGGATTCAAAGGTTCGGAAGCAGATGGCAGGACACAGGCCCGCCCCACTGGGCGGGAACCTTTCCGGGACATGCGGTGTCCATGCAAGCAGACGGTCGCGGTAGGATATAAATAAGCGGGGCGAACCGTGGCAGACACAACCGTTGGATTCCAATTCGAAGCATCCCTCCGGGTCTCGGGAAGCGTGGGCTCCGAATTCGAAGAGACCGCTTTGCTCGCGGGGCTCCGCCGCGGCGACGAAGCGGCGTATGAAATCCTGATCCAGCGCTACGAGAAGCCGGTGTACAGCCTGGTAGCCCGTCTGGTGGACGATCCCTCCGACGCCGCCGACGCGGTGCAAGAGGTATTTCTCAAGGTCTTCCGCAAGATCGGCTGGTTTCGCGGAGAAAGCTCGCTCAAGACTTGGATTTATAGGATCGCGGTGAACGAAGCCCGCAACCAGCGCCGCTGGTTCGGCCGGCATAGGAAACGCGAGGTCGGGTTGGATCCTCTCCCAGGAGAATCGGTGGGATGCGGGGACTGGCTGGAAGACCCGCAGCGTTCGCCGTATGAGATTGCGCTCGATCACGAGACTCGGGCGCTCATTGAGGACGCACTGAAGGAGGTGAGTCCGTCTTTTCGCGCAGCTCTGGTGCTGCGTGAAATCGAAGGGTTGAGTTACGAGGAGATCGCCGAGATTCTGGAGATTTCGCTCGGAACCGTCAAATCCCGGATTCTGCGCGGCCGCGAGGCGTTGCGTAGAAGTCTGGGGGCCCGGCTGGAAGCGTCGCCCGCGTTGCGGCTTTCCCTTCAGCCGGCGGATTGAAGGAATGGATGTATGAGTAACGGATCTGCACCATCGCACCCTGTAGCTGTGGACGTGGCCGAGGAGAGATTGCGCCGGGCCCTGCGAAGCTTGCCCAAGCGGATTCCACCGGCGGGACTGACCGTCGCGCTGCGAGTCATCGCTTCGCGTGAGCGGCAGCGGTTTCTGGAGCGGCGCACCTGGCGGCGGATGATCGCGACCTGGCGCGAGCGCGCCAGCCTGTCGGCGGGCGAAACCATGCGTTCGCTGGTATTGCCCTTGGCGGGCGGCGTCTGCACCGCCGTGGTGCTGTTCAGCACCTGGCTGGTGCCTACCTATCCTCTGCACGTCGCCGGTGGCGCCGATGTGCCCATTATGCCGAGCACCGAGGCTACCGTCTCGGCCACCGTCACCGGAACCAGAGCGATCGGATTGTCGGGCGACGCGGTAGTAGATGTGACCGTGGACGATCAGGGGAGCGTGGTCGATATCGCCATTGTGAGCGGAACGGATGTTCTCCAGAATGCCGAACGGCGGCACCGGCTCGAGAATCTGCTGCTCTGGACGCACTTTACGCCCGCTACCGAGTTCGGCCGGCCCGTGGCCAGAAGAGTGCGCCTGATTTCCAGTCAGATCGACGTTAAAGACTGAGTGGGGCGTCGTTTCGGGCAGCACTTTCTCACCCGCAAATCCATCCTCGACCGTATCGCCGCTGCGGCATGTCCGGAGGGCCGTGAAGCCGGCACTCTCGTCATTGAAATCGGTCCTGGCCGGGGTGCGCTTACCGAAGCGTTGCTCGAACGGGCCGCGAAGGTCTCGGCCATCGAAGTCGATCCGGTTCTGGTCCACTATCTCCAGCAGAAGTTCCGCGACGCCTTGGAATCCGGGCGGTTGGAGCTGATCCAGGCGGACGTGCTCAAGACCGACCTCGCCGCGCTCTCGCCGGTGCCAGCGGTAATAGCCGGCAATCTTCCTTACTACATCACCTCGCCAATTCTTGAGCGGGTGTTTGCGCTAGGCGAGCGGTGGTCGAGAGCCGTGTTCCTGGTGCAGTCCGAGGTCGCCTCCCGGCTGGCCGCGTCGCCGGGATGCCGGGATTACGGATATCTGAGCGTTCTAACGCAGATCCACGCGCGGGCCCAGGTACTTTTCGAGGTGCCGCGCACGGCGTTCCGCCCCGCTCCCAAGGTCGATAGCGCGGTGGTATTGCTGGAGTCACGCGACGCGGCGCTAGAGTGGAATCTTGGGGACAAGACCGCATTCTTGCGATTCGCCTCGGCGTGCTTCCAGCACAAGCGTAAGACGCTACGCAACAACCTGGCTCCGTCCTATGGGAAGGAACGGCTGGACGCTCTGGCGGAGGGCCGTTTGCGGGCAGAACAGTTGAGCCTCCCACAGTTGGCCGCGCTGTATCGCCAGTTGGACGCGGCGTGACGCCTCTCGAAGGTCTGATGCAGCAGGTTACTACGTGCCAACGCTGCCCTCGTCTGCGCGAATACTGCCAGGAGATCGCCCGCGTCAAACGCCGCGCCTATCGCGATTGGGAGTATTGGGGCCGGCCAGTGCCCTCCTTCGGCGATCCGAAAGCAAGGGTGCTGATTATCGGCCTCGCGCCCGGAGCGCATGGAGCCAATCGCACCGGCCGGATGTTCACCGGCGACCGCTCCGGCGAATTCTTGTATCGGGCTTTGTATCAAACCCGGTTTGCGTCGCAGCCGGAAAGCCGTTCGCGCGACGACGGGCTGACGCTTTCCGGCGTCTATATTACGGCCGCGGCTCGCTGCGCGCCGCCGGACAACAAACCGGCTCCAGGAGAGCTCGCCAACTGCCGTCCGTATCTGGAGTGCGAGATGGATCTCCTGAAAGATGTTCGGGTGGTGGTGACTCTGGGGCGCGTGGCTTTCGACGCTTATCTCAAGATCCTGCGCGACCGTGGGGGCATCGCCAGCCGCGCGGCGTTCCGGTTTGCGCATGACGCCGAGCACCACACCGCGCCGGACGCGCCCGTGCTGATCAGCTCCTACCATCCCAGCCAGCAAAACACGTCCACGGGGAAACTCACGGAAGCGATGCTGCGGCAGGTTTTCGAACACTCCCGGCGGATTGCGGACGCGGCGTTAGTTTAGGATGTATCGCGAAATAACCGGTGCGACCGCTTCCTTAGAACGCAAAGAGACCGCATCAGAGCAGCTATGGCAGGTCACAGACCTGCCCCACTGGGGCTGCAAAACATCGGGTCGGTGGTAAGTGAGGCAGGTCTGTGACCTGCCATTTTCGGGCGTTCACGCGGGGCGGTCTCAGAGTAGGAAGCCGTTACAGAGCCGCGACCAGAGGGAGTGGTTAATTAAAACGCGGCAAATGGATTGGTTATTTCGTGACAGCCCTTTGTGGGGTGGCGCAGAGCAGGCGTCCGCCCCACTTACTGCGCAATCTGCGGCGCACTACACTAGAAAGAGTCGATGCGCACCATTTCTCGCGTAGCCGTGCTCGGAGCAGGCACCATGGGTTCCCGCATTGCCGCCCATTTCGCCAACGCTGGAATTCCGTCGCTGCTGCTGGATCTGACCGGTGAGGCGGCGCGCAAAGGCGTCGAAGCCGCCGCCACGCAAAAGCCGGGAGCTTTTTTCCTGGATTCAGCGCGGGCGTTGATCACTCCGGGAAGCTTCGACGGACATCTTCCCCAAACCGCCGAGTGCGACTGGATCATCGAAGCCGTCACCGAAAACCTGGAGATCAAGCGCGCGTTGTGGAAGAGGGTTGAATGCGCCGCGCGCGCGGATGCCATCCTATCGACCAATACCAGCGGCATTCCGCTGCGCCGGATCGCGGAGGGTTTTTCGGACGGCTTCCGCCGCCGTTTTCTGGGCACGCATTTTTTCAATCCGCCGCGGTATTTGCATCTACTGGAAGTGATTCCCGGCCCCGAGACCGATCCGGCGCTGATCGAGTTCGTATCCGCATTCGCCGATCGCCGCCTGGGCAAGGGAGTGGTGCCGTGCAAGGACACGCCCAACTTCATCGGCAACCGGATCGGGTTTTTCCTGCTGGGCACGATCGCCAAGATCGCCGTGGAAGATGGATACACGGTGGAGGAGGTGGACGCGCTCACCGGCCCTCTGATCGGCCTGCCTAAGAGCGCGACGTTCCGCCTGTTGGATATCGTCGGGCTGGATGTGGCGGAGTTTGTCGGCAAGAACTTGTATCACGCCCTTCCCGGCGACCGCTGGCGCGAGCGCTATCTGCTGCCCGAGTTTCACCAGCGGATGCTGGAGCGCGGCTGGCTGGGCGAGAAATCGGGCCAGGGATACTATAAACGCGCGGGAAAGAGCCGGGAGTTTCACGCCATCGATTGGAAGATGCTGGAGTATCATCCCGCCGCGCAGCCGCAATTCCCAGCGGCGGAAGCAGCGAAAAATATCCGCGATCTCGGCGAGAGGCTGCGCACGCTGGTGCTGGGCACGGATCGCGCCGGAACATTCTTGTGGAAATTGTTCAGCGACTATCTTCTCTATTCGGCCGAGCGCGTGCCCGAGATCTCCGGCCGCATTGTGGAGATCGATCGAGCCATGCGCTGGGGCTATGCGCACGCGCTGGGTCCTTTCGAGCTGTGGGACGCGCTGGGGTTTGTGGATTTCTGCAATCGTCTGGAATCGACCGGCCATGTGTTGCCGGAGAATATCGCGGCCATGCGCCGCGAAGGCCAGGCGTCGCTATATGGGCGTGCCGGAGCCGCCGTCACCTATTTCGATTTTGCTTGCGGCGATTACCGGCCGTTTGAAGAGCCGGGCATCGTCCTGGCTCGGCAGAAACGCGTTAAGAGTAATCCCGGGGCATCTTTGGTAGACCTGGGCGACGGCGTTTTGTGCGTTGAATTTCACAGCAAGATGAATACCATCGGCGAGGACCATTTCCGCATGATCCAGGCCGGCTTGGAGGAGACCGGGAAGAACTTCGAGGCCATGATCGTTGCGAACCAGGGCGAGGTCTTCAGCGCCGGCGCCAATCTGCTGTCCGTGCTTTTGGCTGCGCAAAACGGCGAATGGGATGAGCTGGGCGAGATGATTCACAGCTTCCAGCAAATGAATCTGGCGATGAAGTACGCGAAGAAACCCGTGGTGGCCGCGCCGTTTTCGCGCGTGCTGGGCGGGGGCGCGGAGATCTGCCTGCATGCGGCGGCCATGCAAGCCTCGGCCGAAACCTATATCGGGCTGGTGGAGGTGGGCGTGGGCGTGCTTCCGGCCGCGGGCGGCTGCAAAGAGATGCTTCTGCGGGTGGGCGATGTGCGGGCGATCGCGGAACGGATCGGGCAGGCGAAGGTCTCCGGCAGCGCAATGGAAGCACGGCAACTCGGATTTCTGCGCGAAAGCGACCGCATTTCCATGAATCCCGATCGCCTGATCGCCGACGCCAAGGAATTGGCGCTCGATCTGGCTCGAGATTACACGCCGCCTCGGCGGGCTCAAGTCAAAGTCGGCGGCGAGGCGGCGTTCGCACTGCTGAAGTTGGCGATATGGAGTTACAGGCAGGGCGAATATATTTCCGATTACGACGTGACTGTGTTAGAGAAGGTGGCGCACGTGATTTCCGGAGGCAGGCTCACGGGCGAGCAGACCGTTCCCGAACAATACATCCTGGATTTGGAGCGCGAGGCCTTTTTGAGCTTGTGCGGCAACGCGAAGACCCAGGAGCGGATTCAATATACACTCAAAACCGGCAAACCTTTAAGGAATTAGTGTGGCGCCCCGCGTAATTATTGACAATAGTCAGGTTGGCTGTGGTGGGGCGGGCGCCCTCACCCTCGCTTCAAGCCGGCCAAGGGGCCAGGCTGCGGACGGGGGCGTCCGTATGATCGATTCTCGAAACCGCTTGCTAACGCGCGCGGTTCAGAAACCGTTTCAGAACTGCGACCGTAAGGGAGCGGCATACGTGAACTGTCGATGCTAGAAGCGGTCATTGTCGATTGCGTGCGCACGGCCGTGGGCAAGGCCGGACGCGGGGCCTTGAAGAACACTCGCCCGGACGATCTGGCGGCCATCGTCATCCGCGACTTGCTGAAGCGGCATCCGCAAGTTGGCAAGGCGGATATCGACGACGTGATTCTGGGATGCGCGATGCCGGAAGGCGAAGCCGGGTTGAACATGGCTCGGATCGCGGCGCTGCGGGCAGGTCTGCCGGATTCGGTTCCGGGCGTGACCATCAACCGCTTCTGCGCATCGGGACTGCAATCCATCGCCATGGCGGCGGATCGGATTCGCGCAGGCGGAGCGGAGATCATCGTCGCCGGAGGAACCGAATCCATGAGTATGGTGCCGATGGCCGGGAACAAATTCGCGGCGAATCCATGGATGGTGGATCATTTGCCGGAGATCTACATGAGCATGGGCCTGACGGCGGAACGCGTGCATCAGAAATACGGGATCGTACGCGAGGATCAAGACCTCTTCGCTTTAGCGAGCCACCAGAAGGCGCTGGCAGCGCAAGCAGCAAACAAATTCGAGGATGAGATCGTTCCCGTGGAAGTGGAGACGACGGTGCTCGAAGAGGGCCCGCCTGTGACGCGCAAGGCAGTTTTCCAAAAGGACGAAGGCCCGCGCACGGATACGTCGCTGGAGGCTCTGGCGAAGCTCAAGCCAGTCTTTCATGCGACCGGAACGGTGACGGCGGGTAATTCCTCGCAAACCAGCGACGGCGCGGCGGTGGCGTTAGTGATGTCGGAGGCGAAGGCCAGCGAACTGGGGTTGCATCCGAAAGCCCGCTTCGTGAGCTTCGCGGTGTCTGGCGTACCGCCGGAGATCATGGGGATGGGTCCTGTCACCGCGATTCCCAAGGCGCTGAAGCTGGCGGGATTGAAGCTCGCGGACATCGGACTGGTGGAACTGAATGAAGCGTTCGCGTCGCAGGCGCTGGCGGTGATCCGCGAAGCCGGGCTCGATCCGGAAACTTTGAACGTGAACGGCGGCGCCATCGCGCTGGGCCATCCCCTTGGCTGCACGGGCGCGAAGCTCACGGCCACGATTCTTCGCGAGATGACCCGGCGTCAAACCCGTTACGGCATGGTGACCATGTGCATCGGCGGCGGCCAGGGCGCGGCCGGGATATTTGAGAGGTTTCATTGAGCGCGATGCGCGGCGGCGAATTTCTTCTCGAATCCCAGACTCCGGAACAGGTGTTCACTCCGGAAGACTTCACGGAAGAGCATCGCGCCATCGCTAAGGCCACGGAGGAGTTCTGGAATCAGGAGGTCGCGCCGCACCTTGACGAAATCCAGCATCAACAGTTCGACGTCTTGAAAAGGATTCTTCGCAAATCGGCTGGACTGGGACTGGCTGCGGTGTTTCTTCCCGAAAAATACGGCGGCATGGAAATGGACCTGACGTCGATGGTCCTGGTGGGGCAGGTTCTGGCCCGCGACGGCTCCTACGCGGCGTGCCATGGAGCGCAGACGGGAATCGGATGTATGCCGGTGCTGCTGTTCGGCACCGAGGAGCAGAAGCGGAAGTATTTGCCGAGGCTCGCCTCGGCGGAGATGATCGCGGCGTACGCGCTGACGGAGCCGCAGGCCGGCTCGGACGCTTTAGGCGCCCGAACCCGGGCCGACCTCTCCGCCGATGGCACGCATTACGTGCTGAATGGCCAGAAGATGTGGATCACCAACGGCGGCTTCGCGGATCTCTACACGGTCTTCGCGAAAGTGGGCGGCGAGAAATTCACGGCGTTTCTGGTGGAGCGGGCGTGGTCCGGCGTTTCCGCGGGCGCGGAGGAGAAAAAGATGGGGCTCAAGGGAAGCTCCACCACAGCCGTGTATTTCGATAACGTCAGGGTGCCGGTGGAAAACGTTCTGGGCGAAATCGGCCGCGGACACATCATCGCGTTCAATATTCTGAACCTGGGCCGGCTGACGCTGGGGTTGTTCGCACACGGCGGCGCATGCGAGGTGCTGACGGATTCGATCCGCTATGCCAAGGAGCGCAAGGCATTCGGGAAATCGATCTGCGAATTCGGCATGATTCAAGAGAAACTCGCGCGGATGGCTGTGCGCATGTACGCGAATGAAAGCATGGCGTATCGAGTGGTGGGCGAGATTGAGGCTCAGCTCGCTGGATTTTCGTGGGACCAGGCGGAGGCCAGCCAGCGGGTTTTGAAAGCGGTCGAAGAATACGCGGCGGAGTGTTCGTTCATCAAGATTTTCGGGTCGGAGATGCTGGATCTGGTGGTGGACGAAGGGGTGCAAATTCACGGCAGCTACGGCTACCATCAGGATTATGCGGTGGAGCGGGCGTATCGCGATTCGCGCATCAACCGAATTTTCGAAGGCACCAATGAGATCAACCGGCTGCTGGCCACGGGCATGCTGCTCAAGCGCGCGCAGCGCGGAACGCTGGCGCTGGTGGGCGCGGTGAAGAATCTGCAAGCGATGATTCTGAGCGGTCCAGCCCCGGGCGCACACGATACGATTGCCAACGCAAAGACGATCGGTCTGCTTCTCTTGGGGAACGCTTATCAGAGATATGGGGCTAAGCTCGAAGACCAGCAAGAGGTTATCGCCGGAATCACGGATGTGTTGATCAACACGTATGCCATGGAATCGGCGGAATTGCGCGCGCGAAAATGCGGACGCGAGCATGCGATCGAGATGGCGGCGGTCTTTACGTCGGACGCAATGGACGCTATCGAGATTTCGGCGCGCACGGTGCTGGCCGCATGCTCGGAGGGCGACGAGCTGCGCACGAGCCTGGCGGTGCTGCGGCGCTTCACCAAGCGCGACACGGTGGATTCCATCGCGCTGCGGCGCAAAATCGCGGCGCGGTTGTTGGATGCCGGACGGTATGTTGTATGAGGTAGGGTCTCTTTGGCCGTGAGTGGGATAATCTTTAGTATGGTCAATGTTTATGGACCTGGTAGGAACCCTTGCGAACTGGGCTTCCATCGTGGGATTGATATTTAGCATCCTCGCCTTTGTTTTCTCGAAGCGCGCGTCAAAGGCCGCGGAGGAGGCGAGGGATTCGGTGTTAGCGAGGTCGTTGGGCCAAGACATGAATGAAGCAAATCGCACGGCTGCCGAGATCGTAAGATTTGTGAGCATGGAGCGCGGCGACATGGCGCTGCTTAGAGTGGGCGAACTCTTGAACGATGCGAGTTACTCCATGACTCGATGGGACGCAAGGCTCTCAGAACAATCTAAGACCAATCTTCTCCGGGCAAAAGAACATCTCCACTCAGCTCATAAGGTGCTGACGCGAAAAGGTATTCCTGAGCTACTCCCTCACAGAAATCGAGCCTGGCATGGGCTTGCCAGCAGGTGAATCTCATATTCAGTGAAGAATACGGTCTGGCAGTCAAAGCTGCGGATAAGGTCGGTTGATTATGGAAGATGCTAAGGCGTCGCAGCTATTTCGGGAAGTCCTTGCGAAAACTAAGGCAGGGCGCATAACGTGGGAACCGACTGCAAACGATTCCTACTTCAGCATTCTCCCGGGCGGATTCGTGGTATCCATTCAAAGGTCGTATGAGCAAGACAGTTGGGGCAACGGTGTTGAGCAAATGGATCTCAAACTTCGGAGCGGAGATCAGGAACTTCTGCGTGTGACTCCCGACGTGGACGGAGTCGAGTCGACGGGACTCCGCGAGCTCTACGAACTCGCACGAAGACACGCCCTGGGGGTCGATGCTCAAGTGGACCGGCTTCTCGGGGAACTGGCTAAGCTCTAGCTGTCTGCAAGTGCTCATGCCCCTCCATATTTCACAGAATCGCTGCTCATGTGACGATCCTCCGGAGGCAATCAACTGATTCGCATCGCCAATGGTCAGGGGTTCTGGGGCGACTCGCTCGAGGCGCCGGTGGAACAGGTGCGTCGCGGGCCTCTCGACTATCTGACGCTGGACTATCTGTCCGAAGTCACCATGTCCATCCTCCAGAAACAGCGCGCGCGC
>Ga0210394_10004007_pt1 | contig 17625 bp, 21 predicted proteins | sample IncBWC12MmetaG_FD_160121 | JGI IMG/M metagenome (GOLD analysis project Ga0210394, IMG submission 160121) | Forest soil microbial communities from Barre Woods Harvard Forest LTER site, Petersham, Massachusetts, United States - Inc-BW-C-12-M | ecosystem: Environmental > Terrestrial > Soil >... | reverse complement strand
CTTGCGCCACGTCCTCCACCCCTTCGCTCTTTGGCCCCGGACACGCGCTCGCGGGGCGCGAGGTACTTGAGCCTTGCCAACTCCACTTGAAGTTGCGCTTCTTTGGTGCGAGCATGCCGATGAAAAACCTCGAGGATGATGGCCGGCCGATCGTAAACCTCGACGCCGGTCGCTTCTCGAATGTTTCTCACTTGTGTGGGGGTCAGTTCGTGATCGAACATCACGCTTTCGGCCATGCTGGGCGCCTTCACGAGTTTGCTTAGCTCATTCAGTTTTCCCGGCCCGATGAGAGACGCAGCCGTAGGGGATTGCAATTTTTGCGTAAGCGTTCCGACGATATCCCACCCAAGTGTCTCAACGAGTTGCCTCAATTCCTGCAGGGACGCAACGTGCTCTTCAGCGGCCGTCTTCTGCAGCATTACATCTACAAGGATAGTGGCCGGTCTGACTTCGGATTCGAAAGGGTGGATCATCTTGAAAGTATATCTCAAGGGTTAAACCGGCTTTACCTTCACCGTCATCCTGATGCTGGCGCCCGGTTCGGCCGGCCCGCTTCGGGGGCGCCCGTGGCAAACATAAAGTGCTCGTCATCGACCACGTGAAAAATTTCCCGAATTAAGGGGGCAAAATGATCGGCTCAAAGCGCCCCTCGCAATACCTTCCTCAATACGCGTTTTCGGGGAACGACCTTTGGCCACGGTTACGCGCAACCTTTTCCCGTAGGCGAAAAGCTGTGAGCGGCCATATTTTCGACATCAAGGAGAATCCTCTATGAACATCGCACAGATTCGCGAGGCACTGCTTTGGTGCGTGATCCTCAACATTGGTCTTGTGACCGTGTGGTCCATTCTGGTTTTGGTTGCGAAGGGATGGCTGAACGGAATCATACTGAAATGGTTCCGGGTACCGGCCGAACACTGTGACATGATCAACCTCACGGGAATCGTTCTCTACAAAGTCGGCAACATCCTGTTCTTCCTTGTGCCGTATATTGCGTTGCGGATTGTCGGGTGAGCCGTAATGGATGGATTGCGAGCGGCAGATTGCGAGCAGCGGACCTGCTTTGCTGATCTCATTTTCTGAGGGGATAAGCATCGCGTCCTCAAAGCGCGTTTTCGCGGAGTTGGGGTGGTTTCGGCAATCTTGCGGAACCTTTCGCGGGATCTCGGCCTAGGGATCGCCGTTATGACAATAGTCCGCAGCTTTTCGAAAGCCATTTGGCGCGAATCCTAGTGTCTTTTTGACAAGCGGCGAGTCATCATTAGGCGACCTTTACATTGAAGCTCACCGTGTTGGCCCCGCCGGCGTTCTTGATGACGAACTTGTACTGCCCGTCCTTCGTCGGCGTGACCTTAACTGAACACTTCGGTCCGGGCGAGTCGTCCTTAGCGACTTCCGCGCCGGAGGAGTCGTAGACGAAAGGTGCACGTCGGTATTCTTCAGGCCGTCCGTGGTGGCCTCGAAACTCTCTCCCCGCCGTGAAAGACAGAAGGTAAGCGACCTCTCCCTTGTCCTTTATCTCGATCTTCTTGCCATTGAACGCCGCCCCCTTGCCCAGGGCGGTCGGCTTGACGTCCTGCGCGGGACACAGGGTGGCGACCGCGAACATAACTGCCACCACTGCTGTGACTAACCGAGTAATCGATTTCATTGGTGTTTCCTCCAGGGCGGATCAGATGCGCAGCACGATGATAGTGTTTAGTGCATTTCTTGTCATGTCATGCTGTTTCCAAGTGGCGCCGCTGCACAGAACACGACGCTTCTCAAAGATGACCGAAGCCCCGGCGAGCGAAAAAAGGGTCCATGTTTGCCGGGGTCGTATACATCCTCGAAAATTGCGTGAGAAATGGGTAAATCCAAGCTGGATCAGGTGTCACTCGCCATAACTCTGGCCGACCGCAGAATCAATAGCTTACAACAAGACTTCTATAATAGTCGTTGATCTGGTATGACTCCGTGCTATGTGCAGCCTGTTTTTTGCTCTGGATCGGAGCCCTAATTCGCATCTTCCGTGGCCGCGGGAATGTTGTTTTGGAGAATCTCGTGCTCCGGCAACAACTCGCAGTGCTGAAACGCCGACATCCTCGCCCAAGCCTGGGGCTCTTCGATAAGCTCTTCTGGGTAGTCGCTCGACGGGTCTGGTCGGCTTGGAAGCAGTACCTCATCATCGTCACGCCCGAAACTGTCGTCCGCTGGCACCGGACTGGTTTTCGTATTTACTGGAGGCTGATCTCCAGAGTTCAGGCGCAGGTTGGAAGAAAACCGACACCGAAGAAGGTTCGGGAGCTGATCTTTCGGATGGTCGCTGACAACCCAACCTGGGGAGCACCGAGGATACACTGCAGTGAATCAAGGCGACTAGCAACCAGGGGAAAGATCCCGAACCAAAATAATTCAAAATGGGATTTGTTCCTTCACGTGAGGAAAAGGGCCGTCTGCTCGAGAAGTATTGGACCGTGCCGGGACGCAAGATTGAGACATCGGTTGTGCTTGCCGACTCTAAAGAATCCACATCTTTTTTTCCCCGACCGATCCGTTTTGATTAACGGAATCGTCTTCATGGTGTAAGGACAGAGATGCTTTTTGCAGGAGGATATCATCAACACGACAATAGCAGTGACCAAACAGGTCACCACCCTTATCAACATCCTGACCGTCGAGCCTGAGAACCAGCAAAAGCTCATCAAGCTCCTGCGTGACAATACTGAAAGTGTCGTCAGCAGGCTCGATGGCTGGATCTCGACCAGCTTCATCGCCGCCACGGATCAGCGTCATGTAGTCATCTACTCGCAGTGGCGCGACCTTGAATCGGTAGAGGCGATGCAGACCAACTCCGATATGGTCGCTTACTTCCCGAGGATCGCCGCGCTCGCCGCGTTCGACAGCCTCGCTGGCGACGTCGTCTACAACCACCGCGCCTGATGCCTGCAGAAAGGAGAATGAACATGCAGAACCTGAACGGAAAACGTGTGGTCATCACCGGCGGCAGCCAGGGGCTGGGGCTCGCGATGGTCGAGGCGCTCGCTGCCTGCGGCGCGAACGTAATCGCAATTGGCCGCGAATCGTGCGCTCGGCGGGTTGGCGAAACCCGGTGAGGGTGAACACGTAAGTTTGCGTCACACAAGTAACAAAGGAGAACCGCAATGGCTCGGATGGTAGTGATTTACCGGACACCGAAGAACGTCGAGGCATTTGACCGACATTACTTCGAAATCCACGTGCCTCTCGCCAAGAAGATTCCGGGGCTCAGGAAATACGAGGTCAGCGACGGCCCCATCGCAACGCCGGTTGGAACCTCTAATGTTCACCTAATCGGAACGCTGTATTTCGACGACCTTGCGGCGATCGAAAAGGCGTTTGCAAGCCCGGAGGGACAAGCGGCTGGGGCGGATCGCCGACTTTTTGCGCCTGATGACTCGGGCGTTCAAATGTTCCTTTTCGACAACAGGGAAGTTTGAACCCATTCCCCTTTGTTCGTCTCGGCGGGCGAGGGCGCAAAACGGCGGCAAAATGGCGGGCGGCCGCTTATACAGGTCGTAAAATCGCAAAATCACACGAAGAGGGCTCAGCGATGTCAGAAAGCAAAGCAGTTTTTGTCCTGATCCACGGCGGTTGGCACAACCATTCGGCGTGGGACAGAGTTACGCCAATACTTAAAGCCAACGGCTTCGAGGCTTTGACGCTCGACCTCCCCGGCGCAGGGGCCAATGCGATAGCGCCAGCGTCCCTCGGTCTTCGCCCGTTCGACCCCGGTGCGTTCGCCGCCGAGCGGTCACCCATCGCCGGCGTTACGCAGGAGGAGCGGACGCAAGCGGTAGTCGCGTTGGTAAAAGAAGCTGCGTCACTCAGCGACGGCAAGGTCATCCTGGTCGGGCACTCGGCCGGCGGGATGACAATTTCGGCGGTCGCCGAGGAGGTCCCGAACCTGCTTCTCGCGGTCGTATATCTTTCCGGGTTCCTGGTGCCGAACGGCATGCCGTTGCTCGCGATGCTCCAGCATGAAACCCTGTCTTCGGCTCTGGCGCCCAGGCTTTTTGTGGGCGACCCCGCCGCCATCGGCGCGACAAGGATCAATGTCAGATCAACCGACGAAGCCTACAGATCGCTACTCAAAGCTTCGTTTTATGCCGACGTGTCGGAGTCCGAATTCGCGCATGCGGCGTCGCAACTTCATTACGACGAATCGAACGCCGGCGCCTTAGCCTTATCAGGTATTACGCCTGGAAGATTTGGCACGGTGCCGCGCCATTACATCCGCTGCACACAGGATCGCGCGATTCCGTTGACCGGTCAGGATCACATGATTGCGACGGTTGACGGTGCCATCGGTGGCAAGACAACTACCCACACATTGGAAAGCAGCCACTCGCCATTCCTGTCACAACCGGCCGCCCTGTCGAAGATTCTCATCGACATTTGTGTCCAATCTTTGGCGGAACAGACCGCGGAGGCGCGGTAGGTCTAGAACCATGAACACGCACGAATTCGAGGATCGTCTGGAAGCGATGCGAACCAATCTCGATATGGTCGCTTACTACCCGAAGATCGCAGCGCTCGCCGCGTTCGACGGCTTCACCGACGACGTCGTCTACAACCACCACGCCTGATGCCCGGGTAAGGAGAATGAACATGCAGAACCTGAACGGAAAGCGCGTGGTCATCACCGGCGGCAGCCAAGGGCTGGGGCTCGCAATGGTCGAGTCGCTCGCCGCCTGCGGCGCGAACGTGACCGCAATTGGCCGCGATCGAGCAAAGCTCTCTGCGGCTGAGCAGGCCGGTGCTGCGGTGGTCGCGGGTGACGCAACCGACGCCACGCTTATGAACTCGGTCGTCCGCAAAGAGATGCCCGACGTGCTCATCCTCAACGCGGGCGCGCGGCTGCCAATGAAGCCGATCGACCAGCAGACCTGGGACGAGTTATCGACCACCTGGAACACCGACGTGAAGGCAGGGCTAGTCGGCATTCAGGCCGCACTCAACACTCCGATGAAGCCAGGTGGCCGCGTTCTGGTCATGTCGAGTGGGGCAGCGATGTGCTTGCAGTGCCGTACATCACCCCCGAAAGCCTGAGGCTCTCTAGAGCCTATATAGGCGCCAAACGGATGCTGTGGTTCATGGCCCACAGTGCAAACGCGGTATCGCGCGAGCGCGACCTCGGGATCCACTTCCAGGTGCTCGTGCCATGCCAGCTGATTCCCGGTACAGCGCTCGGACATCAGGCAGCGGCCGCCTACGCGGCGATCGAGGGTGTCAGCGTCGACGAGCTTGTCGTGCAACGTTATGGCTCGATCCTGCGCCCGGCGCAGGTTGGAGAACAGGTCGCCGAGCTACTCGGCGATCCGCGCTATATGTACGGCGTCGCCTACGGCTTTCGCAACGAAAGCGACATCCTGCCGCTCGACGTAACGTATGATCCAAAGAGCACTGCCATTCCGAGGACGCGATAGTCAATGACTGATGATGTGCGTGATCAGTTCGAGCAGTTGGTGGGTGAGCTTCGTCCAAAGCTACATCGATACTGCGCCCGCATGACCGGCTCTGCTGTCGATGGCGAGGATATTGTCCAGGACGCACTGATTAAAGCCCTTGCCGCCCTGCCCAGTGTCGGTGTCATCGACAACCCTGAAGGCTGGCTGTTCCGTATCGCCCACAACACCGCGCTTGATTTTCTCCGTCGCCGCGCGCGCGGTCCGATGATGCAGCATGACGAGGCCCTCGACAAGATTGCCGCTCCGGATTCGCCCGATCAGGACCACGAGGCCGCCACGATGAGTCTGCGCACTTTCATGCGGCTTCCGGCGCTCCAGCGGAGCGCGGTCATCCTGAAGGATGTGCTTGGCCACTCACTGGAGGAGGTTGCGTCGATTACCGGTGCGAGCGAGGCCGCCGCAAAATCCGCGCTCCAGCGGGGGCGTGTCCGTTTGCGCGAGTTTGCCAAGGAACCCGCCGACGTCTCACTGCCAATGCTGTCCGATGGAATGCGCACCCGACTGACCACGTATGTAGAGGGGTTCAAGATCGGAGACTTCGACACCGTCCGCGCGATGCTGGCTGACGACGTCAAACTCGACCTCGTCGCGAAGCTGCGCAAGCAAGGAAAGAGCGAGGTCGGGGAATACTACGCTGCCTATGCAGCCGCCAAACAGTGGGCTTACGCGGCGGGCGTTGTCGATGGCCGAGCCGCGATGCTCGTGTACGATCGCGAGATTTCACTCGGGACGCCTGCCTATTTTGTTGCCCTGGATTTCGATGGCGATCGCGTGGTCTCGATCCACGACTTCCTGTATGCCCGTTATGCGATGGATGGCATCGACTTGTTCCCACTCAATCTCGCACCGGGGTCTCAGTAAAGATGGAGCGACGGCGTCGTTAGCCGACGATCGTAAACGCTACGCCGCGACGAATCAGGCAGAAATATGACAAGAAAGCATTCTGCCTCTCGTGATTAAAACTCGGCTGCAAGGAGTAGTGCGTGGAGATCTACCATAATTCGCTCATATTCAGAAAAACGAACCAGCCGCCCTCTGCCCGCAACCTGTGGTTCACGCATCCGCTCACGGAATTTCAAGCAGCCTTCCGCGAATTGGCGGACGCCGTCGCGGGTTCTGCCCGGATCACGTCCAAACCGGAAGTAACCTGAAAATTTCAGTATGCGCTCAAATCCGGGCCGTGAGGTGATGAGGGACAGTTTGGGAACAGCTGCTGCCCTGAAAGAACGTGGAATTCTGCCAACATTAGACCTGGAGGATCCCTTTGGGCTTTGAGATTCCGTCCGAACGGGCCCCCATCTGGACCGAGTGGAGCGAGAGTTGAAGGTGGGGCAATTGAAGAGGCAGCTGTGCATCCTTGATGAAACGATGGTTGCGCGGCGTGCCCATGGTTCAGTTGAATAGAGCGTCTGCCCTTTGAGCAGAGGCTCAATGGTGAAGAGCGATTCTTTTTACTCTTTTCAGTTCAAAGAGATGGCGCGCCCGGCCAGACTCGAACTGGCGACCCTCTGGTTAGAAGGTACGCAGTACAAAACTCTAAGTGCCGCTTCTGGTGTCGCTTACAGAGGCACGCGCCATTTATCTCGCTCTTGAATTGGACCGAAGATGTACTGAAACGTTGGGGTGACCCCCGATCCGACCACTGCAATGAGCTAATGCTTCTAGCGGGCGTTGTCACCGTCGTGGAGTTATCCCGTGTGGAGCGTAAAGCGCCGCTGGAGTGAGTTGCGCGGATTGTGTTCGAGACATACAATTACAATGTATATCAAAAAGGGTTGATGCAATTCCATTAGTCGATAGTGCCGGATTCTTCTGAAAGCATATACCGACAGCTCCCCCCGGTTCCGATGGAAATTGGTCCAGCTCACAATAACCTCCCGGTTTTTCATCGAAGAAGAATGACCTAGGATTTAGTTCACTTTGCGCCGATTCGCTCATTCTTCACGCCTCCAAGGCCTAAACCTCGAAACCCATTCGTCCTTCCTTTAGGATGAGCTAGCCTGGACGTCACCGATCCTTCGGGTGAATGGAGGTTGTCAGTTTCTTCACGCCGTTCCTCCACCGGCCGTCGGACAACAGTACCCAGAGAACGGCGAGCCAAGGGCCAGAGGTCTCGCGGCATTTTACTTCGATTTCCACGCTATTTGTTTTGGATCGCACTCCGCTTGGAGTGCTTATCTGACCACCACTAGCCCCGATCCATTCGTCGAGCAGCTCCAGCAAAACTGGCGATGGTTCTGGTCCCGCAATCTCTAGTTTGAGAGTGAATCTCGTTGCGGAATCCCATCCGCGCGGCAGCTCAGAAGGTATCCAGTGCATGGAGCCCATCGTCGAAATGCGATACATACAGGTCTCGCCCGGCACGCCGGCGTCCGCGTCGCCGATTTTTTTTTCTTCGCATACCAAGGTGCCAAGAGCGCTCGCTGCTCGCGGAGCATCTCCACCCGTGTTCTCTTGAGTTCCGGAAATCGCTCCATCTTATCGAGCCAGATTGATTCAACGAGGAAATCAGGGGTCCCTAAAAAGCTCGTGATGAAACTCGTAGAGCAGCCATTCTCGAGGCAGCGATACGACGCGCTTCACATTGGGATGATTTCTGAGCGCGTCCTAGCTCCCGATGCAATCGTCGCGAACAATGAAGCCGTCAAATAGCATCAGACTCTCTTTCTCCGAAGGCAAACCCTACTGCGAACTCAATGCGACCGGGTTAGTTACCACACCTTGGGATTCAGGATGTTCGTATCTTGAATGACCTTTCTCCCCAGAACTTCCTTTCCTTCCACGGCGGAATCTTTGGGCTTGCGTGGGTCATACCTCACTGGGACGGTCTGCCCATTCACCGCTTCCGCAAAAAACCTCCGCGCTTGCCCGGTCCAGCGCCAGCATTAAGAACCAGCCTTCGAACACCGCCCCATCGACTGGGAACACATAACTGACGCGGCAATGATACGGAATAAGTCGAGGAATGCGGCCAAACTCAAACGGGTAATCTGCGAATCCCGGTGGAACTCCTGAGATCACACTCACTCTTGCCGACACGATGGGCCAATCTGGAATAGCAGCCGCGCGAAGAAAATATCGCGTGTAAGGCACTCCGATGAGGAGCAAAAGGAAAAAGATGACTCCCCAACCGAACGGGTCAATTCCCACAAATGTCTTCTCGATTGCGAGGGCTGCCAGCTGGGCGAAACGCTCATGTGTGCAGTAAATCATTCCTTAGCGAAGCGCACAATCTGCCCGGATCGTCAGCGTGCTGAATAGGTAGCTGTAGCCTGATCCGGTCAGTGCATGGCGGGAGAGCTGGCTTAATTCCTGCAGACCAGGCAGAGCATTCGAAAGCGCAAGCTCAGCTCGCCGCGCTGACTGATACTCATAGTTCGCCCGTTGGCTCGTTTGAATCATCGCTTCAAACCGGGTGGGGTGAGATCTTCTGTTGACAAAGGTGGGCGAGTCAGCATGCAGCTTCTGGCCTTGTCGATAGGGGACGATGGTGCAAAGCCACAACGGTGGCAAGACGCGAGAGCACCGTGCTTTTCCCCTCCGCATGCCATGCAAACTGCTATCGTCATCGGTCAATCCTCGAGCGTCTAGAGCGTACTTCGATCTCTGGTTTCCAGTCATTAGCTCTCTCGGTGCTCAAGCAGCTACCGTATCAGCTATTGTCCGCAATCGACAGTTTGGGTCTCTTGAACCTAGATTTTTGGGTACGTTTGAAGAAGCGAGGGCGACCTTCGTTGCTCTTGACAATGCCAACCTCCCCGGGAATACTGTTGTCAGTAACTGAGGTAAGCGTCATGACCAAGCCTAAGGACCTCGTGCAGGGCACTTTGGACCTGCTCATCTTGAGAATCGTGGCCCTCGAGTCCATGCACGGTTGGGCGATCGCCCATCGAATTCGGCAGATGTCCAGCGACGTTTTGCAGGTTGGACAGAGCGCGCTTTATCCTGCATTGCACAAGTTAGAGCAGCAGGGCTGGATCAAGGCCGAGTGGAAGATATCCGAGACCAACCGCCGCGCCAAGTACTACTCGCTCACGCGAGCTGGTCGCAAGGCCCTCACCGAAGAAGCGGCCAACTGGGAGCGACTCTCAGCGGCTATTTCGGCTGTCGTGCGCACAGTTTAAAGGAAGCATGAGATGTCGCGCTGGCTCACACAGTTCCGCCTAGCCCTTCGCTCTGTATTCCTAAGAAAGCGCGTTGATCAGGAACTCGACGAGGAACTCCAGTATCACTTGGAACACCAGATTAAAGAGGGAATTAATACGGGCCTCACGCCGGAGGAAGCGCGCTACGCCGCCTCGCGTGCGATGGGGGGAATTACCAAAAGCAAGGAGGAATGCCGCGATATGCGCCGCGTGAACTTCATCGATGACCTATTACGGGATCTCCGGTATGCCGGCCGCAATCTGCGCCGGAGTCCGGGCTTTGCCGCCCTCGCCATTCTCATTATGGCGCTCGGCATCGGCGCCAACACGGCTGTTTTCAGCGTCGTGAACGCCGTGCTCTTGAAGCCACTTTCTTATCGTGATCCGGAGCGCATCGTCACTCTCTCCAACTTTTCGACGAGCCGCGAGGCCCCTACCGCGCTTTCGAAGCAGGTATCGGTCCCCGACTTTCAGGGTTGGCACGATCAAAGTTCGTCCTTTGAGGCGATGGCCTACTACTCCTCGCGTGAAAAGGCAGTGATCTGGGGCTCCACAGCCGAGTACGCCCGAGTCACCAGCGTGAGTCCGGAGTTCTTGCGCGTCTTTGCTGTTGCCCCGTTGCTTGGTCGATCTTTCACAGTTGAAGAAATGAAGCCGGGAGCCGGCGGATCCGCGATGATCAGCTACACATTTTGGCAAAGCCGATTCGGTGGCGACCCTCGTGCGCTGGGACAGACAGTGCTCTGCCCTGAGCCCAGACCGATTGTTGGAGTGCTTCCGCCGGATTTCCGGTTTCCCAACAACACGGACATTTGGGTGTCGGAGGGTGAGACCGGATCGCGTGGAGGGCGTAGCGTGCTTGCGGTCGGGCGGCTCAAAGCTGGCGTGCCGCTCGAACGGGCGCAAACCGAGATCACTACCATCGCTCGGCGTTTGGAGGAGCAGTTTCCGGAAACCAACAGGGGCCTGAGCGTTGGCGTGACAAGGCTGCGCGATGAAATGGTGGGCAACGTCCGCACAATGCTTTACCTCTTGTTGGGAGCCGTGACAGTCTTGCTTCTGATAGCGTGTGCCAATACCGCGACGCTGCTGCTCGGCAAGGCCACTGCGCGTACCCGCGAAGTCGCTCTTCGCGCCGCACTGGGAGCGAGCCGGAAGCGCATCGTGAGCCAGTTGATTACCGAAAGCTTGCTGCTGGCTTTCCTGGCAGGTCTTTCGGGGCTTATGCTCGCGTATTTGGGATCGAAAATGCTGGTGGCGCTGGCTCCTGCGGACGTGCCGCGGCTAGCCGAAGCGGGCATCGATCGATGGGTACTCGGATTCACTCTTGGAATGTCGTTGATCACTAGCCTGCTATTCGGATTGGTTCCTGCACTGTATGGGTCAAAACTAGAGTTGAGCGACGCGCTGAAGCAGGGGGGAACGCGCATTACGACTGGCGGCGGGATTATCGGCATTCGCGGTGTACTTGTCGTGGCTGAAGTCGCTCTAGCCGTGACGCTTGTCTCCGCAGCGGGTCTCCTGATTAAGAGCTTTGTAGCCCTGCACAATGTAGCGTTGGGTTTTCGGCCGGAAAACGTGCTCGTCATGCGAGCAACTGTCGCCGCGCCTTTCCCCGTTGGCATCCCACGCACACGCCAATTCTTCAGGGATATGCTTGCTCGAGTTAGCACCTTACCCGGCGTGTTGGCGGCCGGAGCGACGATGGCGCCACCTGCATATGTGGATTCGACAGGGGGATATATTATCGATCAGTTGCCAGCGCAACCGGATTGGAGTCGTGCGCCTAGCGTGGTGCTTTCCGTTGTAGCGCCTGACACGTTCACAACGCTCGGAATTCCGCTCAAGAGGGGACGCGACTTCAGCGACAACGATACGTCGGACAGACCCTTCGTTGCGGTGGTGAATGAGGCGCTCGTCCGAAAATCGTTTCCGAATGAAAGCCCGCTCGGCAGGACCATCTTCTGTCCGTTCGATTCGTTGGAGGGCATGAAGATCATTGGTGTCGTTGGTGACGTGAGGCAAGGCGGCCCGGAGAGCGATCCGATGCCTGAGTGTTACATGCCGTATCTGCAGCATGCGTTCAACGGAGCGAGCTTGAGCTTGGTTGTGCGGACTGCAGGCAACCCCGAGGCGCTCACACAGACCCTGCAGAGTCTGGCGCACCAAATCAATCCGGATGCCCCGATGAAGTCCACGACCATGGAAGCCATGCTTCACGAAGATGTCGCCGCTCCTCGGTTCCGCACCTTCCTATTTGCGGTTTTCGCGGGTTTGGCGATGTGTCTAGCAATAGCTGGCGTATATGGCGTGATGGCGTTCACGATAGGCCAACGATCAAACGAGTTCGGTCTGCGTATAGCGCTTGGCGCGAGCCCAGGTTCCGTGGTGCGGCTCGTCCTAGGGCAGGGACTGGCCCTCGCTTCCATCGGCTTGGCTCTTGGATTGGCAGCCTCAATTGCGGGCACACGGTCGCTTAAATCCATGCTGTTTGAGGTTCAGCCGAACGATCCATTGGTCTACCTGGCTGTCGCGGTCCTACTAGGCGTGGTGGTGCTGGTTGCAGGCTACATTCCGGCGAGTCGTGCTGCTAAAACCGATCCTGTGGTTGCACTAAGGGAGGAATAGACGCGAGCGAGAGACAATCCGTATCCCGTGTGTTGTGTCAGTAGGAGGCCCGCAAGAAATTGGCGATTCCGGTCGGATCACGGACTTAACCGGGCAACTTCAGGCCGCGCATAGATCGCGTCTTTCCATTTGCCGAGATCGTGGAGACGCACCGCTACATGGAGTCAAACGAGCAGATTGGCAAAATTGTCGCAACCGCAATCATCATCACGTGCTTTGCGCGCATTACGCATTTTTATGACAGAGAAAATCACGGGGCCAATCAAGATATCGTAAAGACCTATTCTCGAGTGGCTGACCGACCTCACGGTCCAAGCGACGTGTTAGGACATGGGGGCGAGCAGTATTCAGCGGAATCACACTTCCTCGAAGCGGACTTCGTGGGCATTTGCTGGGAAGAGGATTATCAACACCTATTAGCGGGGCCAGGTTCCGGTTTGGCGACCATCCTAGACTCGGTCGACTCGGCGCCAGCACCCTGCCGTCTTTAGCGCGCTTCAGTCGCAGCTCGGCCGGAGACTCGAAGCTAAGGAGGGCGACATAGACATCATCGAGATCGAGGATCGAGAAGACGCCAAGGGAGATTTGTACCGACCGACTCTGTTCACGTTCCACTGGCTGCAGTGCTTCAAGGCAATGCGGCGCGGCAATGGTCGCCACGTAGTGGCGCTGAAAGATCTTTAGCATTTCCGCGGAACATCCTGTTCGCCTTCCCAACGGGCCCCCGTTCCGCTATTGTCCTCCGTATGGGGACTGATAGGAAGCGGGGTGCAGCCAAGCGCAGCAACGCGGCTCGCCTATTCGGTTACGACCTGTTCGTCTCTTTCGCGCTTGGTCCGCCGCCCCGCGGCACCCGCAGCTACGCCTCCGATCTGGCACGCCGTCTGCGAGAACGCGATTTCACAGTCTTCTTCAGCGAAGACGAAGCCGCACCCGGTGAGCAGCTTGACAAAACCTTGGTAGCGGCCCTACGCCGCTCCAGGACGTTGGTCGTCATTGCCAACCGGGATACGATCGAAAATCCACGCTGGGTGCAGAAGGAAGTCGAAGAATTCACGAAGTTCCATCCCTCTAGACCGGTCATTCCGATTAGTGTCGGAGGCGCGATTCAGGACCCCACGCTCGCCGATCAGACGCGGCTTTGGCTGCGTCTCCAGGATAAAGACCGAATTTGGCTCGACGAATCGCAAGATGCCGCTGAGCAGGGGGTGGTAAGCGACGCGGTGCTCGAACGGTTGGCCACGGCGCCCGCCCGGTATCGTTCGAACGTGAGGTGGCGCTGGATCGTCCGCGCCGTCGCGGTGACCTTGACCGTGCTGGCGATCGCTTTGGCTATTTCCGCGAAGCTGGCCAACGATGCGCGCAAGCGTGCGGATGATGCGCGGGCCCGTGCCGAGCGGCTCGTTCAATTCATGCTTTTCGATCTCAGCAATAAGCTCAAACCGATTGGCCGGCTGGATCTAATGGACTCCGTGAACGAAAAGGTGAAGGACTACTACGCTTCGCTCGGGGCTGACAGCGGTCGCCGCGAGATTGCCAGCGCCTCTCCAAACTCCGGCAATGCTCCCAAAGGTCCCAACCGGGTTTCCGCGGAAAAGGTAATTGACTTCGACCATGCGGCGAGCCTCGTTAGTGAGGGGGACACATTGCTCGCGGAAGGCAAAGTCGCCGAAGCTCGCAAGGCTTTCCGGCAGAGTTTTGAGATTGCCTATCGGTTGGTCGATTCCGACCGCACCAACGCCGCATGGGCGGTCGAACTCGGAGTAATCAGTGACAGGTTGGGCGACGTCGAAAAGATTACTGGCGCGCTTGATACTGCGCAAGAGATGTATGAGGAGAGTCTGAAGGTTCGACAGAAACTGACGAAGGTCAAATCGCCGAAAGACGAATGGCAGCGAGATTTATGGGTGAGCTATACCAAACTCGGTCAGGTCTTGCGCGCTAAAGCACAGCTTGATGCTTCGCGCGAGCGAATTCAGCAAGGCATGGCCGTCACTGCAAAGCGGGCGGCGGTGGATCCCAAAAACGCTACCACCCAGCTCGACCTCGCGGCGAGTTATGAGGAGCTGGGCGAAACCGAAATGCAGGCGCGCCGTTTCGAGGCGGCAAACCAGGCGTTCGAGCAGGGCTTGAAAATTCGCCAAGCTGCGGCCGCGATGGATCCGCGCAATGCCCTGACACAGCGCGATGTGGCAATGAGCTACCAGGAGTTAGGTGATGCCGCCTCAGCCCGCGGCGATGCTGATGCGGCGCGCCAGGCTTTTGAAAAAAGCATCGCGATCCTCAAGCAGCTCACCAGTTTCGACCCCAGAAACAGCGGCTGGCAGCACGATTTGGGAGCGCTGTACCAAAAAATCGGTGATCTCGAATTGGACGCGAGACACCTTGCAGTAGCCGGGACGTACTTTGAAGAGGCCCTGGACATCTCCAAGACCCTTACGGAGGCCGATCCGAACAACGATGATTGGCAGAGCGACAAGGCAGTCACTTTAGAACGATTCGGTGTCTTGTCCGAACTGCTCGGCGAGCCTGACCAGGCGTTGATCTACTATGAGGCGGGCCAGATGATTACCGAGCGTCTGTTGAAGCACCATCCCGACCATACCGTGTGGAAGAGCGACCTGGAATGGGTCAATCGCAAGATCGCCAAACTCAAGCAATAGGTCCAGGCCGTTGATGCAGGAGCGATTGGTTTGTTGTTCGACCGCATTTCCCTAAGGGCAGCGTTTCCTTCTCCAAGTCATGCTTCCTAGCGAATATGCTGGCGCGTTTGACAGCCTGGAGATATAGGCGGGGGAATGTCGTTACATGATCCGGAGATTTCACCGACGAGGCATTTTCCGCAACAAGGGAATTGCCAAATGTCCGCATAGTCGCGGATCGGCCCTGTGTTGCCCACTACCCGTGGCGGCTGTGAATGAAAGGAGCATGTTGAAGCCCTATCATTCGGATCGTATGGTCTTTCACACCGTCGGCAGAGAACCTGGCGTGCATTGAAGATCGTTCCTTTAAAAGCACTGAAGGAGTAGTCTGCGCGTTCCGTCGCCAAGCTAGTGATGGGCGAGCGGGGCCCGGGCGTTTGGTTGTCAGAAGGGGATTTCCTGCCAGAAATCGGCAGCGAACATCGTCGGCAAACGGTGCGGGGTTAGGGAGGGTTAGGAGGTTGAAAGCAAGTGAAGCCCAACCTTGCCGGCCCGTGCCAAAACGCAGTAATCTTCGCGCGATGATCGCACCCATTAAATCGCGCATTCCGGTCGCCGGACGTGGAAGCATCTACCATTTGAACATCACTCTGGCCGAGGTGAAACCGCCGATCTGGCGGCGACTCCGGGTACCTGGCGAAGCGAACCTCGGTTGGCTGCACGCCGTCATCCAGGTGGCGATGGGCTGAACCAATAGCCACCCGCATCAGTTCACGTCTGGAGGGACCGTTTACTCCGACCCGGATTTTGATCTCGACGAATTTGAGGACGACCCGAAGATGTTCGACGAGCGTCAGGCCACACTCCAGAGGATTGCGCCCAAGCTGAAGGGCGTGCTCGTCTACGAGTATGACTTTGGCGATTTCTGGGATCATTTCGTCACCGTCGAAAAGATTCTGCCTGCCGATCCGGCGGTGGCACCGGGTGCGGAATGCCTGGATGACGCACGCGCCTGTCCGCCGGAGGATTGCGAGGCGTGTGCGGCTACACGGACCTGCTCAAAATCCTGCGCGACCCGGGCCATGACGAACACGAGTCGATGCTGGGCTGGCTGGGCTGCCCCTTCGACGCCGAAGTCTTCAATCGGGACTCGACCAACAAGCATTTGAGTATGCTCCGGTGGCCCAAGACAACAGAGAGCCAACTCCGCCGCGTTGTCATGTGCCGGGACGGATTCAAGGAATAGCGATGAGATGAAAGGCCAGCGCAAGTTTCAACTGCTGATCGCCGATATCCGCGACGCTCTGGGCGATGTTGCGCGGGAGAATCGTTACGGGGATCTTTTCCACGCGACCTGGGAGTTGGTGCGTTTCGAAGACGAGCTCACCGGTGACATTGGGAAGGTGCGGAAGTTGATCGCCGTTGCCCGCGATATTCGCAACGCAACCGGGCCAGGCCGTTCCGTCGCCGAGCAGAAGATCATGGACACCTTGAAAGGCATTGCTTGGACTTGTTGCAGCGTGCTTGAGGAGGCCGACGTGCCACGAATTCCTGATCTCGCGGCAGCCGACGCACTAATCCCGGATCTCCGTCGGTCCCTATTAATCGTTGCCGAGTTACGTGATTATGCCCTGGAATGCATTCGTTTCAACGCGCGGCCACGCGACGCTTTTGCCGGTGCAAGACGTGGACAATCTTTCGAGATCCTCGGAATTGCCGGTCGCCTGTTTGATCTTCCGGAGGCGCTGGACATGGCTCGCCAAGCACTGCACCGCAGCCACAGCCAGACGGTGCGCGGAGCGATTATTTTTCTAGAAGACTACTTCAAAGCGCGAGAGGGTATGGAAGTGCCTTACGACATTCGCAACGCCCTGTTGACCGTGGCGGAGACGACCGACAGCCGATCGACCGCCACCGGAGCGCTGAACGTGCTCGTCGAAACCGGTGAAATCTCCGACATGGAAGCGCTCGATCGCCTCGACGACTGGAAGGACAAACATAACCGGCGCTGACACAGGGAATAAATCGCCACTCTCGCCGGTGATTACCGATAGCCGGCGATAACAGCCCTTCGCACGAGGAACCAGCTAGATAGTGCAGAAACGCGCTTCGAGTCCTCCAAGCGGACTTGTGACTCGCTTCAACCTCGTCACGGGCCAATCAAGATAACGTAGATGATATTCCGTCGCCTGATGTTCCTCTCCATCCCGAAACGAATACGCCGCGGCTCATGATAGACCTCAACGTCAATCGCGACCAGACACCTTCCTCTCCACTGGCCATACCTCACGAAACGTCATCCCGCTGGAAAAGGAAGCGCACCGCTACATGGAGTCAAACAAGCAGATCGGCAAAATTGTCGAAACCGCATAGCAATCATCATCACGTGCTTTGCGCGCATTTTTATGACAGGGAGTGATTCTCAATGGATACAGAATCGAGAGCGGTCAGGTAAGCAACTGGATCCATGGAAGAAAGGGAAAAACGCCATAGCCCGGCATCCCCGACCATCTGTCAAAAAAGCAGATGGTCGGGGTGAACGCAGTCTCGTCCAACTCGTACTGTTTCAATGAGTTCCAAAAGAGTGGCGCGCCCGGCCAGACTCGAACTGGCGACCCTCTGCTTAGAAGGTACGCAGTACAAAACTCTAAGTGCCGCTGCTGGTGTCGCTTACAGCGGAACGCGCCACTTATTTCGCTCTTGAACTGGACCGAAGTTGGA
>Ga0210394_10004005_pt1 | contig 17636 bp, 15 predicted proteins | sample IncBWC12MmetaG_FD_160121 | JGI IMG/M metagenome (GOLD analysis project Ga0210394, IMG submission 160121) | Forest soil microbial communities from Barre Woods Harvard Forest LTER site, Petersham, Massachusetts, United States - Inc-BW-C-12-M | ecosystem: Environmental > Terrestrial > Soil >... | reverse complement strand
GGGGACATCGGCTTTTTCAAGGTCGTGGCCGAAACGGGGATCGCCTCGGGCGTGCGACGGATCGAGGCCGTGACCGGCTCCGGCGCGCTCGACTACGTCCAGTGGCTCGATGGCGAGTTGACTTCGATCGCCGGCTCGGTGCGCTCTCCGGTGACAGAGGTGGATCAGCGGATCAGCCAGATCCTCGACGAAGTGAAGGCGCAGGAGAAGGAGATCGCGCGCCTGAAGAGCCGCCTGGCAGTCGGTCAGGGCGACGAGCTCGCCACGCATGCGGTGGAAGTGAAGTCGGGCTTGAAGGTGCTGGCTGCGACGCTGGACGGAGCCGACGCGCGCACCTTGCGCGAGACGCTCGACCGCCTGAAGAACAAGCTCAAGAGCGCGGCGATTGTGCTGGCCAGCGTCGAGGACGGCAAGGTGCAGATCGCGGCCGGCGTGACGCCGGATGCGGTCGGCCGGATCAAGGCGGGCGAGCTCGCAAATTTCGTCGCATCCCAGGTTGGCGGCAAGGGCGGCGGGCGGCCCGACCTGGCGATGGCCGGCGGCAACGATCCGGCGCGCCTGCCCAGCGCGCTGGATCAGGTGCCGGCGTGGGTCGCAGAGCGGCTGTAACGATCCAAGGAGCGCGAAATGACGGGGAGCGCGAGATGACCGAGGATGATTCCGGAATGGTGGTCGAGGAATACGACCGGGAAGTCGATGCGCGTGGCCTGGCTTGTCCGCTTCCGATCCTGCGCGCGAAGAAGGCGCTGGCCGAGATGCAAACTGGTCAGATCCTGAAGATCGTGTGCACCGACCGCGGGTCGATCCGCGATTTTCAGGCCTTCTCCAAGCAAACCGGCAACGATCTGCTGCGACAGTACACGGCCGAGCCCGAATTCATCCATTTCCTGCGCCGCCGCTGACAAAATGGCCCCTCTCCTGCCTGCGGGAGAGCCCGCTGTTTCGACAAAATCCGCACACGGACCATGAAGCGCCTGACGGCAAGAGCGATGTTCCTCAAGGCCGCGGGGGGTGCTCGAGGGGGGTCGCAGACCCCACTCGAAGCTGATCCTCCCGCTTTTCGGTTCTTAGGCTGCCTCTCTGCGCAGGAGACTGCGCGCCTCGAAGTTGAGGTTCATGGAATGGGGCCGGGGGTGAGGGTGTGAAGCGTTGGCTCTGGCTGCTCCTGATCATTCTGGTCGCGTTGTTCGCGCTGTACGGCTTCGTGGAGACCCAATGGAGCTACTCGACAGGCGAGCGCGCCGGCTGGATCCAGAAGTTCAGCCGCAAGGGCTGGCTGTGCAAGACCTGGGAAGGTGAAATGGCGATGGTGACGATGCCAGGCACCGTCCCCGAGAAGTTCGCCTTCACCGTCTGGGACGAACAGGTGGTGCAGCGGATCAACCAGTCGATGGGGCGGCGCGTCGCCCTCATTTACGAGCAGAAGAAGGGACTGCCTTCCAGTTGCTTCGGCGAGACGGAGTATTGGGTTACCGGCCTGCGCGTGCTGGCCGATGAGACACCCCTGCCGGGCGTCGTTCCGCCGGCTCCAGCCCCGGCGCCTTCGCCGGCGCCACAACCGGCTCCACAATTGGGGCAGCAACCGGCTCCGCAACCGGGGCAGCAACCGGCTCCGCAACCGGGGCAGCAACCCGCGCGGCAGTAGTCGGGATCAATGACCGTCGGCTGCACTCGAGCGTGCGGCGATCCGTTTGAATCGCCGCACCTTGCGCCCTCTGGCGAGCGCGCAACTCAGGGTTGAGGGACTTTTCCGTTCGGCGTCAGCTTGTCGATAACCTGAGGCAGGATGGTCGACAGCTTGGCAGCCAGATCCTGGGTCGACAGGCCCGACTTGGCGGCGAGTTCCGTCAAGACATCTCCACTGAGCGCCTGGTGCAATTGCTCGGCTGTCACGGGTTGGTTGGGGCCGTTGCCGATCCAGGACTGCACGGTGCCACCCAACCCCTGCTTGGAAAACTGGTCGACGATGCCTTGAATGCCGCCGTGTTTTTCGATCAGGCCGTTCACCAGCACGGCCATTTCGCCTCCGACCACACCTCCCAGCAAGCCATCGAAGAGTCCCATCGTCGCCCCCGTTACTTGCACGCCTTGCCGGCGTCGGCGCGGTAGCCCTTGGAGGTCGCATCGGCTTCGGTCATGTATTCGCCCTGCTTGGTGGTGCCGTACCAGCGGTCGCCCTGGCAGTGGTAGACCTTCGACTCCGTGTTTACCCAGACCTTGCCGTTCCCGCCGCCCGGAGCGGCTTTAGCGACGGTCGTGGCGGCCGGTTTCGTCGCGGCTGCAGGGGTGGCTTCGCTCGGCGTCGACGCCGGTTTTGCGGTGGGCTCGGCGGCTGCCTCGGTCTTGCTGCTCTTGGCGCTCTTCTTCTCCGGCTTGGATTCGGCCGTGCCCCACCAGTTCTTGACCCCCTTGTGTCCCTTGCAGGCCCCTTTCTTGGTTGCACTGGTGCTGTAGGAGCCGTCCTTGCACAAGCCGTTCGCTTCAGCGGGCGCTCCCGCCGGAGCGGTTGCATGGCCAGCGGCCGCCAGACTCATGGCACAGATGAACGCGATGGTTTTGATGGTCATTTCTTCCCCCCTTAAAGTTGACTAACGATATATCAAGATGGATGGAAAGCGGGGCCAACGTCAACTCAGTCCGCGGGGTCGTAAAGGGGTTTGCCCTTGTCGACGATGTGCACGGTGAAGAGCTTCAAGGAGGTGTCACCCACCACCTTGATGCCACCGTGCTTGACGTCGCGCAGGTTCATGATGGTCGTGCCGGTTTCCAGCATCATGGCCTCCTTGCCGGGCGCCTGCACGCGCGCGCCTTGCACGACGTAGGCCATCTCGACGCCGTGATGAGAGTGGCGTCGGGTCTCCTCGCCGGGCCGGTACTCCGCGGTCGAAGCGATCACTTCCATCCCCGGAGCACCGCTCAAGTCCGTGCGCTTTTGTTCCACGCGCTGGGGTGAGTCGGTTTGAGTCTGAGCCACCAGGCCGGTTGCCACGCCCAAGCCGAACAGCGCAGCACCCACAAGGCATTGGATGACGACGGTCTTGCGCATGGGGTCCTCCTTGGTTATGCAGTGGCGGTGGCTTTGTCCTGGGTCGCCGCGAAATTGGCCAGGCGCGCGCGCACGAAGTCGATGTGCTGTCTGAGCACGTACGCCTCATCGGCGAATCGAGGCGGCAGCTTCAGGTTGATCACCGCCGCTTCGATCTCCTCGAGGCGCTCCAGTATCGCGCGTGCCTGCTCCGCGCCGTGCAAGTTCTGACTCTCGCGCTCCAGCGCCATCAGCAACGCGTAGCGACGGTAGATGCGTCGGCGCACGCGCCAGCCGTACATCGCGGGCAAAAAGCGAAGCGTCGGGATGGCCACGACGATCACCGGCACCAGCACCAGCATCCGATCGGCCAGGCTCGCAAGCCAGAACGGCAGGATCCGATAGACGAAGCTCTTGCCGGACTTGTAGTAGCGCGCCGCGTCGTCGCTGATCGGAAAGTCGCGCTCGACCGAAGACGGGAACTCACCGGCATGCTGCAGGAGGGTGCCGTGTCCATGCACCTCCTGCGCAGCCTCGATCAGAAGATCGGACAGGGCCGGGTGCAGGTCGTCATGCGCCACCAGCTCGACCGTGGGCGCGATCAGCGCCATTGGGTGCGCCGGCAGGTTCTGACCCAGATCGAGTGCGCCCATCGGCAGATCGATCTTGCTCAGATAGCGGAACCGGCGCAGATATGCGTCGATCTGCCCGAACTCGAACAGGCGCACCCCCGCCGTATGCAGCAAACGGCGGATCTCGTCCGGCCGGGCCGAGTCGCCGGCCAGGAACACCGCATCGACGCGATGCTGGGATATCGCCTGCAGTGCCTGGTCGTCGGGTAGCGACAGCAGTTTCGTCGCACCACCGGGTTCGATTCCGTTCCCTTTGAGCAGCGCCAGCGCGAGCGCCTCGCCGCCGCTGCCTTCACGGCCGATCGCGAGGCGCTTTCCGGCGAGCTGCGACAGGCGTTCGATCGGCGCTGGGCTCTGGTACAGCACGAACAGGGGCGCGTAGAACATGCTGCCCAGTGATACCAGGTCGTCGGAACGAAGCTCGACGGGCAGGCCGCCCTGAACGAAACCGACGTCGACGTGTTGTTTCGGATCCGACAGCCGCTTCAGGTTATCGACCGACCCGAGCGACGGCAGGATCTCGAGCGTGATGCCGTTGCGTTTCAGGACCTTGCGGTAGCGCTCCGCCAAGGTGCGAAAGGTACTGCCATCCGTGCCGGATGTCATCACGATATGGCTCGGTGGCGCGGGTCGGATGAAATGGGCTGCCACCGCGAAGGCGGCAACCACGATCAACAGCGTCGGCAACGCGACCACCGCCAGATCGCGCCACGAGATCCGCATCAGCCGGTGCGGCAGCCGCAGGCGCGCCTTCAGGTCCGCTTTCGAGTCCGCTTTTAACTCCGCTTTTAACTCTTCCGGCCGTTCATCCATTGGGTCTGACAGTCGAGTGAGCGACCACGCCCGAGCGCAGAGAGGACGTGGATTCGTGATGGCTCTTGAGCGCCGGGTGTCGACTCTACGCCGGAACTCCGACGCAGCCTAGTCGAGCGGGTTCCTCAACCTGCTGCAAGCCGGTCGAGTTGCTCGGTCAGCTTGCTCAATGTCGACTGAAACTCGGCCAGGCGCTCGCGCATTCCCTCCACCACCCGTGGGGGCGCGCGCTCGACGAACTTGCCGTTACCGAGCTGGCCTTGGGCTTTCCCAATTTCGCTTTGCACGCGAGCAATTTCCTTTGCCAGGCGCTCACGTTCGGCCGACACGTCGACCTCGACCTTCAGCATTAGCCGATATTCGCCCACCACGGCGACCGGCGCCGCCCCGGCGCCGTCGGAGCGCGCCAGCTCGTCGACCCGCTCGACCGCCGAAAGCTTGGCCAGCGCCACCAGGTAGGGCACGAATGCCTCGCTGCGCGTGTCGCGCGGGGTCAGCGCCAGCGGCACGCGCATCGCCGGTGACAGGTTCATCTCCCCGCGCAGGTTGCGGCAGGCGTCGACGATCCGCTTCAGCAGCGTGACCTCGGCATCGGCCTGGGGATCGATCCGGGCCGGATCGGCTTCAGGATAGGGCTGCACCATCACCGAAACCTCTTCGTCGACGCGGCGGCGCGCCGCCAGCACCGACACGCGCTGCCACAACTCCTCGGTGATGTACGGCGTGATCGGGTGCAGCAGCCTCAGGGCCGTCTCCAGCACCTGCAGCAGCGTATGGCGTGTGGCGCGCTGCTGTGCAGCTCCCCCTGCGTTCAGCTGGACCTTGGCCAGCTCCACGTACCAGTCGCAGTATTCGTCCCAGACGAAGCGGTACAGCGCGTTGGCCACGTTGTCGAGCCGGTACTCCGCGAAGCCGCGCTCGACTTCGCCCTGAGTTCGCTGCAGCTCGCCGATGATCCAGCGATCGACGAGCGACAACTCCAGCTCGCCTGCCGAGAATCCACAATCGTGCTGCTCGGTGTTCATCAGCACGAAGCGGCTCGCGTTCCACAGCTTGTTGCAGAAGTTGCGGTATCCCTCGCAGCGCTTGAAGTCGAAATTGACGTTGCGGCCCAGCGTCGCGTAAGCGGCCATCGTGAAGCGCAGCGCGTCGGCGCCATACGGCGGCATGCCGTCCGGAAACTCCTTGCGCAGGCGCGCCGCGATTTTGGGCGCGTCCTGAGGCCGGCGCAGCCCGGTGGTGTTTTTCTGGATCAGCGCTTCCAGCGAGATGCCATCGAGCAGATCGACCGGGTCGATCGTGTTGCCCTCCGATTTGCTCATCTTCCGGCCTTCGGCGTCGCGCACCATGCCGTGGATGTAGACGTCGCGGAACGGCACCCGGCCGGTGAAATGGCGCGTCATGAAGATCATCCGCGCGACCCAGAAGAAGATGATCTCGTAACCGGTGACCAGCACGGAGGAGGGCAGGTACAGCTCGTAGGCCTCGCGGTCGGTGCCCGTCGGTTGCGGCCAACCCAGCGTCGAGAACGGCACCAGCGCCGAGGAGTACCACGTGTCGAGCACGTCCGGGTCGCGCCGCAGAGTCCGGCCGCCGGCCAGGTGTCGTGCCTCGGCCTCGGAGCGCGCCACGTAGGTGCCGCCGAGGTCGTCATACCACGCCGGAATCTGATGACCCCACCACAGCTGGCGCGAGATGCACCAGTCCTGGATGTTCTCCAGCCATTGCCGGTACACGGTGCGCCACTGGTCGGGAAAGATCCGCACCGCTCCGCTGTCGACGGCATCGAGCGCGATCTGAGCCAGCGACTTGCCTGCGTTGTGGCCGTCGACACAGGGCTGGCTCATCGCGACGTACCACTGGTCGGAAAGCATCGGCTCGACCGCCTCGCCGGTGCGCCCGCAACGTGGCACCACCATCCGATGCGTGCGTTCGGACACCAGCAGCCCGGCGCCGCGCAGATCCTCCAGCACTGCCCGCCGCGCCGCATAGCGATCCAATCCCCGGTATTTGGCTGGTGCGTTCTCGTTGACGGTGGCCGTCTTGGTAAAGATCGCCAGCGGCGCCAGCCCGTGGCGCTGCGCCACCGCGAAATCATTGAAGTCGTGAGCCGGCGTGATCTTCACGGCGCCGGTGCCGAACTCCGGGTCCACGTAGGAGTCCGCAATCACCGGAACCCGGCGTCCGGTCAGCGGCAGCACGACCTCAGAGCCGATCTTCGACTGGAAACGCGGATCGTCCGGATTGACCGCGACGGCCACATCGCCGAGCATCGTCTCGGGTCGGGTGGTCGCGACCACCACGCCCTCGCTGCCATCGACGCCCGGGTAGCGGATCTGCCAGATCTTTCCGTCTTCCTCCTCGCTTTCGACTTCCAGGTCCGATACCGCCGTCTGCAGCTTCGGATCCCAGCTGACCAGACGCTGGCCTCGATAGATCAGTCCCTGCTGGTGCAATCGGACGAAGGTGTCGACGACGATGCGCGACAGGCGCTCGTCCATCGTGAAATAAGCACGGCTCCAGTCGCACGAATCGCCGAGCCGCTTCATCTGCTGCAGGATCGTGTCGCCCGAGTACTGCTTCCACTGCCAGACGCGCTCGACGAATTGCTCGCGCGTCATCTGGCTGCGCGACGTCCCCTGCTGCTCGAGCTGCCGTTCCACCACGATCTGCGTGGCGATACCCGCGTGGTCCGTGCCCGGCAGCCAGAGCGTGTTGAACCCTCGCATCCGGTGATAGCGGGTCAGCGCGTCCATGATCGTCTGGTTGAACGCGTGTCCCATGTGCAGGATGCCGGTCACATTGGGTGGCGGCAGCTGGATGCCGAACGCAGGCTGTCCCCGTTCGAGGCCCGCACGAAAGTATCCGCGCGCTTCCCACACCGGGTACCAGATGCGCTCGACGGCCCCTGGCTCGAAGGTTTTTGCCAGCGAGACGATGCGCTCTGGATCGATGGACGCCATGTGCGAGCCGGGCAGTTCGGTCAGCGCTGACCGCGCAGACGCGCTAGCTCGGCACGCACCGCCTGGTCGACGATGTCGCGCAGCGACGCGGCGACGGCCAGGCGTGTTTCGGCCGCCAGCTGGGTGAGCAGCCGCTCGATCGCATCGTTCATCCGGGCGCGCACGATCGTGTCGATCTGCTGCGGAAGGGAATCTGCGATGGCTTGCAGGATCGAGGATCGCAGCGCCAACTCGATGCGGCTCCAGTGGCTGCCGCCCGGCTCCGCTGGGGTCACCGCAGGCTGGGCGGGGCTGGCGGCAGGCGGGGCCGGCACGGACGTGCGTGGCGGGGGTACCGTGGCCGGAGCCGCCGGAGCCGGCACGGCGGCGCGTGCCGGGGGACCCGTCGCCGGAGTCGGCACGGACGCGCGTGTTGGGGGCTCCGTCGCCGGAGCCGCCGGTGCCGTCCGCGCGGCGGCCGGCGGAAGGCGCGGCGGCGGGGGCTGTGGCAGGCCCAGGGGCAGCGGGCTCAAAGGCAGCGAGGTGTCGAGCGAAAGCGGCACGGTGGGCGCGGAGGTCGTCGGCGCTTGAGGCTCCAACGGCAGCGTCGTGTCCAGTTCCAGCGGAGGCAGCGTCAGCCGCTCGGTAAGAACCGGGATCGAGGCGTCGTCAGGTGGATCGGCGCTCACGAGGCGATCTCGTGCGAGCGGGGTTCGAAGCCCCGTTCGCGATAGGCTTTGAACCGCGCGCGGGCGCGGGCCCGGTCGTCGTCTTCGGTGGAGACGATCTCGATCACCCGCTCGAAGCGCTCGAACCAGTGCTCAAAATCCGGCGCCGTCTCGTCGTCGAGCAACAACAGCACGTCGCGGTCGTGGCCCGGGGTCATCGACAGCCACACCGGCGTGCCGGGGGCCAGCTCCGAGTCCGCGTAGACATGCGGCAGGAAATCAAGCGCGGAGAACGTCCACAGGGCCGAATCGAGCCGTGCCAGCCGCTGCGCATCGCGGCTGAACACCAGCACGGTACGGCCGTTGCCGAGCGCCTTGCGCACGACGCGGCAAGCGTGAATCAGCGGGTGGTCGACGTTGAAATGAAAGTCGACCGCGACCCGAGCTGCTTTCCCCTGTCCGGCCTGCGGCCGAGGGATCACAATGGATTGTTCTGCTCCGCCGATCATTCCTGAACCGCCGGCAACGTTTAAGCCGGATTATCGTCCAGCGGGCGCTTCGCGTGCGCCGGGCGCGGATCAGGCGCCGGCCCGGCCCAGCAGGAAATGGGTCAGCAGAGGCACCGGCCGTCCGGTTGCCCCTTTCGCGCTGCCGCCGCGAAAGGCCGTTCCCGCCACGTCCAGGTGAGCCCAGCGCATGCCCTTGGTGAAGCGCGCCAGAAAGCACGCGGCCACGATCGATCCGGCATTGCCCCGCATCCCGATATTGGCCATGTCGGCGAAGTTCGATTTGAGCTGATCCTGGTAATCGTCGTCGACCGGCATGCGCCAGGCTCGGTCCGAGGCGCGGCCGGCCGCCTCCAGCAACTCGGCCGCCAGCTCGTCGTCGGGGCTGAACAGGCCCGAATGCAGGTTGCCGAGCGACACGATGATGGCCCCCGTCAGGGTCGCGATGTCGATCACGGCCGACGGCTTGAAGCGTTGCACGTAGGTCAGCGCGTCGCACAGGATCAGCCGGCCTTCGGCGTCGGTATTCAGCACCTCGATGGTCTGACCCGACATCGACGTGACGATGTCGCCCGGCTTGCTGGCGCGGCCCGACGGCAGGTTCTCGCAAGCCGGGATCACCCCCAGCACGTTCAGCTTCAGCTTGAGCTCGGCCGCAGCGCGCAGGGCGCCCAGCACCGATGCGGCGCCGCACATGTCGAACTTCATCTCGTCCATCTCGGCCGCCGGCTTGATCGAGATGCCCCCCGAATCGAACGTGATGCCCTTGCCGACCAGCGCGATCGGATCGTTGAAGCGGCCGCGCCCCGCTCCCTGATACTTGGCGACGATCAGGCGCGGAGCCTGATCCGACCCCTTGGCGACCGACAGAAACGAGCCCATCTTCAGCGCCTCGATCTGTCCGCGCGCCAGCACCTGCACACCGATGCCCCAGTCCCGTTGCAGCTTGCGGGCTTGCTGCGCCAGAAACTCCGGCGTGCAGACGTTGGCGGGCAGGTTGCCGAGGCGCTTGGCCAGGTCGACTCCATTGGCGATGGCGCGGCCCTCGGCCAGCCCTTTCTCGAATGTCGCGTCTCGCTGGTCGAGCAGCAGGTGGATGCGCGCCACACGCGACACGTTCTCGTCCTTCTTGCTCTTGAGCTCGTCGGAGCGGAACGGCACCTCGCGCGCCGCCACCACCAGCGCCGACCCGTGCCAGCGCGCGTCGCGCCCTTTGACGCCCCATTCCGAGGCCGTGATGGCAAGCGACGTGCTGCCCGGGCCGGCCGCCTTGACCGCCGTTCGCACGGCATCGCTGAAAGCCCGGTCGGAGAACTCCTCCGGCTTACCGAGACCGACCAGCAGCACGCGCGGGCTGGCGACCCCGGGCAGCCCTCGCAGCAGCAGTGAGCTGGCGCGCGCCCCGGTCATGTCGCCGCTGGCCACCGCCGCGCGCAATGCTCCGCGTGTGATGGCGTCGATCCGGCGGGCCGAGGCGGTCAAGCCGCCCCCTTCGTAAACGCCGACCGCGACGCAGTCGGCCTTGAACGTCTCGGGCAATGCGATCTTGGTGTTAAATTCCATCGGCTTGGCGTCCCGCCTGTTGAACCGCGGTTGAACGACTGGGAGCCGCGCAGTATATAGCGGCCGAACTTCCGATGATCTTTCAGCGAGCCATTGCGCGCGAACTCGCCAGCACCGCTGGCGCCGTTTTCACGGTCCTGTTCTGCATCCTGTTTTCGGTCGGCCTGGTGCGCATCCTGGGCGAGGCGGCCAACGGCGAGATCGACAGCGCGGCGGTGCTGTCGCTGCTGGCCCTGTCGGCCATCACCAACCTTCCGATCGTGCTGACTTTGACGGTGTTCGTCTCGGTGCTGATGGCGATGTCGCGCGCCTTCCGCGATTCGGAGATGGTGGTCTGGTTCAGCGCGGGCCGCAGCCTGCTGGCGTGGGTTCCCCCGGTGATCCGCTTCGCAGTTCCGATCGTGGTGCTGATTGCGCTGCTGACCCTGCTGGCGGCGCCGTGGGCCAACGGCAAGATCGCCGAAAGCCGCTCGCGGTTCGAGCAACGCGACGACCTGAGCAAGGTGATGCCGGGGCGATTTGCCGAATCCACCTCGGCCGACCGCGTTTTCTTCGTCGAATCGGTCGACCTGGAGGGGGCTCGGGTGCGCAATGTATTCGTCGCGCACCACGGACCCGACCGCGACAGCGTGATCGCCGCCGCCGAAGGCGAGGTCGAGCCTCAGTCGGACGGAACGCGCCTGCTGACGCTGCATAAGGGGCGGCGCTACGAAGGGCTGCCCGGCGAGCCGGGATTCCGCGTGGTCGAGTTCAGCCGCTACTCGGTGCCGCTCGATCAGCCGGCGCAGACGCCACTTTCGCCGGCCAGCGCGCGCGCGTCGCCGACAGTGGATCTTCTGCTGGAGCCCAACCCGCTGCACCAGGGCGAGTTGCTGTGGCGCCTGGGCGTGCCGGTGGTCGCGCTGATACTGGCGCTGCTGGCGGTGCCGCTGGCATTTGTCAACCCGCGCATCGGCCGCTCAGCCAACCTGATCGTCGCTGTGCTGCTGTTCGTCCTGTATCTCGACGGCATCCAGATCACGCAGGCATGGGTCCAGCAGGGACGGATCGGCTTCACCGCCGGCGCGTGGCTCACGCACATGTCGGCTTTCCTGCTGGTGGTGGCGCTGTTCGTGCGTCGCGTATACCTGCAGCGCTGGGTGCCGCGCTGGCTCCAACCCCGCCATTGGCTGGGTCGACCCTCATGAAGACGCTGCGGCGATACGTCTGGCGCGAGATCGCCGCTTCGACCGGCTTCGTGCTGCTCGCGTTGGTGGCTTTGTTCGCGATGTTCGACCTGATCAAGGAGTTCGACGACGTCGGGCGCAACGGCTACCGGGCCGACCAGGCGCTCGTGTTCGTCGCCCTGCTGACCCCGGCCCGCACCTACGAATTGGTGCCGATCGCTGCGCTGATCGGTACGATTTACGCGCTGTCCAAGCTCGCCGCCAACTCCGAGTTCACGATCATGCGCGTGGCCGGTCTGAGCACCCGCCGCCTGGCGCTGACGATCCTTCAGCTCGGAGCGGGTTTCGTGTTCCTCACGTATCTATTCGGCGAGGCAGTCGCGCCGTCGGCCGAGGACCTGGCACGGCGCCTGCGATTGCGCGCAACCGGTGCCGCACTCGCGCAGGAGTTCCGTTCGGGCGTGTGGGTGCGCGACGTGGTGGCCAACGGCGGCGACGGCATGCCGCGGCTGCGATTCGTGAATGTCAATCACGTCAACACCGACACCTCGGTGGTGCGCTGGCGCATCTACGAATTCGACGAGCAGATGCATCTGCGCTCGGTCAGCACCGCAGCCAGCGGAACCTACGTGCGCGGCGTGGGCTGGAACCTGACCGACGTGGTCGAGACCACGCTGCCGGCGATCGTCGCGAGCGACCTATCCCAGACCTCGCAGCACACCGAGGTGGTGCGTGAGCCCAACCGGCTCTGGCATTCCGGCTTGACCCCGGAGATATTCGGCGCGCTGCTGGTGCAGCCCGAGCGGATGGGCGCGGTGAACCTTTCGCGCTACATCCGTCACCTGGCCGAAAACCATCAGCGCACCGACCGCTTCGAGATCGCGTTCTGGAACAAGATGCTGTATCCGCTGACGATCCTGGTGATGATGGCACTCGCGCTGCCGTTCGCCTATCTGCACGTGCGCAGCGGCACGATGAGCTTCAAGGTGTTCTCCGGCATCATGATCGGTGTGATTTTCTACGCGCTGAACAAGCTGTTCTCGCACCTCGGGCTGCTGAGCGCCTGGCCGCCGATCGTGGTGGCCGTGCTGCCCGGGCTGCTGGTGCTGATGGTCGCGTTGGGCGCGCTGTACTGGGTCGAGCGGCGCTGAGCCCGCGGCCGAACGGAACCAGCCGTCGCTTCGCGTGTATCGCGAGCTGGCCCTCGGTCATCGCAAGCGCGGATTCCTACCCCTTGAACTCCTGATCGGTGATCGCGCCGATACTGGCGCTGGACACGACACGCGCGAACTTGGCGAGCACGCCGCGCGTGTAGCGCGGGGCGGGCGGTGACCAGGCGGCGCGCCGGCGCGCCAATTCGGGCTCAGGCACGTTGAGCTGCAGCAGCAGCCGGTCGGCGTCGATCGTGATCGAGTCGCCCTCGTGCACCAGCGCCAGTAGACCGCCGACGTACGCCTCGGGCGCGACGTGACCGACCACCATGCCCCAGGTACCCCCCGAGAAACGCCCATCGGTGATCAGCCCGACGCTATCGCCCAGCCCCTTGCCGATCAGCGCCGACGTGGGTGACAGCATCTCGCGCATGCCAGGGCCGCCTTTCGGTCCCTCGTAGCGGATCACGATCACGTCACCCGCGCGAATCCGGTCGCCGAGGATCGCATCCATCGCGGCGTCCTCCGAATCGAACACGCGGGCCGGGCCTGTGATGGTTCTCTTCTTCAGGCCCGTCACCTTGGCCACACACCCTTCGGGCGACAGATTCCCCTTCAGGATCGCCAGGTGCCCCTCGCGGTATACCGGATTACTGAACGGCCGGATCACGTCCTGGTCGGCGCGCGGCTGCTCCGGAACCTTCTCGAGCTCCTGCTCGAGCGTGCGGCCGGTGATCGTCATGCATCGTCCGTGCAGCAAGCCGTTGGCGAGCAGGATCTTCAGCACCTGCGGAATCCCACCCGCGCGGTGCAGGTCGGTCGCCACATAACGGCCCGAGGGCTTCAGGTCGCACAGCACCGGCACGCGCCGGCGGATCCGCTCGAAGTCGTCGATCGACCACGGCACACGGGCGGCGTCGGCGATGGCCAGGTAGTGCAGCACCGCGTTGGTCGATCCGCCGACCGCCATCACGAGGCTCACCGCGTTCTCGATCGATTCGCGCGTGATGATGTCGGCGGGTTTCAGGCCATGCTGCACGGCCGCCACCAGCACGCGCGCCGATTCGACCGTGCTGTCGACTTTGTCCTGATCCGGGTTGGCCATCGTCGAGGAGTAGGGCAGGCTCATGCCGAGCGCCTCGAAGGAAGAGCTCATCGTGTTGGCCGTGTACATCCCGCCGCACGAGCCCGAGCCCGGAATGCAGCGTTGCTCGATCTGCTTGAAGTCCTCCTGGCTGAGTCGGCCCGCGCTGAATTCGCCGACCGCTTCGAACGCCGACACGATCGTCAGGTCCTTGTCCTTGTAGCGCCCCGGCTTCACGGTGCCGCCGTACACGAAGATCGCGGGCACGTTGCAGCGCGCGATCGCCATCAGCGAGCCGGGCATGTTCTTGTCGCAGCCGCCGATCACGACCACGCCGTCCATCCACTGGCCGTTCACGCAGGTCTCGATCGAGTCCGCGATCACCTCGCGAGACACCAGCGAGTACTTCATCCCCTCGGTGCCCATGCCGATTCCGTCCGAAACGGTCGGCACACCGAAGATCTGCGAGTTGGCCTCGCAGCGCGCGATCTCGCTCACGGCCGCATCGGCCAGCCGCTGCAGCCCCGAGTTGCAGGGCGTGATCGTCGAGTGCGCGTTGGCCACCCCGATCATCGGGCGGTCGAAATCCTGCTCGCGATACCCCATCGCGTAGTACATCGCGCGATTGGCCGAGCGGGCCACGCCCTGGGTGACGTGTTTTGAGCGTTCGTTGTGCGGCATATCGGTTCCCTGTTGCCAAGCAACTGCATCCAACCTCCCCCTACAATCCGGATTCTAGGAGCCAGCCGCCCGCCATGCTCGTTCATCCGAATTTCGACCCCGTGGCCTTCCGGATCGGCCCGCTCGCCGTGCGCTGGTACGGCCTGATGTACCTGGTTGGCTTCATGCAGCTTGCCTTCCTGGGGCGCGTGCGCGCACGCCAGAGCTGGCGCGGAGTCACGGCGCAGGAGCTCGACGACCTGCTGTTCTGGGGCGTGTTCGGCGTGATCCTCGGTGGCCGCCTGGGTTATGTGCTGCTGTACAAGCCGAGCGAGTATCTGCAGCATCCCCTCGAGATCCTGATGCTTTGGCACGGCGGGATGGCCTCGCATGGCGGCATCATCGGCGTCATCATCGTGATGTGGCTGTTTGCGCGCTCGCGCGGCAAGCCGTTTCTGATGATTACCGACTTCGTAGTGCCGCTGATCCCGCTGGGGCTGGCTGCGGGACGATTGGGCAATTTCATCAACGGCGAGCTGTGGGGCCGTGCCGCCGATCCGTCGGTGTGGCCGTGGGCAATGGTGTTTCCGCAAGCCCACGACGGCATCCCGCGCCATCCGTCGCAGCTGTACCAGCTGTCGCTGGAGGGCGTGCTGCTGTTCGTGATCCTGTGGCTGTATACGCGCCGGCCGCGCCCGCTCGGCACGCCGTCCAGCCTGTTTCTGATCGGCTACGGCACGCTGCGTTTCGTCGCGGAATTCGCGCGCGAACCGGACGAGTTCCTCGGATTCCTCGCGTGGCACCTGTCGATGGGACAATGGCTGTCGCTGCCGATGATCGTGATCGGACTCGTGATGATGGTGGTGTGCCTGAAACGGGCCGCACGCGATCCGGAGCAGCGGGTGGCATCCGGCTGAGCGTGCAGGTTGAGTTTTCAATGAGCAACGCCAACCTGTACCAGCTGATCGAGCAACGGATGCCGGCCGACCGCTCGGCAGCGTGTCTGCGGGTGCCTGGCGAGCGCGAAATCTCCTGGGGCCAGTTGCACGCCACGGTCGGGCGCATGGCCGCCCTGCTGACCGGGCTGCGCTTTGCGCCCGGGTCGCGGCTGGTGGCGCAGGTCGACAAGTCGCCCGAAGCGCTGATGCTGTACCTGGCGGCGCTGCGCAGCGGCATGGTCTACGTCCCGTTGAACGTCGCGTACCAGGAAGCCGAGCTGCGCCACTTTCTGGATGACTCGCAGCCGGCGGTCGCGGTGTGTGCCCCGCGCCGGGTGTCGCTGTTCGAAGCGCTGGCGCCGGGCGCGGCTTGCTTTTCACTGGACGAGCGAGGGCAGGGCACGCTGAAGCAGGCCGCCGAGCGGGTCGGCGGCGATTTCGCCACCGCCCAGTGCAGCGCCGATCAGCCGGCCGCTATCGTGTACACGTCGGGCACCACCGGTCGCAGCAAGGGGGCGGTGCTCAGCCACGGCAATCTTTCCACCAACGCGCTCCTGCTCGATGAGTACTGGGGCTTCCGGCAGCGCCGCGAGCAGGGCGCCGCTGATGTGGTCCTGCACGCGCTGCCGCTGTTTCACGTGCACGGGCTCTTCGTGGCCTGTCATTGCGCCCTGGTGTCCGGCGCCACGATCATCTTCCTTCCGCGCTTCGACGCCGGCCAGGTGCTGCGCGCGCTACCGCACGCGACCGTGATGATGGGCGTACCGACTTTTTACACGCGCCTGCTGCAGGAGGCGCAGTTCGGTTCCGAGGCGTGCAGCTCGATTCGCCTGTTCATATCGGGTTCGGCGCCGCTGCTGGCCGAGACGTTCGAGACGTTTCGGAAGCGCACCGGCCACACGCTGCTGGAGCGCTACGGCATGTCGGAGACGCTGATGCTGGCGTCCAATCCGTATTTCGGCGATCCGGTGCGCGGGCGCATCCCCGGCACGGTCGGCCCGCCGCTGCCCGGTGTGCAGATCCGGATCACGAGGGCCGACGGTGCACCGGCCGCTGCCGGGGAGGTCGGGGCCGTCGAAGTGCGGGGTCCCAGCGTGTTCGGCGGATATTGGAGGCAGCCGTCCCGCCTGCGCGAGGATTTCACGTCGGACGGCTACTTCCGCACGGGTGATCTGGGCTGCCTCGGCGCCCAGGGCGCACCGGCTAACTACCTGAAGCTGATCGGGCGCGCCAAGGATCTGATCATCACGGGCGGCTACAACGTGTACCCGAAAGAGATCGAAAGCTACCTCGACCTGCTGCCCGGGGTTCGCGAGTCGGCCGTGGTCGGCTTGCCACATCCTGACTTCGGCGAGGCGGTGTGCGCGTTCGTGGTCATGGAGCGTGCAGGCGAAGTGGACCCGGCGCAGATCATCGGCCAGCTGAAGGATCAGATCGCCGGCTTCAAAGTCCCGAAGCGGATCTGGTGCGTTCCAGAGCTGCCACGCAACGCGATGGGCAAGGTGCAGAAGAACCTGCTGCGCGAGAAGTACGGCGGGGAGTTCCGCGATCAGTCCGGCATCCAACCGCGTCCGTAGCCTTCCGCCTCAGCAGAGTCCGCGCCCACACGAAGACGATAGAGGGCATCCCGCGCACCGGACGCTGTGGCCAACGAACCTGCGACTCAGGACACTAGGGAGACAGGTGCCAGGCCGTGAGCACGCTCCCTGCCGGGACCACAAGGTATCCTTCTCCAGCACCAAATCCCGTCAGCTGGAAAAGATTGGTCTCGTCCGGAGCGGGGATCGCCGCACCCGCGTTGCTGCTCCAGACCTGCGCCCCGGTTGCGGCGTCGAGGGCGTAAACCATGCCTGTCCCGGATCCGACGATCACGGTGTTGTTGATGACGATGGGCGCGGAAACCAGTTGGCCGTCTCCGGCAAAGGTCCACGATACGACCTTCGATGCCAGGTCAATCGCGGTCAGGGTCCCCGCCGAGAGGAAGTATCCGCCCTGGGCCGACAGCGCTGGAATCGGCGTCGACGTGAATGTTCCCACGATGTTTCCGGTGGCACCGTCATAGATGTTGTACGGCGCGGGGGTGGACCAGTCCCTGGCGTACAGCAGGCCGTTTGCAAAGGCGGCAGTCCGGCCACCGCCACCCTCGCACGGGCCGTTGTAGTGCCACAGCGGAGAACCCGAGTAGGGGTCGAACTTGTAGACCTGGCAGGGATACGAAACGAACACCCCGTCACTCGAAACCGCTGGCGAGCTGTCGTCGCCGTTCATGACGCTGGCGGTCCAAAGCAGATTGCCGTTCGATTCGTCAACGGCGTACAGAGTCCCTCCGATCCCTGCACCGCCTACGTAGACCACGCCGTTCACCGCGGTCGGGGGTGAGCTGAACGCATATTGGTTCGGCAACTGGGTCGACCAGGCCGGCGCGCCGGTTGCCGCACTGAACGACCTGAGCAGCCCGTCGAAGTTGATGACGAAGATCATGCCGTGA
>Ga0210394_10004004_pt1 | contig 17638 bp, 9 predicted proteins | sample IncBWC12MmetaG_FD_160121 | JGI IMG/M metagenome (GOLD analysis project Ga0210394, IMG submission 160121) | Forest soil microbial communities from Barre Woods Harvard Forest LTER site, Petersham, Massachusetts, United States - Inc-BW-C-12-M | ecosystem: Environmental > Terrestrial > Soil >... | reverse complement strand
GGTAATGATTTGCGTGGCAAGACAATACAGCCCCAGATATACCATCCAGAACCGAAAGGCAATCTGGACGGCCAGGTTCCACCTCGGAATCTTGAGTTGGGTCTGGGGCCGGATCGGTTCGGTCTGGGGCTGTGGGATCGTCTGAAGCTGTGCGTTCATTTGAGACCTCCGTCAGAAAGCGGCTGAGAATAGGCCTGAGTTCATGCTCGCGAGATTGGGGCGCACCCCATAGAGCAAACTTGCCATCATGGATGCAGTGGATGCAGAAACAACCAATCCGGCAACGATGCCCACGCCAGCAAGCGCGACCCCCGAGCGTAAGAACAGTCTCAGAATGTCGGCTCGCCGCGCGCCCAGGGCCATGCGGATACCGATCTCGCGCGATCGTTGGCCGACCATATAAGCCAACAAAGCCGTAAATTCCAATGAAGTCCAGAACCACCGCCAGCCCAGCGAATCCGCCCACCATGCCGGCAGAAAAACGGCGTGAAGCCAGTGACCGATCAAGGACGTCGTTTACAGAAGAAACATTGTCATTTCCGTGCCTGCTTTCGCGCGGCAAATGCTAGATAAACCGCCAAAGGTCATTCGGAGTGGAGCGTAGTGATCGGATCGAGGTGCATGGCGCGCAGCGCAGGGACGTAGCTGGCGGCGATGGCGACGGCGGTAAGCACGGCGGTCACGACGGCGAAGGTGGAGAGGTCGTAGGGCGAGACACCGTATAGCAGGCTGCCTATGAGACGAGAAACAATAAGCGCGCCGACCAGGCCTACGCCAGCGCCGGCGGCGGCCAGAGTAAGGCCCTGGCGCAAAACCATTCCGAGGATATGGCTCCTTTGCGCGCCCAGCGCGAGGCGAATGGCGATCTCGCGCGATTGCTCATTGACCAGGAAGGAGATGGTTCCGTAAATTCCCAGGCCCGCGAGCAGCAGGGCAGTTGCGGCAAACAGCGCCACCATTTCCATGGAGAACCGGCGCACGGAAAGCGAGGAGGAGAGAACGTCGTCCAAGGTCTCCGCGCGGAAGACGGGAAGTTGCGAGTCGACGGACTGGATTTGTGTGCGCACCTGCGCGGAGATGGCAGCGGGATCGACCGGTCCGCGCAGAAAGAAAGCTAGATCTTTTGCGATGTGCTGGTAGATGTCGAGGTAAACCTGCGGAATGCCGGCGTCCGCGAGCGATTCAGTGCGCGCGTCGGCGATTACGCCGACGATGGTGGTCCAGTCCGGCTTCGCGACCCTTAGCCGGACTAGCCGGACGCGCTTGCCGACCGGGTCCTGGTCGGGCCAGTAGGCGCGCGCGGCGGCCTGATTGATGACTGCGATCGAAGGCGTGTCTTCAAGGTCCTGGTCGACGAAGAGGCGTCCGCGCAGGAGCGTCATGCCGAGCAGGTGAAAGTATTCGGGTGAGACGATCGACGTATCGATCAGAGGAGGCTGACTGCTCTGCACGTCCTGGCCTTCGCGAATCAAGGGGAACATGTTGAGATCGTCCTTGACATGGCCGAGGGGAAGGGCCGCCCGATCGCCGACGGCCGCTTCTTCCACACCTGGGAGCGTCCGGTTGCGGCGGAGAACTTCGCGCAGCAGCACCGATTCCTGCGTGGCGGTGCTGTAAATGTCGGTTTTGGGATCGTTGGGAAAGGGCAGCCAAGCCTCGATTGCCATGACACGGCCGGGATTGAAGCCGAGCTGAACCTTGAACAAGTCCCAGAAGCTGCGCAGCAGAAGACCGGCGACGATCATCAGCACCAGGGAGAGGGCTAATTCACCAATCACCAGAGCATGGCGCAAGCGCGAGCGCTGCCGGGAACCGTTGGAGCCACGACCTTCCTGCCGGAGCGTCGCGGCCAGATTTAGCCGGCTGGTGAGCCACGCGGGAGCAAGCCCGAAGATGGTTCCGGCGGCGACGGAGACGACCATAGCAAACGCCAGCACTCCCCAGCTGATGGATATGTCATTGAGGCGCGGCAGGCTGTCGGGAACAAATTGCAGAAGGAATTTCCGGGCGCAGAAGAGAACCGCGAAACCAGTGATGCCGCCAAGTATGAAGAGCAGCAAGCCCTCGGTGAAGAGCTGACGAATTAAGCGCATTCTTGCGGCTCCCAATGCCTGGCGAACCGCTATCTCACGACCTCGCGCACTGGCCCTGGCAAGCAGCAGATTGGCGACGTTGACGCAGCTGATCAGCAGGACCAGGCACACCGCGCCGAACAGCAGAATGAGGGACTGGCGGAGGTTGCCGACAAGAGTCTCGGCCAAGGGAATCAGGCGGATTGTCCATGCGGCTTGCGCAGGATAATCCGCCGGATATTGCTTCTTCAGCGAGGCAACCAGCGCGTCGATATGTGCCTGTGCCGACGCCACCGACAGACCCGGTTTCAAACGGGCGAAGGCCGTCCCAAATCGCGAGTTGCGCAGCGGAGGTGGAAACGGCGGAGCGGCAAAACCGCCTGCCACCCACAGATCCATGTTCCGCTCCTCGCTGCTCGATCCCTGGTCGCGAAAACCAGGCGGCATCACACCCACCACGTGATACACATCGTTATCCAGGCGCACCGTTTTTCCCAGAATGCGTGGATCCGCTCCAAACGCCCTCTTCCAGAGCCCGTCGCTGAGCACCAGCTCCAAGTTGAAGGCCGGCGTGTTGTCGCCCGGATCGAACGTGCGCCCCAACTGCGCGCCCACACCCAGCATCGCAAAGTAATTCGGCGTCACCCCTTTATACGCGATACGCGTGGGTTGTGCGCTGCCGGTAAGATTCATTGAGGCGAAATAGTCGAGGGCCACGTATTGAAAAATCCCCGAGTTCTCCAGGTCCCTCCACTCGGGAATCGAAACGCTAACATCCTGTGCCCCCACACCCGGAAGATCGTCCTCAATGCGCACCAGTTCGCTGGGGTTAGGATAGGGCAAAGGATGCAGCAGCGTGGCGTCGATGACGCTGTAGATTGCGGTGGTGGCTCCAACGCCTAGGGCCATCGTGGCAATGACGATGAGAGCAAAGCCGGGAGACCTATGGAGCATGCGAAACGCATAGCGGACATCAAGAAGAAAATTTTCAGCGAGCGGAAGACCCTGCTCGGCGTTGTGGCGCTCGCGAATGGCCTGGGCCGCACCCGGCTTCAATGCGGCCTGCATGCGCGCTTTGGCGGGCGGCATGCCGGCACGTAGGTTCTCCTCCTTCTTCTGCAAGGCAAGATGTTCGGCTATCTCTTCACAGGCACGCTGGTCGGCACGCCTTCCGGTGGCGAAGTTCGAGAGGCGTATGAAAAAGCGGCGCAGGAATCTCATGGCAGGTCCTCGGCTTGGACTTCAAAGAAGCGCGCGATGATAGCCGCGGTCTGCTCCCAATCGCGGGCTTCCGCCTGCAGCTGTTTGCGGCTAGTTGTGGTCAGGCGATAGAAGCGAGCGCGGCGTTTATTTTCCGATGCACCCCATTGCGAAACGATGGAGCCCTCATGTTCAAGCTTGAGCAGCAGGGGATAGAGCGTGCCCTGATTCACAGCCAGAAGGTCGCCACTGATCTGCTCAATGCGGCGGGCGATTCCGTAGCCGTGCTGCGGGCCCAGAACATCGAGGGTTTTGAGGACCATCAGCACAAGCGTTCCCTGCAATACGTCCGGTTTTCCTTCATGGCGCCCCTGACGAAATATCTACTCTAATTTACGCTCTTTAATGATCGTCGCGGACAACATGCTCGAATCGGTTTTTTCAGAGATACGGATGCAGCGAGCGAGACCGCACCGAGTTCAGCTGCCTCCGCGTTGTGGCACTCGCCATGAGTAGCTGCCACGCGTCATCGGCCTCGACTGCGGTATCGTTAAACGGAATGTCACCCCACCCACTTCATAGAAAAAGGCCTTGGCTCGATTGATGAATACTTCCTCGGTAAGTTTTTCCATCTACCCAATCCTCCGGCAAACTCAGCAGTTCACTCTTTCATTACGCGGGCCGGTGAGGCTAACGAATGCCACATCTCCACGACTCGCTTGCGGTCAAGCTTTTCCGAACCGGTACGAGGCAAAGCCTGTGTAATCTGAATCACGCGCCTGGGCGCGCGATGGGCGCCAAGCCGCTGCCGCAGCTCAGCTGCCACGGCGGCGCTGGTCAGGCCGGAATCGGGCAACAACCGGACCAGCAGACCAATATCTTCGCCCCCAGCGGGAAGTTGCAGAGGAACGCCCGCAACTTCATGAATCCCATCCATATCAAACGCCACACTCTCTACTTCCTCAAGATAAATCGAATGGCCGCCCTTCATGACGACATTCTTTAGCCGCCCCACAATCGAGTACCGACCCTGCTCGTCGCGTCTGAGAAGATCTCCGGTCCGTAGCCAACACCCATGGAAGGCAGCCTCTGTGGCATGCGTATTGCGATAGTAGCCATCGAAGACCGTCGGACCCGACAACTCAAGTTCCCCTTCGCCGACCCCCTCTACAACTGTTCCGTTTTGATCACGCAGTTGAGCCTTTAGGAACGCGGGGGTACCAATGGTGTTTCGGCCCATTCCGCGCTCATCATACTCACCGAGGAAAGAGATGCACATGATTTCCGTGAGCCCGTATGCGTTGAGTAGGCCGAGGTTAAACCGGTTCTGAAATTGTTGCTGTGTCCGCTGCGATAACGGCGCACTGTTTGAGATGCAGGTAGGAACTTTGCGCACTCTTTGCGGTGGCACCGCGAGTTGGTTCAGAAGTTCGATAAGTGGCGGCACCAGAGAGATCTGTTCGATGTCGTGATCGGCAATGGTCTGCCAGTACCCAGGAGCAGTCCGCAAATCAAGTTCCGGCAAGACAACAACGGTAGCGCCAGCGCACACGGCCCACATGTAATGTAGGATGAGAACGCCGTATCCGGAGAGCCGAATGCTACAGGCGATGCGTTTTGGCGCGGCGCCACGATAGCGGACAATCGTTGCCGCCGCCGCATATATTGCGGTTACCAATCGATCGTGCGGTACGACAATTCCCTTGGGATCTCCAGTGCTCCCGGAGGTATAGGCCAGGAGCGCGGCACCATCCGGCAAATCCGAATGTTCGTCTTTTGAGGAAGTGTCGGGGAGCAGCGAAACCATAAATTGTGGATCTACCGTGATGAGCGCATCAGGCCGGCTATGGGAAAAAACGGAGCGGCGCACGCTATCCCCCCATTTCGGGTCGACAAGCAGCGCGGTACCTGCAAGCTGCCAGATTCCGAGCAGCAATGGCAGCATATCGGGGTGGTCCGCCAACTCGACCGCACAAAGACTCTGCCGAGTTATGCCGGCTGCCGCGAGGCGAAGACTCAATTCTTCGCCTCTGGCAGCGAGCTGAGCCCACGACAATCGGATGCCTACGTAAGGTTCACGCTCGAATATTAAGGCGGGGTCACCTGGGCGCTCGTGTGCGAGCGCTGTATAGATGTCGAGAAGGTTCATCATATTTGCGTTTGCGCTTCCTCGCTGTACGGCGGTTCGTCCACACTAACGGGTGAGCCGATTTGCATGCCACCGTGAGCGCGGGATAAGTGTCTCGATACTGTTGACCCGGCCTTCCAGGTTGAAGTCGACATATTTGTCGAAATCGCGCGTGACGCCGGCCAAAATAGCAATTGCCGGCCTGGTGGCATCCGCGTTAAGAAAAGAGAATACGACTCATTGGGATCTTCTCTATGGCGTTGTCGTTATCGCGGTTGCTGCGGCCCCCCGCTGGAACTGAGACGTTACGCCCGTCGCTTGTCTAACACCGGCTGCGCTACGAGCCTCGACCGCGCGAACGACTGCCGCCATGTCAGACCTGCCATGCCCTAGTGCCACAGCTTCGCCATAGAGGGAGTAGCAGACATCCAGCAGGGGCGAAGCTATGTTGGACTCTCTTGCTGCCTCCACGATCAGCCGATTGTTATACAGAACATCCGAGATCGAGGCTTGGACGGTGAAATCTTGGGCGGCCAGCTTAAGTGCTTTGACGCGTGAGACACTGCTGGCCATCGGACAAGCTTCAAGCACGGCAAGAAACTGTTGCATATCCAATCCATTGTGGTTTGCGAAGTGAAAAGCTTCTGCCAGCCCAGTCACCATGGTGATAAGAAATATGTTGACTGAAAGCTTCATAAGCAGTGCGTTCGGGACCGATCCGCACATAATCGTTTCACGGCACATGGGTCGGAGTAGCGGGCGAACCTCCTCCACAGCCGCTTCTTTGCCGGCTAGCATGACCGCTAGTTGCGCGGCTTCTGCCGGTTTCCGCGACCCGGAGACCGGGGCCTCGACGTAACTTCCGCCCGAGGCGATGATGTCGGCCTCGAGTCTGCTTGAGTACTCCGGCGAGGTCGTCCCCATGTGGACGATGGTATGCTGCGCAACATTTGCATCAAAAACCGGCGTGCCCCGACCCAATACGGAGTCAACCACTGGGCCATCGGCCAGCATCAGTATGATAATGCGCGTGTGCCTGAAAACTTCGCCAAGACTTGGCGCCACCTTTGCACCGGCTGCACGTAGCAGTTCGCACTTCTCAGCGGAACGATTCCAGACGAGGAGCGGCGTCCCTGCACGCACCAGATTGAGCGCCATGGCTTGGCCCATGACACCGAGGCCGATAAAACCCACAGCCATAGTCCCGCCTGTACCTTAACAAGTGAACAAGGCCCCGAAGTTTAGTTGCGAATGACGGTTATTAAGACAAGCTTCACCCGCGTACTTCAGAACTTATTTTCCAATTACCTGCGTCACGCCGCAAGGCGAAGGCGGACACATCGCCTTCAGCCATGACATGATCGCAGGCTGCATCGAGAGACTCCGATAAACTCAGCTTCGCGCTTCAGAATCAGGCCAACGGGAAACGCTCGTCCGTGCTCACAAAAGCGACTGATTATACGAGTTTTGAAATAAGGGTAATGGAGACCTGAACTCAGTTGCATCGAGTATCAGCTCACTGAGGATGATGAATCCCTCCAGTTACACTGACCTACCATCAAAAGCGGTCGAGGGGGGCCTCCTGGGTCCAGTGGAAACCTCTTGAGACCAGCAGAAGCTTATTCCGGTCGGCCAACTGAAGCTCCATATGAACCTGATGATTGTCCATCCGGCCATCCAGGATGAGCTGATCCCCGGCAGGCCGCTGGAAAGTGAAGCTCGCAATCCAGTTCTTGTCGGCACTCGTCGTGAGACCAAGAGTCTTGTCCGGGAGATTGCCATACTTGCTGAGGACGAGAGTTCTCTCCTGGAGATTGACGGAGGCGCCATAAGAAGCGAACGAATCGTCCGTGCGCTGAAAGGCCATCCGGTCGGGGTAATCGAAGATGGCGCGCCGCCAACGGGTGGAGTCGGTGAGCAGCGGCGGGCGTGGTTGTTCGTCGATCGACATCTGCTTCACCTCCCAGATGCCATAGAGCGGCGGGAGTGGTCTGCCCCCGCCCCGGGTACTCCAGAAACTCCAGCAGTCTTGGCAGTTCATGCCCACGAGCCAGAGACCCAATATGATTTGCGCGGCAAGTGCGATCCGGTTGGCCCGGACGCCACGGAAGAGTTGCGCTTCGGTGGAAAGCGACGTGGTCCGACGCAGCAAAAGGAATCTGAGCAGGCGTGAAACGTCGGGGGCCAGGAGAAAGCAGGAGAGCAGGATGAGGTGGAAGGCAAACAGCTTGACCGGCACATCGTACGTCATGTTCAGCATAAATACCTGGGTCATGTCGGTGAGGCTAATCAGGGCGCCGAAGGTGACGGTGCGAGGGACGATCAGAAGCAATCCGGCTGCGACTTCGGCGCAGCCGGTGAAGATTTGATAAGCCGGGGCCGAGCCCATGGAACTCCAGAGAATCCCCATGGGAGAGACTGTGCCGAAAGGCTGCAGCAGCCTGGTCAATGAGGGATACGGCATCTGTATCGGGATAACTTTCGCAAAACCGTACAAAATCATCTGTCCGGCAAGCCCGAAGCGAACGAAAAGCCGAAACCACTTATGCAGCCCAACGTAATTCTCCCGGCTGCGGTCGAGAAGTGACCAGACGACGGTCGCGGCAATAGCAATCACTAGTAGGCAGAAGGTCATGACCCAACCGAACCTGTCGTCGACGCTGCCGCTGTTGTCGACCCAGTAGGCGGACAGGGGCGCAGTCACGTGGAAAATATGGGCGGCGGTCCAGAAGATGATGGGACGCAGCGGCCAGAGAGTGGCCGGATCGGGAAAGACGGCTCCCTCGCTAGGGGAGAACAGGCTGGTAATGATTTGCGTGGCAAGACAATACAGCCCCAGATATACCATCCAGAACCGAAAGGCAATCTGGACGGCCAGGTTCCACCTCGGAATCTTGAGTTGGGTCTGGGGCCGGATCGGTTCGGTCTGGAGTTGTGGGATCGTCTGAAGCTGTGCGTTCATTTGAGGCCTCCGTCAGAAAGCGGCTGAGAATAGGCCATGAACTCGGGCTTAACTACAACTTCGTCAAGAATGCTCTTGCAGAGATCAAGTAACTGCCTCGCCGGAGCTATCGAAGTGGTATTCGGATCGAATTCCAACTCGATGTCCAAACCTGAGTCCTCGAGAATCGCCGAACAACAGAGCGCAAAAGGATAGCGGTCCACGCCAAAAGCACCCAGAACTTGCAGACCGCTTTCCTGCGGAATGGCTTGCGTGTTCCAGAAATTTAGATACTTGAAGACTGAGTAAAAGAGCTCTCGTCCAAAATTCTCACGCAAGAGTTTCGGCAAGGAGTAAGAAGAATAGGGTTGAATAGCAATCAGGTCTTTTTGCACAGTGGCGGCCTGCGACAGCAGCGGCAACTGCTGACGCGATATCACCGGCACAATATTCCAAAACAAACCAATCGCGGATAGAGGATCGGACAAGTATTCCGATCTGCCGTTGGAAATTACTCCCGTGCTGACTAACACCTCACCCGACCATTGCCGCAGCGCCTCTAGCCAGCCACTTAATAACAAGGCCTGCAGAGAGACCGCATTCTCCTGACCCACGCGCTGCAATGCGCGGGTTTGTTCCGGCGCGAAATGCACCGCCAGGATTCGTTCCTCGGTTTTCCCCGCGGGTCTTGAGGCAAAGTTCGGAAGAGATGGGCAGCGCGCTTCTGCCAAATACGATCGCCAGAATTGTGAAGCATGGACAGAATTGGAAACGGCCTTTTCGAATGCCACGAACTGACGATAGGTATTGTCCGGCTCACCTAGATCGGGGCTTCCTCCGGCTTTAGCCTTCACATACGAGTCCATCAGTTGATTCAGGAATATACGATGCCCCCATCCATCCATGATCGAGTGGTGGCAGGAGAACATCAGGCTAAATTCTGTACGCGAGCGGAGGAGGAGCATGACGCGAAACAGCGGCTCCTCTGGATTGCCAGGATCGAAGAGACGAACACGATCGGCACGCATTTCCTCTTCGATGAGGACATTTTGAGCGGAGCTATCGAAAGCTGTGATGTCCTTAACGTTCATTTTCCATGCGAGGCTGTGCCTGACGAACTGCAGTGGCGGCAAGCTCTTGAGGTAAAATACGGTCCTTAGAGCGGGATGCCTGTCCACAACAACCTTGAACGCCGCTTCCAGCGCCTGTTGTGAGAATGTTGCATCTTCAAGGTGGAAACATTCCTGAATGTGATAGATACCCTCTGCGCCTCGGTTCGCCGCGTATTTTTCCAAGACAAAACTCTGAATTTCAGAAATCTCGTACCAATCCACCGCATCGGGTGACAGCAGGCCTTTCTCTAAGGTGACAGGCGCGATTTCTGGAAGACCGTCAGGAAGGAGTAGGCTGCGGCGTTCGCGTTGCAACCCTTTTCGCAGGTTCCGGATTGTCTGGTGGCGCAAGATGTCCATTGCGCGGATCGCTATTCCATACCTCCGTGCTTCATGAACCACTTGAACTACCTTCAGCGAGTCGCCACCCATAGAAAAGTAGTTGTTATCAACCGAAATGTTTTCCTTTCCCAAAACCTTTCGCCAGCAGGCCAGGAGGCTTTCCTCCAGTTCGTCCAGCGGAATATTGGCTTTCGATGTCTCCTGCTCAGCCATCGCAGGTAACGCCTGGCGATCTACTTTTCCATTGGCATTCAGCTTGAAGCGGTCCACACAGGTAAAAATGCTTGGGACCATATAACTTGGGAGGGTCTCCATGGCGAACCGGCGCAGCTCGTCAGGCTGCAGTTTCGCGTGACCCACTGCTACCCAAGCAGCCAGTGTCTTTTTACCGCTCTTATCTTCTATCGCTGTCGCCACGGCAGCCTGGACTTGTGGGTGGCGGCGCAAGGTGGCCTCGACCTCACCGAGTTCAACCCGGTATCCACGAATCTTTATTTGTCCGTCCCGCCTCCCCAGAAATTCGAATGTGCCGTCACTTCGATAACGTGCACGATCCCCGGTCACATAAATACGAGAGCCAAGCGTCGAGGTAAATGGATCAGGAATGAATCGCTCTGCAGTTTGCTCTGGAACTCCTATGTAGCCACGGCCAACACTGCTCCCACCAATGTAGAGATCGCCAGTAATCCACGCGGGAACCGGCCGCAGAGATTCATCGAGAACATAGGCAGCGACACCTAAGCGCGGAGATCCAATCGGCGCTTCTGTAGTATTAAATTCTTCCCTGGCCAGTTCTGCCGATCCTGAGATGACGCCCACAGTGGTCTCCGTGGGACCATATTCATTTACTACTTTGCAGTCAGGAGCAAACTTCTTGACCGCCTGCGTCAATTCCCAAGTCAGGGGCTCGCCACCCAGGATCGCAGTCTTCCAAGGAAGATTGGCTGAGTGGGGAAACGATTGGCAGAGCGCTTCCAGATGCGCCGGGACGATTTTGATGCAGTCCACTGAGTTTTCCAGAAAGTATTTGGCCAACGCCGGCATGTCGCTGGAGCAAGCAGGCGGAATCAGATGAATACAGCCACCTGACGTCAACGCCGCGAATATTGGAGTGTGGCCAAGATCGGCGGCCATAGTGGAAACCAACGCGTAGCTCGCGCCCTCGGGTAGGTTCAACTCGGCTCTAAAGCCGCGAAGATAAGCGACAAGTTGACGATGTTCAATCGCGACGCCTTTCGGCCATCCTGTCGAACCGGACGTAAAGATCACGTAGGCCAACTGCTCGGGCCAAACCGCTATACGAGGCACGTTCAGGTCTGCGTTCGTGTGGGTAATCTTATCCGTCTGAAGACGGAGGATTTCAATTTCCTGCAAAGCTACATCGACCTTAGCTTCAGTGATCAGAATTGCAGCTCCTGCCCGTCTTAACATGTACTTGACACGCTCGATCGGAGTTTCTGGATCAATCGGGAGCCATGCAGCGCCAGCTTTCAATACGGCAAGAATAGCCACAATAAAATCTATGGAGCGTGGCGCAAGAATGCCAACGACGGAATCTGTCCCTGCCGCCAGGAGACCAGCCAGTCGGGAAGCTCTTTCATTCAGTTGCGCATAGGTGAGCCGCTCGTCACCGCAGATCACAGCCACACTCTGCGGTACGCGCGCGCACTGCTCTTCAATCCACTCGTGAACACCATTTGGCGTGTTTTCGATAGGAACATACGGCGTCGACAGCAGCGGGACAACAGCAGGATCGAGGCTCAATTTACTTACAAGCTGTTTTGAATGAGCGACAACCTGGCGCAACAGGTTCGTATAAAGACCCGCGAGCAATCTCATCTCGCGTTCAGCAAAAACTGATTTATCCCAGGCAAATCGAAGTGCCTTCAACACCCCATCAGAGATGATGGTAGTGACAGCCAAGTCAAAGCGTTCGAGGCATTCCGCCGAGTCTTTGATTTGCCAGTGGCCGCAGGCTGCGGGATCCGACGTAACCGCGTGAGAAGTAGTAAAGACCAGCGGAACAGGCGGGCGAGACGAGTCTCCCGAGGCAAAGCTCTCAGCGTCAAAAAAGGCCTGATCGTATGTCGCTAGTTCTATCGTCCTGCTGACATTCCGTACTAAGTCAAGAAAACTTTGCTGTGGCTCGATAGCTCCAGCCACGGGCATTGATTTCACAAACAATCCGATAGCGCCGCGCAGTTCGGCGGACGTGCGGCCATCAACCGTCACTCCCAGCAGAAATTGATTGGCGCCGCTCAACCGGCTTAGCAAAACCTGATATGCAGCAAACAGGAAAGCCTCAACTGCCTTTTCAGATGGAAGATCGAGCAATTCCAAACAATTGCCGATGTTCAAGCAAACATCCTGAACCATAACATCAGGATCAAACTCTGCATTCGCTGAACTCCTCAGTTCAAATGGAAAAGACGGGAACCGCAATTCGGCAAAATCGGGCATCTTCCAGTAACTGTCATGGTTTCCCGCCTCGTCCTCAAGGAGCTGGTTCTGCCACTCTGCAACGTCCGCATATTGAATTGGTTGATTCTGAGTGGCAGACCCATCCAAAAATTCATCCCGCAACTGTCGAACGACTTCATCGAGCGCAGGTGCGTCAGCGCACAGCCCAGAAGCAGTGATCAGCAAAGCGTGTTCTTTATCGTTAACGCGGAGGAGCGTGAAATTCACGCCGTGGTCAACGCCGATTGTTCCAGCCTTTTCCCACAGCCCGGCGGCAATTGCTTTAATTTCCCATTCGGCATTGACATCTGAATTCCTTAGACTGAGCGTTTGATTCAATCCGCTCACGTCATTGATCACCTGCACTGGGGCACTCATTCCCGGGAGAGATACAAACCGTGTCCGCAGGATCTCGTGTGCCCTTCGCACACCAAGAACGGCCTTACCAAGTTGGTTGACGTCTAGCACTCCGCTGATCGCAACGCAAACTTGCGACGCAAATGATATCCGGGGATGGCGCTGCATCATTTGCCAGAGCCTTCTTTGTTGCGGCGAGAGGCGGAAACCTTCAACGGGCTCATTCGGAATCTGTGTGATTGAGGTCATTGTGCGACGTCCTGATCGCCTGAGTACGGCTCGCCCATGCCGACCACGATCTCGCGCAGGCCACGAACCGATGAGCGGCCATGGGCCACGAGCATGTTGTCGAGCAAAAGCAGGTCACGTTGCTGCCACGGAAACTTGATAGTTTCTTGTAAGTAGACTTCACGGAGCGTGTCCAGAACTTGCGGCTCGATGGCGATGCCATCGCCATAATAGGTGTTATAGGGAAGGTCTTCTTCGGGAAGCTCCGCCTGCAATCCTGCGCGGATTTCCGGTGGCAGTGTAGAGATATGAAAGAAGGTGGCATGATTGAACCACACTTCTTCCCCCGTCACAGGGTGTTTATGCAGCGCAGCGCGGCGCTGACGGATACGCAGACGATCTCCACACAGCCACTCGGCCTGAATGCCGTTCGCAGCACAGTGCGCGTCTACCTCTTCCTTGTCCTCCGTTTGAAATGCTTTTTGCCAAGGAAGACCATAACCGGTGCCGAAATTTCTAACTAGCATCCATCCCTTCTCCTCGAAGCGTTCGCGGATTGCTTTCGGAATGCGGGCCAAGACTCGCCGCACATCGGCAATCGGTGTCTCGCCACCTTCCCGCGGCGCGACTACACAAAAGAACATGATTTTCAACGGCCAAGTCGAAGAGTAAGAATTTTCATTGTGCAGGAAGATGACATGCTCCGGCGGATACTCCGTCGAGGTATAGATATTCCCATGCACGCGGCTGCGCGGCGAGGTCTGCTCTTTGTACACGAGCGGATCACCTGAAACCGCAGTCACAAATTTTTCAAACTCGCTCGGCGAAGTAATTCGGAAATTTCTGAACAGTAGTCCGCCATGTCGCATCAACAGTGATTGGATCCATTCGCGATTCGAGCGCGCCCAGGAAATAAAATCGAGGTCTTCGAGATTCGGAAGTATTTGCAACGGCAGGTTTGTACCGGACGCAAGTTTCTCAGTCCGGACGATCTCGTCTTGACTGATTTTTCTCGATCTCCGGATCCCTGAAAGATTCGAGAACACAGCAGATTCAGTTTTCATGGAAACCTACAGTCTATTGAGTCGGAACTGCTTTTCGACGCGCTATCAGTAGCTTTTGCGTGTGTGCGCGTGAGTCACCACGTTTGCGCGTGAGAGTGCTTTCCTGCTCGAATTGAAGAACTCGAGCAACCAGCTGGGAAATGACGATTTCAGGGTTGTCCACGACCAAACGCAACAATTCAACCAAATTCTTCAGCATGGGGTCGATCGTTGCCGCTTGAAATAATGCACAGTTGTAAGTAAGAGAAAGCTCCAGTCCAGCATTCATAGGACGGGCATTCAGGTGAATATCGAATCTTGCTTGCAGAGAAGAGGGCTGCATCCACTCGCCGAGCAGCAATCCGGAGAATTCCAGTCGATCATTGAATTCGCTAGCCATGTTGAGCATCACCTGGAATAGCGGATTTCTGCCAGGATCCCGAACCACATTCAATTCGTCTACCAACTTTTCAAAAGGCACCCCCTGATGGTCATAGGCCTCTAGTGCATTGGCTCGGACTTGATTGACCAGGTCAGCAAATCGCGCATCGGCATCGATCTGTGTTCGGAATACCAGGGTGTTGAGGAAGAGACCAATTAACTGCTCTGTCTCAACTTGAGTGCGGTTTGAAACCGGCGTGCCGACCAGAATGTCGGACTGTCCGGTGTACCGGAACAGCCATACATTCATCAAGGCCATCACGGTCATAAAATCGGTAGCGCCCAACTTTTGACTTAGCTCCTTAAACTTAAGCGACAGTTCTTGCGAGAGCGTTATCGTGTGTACCTTCGCGTCAAAGGACTGTCCTGACGGACGCGGGAAATCAGTTGGAAGCTCCAGACTCTGAGGACACCCTTCCAGTTTTTGTCGCCAGTATTGGACCTGTTCGTCCAGAACCTCGCCGCGCAGCCATTCCCGTTCCCAAACCGCCACATCGGCATATTGCAATGGAAGTTCAAATAGCCGTGAGGTGCGGCCTTCTAGGAAGTTGTTATATAGCTCGCACAATTCCCTGATGAAGATAGAAATAGACAACGCATCGCAGATAATGTGGTGCGCTGTGAGGCAGAGAACGTGATGCTGTTCTCCCATCTCATAGACCGCCAGACGGAGCAAAGGCCCCTCAGCTAAATCAAACGGTTTTTCTATTTCCGATTCTGTCAGCGCATGCAGGCTCTGCTCGCGCGACTCGGGCAAGACATTTCGTAGATCAATCCTCTTGATTGGCATCGGAGCAGGCGACGAAATCCTCTGATAGGGATTGCCTTCCGCAGATGGAAAGGTGGTGCGCAATGTCTCGTGCCGGCGGACAATTTCATTCACCGCCTCCGACAAAACCGTAATATTCAATTCGCCATGCAAGCGTAGGACTGCCGGAATGTGGTAGACGCGATTGCCTGGCTCAAGTTGGTCGAGGAACCAGAGCCTTTGCTGGGCAAAAGACAAAGGAATCGCGCGCTCCCGCGGCACTTTGCCGATCGGCGGAATTTTCTTTGTCTCGTCGGCTATCTTGACATGTGCTGCACCATGGAGATGTCCAGCCAGATTGGCCAACTCGGGATGTACGAACAGATCGCGGATCGCCACTTCCACACTCAATACTTGCTGCAGGCGGCTGACGACCCGCACCACCAGCAGGGAGTGTCCCCCCAAGTTGAAGAAGTTATCGTGGCGGCCGACCTTCTCCAGTTTCAAGACCTCGGCCCACACCTCGGCCAGCTTCGTTTCTATCTCGCCCACCGGTGCTTCATACCCACGCACCGCATAGGCCTCCTGTTCCGGCGCGGGCAGCGCCTTGCGGTCCAGCTTCCCGTTCGGCGTCAACGGCAGTCTCTCCATCCGCACATACGCCGCCGGTACCATGTAGTCGGGAAGAACCGCCGACAGGTACGCCCGCAACTGCTCCGCTCCCACGCTCGCTGCTTCCCCCTCGCCGATGCCGGAAGCGGTGTAGTACGCCACCAGCCGCTTCTCGCCCACCGTATCCTCGCGCGCCAGCACCACCGCCTCGCGCACTGCAGGGTGTTCGGCTAACCGCGCCTCAATCTCTCCCAACTCAATCCGGAATCCCCGGATCTTCACCTGATTATCGTTCCGCCCCACAAACTCGATATTCCCGTCCGCCCGCCATCGCCCCAGATCCCCCGTCCGGTACATCCGCGCTGCGGAATCGGGACTGAAGGGATCGGCGAGAAATCGCTCCGCCGTCAGCTCCGGCCGCTTCAGATATCCCCGCGCCACTCCCGCTCCCCCGACATATAGCTCTCCGGTCACGCCCACAGGGACTGGCTGTCGGTTGGAATCCAACATGTAAATCCGCAGGTCAGGAATGCGACAACCGATTGGACTGTCCCCACCCCTTCGTTCGCTATCGACTTGTTCCAGGGGCCGGTAGGTCACGTGCACAGTTGTTTCGGTAATGCCGTACATGTTGATCAGCCGGGCAGACCCGCCGTTGTTCTGCTCGTACCACGGTTTGAGACTGGCCACCTCCAGCGCCTCCCCACCAAAAATCACATGGCGTAACTGATGTGCTTCCCCACTCTCAGCTTGGGCTGAGATCAACTGTCGAAATGCACTTGGTGTCTGGTTAAGAATCGTCACTCTTTCCTGACAGATCAGCTTATAAAACGCTTGCGGGGAACGTGCCGTTTCTCTGGAGATCACTACCAGGCGGCCACCATACAACAGTGCTCCCCATATCTCCCACACAGAAAAATCGAAGGCATAGGAATGGAAGAGACTCCAGACGTCCTTGTCGCTAAACTGAAACCAGGCAGCGGTGGCAGTGAACAGACGTGCAACGTTCATGTGCTCGACCATGACGCCCTTGGGCTGACCGGTGGAGCCCGAGGTGTAGATCACATAGGCGAGATGCTTTGGGGTCAGTCCCACACTGTTCCGATCCGGATTGGTCTCAGGTTGGCTCCTCCACGCCGATGCGGCATCGGTGAGATCAAGCACCCTTACGGTGTCCCGAATTCCGCCGAACAAACCTTGCAGATGCTCTTGCGTCAGCAATAGGATCGGCGCACTATCCTCCAACATATATTGCAGCCGTTCGTCCGGGTACGCCGGGTCCAGCGGGACATACCCTCCTCCCGCCTTGAGCACAGCCAGCAAGGAGACGATCATCTCGATGCCGCGCTCCACGCAGATCGCCACCCGCTCATCCGGTTTCACTCCCAACTCGCGGAGATAGTGCGCCAGCCGGTTGGCTCGGGCATTCAGCTCCCCGTAGCTCAGTTCCTCCTCTTCAAACACCACCGCCGTTGCCCGGGGACTCCTGCGCACCTGCTCTTCGAACAACTCCTGCACACACTTGTCCCGCGGATACTCCCGTTCCGTCGCATTCCACTCGTACAAGACCTGATGGCGTTCCGTCTCCGTCAGCACTCGCAGACGATCCACCACCTGGGTGTCGTCGGCGACCATGGCTTCCACCAACCTGAGGAAGTATTCTCGATAGCGCTCAACGGTCGATCGTTCATACAAAGCGGTGGCGTACTCCAGCTCTCCCACAATCCTTTCGCCCACCTCCTGCAGCGAAAGCGTGAGATCGAACTTGGCCATCCGGTAGGAAGCGGATGGCAGCGGTTGCACTTCCAGGCCGGGCAACTCCAGCCTGGCTTCGGTTGCGTTCTGCCAGGCGAACATCACCTGAAACAGCGGACTGTGGGCTAGGCTGCGCACCGGCTGGGCCAGTTCCACCACTTGCTCAAAGGGGATATCCTGATGCCGCTGGGCAGCCAGG
>Ga0210394_10004003_pt1 | contig 17642 bp, 16 predicted proteins | sample IncBWC12MmetaG_FD_160121 | JGI IMG/M metagenome (GOLD analysis project Ga0210394, IMG submission 160121) | Forest soil microbial communities from Barre Woods Harvard Forest LTER site, Petersham, Massachusetts, United States - Inc-BW-C-12-M | ecosystem: Environmental > Terrestrial > Soil >... | reverse complement strand
CCATTCGCTACGCGGGGCGGACTTATCAAGAAGGAAAGAAAATAAGCTGGCGCGACGGAGTCAGGGCAGTCAGCGCCATATTTCGGTTTTCGTTATCGGATCAAATTTATGTTGAGGACGTTTACGGAAGCCAAATTTTGGGGCGGTTGAACCGCGCGCCACGATTCACAAAGTGGATGGCCGATGTTATACGGCCATATGTCGGGCAGAAAGTTTTGGAGATTGGAGCCGGTACCGGCAACCTAACGGCGCAGTTAATTCCTAGACTTTTATATTGGGCAACTGATATCAATCCGTTGTATCTAATGTATCTTGAGAACGTGGGGCGCAATCGGCCCTATATGCGAGTGGGCTTTACGGATGCTGAAAAGGCGGAGTCTTACCCCAAGGACCAAATATTCGATACCGTAATCTGCTTAAACGTAGTGGAGCACCTAGTGGATGATCGGGGCGCACTGTTGAATATTCGATCAGTATTGGATGCCGGAGGGCGGGCCATTATTTTGGTTCCCTGCGGACCAGGCTTATACGGAACACTGGATGAAGTTCTGGGACACCAGAGAAGATACACGCGTAACAGTTTGGAGAAATTAGTTACGAGCGCCGGGTTTGAATTAGACAAAATGCTGGAATTCAATCGCGTCGGAGTTATCGCATGGTGGCTGAATGGCCGGGTGTTGCGCCGGCGGACGTTTGGTTTGTCACAAATTAAAGTTCTGAACATCATGACCCCGATATTTCGCGCAGTCGACAAAATACTGCCCTGGCCGTCGCTTTCGTTGATCGCGGTAATCAAAAAATCGCTAACTCTAGAGTCTCAAACGCGTTTAAACGCGTCGTTTTCAGAAATTTCGGAAGGCTCCGCAGCAACAGGCTTCAACGAATAACATGTGCGCGTCCGTCCCGAATCGAGTCGGGAATACGCCCGCTGCCAAGCGTGGAATACCATACAAAAAAATACTGTTCGTTTGTTTCATACTGACCCTGCCCATTGTCAATCCTACGGTTCATGGTGATGGAGTCGGCTATTACGCTTACGCGCGCGCCATTTTGATCCAGCATAACTTACGATTTGAAGAGGACTGGCGCCGTGCAAACAGATTTTTCTCAGCCTCTAGAGTTGATGAGAATGAGCGCCTAAGGCCCGAAGAGTACACGCCCACCGGCTATGTGGACAATCATTTCACCGTGGGCCCTGCCATTCTGTGGTCCCCTTTCCTGATTCTTGCGCACCTTGTAGTTTTGACGACACACGCCTTCGGCGGCCATGTTTCTGCGGACGGATTTTCGCAGCCGTATGTGGTGGCTATGGCTTTTGGCACAGCTTTTTATGGCTTCTTGGGATTGCTGCTGTCGTTTTCGCTGGCGAAAAAATATGTGCGGGATCGCTGGGCTTTTCTGGCGACGATGGGCATCTGGCTGGCTAGTTCCCTGCCGGTCTACATGTATTTCAATCCGGCTTGGTCGCACCCGCATTCGGCATTCACGGTGGCTTTATTCTTATGGTATTGGGACCGTACGCGCGGGCCGAGGAGTGCTGGACAATACGTTGCGCTGGGATTGATTGCCGGTTTGATGATTGATGTGTATTTCCCAAACGGAGTTTTTCTCCTGCTGCCGCTGGTCGAAGCGATGCTGGAGCACCGAGCTTTTTGGAAAACTCAGCGCTGGGATTTGCAGAAGAAGCTGATTCTTTCTGAGACATTATTCGTGGTCTCGGCGGTTGTCGCGTTGTTGCCTACGCTGATCACCCGTTTGATCGTTTATGGCGGCGTATTCAAAATCGGGTCTTATAGCGCTCAGGCTTGGATTTGGAGCGCGCCTCACTGGTGGCAAGTACTTTTCTCTTCGGATCACGGCGCGCTGAGTTGGACGCCGATTCTGGCATTGTCGCTGATCGGGCTCTTCCTGGCGCCGCGAAATGCGAGAACAATCGCTTTGTACCTCGGGATGGGGGCGGCCGCTTTTTATTATGTAATCGCATGCTATCCGTTCTGGGCTGGCATGGCCTCTTTCGGAAACCGCTTTCTGATTTCACTGACGCCCGTTTTTGTTTTCGGACTGGCGCTGCTATTCGAACGCTGCGGCCGTTATTTCCATGATGAAGCGCGGGCGTTTGTTGCCGCCGGCGGCTTGGTAATTTTGTTATCGCTGTGGAATGCCGGATTCATTTTTCAGTGGGGCGAGCACCTGCTGCCGGTGCGCGGCGAGATTTCCTTTCGGGAAATGATACACAACCAATTTTTTGTTGTGCCTCGGGAACTTGGCTCGCACGTGCGCGCTTATCTTTTCAAGCGGAAAGAGGAGATGCGCAAGATCGAAGACCGGGACATACAGCAGATGCAGAACGCCGCTCCGCCATCAGAGCCAAGACCCCGCTAGTCCTATTTATTTTCAGAAAAATAAAGCGAACGCTCCTGTGGAATGACGCATCTCTGGTACCCTGAATACAGACGGTAAAGAGCCTTTTGCCGTTTTTTCGAACGGTCAATGCGTATTGCTCGATGTGATTTTTGAGCCGCCACCCGCTCCGTGCAAAAATCAGACAAGCAAGATTTTAAACGCAATCGCGACGTTAGATTGGTGATCGAACAACGATGGCTTCCGTAACCACATCGCAGCCGGCAGTTGCACCTTTGCCGGCGCCAGTCCACGTGCCTGCCACAGTGCGCATCGAGCCGCCCCACGGGTGGCTGGACCTGCGCCTCGCCGAGGTGTGGGAGTATCGCGAGCTGCTGTACTTTTTTGTGTGGCGCGACATCAAGATTCGCTACAAGCAGACGGTCATCGGTGTTCTGTGGGTAGTTTTGCAGCCCTTGCTGACCATGGGTGTCTTCACTATTTTCTTTGGCCGCCTCGCGAAGTTACCTTCCGAGGGTTTGCCCTACCCGGTTTTTTATTTTGCGGCGCTGGTCCCATGGGCGTATTTCGCTACGTCACTGAGCGCTTGCACCGCCGTGCTGGTTGGCAATCAGCATGTCATCACCAAAGTTTATTTTCCGCGGCTGGTGTTGCCGTTTGCGGCGGTGTGCACCGCGCTTCTGGATCTGGCGATTGGATTTGTGGTGATGATGATCATTACTCTGGCCTACGGATACCGCCCGGGGCCGGCAATCTTGCTGATACCGTTGTTCGTATTGCTGGCGCAGATGACCGCTCTGGCGGTGGGCCTGTGGACTTGCGCGCTCAATGCGTTGTACCGGGACATGGCGGCGATTGTGCCGTTCGTCATCCAATTTCTGATGCTGGCGTCGCCGGTGGCTTATTCCAGCACGTTGGTGCCGCCTCGTTGGCGCGCGCTCTATCATTTGAATCCCATGGCTGATGTGATTGACGGGTTTCGCTGGAGCGTTACCGGGCGCGGGCACGCTCCGGGCCCGATGATATTTGTAGCGGCGGGGATGGTGGCTCTGGTCCTGGTCGGTGGGCTGATGTTTTTTCAGCGCATTGAGGGCACCGTTGTCGATCGCGTGTAGCGTGTTGGCTATGTGTGCTCGCCGCCCCGCTTCGCGACACGGCCGATGTGGCCAACTTGGCCGACATGACTTGGGCAGGATGGATTCCCTTTGGCGTCTGCCGCATCCGCGTCGCTAACATCTTTGTTTACAGGTAAAATAAACGAGACATGTCTGACGTCGTCATTCGGGCCGAAGGGCTCGGCAAACGCTATCGCCGCGGCCTAACCGGCCCGCCGGAAACGCTGCGCGACGCGCTCACGCGCATTGTGGGCTCGCCATTGGCGGCCATGCGTCGGCCCACCCAGGAACATTTCTGGGCGCTGCGAGACGTAGGATTGGAAGTCCGCCACGGCGAAGTGCTGGGCCTCATCGGGCGCAACGGCGCGGGCAAAACCACCTTGCTCAAGATTTTGTCGCGCATCACCCGGCCGACCACCGGCTGGGCGGAAATTCACGGCCGCGTGCGCAGCCTCCTGGAAGTGGGTACCGGCTTCCACGGTGAACTCTCCGGCCGCGAGAACACCTATCTGAGCGGCTCGATCCTCGGAATGAGCAAAAGCGAAATCGACCGCAAATTTGACGAGATCGTGGCCTTCGCCGAAGTCGATAAATTTATCGACACTCCCGTGAAGCATTATTCCAGCGGCATGTACGTGCGCCTGGCCTTCGCGGTAGCCGCGCATCTTGAGCCGGAGATTTTGCTGGTCGACGAAGTATTGGCTGTAGGCGATGCATCCTTTCAAAAAAAATGTCTGGGAAAAATGGGCGACGTGGCTAAAGCTGGCCGCACCATCGTTTTCGTCAGTCACAATATGACGGCGCTGCGACGAATGTGTACATGCGCGATCTGGCTGGAGGGAGGGCGAGCGCTCGACAGTGGGGATCCCGGCGAAGTGATCGATCATTATTTGCAGAAGAATACGGTCTCGACGCTAGAAACCGTGTGGCCCGACGATGCCACGGCGCCAGGAAATGAACGTGTGCGCCTGCGAAGCGTCCGGGTGATTCCCGAAACTGATGGGAGCGACCTGATCACAGTGCACACACCTTTAAAAATTGAATTCACGTACTGGAATTACGTGCCTGAGGCGATTTTGAACGTCTCCATGATTGTCTACAATATAGAGGAAGTCTGTGTGTTCAATAGTGGTCCGGGTCATGCGACCCGTCCAGCCGGTCTCATCCGCCAAACTGTAACCATACCTCAGGATTTTCTTAACGCCGGCTCGTATTACGTCAACGTAATGATTGTCAGAGACGCATCGGTCGGCATCCTCCTACAAACTAACGCGGTTTGCTTCGAGGTTGGCGAGGGTGAAGTGATAGGCAATTGGTACGGAAAAATACCGGGTGCGGTACGACCGAAGTTACCCTGGAAGACCGAGATTATCGACAGGCAAAACGTCGTGACTCCGACCGCACCAGTGAGCGGCTAGAATGTCTATGCTTGTGCCGCCAATCGCGGCGCTGTTCGCACGGCACCCAGTCTTCGCGCCACATCGCCTCCGCGCGCAGCTGCTAATCGTAAAATTCCACAGATGACTTCAACTTGGTCCACGGTGACTGAAGTTCCCGTGGGTAGTACGAGCACACTGTGCGCCAGCTTTTCCGTAACCGGAAGGTGGCCAGGTATGTTGGTCAGGTTCGAAGCATACGGTTGCATACGGTGGCAGCCTGGATAAAAATAACGCCGTGCGAGTATGTTTTCAGCCCAGAAAATATCCCGAATTGCATCACGGCTTAACACCGTCTGGGAATCGTCGATTTCTAAAACGATGTACTGATAGTTGCGCTTTTCGGCAGAGTCATACTCGAGCATGCGTATACCGGTTATACCCTCGAACCCGCGGCGATACGCAATATAATTGCGACGGTTTGTTTCAATAAAATGAGGAAGGCTTTCGAGATTGGTCAGCCCCATCGACGCTGAAGCTTCGCTCATCTTAGCGTTGGTCCCAAGAGCGTCGGTTCGGTCCATGCCCACGAAACCAAAGTTGCGCATGCGCTGCGCTCGCCACGCCAGCTCTTCGTTATTGGTGGCCAACGCGCCGCCCTCGAAGGTGTTGAAAAACTTGGTGGCGTGAAAGCTGAAAACTTCGGCACCGCCGAAATTCCCTATCATGCGCCCCCGCCACGAGCAGTTGAAGGCGTGCGCAGCATCAAACAACAATTTCAGGTCGTGGCGCTTGGCGATGTCCTCCAATGCCTCGATGTTGCAAGGCTGACCCCAGAGGTGAACGCCGACAATGCCGGTAGTGCGCGGCGTAATTAGTTCCACGACACGAGCGGGATCAATGGTATGCGTCAGAGGATCGACGTCACAGAACACCGGAGTGAAGCCAAGCCATTGGACGGCATGAGCAGTGGCAATGAACGTGAACGCTGGCACGATCACTTCCCCGCTCATCTCCATGGCACGCATGGCCAACTGAAGCGCGTCGGTGGCGTTGCACATGCAGTCACAATGTCTGACGGCGAGTAATTCCTGGAGTCCCTTTTCGAGTTCCTCGACGCAGGGCCCCGAATTCGTTAGCCAACCGCGGTCGACCACATCACTAATACGTTGCAAGAGGCGCTCTTTGTTACCTATGTTGGGGCGACCGACGTGCAATACCTCTTTAAAGCTCGGTTGACCGCCGAATATGGCGAAATCGTCTATATTTTTTTTTATGATCATGTGGACGCTGGACTACCTTAGCTAGGAGTTGCCGATGTTCTACTACCAGGGAACACCCTGGCTATTTGGTCCGCAGACGGAAAGCCGTTTGTTATCAGCTCTTGTTGGGGTTTGTAAATGTACGGATTCGGATATTTTCGGGATACGAATGTGGACTCTTCCAGATCATTGTATCGGAAGTGACAAGACCAACGAATGGAGTCCGTGATATTGTTGCCTGAACGATGTACTAGGAAGGCCGAAAAGAAGAGAACATCACCCGCAGACACAGCAACGGTTTGATATTGTGCATCGCTCAGCCCCTCTATCCGGCGATACCACTCATCCTCGCGGGAATCTTGAAGTCCCCAAACATGGCTGCCCGGAATAATCTCTAACGCGCCCAAATCCTTTGACACGTCCGCGAGGGGAACCCAGATCACCATTGCATTTAAGGATCCCTGCATACTTCGCCAATCCTGGTGAGGAGGAGATCTGTAGTACGCCTCCGACTTAGCGAGGTGCTTTGAATTGAAATACAGAACGGGGCGCGTACAGATATTGGGTCTCTTCACTCCAAGCGCGATAAGTTTCTCTACAACATTCTCGCGCAAGGATAGGCGATGAAGACTAATTAGGTGCTGACAGGTCTTGCCACAATTGATAAAGCCGTCTGGATCTTCCAGAAAATAGCGGGTCATGCCAAGTTCAAATTGACGCTCATCGATGTCGCAGTGCGCTACGAAACCTCTGCTAGTCATTTGTTTTAGAAACACCCATTTGGCATCAACACGCACACGCTCAACGTCTTCCTTGTTGAGAAATCCATTTAGGCGGACGAAACCTTGCTCCTCAAAGCTCTCTTTTAAGTGATCCATCCCGTTTACTCCGTAACATCAGGAAATCATGCCTCAGGCTGGTTTGATAGTTCGGCATAGCCGAATCCAGAATGGCCAAACTTGTTGCCGTTGTAAATCATGTATATCTTCTCGCGGTATTGAATTACATGCGGATATTCGATCATCTCTGAATCCCACCCTTCCGGCGAAACGTCAATTCCGGCGGCATCGTCCATGCGAGTCCACGAAATGCCATCGTTTGACTCGGCATATCCAATTCGGTAGCTGGTGTTCGAATTCGTTCGATAATCTACTCCGCCTCGATACGAGTACCACATGCAGTACAAATTTCTCTGTTTGAGAACCGAAGAGCGCACGATACCGGCCTCGGAATCCGATTTGTAGTCGATCGCGACGGTACCTCGACGGTCCCAGTTGATTCCGTCCTTAGACTCCGCATACTTGATGTGATAGCGAGGCTCTGGCTTTCCGTCGACCCGAGTCCATCCTGTACATGACAGATACCAATTCTTCCAAACTCCGTCGTCAACAAGGATACACGAGGTACCCGTGAAGTACGGTTCCAAATAGGTTTCGCCGAACAGCGGGCCTTCGGAGAACCTCTTGAACGTCCGCCCGCCGTCCTTGCTAATCGCCAGTCCGATAGAATTGTGGTAAGGAATAGTGCTTTTGACTGTCCAACCGATGTAGTACAGATATTTCTCGTTGCCGCAGTCCAGAATCCACGAAGGCATGACGCCGCATTCGTCAAAGGTACCGAGGTTGCCCAGATCGAGTACCGGGGAATCGTGTTGATAGAGTACGTTTGCAGGATTTCCTGCCTCGACCTCGATAAAACCAATACGATTGCGATTCATTTCGTCGCGCGTTCCGAAATAAATTCGCCAAATCTTTTCATCCGTTGCGTCGACGGTAGGCACGGAAGCATGCGTGCGGTTCCATGGGTGCTCACCTGCAGTTCTGTAAATCAAACCTCTTTTGACCCAATTTTTCGGAATTGCCAATGTCCGTTTGTGCATGGTCAAAAATCCAAGTCGCAGCTCAGAACTTGTCCCTTTTTTGCCGGAGAGCCCTTGTATACGCCCCAAGGCTCCGTATTGGCGATAATGCTTGCGGCCATGGCGATCAGGGAGCCTTCGGCAATTTTTAGGCCGTCGCGAATGGTAGCGTTGACCCCAAAAAAGCAAAATGACTCGACAGTGCAATGACCAGAGAGAACCACATGTGAGGTGAACAAAACATGGTCAAGAATCACGCTGTGATGCCCAATATGATTGCCCGACCATAAAACCACGTTGTTGCCGACAGGCGTGAATGGTTGAAGAGTGTTATCTTCCAGGATGAAGCAGTTGTCTCCGATTTGCGCTTCCGGCCAGACGGTAGCCCTGGAGCTCACATAGCTGATCATCGTATACTTCTTCGCTTTTATCTGATTGTAAACAGTCTCTCGTAGACGGTTCATCTTGCGATGTGACATAGGGGCGAAGAAAACATAATCGGAGGCGGGATACTTGTGCTCAACCTCTTCAAATGCGACTACCGGTAGCCCCTCGAACATCTTGCTTGGCGGCATGTATTCGGCGCTCACGCTAAATGCCACCACGTCATGCTTGGTGTCATGCCGCAGATAAAAATGTGCTAGCGAGGCAAAATCGGCGATCCCGAAAATGATTACTTTTGCCACTGGGTTTCTCCGTCAGCGATAGACATACGTCGTGTATTCAAACAGACCATAGTCATTGCGAATGACAAAATTGCGTGTCAACGCTTTCTTTAAATAGTTTGCTAGTGAATCAAACGGCAGATGGAAGAGATCCGCGCGTTCCCAGTCCACATGCTTTGACATTACGTTGAAGGCTATCCCGCACTCGGCTTTGGCAAACACCGCGGCTAGTGTGCGCTCAAAATAGTCAAGCATTTCATCGAAGGTCAGGCCGCGCTTTTCCGTGAAGACCCCGTTCATCACTATATAGTCGAATGCGGGAACAGCTTCGGGTTGTTCTAATATGTCGGCGCAGATATAGCGGTTGTTCGGGAATTTCGAAAATGCGAGTTTAACGAAATTCGGCGAAAGATCCAACCCGGTGTAATCGATTCCGGCAATGCCGTTGGCTAGCATGTACTCATAGAGATGAGAAGCTCCACATCCAAAATCCAGTAGGCTGACAACTGTAGGACGGGGCTTGCGGATGACCTCAAGCATCACCCGGTACCGCGTTTCGGCATCCTGCGCTTTGGGCCAATCCACACCGAGGTGAGAATCGCCGTGCTTGGCAAGACAAGTTTCGTAGTGTTCGATGATTTCGATGTATCGCTTTGACGAATCCGACCCTGGGGTCAATTGAACTCCCCTTTTCGGTATGCGGGAAAGTAGCCGGTCGTTGCGGCGTTACGGATACGTATGAGGCGATCGTATGCTTGATGATCAAAAATACGCCCGCAGAGATAGGTCTTACGCTCAGAAGTGGACCAGCCCCGCTTGAATCGAGTAAGGCCATCGTCGGCGTCGCTGCCCAAGCCCGCCCCAGCGCCTAGGTTCGCGTGCTTCAATCCACTTTGGGCGAAGTAATCGAGCGCCTGGCGAAACAAGGCGAAGGAAGCACGCAATCGGTAACCTTCCTCTGTGTATGCGCCGAGGTGATAGTAGGCCACGCTATTCTGTACGTACCACAAGATCATTCCAATGGTTTGCAGGTCGTGAAGAGCTCGGAAGCATACGATTCCGGGAGTCTTTAACTGCCTGGCAAAAGAAGTGGCGGAAAACGCGCGGATACCGGTAATTTGATGGCGCTGCGTGAGGACGGAGTAGAGCCTGACCCAATCGTCGAGGAGGGAGAACGGGTCTGTACAGCGCTCCACGGTGACCTGCTTGAGGCCGATAGTCGCGTTGCGGGCATGGTGCTCGCAGATGGCGCTTTCGGGCGGGCATGTCAAGTCATTGAGAAAATGCGACTTAAAGGGGATTACCAGGTCGCCGAAGCAATCGCGAAGTAAGGACTCGTCGTACTCGCCGAAAGGATCGGTTACCACCACGACGCTCACCAGGGACTTGCCAAGCTGGTTGAGATCACATTTCAGCGACTTCCAATCGGAGCAAGCAAACAGCGGGTATGTGCCCATCGCGTCTGCGTCCGCGCCATCGATGATGCGCTTTAGTAACCAGCCGCCGCTCTTTGGCAATTGCAGGGGCGCCCCGAATTCAGAGAGGGATTTGGCGTAGTCCGGATGAAGGTAGCCGGTCACAAGACCATCTTACATTATCAGAGATGTGGTACCCAGGCTGTGGTATCGATGCCGGCCGATGCTGGGGCCAGCCGAAAGGCTTACTCGTAAGAAGTCACGCTATCAAATAGCGGGCTGCCGTTTCTTAGGAAAGCCAACTCGCAGAGCCAAAGCACCCCATATTTTGGGCTTCGATTGATGTCGGTAATATCCACGGCGTGGTATCCCGCTTGCTCCATTGTTGGAATCATCCTGGAAATTGTGTTTTCGTAAGGATTATTCTCGGAGATCACCACCTCAACGAAGAAAACTTCGGTCTTACCAAACAATTGGGTGGCCCCGGCGAGGACCTTAAGGTCAAAGCCCTCGGCGTCGATTTTCACCATCTCTGGCATTGGGCTATTTGAAGAGGACACGATCTCGTTCAGCGTCCTTACCGGAATCAGAATTTTAGGAGCATTGCCATCATTCGGCGAAGAAATGAATGTGCTGCTATCGTCTCGATGAGAAACCGTTAGTGGAAGCGTGCCCGAAACATCCGAGACACCGGCATTAACCCAGTTGATCTTGATTCCACTGGCGATAAGGTCTTGAATGTAGTTCTTTAACTGGTCCTGGGGCTCGACCAGAGTGTATTGCGCGTTCGGAAAGAATTGGACCGCTTTTCGTGTCCAGGTACCGCGGTTAGCGCCAATGTCCACTATATGCTTAGGGTCGAATCCAAAACGTTTGAGCAGACCCAGGAATGATTCCAGTCCATATGTGGGTTGAAGAGCAGGTTGAGGCTGCTGTACTACCGGCTCTTTACGGACAAGGCGGTAGCCAAATTTGCCAACAGTGGACTGAATCAATTTTCTTATCACCGGCTACCGCCTTGGGATTTGGCTCTGGAGAAGATTTTGTATGAAGAACCGATAAGAATATAAGTTGCCAAACCTGCGATGAGGCGCGAACTATTGGGAAGGTCCAACCCACCGTTGCGAAGGCACAACACAAAATATTTCGCCGTTTCAAGGCGTTGGCCGTCTTGGCGTGCGGTCATAGCGAAGTCCAAGTAGGAGGCTGCGAGTCCTGGACGAAAAGAATCTCTATACTTCCCACCCAAGTGGCGACTGAGGGCGGCCAACATTTGTGTGTGCTCGCGAAGCTGGCTGGTACGGTCTCGAGCAGACCATGACCCTCCCGGATGAATTCGGTATGCGGCGGTGCAATCATCCAAGAGTTCGATCTTGTTGTGACCCGCGACCATCACGTGAAGCGATAGGTCGCCGAGGGTTAACTTAGCGAACGATGAAGGAAGTCGAATGGGGATATTCCAACGATACATCACCGTGCAGGTTGGTATGAAGTTCTCCATCAGCAGATCATCGAGTGTGTAGGTGCCAGCGGCTCGTGGGGTAACCGGAAGCAGTCCGCTCAAATCCTCGTCGCTGCTTTGCGGGCTGCCTGGACGGGATGGGAAGACAGTGCCGGTTTGTACCCGCAGTTTAATGGAATCGATTTTAGCTTCGTTTTTTACTTGAGCACGAGTGCAACAAATGCTCCAAGTGGGATTGGCCTCGAGGAAATCGACCTGTCTTTGCAGCTTGCCGGTGCAGATCCAATAGTCATCGCCTTCGAGCAGAGCCAGATACTTGCCGCGGCAGGCGGCCAATGTCCCTAGAAAGTTCCGTGGTCCGCCCAAGTTCCGTTCTCGGAGAAGCGGAAAAATTCGGTCTGGGTGGCGCCTTTGAAAATCAAGGATCACCGCTCGCGTCCCATCGGTTGAGCAATCCTCGCCGATCACCAGTTCATAATCAAAATTCACCTTTTGAGCTAGGACACTTTCGATTGCCTGTCCTATAAATTGTTCGTGATTGTAGGTGATCATTGCGACGCTTAGTTTCATGTGTGGGTGCTGTTTGAGAATACTCCTGAAAGGCAGACTGACAATTGCGGCGGCATCACAATTATAAGGTAGTCTATAAGGTGTCAGAAGCGAGTTCATGCCGAACATAAGTGCCCAAGAGCACGAAATCAATCACGCTGCCGTTCGCGCCATCGCATTCCATCTTCCCCAATTCCACCCAATCCCCGAGAACGATGAATGGTGGGGAAAGGGTTTTACGGAATGGACAAACGTAGTAAAGGCCAAGCCGCTATTCGCGGGCCACTACCAGCCACATTTGCCGGCTGACCTGGGGTTCTATGATTTGAGAGTCCCTGAAACGCGAGCGGCACAGGCCGCAATGGCGACCAGCTATGGAATTTACGGTTTTTGTTACTACCACTACTGGTTCAACGGGCGTCAAGTTCTTGAACGCCCGGTCAACGAAATCTTGAGAAGTGGAGAGCCTGATTTCCCCTTCTGCTTGTGTTGGGCGAATGAAAATTGGACGCGGCAATGGGACGGTTTGGAATCGGATGTGTTGCTGGCGCAAAAATACAGTTCTACCGACGATCTTGTCCATATTCAAAGTTTAATTCCTTTTTTTCTTGATCGCCGGTATATCCGCGTTTTCGACCGACCTTTGTTTTTGGTGTATCGAACGAAACAATTGCCGGAGCCAAAGAAGACTGCGGATCTGTGGAGGCGCGAAGCTGAGCAAGCGGGATTAAAAGGTTTGTACCTCGTTCGAGTAGAAAGTTTTGGGGACGAAAGCGGCGATCCTCGCGATATTGGGTTCGATGCAGCATTGGAGTTTCAACCGCGGGGTTCGCTCGTTTGGGATACTCGAATTTGCCGTAGAAAGTGGTGGCATATTCGAAGGCTCGGTACTCACGAACCCGGGCTAAGGGCTAACACCGTTCTCGACTATGAACGATTGGTGAAGAATGCGTTAGCCGCTTCTCCCCCCGCTTATCCCTGGATACCCGGTCTTTGCCCTGGTTGGGACAACAGCCCGCGGCGAAAGAGCGGTGCCCACATTTTGATTAACTCGACGCCCGAACTTTATGAGCTCTGGCTAAATGGCATCGCAAGGCGGCTTGCTTCTAAGATGCCCAGTGACCCTTACGTTGATTCCCTTGTGTTCATAAACGCTTGGAATGAGTGGGGAGAGGGAAACCATCTTGAGCCCTGTCAAAAATGGGGGCGAAAATATTTGGAAGCCACGCAAAGAGCTTTGAGAGCATCCGTAGCCCAAGGCCTCGAGTATGCCAAGAGTTAGCGTCATTATTCCGAACTATAACCACGCGCGATATTTGCGGCAGCGGATCGATACGGTGCTGCGGCAGACGTTTCAGGATTTTGAAGTGATCCTGATGGACGACTGTTCGACGGACGATAGCCGGAACATCATTTCCGAGTACGCGAAGGATCCGCGGATACGAATCGAACTTAACGAGAAAAATTCGGGGAGTGCGTTCAAGCAATGGAATAAAGGTGTGGGGCTGGCCCGAGGCGAATATGTATGGATTGCCGAGTCCGATGACTATGCGGACGAGCGATTGCTGGAATGCTTAATCGGGCTTTTATTGGAGGATTCGAAAATAGTTTTTGCTTATTGCCGGTCAATGGAAATAAGCGAAGATCAGAAAAATGTTTTCGCGGACGCTCATCTGACCAAGCTGGACCCTGACAGGTGGAGTAAAGATTTTCATGTCGACGGGCGTGAAGAATGTCGGAGCTGGTTCGTACGAACCAACCCGGTGCCGAATGCTAGCGGAGTTCTTTTTCGCAGGAAAATCTACGAGCGGGTTGGCGGAGCCGATGAAAGCCTCCGACTTTGCGGGGATTGGAAATTATGGGCCGCGATGGCTATGGAAGGCTCGGTCGCTTATCTCGCACAAGCCCTTAATTATCACCGGTGGCACGATGCAAGTATGCGCAGTGAAGCCATCCAATCGGGGCTGAATGTGTCGGAGGCCCTCGGAGTTATTCGTTGGATTTTGGATCGGGTAGAACCAACGCGAATGGTCTCGAACAGTATGCGGGAATACACGGCAATTTATTGGGTTCCGGCAATGCTCAATCGCCGTATTTCTCTTGTGCGAAGACGGGCGATCCTACACGCCGCTATGGCTATCGATCCGCATGCCCTTCTACGCTTAATTCGTCCTGGTTTGGCCGCGCTGCGCTTTAAGATCGGCTCGGAGCTGCGATTGCTACGGCAACGGTTCGAAGGCCGGGCCTCGTAAAGCAATGCAGGCCAAGCGATTGGTGGCGGTGGTAGTGCCGATTGCGCGGTTTCCCCTCACAGCAGACGAAGAGATTTCCGTTCGTCATCTACGCAAGCATCTCGGCGGATTTGACCGCTACATGATTGGGCCGCGAATTTTGCCTAAGGAATTCTCCGATTTCAAGTTGAAGCGGTTTCCAGAGAAGTACTTTACCGGGTTGTTTGAGTACAACCGGCTGCTGCTGACGGAGAACTTTTACCGCGCGTTCGCGGCATACGAATACATTTTGATTTATCAATTGGACTGCCTGGTATTCGCCGGCAACTTGGAGGACTGGTGCCGCAAGGGCTGGGATTATGTAGGAGCGCCATGGCTAAAAAGTTTGGATACGCCCGAGGAAGGTTTCTTGGCGGTGGGCAATGGAGGATTTTCGCTCCGTCGCGTACGCAGCGCACTGGACGTATTTCGCTCAAGGTGCCCGGTGGATGATCCGGAGATGCGCGGAGCTGATCCGGGGAAATTGAGATTTGTTTATGAGCGGCTGGAAGTAGGATCGACGCTGGCGCGATTTATTCGGCGAACAAAAACATGGCTGCATCGACATGGCTATAAAAATAACGTGCCCAGGCGGGCGCATCATCTAGCGCACCACAATTACCATGAGGATTATTTCTGGGCTTACGAGGCGGCACGCTACGTGGACCATTTTCGAATTCCGACGCCGAGGGAGGCGCTGGATTTTTCTTTTGAAATGGCGCCGCGATATTGTCTGGCGGCGAATTCCGGGAGGATGCCGTTCGGCTGCCACGCCTGGACGAAATACGACCGGGCCTTTTGGGAACAATTTTTGCTACCGCCATCGCGATGATGGACTTCAATTTATTCGCTGACTGAGCCCAGGTTCCCGACCGCAGCGCGCTATCAACGCAGCGCGGTTATCCGCTATCCTTTAGATGTGCTGACGTTTTTTACTACTGCGAAACCGTTTTTGGGGCACAACGGCGTCATTCAGCGCAATGCATTACGGAGCTGGACGTTGTTGCATCCTGATGTGGAAGTTATTTTGTTTGGAGATGACGCAGGGGCTGCCGAAGTTGCGCAGGAATTGGGCTTGCGCCATGAGCCTCAGGTGGAGCGCAACGAGTTCGGTACGATTCGAATCGATGCAATGTTTGGGCGCGCCCAGGCTTTGGCGCGTCACGACTTTGTTTGCTATTCGAATTGCGACATTATTTTGTTGCCGGATTTTCTTCAGGCGATCAACCGAATCAAGTCAAAACATAAGGAATTCCTTGCTGTTGGCAGGCGGTGGAACGCGGATATTTCGGAAAACATCAACTTTTCGAGCCCTGATTGGCAGAAGAATGTGCGAGAAATCGCCCTAAGCAGCAATCAACAGCAGGAAGATTGGTTCATAGACTATTTTGCTTTTTCACGTGGTTTTTTTGGAGCGGAAATTCCGCCTCTAGGGGTCGGCCGGATTTATTGGGACAATTGGGTGGTGTGGAAAGCGCTGCAGACTGCTCGTCCTGTAGTGGACATCTCGCCGGTGGTAACCGCAGTCCACCAAAACCACGATTACAAGCATCACCCGTTGGGTAAAAGCGGAGTTTATGCGGGGGAAGAAGCGGATTTAAATCTGCGGCTCGCTGGTGGAAAACAAAACTTGCGTTGCATTGGTGACGCTACGCACGTGATGTTAAAAACTGGGATCAGGAAGAACTTCCGGCGTCATTGGACGAAGTTTGATCGCGCGGCACCCTCCTTGGCTCGTTTTCTTCGGTTTCGCTTGTGGAATCCAGCGTTCTTCTTTTTACTCGGGGTCACTCGGCCTCTCCGGGCAGCGTTAGGTTTGCGAAGCGCGGCTACCCTGGCCCGCTCAAAGAAATAATGAGCGCGCCTCCAAACGAAAAGCCTGTTGTCACGGTGCTTATCGACACGTTCAATTATGGACATTTTATCGATGAGGCCATTCGTAGTGTATTGGTGCAGGATTTCCCCGCCGAGCAGATGGAAATTATTGTCGTGGACGATGGATCAACGGATGACACGCGCGAACGCGTCGCGCAGTATGGCGAGCGCGTGCAATATTTTTACAAACCGAATGGAGGGCAGGCATCCGCGTTTAATTTTGGAATCGGCAAAGTGCGCGGCGAATATGTGGCGCTTTTGGATGCTGACGATTACTGGCTGCCTTCCAAATTGAGCAAGGTTGTGAAAGCCTTTGAAACCGGGCCGGACGTTAGCCTCGTCTATCATCGATTTCAAGAATTCAGGATGGAGAGCTACGAGTGGCGAGTGGGGGATTTTAATGCGGTGTCCGGATTTATTCCGGGGGACAAGAAAAGCGTGCTGCTGTTTACTGCTTGCCAGACTTCGGGACTAACATTTCGCACCGAAATGGTCCGTAAGCTGCTTCCGCTCGATGAAAGAATGACGATTCAAGCGGACGGATTGCTTGCGGCGCTGATTATATTTCTTGGTCCGGCGATCGCGATTGACGAGCCACTCGCGGTTTATCGTATTCACGGGACGAATCTTTATTTTCACGGAAAGAAAGGCGTCGATACTGCAAGGCAAGCGCGGCGCATCGAAACCTTGAAGGTCATTCTGGAAGACATGGACAAGTGGCTGACGCGATCGGGTTATGACTTGAATAATCCGGTGATACTGGCATTCCGGCGGCGATGGCAATCTCTCTATGAGACAGAGGAATTTCTGCTGACGCCTCCAGGGCGAACACGTTTCTTCTGGCATCTGCTGCGTACCACTCAGAACATGCGCCCTTGTCTGAACCCACGGGTTCGCTTGGTGAATTGGATTAATACCGTGGGCTCGCTATTCGTGGGATACAACAATTATTCAAGTCTAGATCGATGGCGAATTAAAATGAAACGCAAGTTGGCGGGATGAAGCATTCGTTAAAGACCATGTGGCGTAGCTCAAAAGCACAAAAGGAATACTTTGCCATCGTTGATTAAGCGATTCGTCCACCGTGGGCTGGAGAAACTTGGATACCGCTTAGTGCGCTTGGAGGGACGACCTGGCGCGGCGGATCCACTTTCTCAATGTTTCTCATTGTTGAAACGGCAAGGATTTAATCCTCGGCACGTTATCGACGTTGGCGCAAATCACGGTAACTGGACCAGAACCGCGGCGCGATTTTTCCCTGATGCGCAATATACTTTGATCGAGCCACAAGAATTTTTGAAGAAATCCATCCAAGACCTGGTCGACAGCGGCTACAAGATTCAGTGGATCACCGCTGGGGCAGGCGATGCGCCCGGACAGTTGCCACTTACGCTGTCCAGCCGTGATGACAGTAGTACATTTGATTGGACAGAA
>Ga0210394_10004002_pt1 | contig 17643 bp, 9 predicted proteins | sample IncBWC12MmetaG_FD_160121 | JGI IMG/M metagenome (GOLD analysis project Ga0210394, IMG submission 160121) | Forest soil microbial communities from Barre Woods Harvard Forest LTER site, Petersham, Massachusetts, United States - Inc-BW-C-12-M | ecosystem: Environmental > Terrestrial > Soil >... | reverse complement strand
GGTTCCCTGACGAGCCGACTGGTAGACAGCCGCGGGAGCCGCAGTGGTAGCAATGCTGGCGGGGATGGTGATTGTGTTGGTGACGGAATAGGTGGTTCCGCCGGTGCTGTAGTCTTCGTCGGCAACAAAGGAATTGTCGCCGCCGCCCGAGTTACTGACCGCCGGACCGCCGGCGTTGATGGATGCGATGGAAACTCCGGAGGATGCTGACAGCGTGGTAGTGCTAGCCTGAGCCGAAGCCGCCGATGTGCCATCCGAGTCGAGCGCTTTTACGACATAGTAATACGTCGTCGAAGCTGTGAGGCCGGTGTTGGAGTAAGTCGTACCAGTCACCCCACTCGCGATCAATGTAGTCGGATTCGCGGTCGTTCCACCGTAGATGCTATAGGAACTAATGGTGCAGTTGGCCGGAGGAGTTACTGCCGTCCAGCTCAAGGCGATAGCGCTGGACGATGACGCTGTCGCCGTCAACCCGGTCGGCGCCGAAGGAACTGTCGTGCACACTGGCGTGACCGGCGTGGTTGTGCTGGATTGCGCTGAGGGCCCCGATGAACCGTCCGCGTCAACTGCTTCAACCAAATAATAGTAGGTCGTCGAACCTGCGAGGCCGGTGTCGGAGTAGCTGGCAGTGGTAACACCGCTCGCCACCAAGGTTGTCGAAGAAGCAGTGAACCCACCGGTAGTGCTGCGGTAGATGTTATAGAAACTGATGGTGCAGTTAGCCGGTGGAGTTACTGCGTTCCAAGTCAAGTTGATGACGCTGGAGGAAGCGGCCGTCCCCGTCAGCTCGGTTGGCGCCGACGGGACCGTGGTGCAATTGACTGTGCTTGAACGAGGATCAGGCACCGGGACAATCGTAAAAGATGCTGAACCGCTTGCCAGTCCTGGAGCCGCAGCAGTCACCGTTATCGTTCCAGCAGTGAACTGGCTGCGGAGGGCGATTCTGGTCATGCCGCCCTCAACCTGCAACTCAGGGTCACCGGGCGAGTGATAGAAAGCGTCAGGCACTCCGCCTATATAAGTGGAGTTAGCCTCAGAGTATGCGTTGGTATTTGTGGAGAGATATTGCTCGGTTCCGCCCTGATAAGTGGCCGGACCCGTCACGGAAAACGTGACTAAGTCAGAGGCAAGAGGTTCCCAATTTCCATTCGCATCTTCTATTGTGGCGGTAACAAAAGCCGCGTCCGAACCATTTGCCGTAACTTGAAAGGCTGTGCCACTCGGCTTGGTCAGCTCAGGAACAACAGTCAGCACGATCTTGTTTTCAGCGCCCGCTGTCGTCCTGCTGTCCGTCGCTACCACAGCTCCGGACGCGTTCAGGCATTCCGCCGTCACCGTGCCGGAAACCCACGGCACAATCCACGACGTCTGGAAAGGTATCAGCGTGGCGGTTTCTGTCTGATTCCCTTCGTCGTCCGAGTTCCAGGGATTTGGCGTCTCAATCGCACCCTGTTGTACGCCATTGACCAGCAGTTCGATCGATGGGCAGTTGCTGAAGGCGTTCACCTGGACACTACCGGAGGAAAGGTTCCAGTGACCCGCCAGGCGAACTACCGGTTTGAGCGAGAAAGGTGTCCAGGCGGCCTCATAGACGTAATACAACAATTTTGGGAGGCGGTTCTGGTCCATTGAGGAAGCGCCCAGCGAGCGAACGTCATTCGAGTTCCCGGGCGCAGTCGTGCTATTGCCGGCTTCCACATATTGGCCAGTTTCACCAGGAGTATCCGCAAAGTACCACTGCGCCATTCCCATGGTGTTCGCCGCCTTACCCTGACGCCAGTTGTCTAAAAAAGGCGCAACAAAGGCAATCTCAAAATTCCAAGCCAGGCCGCGGGCCGTGCCGGTGCCCCAATACTCTGAACCCCAAGCCGGATTGTTCGGGAACTCGTTTTTGACACCGACCTCGCAACCCTCCAGGGTGCAACCCAGCAAATAACCATTTACGGGGTCAGGCGTGCGGTCAGCTGCGATGCGGGTATTGACGGGATCCCACATCGAGTTAATGGACAAAAGAGCCTCACCGATGGATTCTTCCATAGTGCCGTTATTCGACTCCCAGTCGAGAATCGACGGGTGGCTGCGATCGCGAAGGATCATGTCACGATGTAGCTCTTCTTTCAGCGTCACCGAATCGGCCGTTGGCGAAGCGAAAGCTTCTTCGTCGTCCCCGCTTGGCTGGTCGATCATGATGCCGTAGGCATCGGCAGCGTTCACAAGCTCTTCGCTGGAGGTCGAGTGGCCCGGACGGTAAATATTTCCGCCCTCCGCGGCCAACAATGAGAGATCGCGCCATTGCTGTTCTTCCGGAACGGACGATCCTAACCCCGGATAGTCGTAGCGCCCAGAGCCGCCCCACAAATTCATCGCATGGCCGTTGAAGTACGGGTAATTCTTATCCCAGGTGATTGTGCGGATACCAAGCGGGCTCTGCGCGACATCGACCACTGTGCCATTGACGCTGACGATGTGGTTGACTGTGTACATATACGGCGTACCGTATATGGAATTGTTTGGATACCACAACGTGGGATCATTCACCGTGATCTGCTGACTGAACATTGGAGTCGGCGTTGACGGGAAATTACCCAGAGTCATCGGAGCTACAGTCTGAGTGAGTGGCGCACCCGTGGCTACTACGTTGCCGTTCGCGTCGACGATCTGCGTAGTCAGAGTCACTGTTTGGGAAGTCGTATTCTCGTTGAGAACATTGGTCTCAACCTGAATAACAGCCGAGCTGGCTGTCGCGGTGCCGCTCGAAGCAGGAACCTCGGACACCGTTGCCACATAGGTGCCCCAGGTTTTCTGATTGGAATAAACATTGACTGGAATGTGCACCTTATTTGTGATGAACATCTTTACCGGCCGAAATAATCCGGCCATGGCCTGACCGAAGCGGAAGACCTCGGAGAATTGAGGATCTTCAAACCACGTATTGCCCCGGGAAGAGCTCACCGCGAGCACATTGTCGGTTGAGCCATCGGCCTTCACGTACGGCGTGAGGTCGACAATGAAGGGAATAAAACCCACGACGTGCGACGCTTGTGCGTTGGCATTGACTGCACTGATCCCCGTCAGAAGCGTTCCATTGATGTAAACCTGCGCGCCGGTGTGCGCACCCTCGAACTCGACCATGATCTTGCTGTTGGCATATGCCGGGTCGACCTTGAAGTGCAGGCGATACCAGTTGTTTTGTCCACACAGAGACCCCTGTCCACCGCCCGATGCCTGATTGATGAACGTGCGCCATATATTCGCGTCGTTCGGAATGCCCACTTGTATCCAGTTGGGTGCGGAAAGCGTGCTGCCGCAAGAAGGCCCGCCGCCGGAGGGAGCAGCGACCTCGACATAGCTGGAGGCCGCGAAAGTCGTGGAATCCTCATTGTTCTCGTACCACCAATTGCTTTGTGGCAAAGCGGCATTCGGATCCGTCGCTGCCGCATTCGAGACAAAATTGGGCACTCCCTCCGAAAGATTGATCGTGATCCGAGGGGATGCCGGCGGCGCCGATTGCGCGTTCGCCCTGATAGAGCCCATTGCCCCAATCAAGAATAAGAGCGTCCGAACCGCTAGCCCGATGCGAGTACAATATCCCTCTAAATTCCGGCGCGCGCCTCCGCTCTCAAGGATATGGGCACCGCGTCGTGAGCCGTGCGATTTCACGCTGTGAGGACGGATTGGACAATGAAAGCTGCTGTATAGGGGAAACATGACGCTCCTTGTTTACTGGTGCCTCGAACTTATTGGTGTCTTGAACTTGCATCGCTACGCGGGGTATTCCTGATCCATAAGCGACATTGTCCGTTGGAGGGCTTATGTAGCAAGTGATTTGGGGTTCATTCACGGATAATGGCGCCAACCGAGCGACTAAACATGCAAAATCAGCGAGCCCATGCGGCGGAGAGCGCTCTAATTTCTGCGGCAAATCGATCTTGACCAGAGAGTCTAAGGGGAATTCACGAGAATTCGATGTTCGAAGTTGGCGTTAAGGCAAACGTTAACGTGTTAAAGCCCCCTCAGAGAACGGACTTCTTGTCGGCGCGGCATCGCCCCACCTTCTCTGGAGGCACCTGCGCCGTTCGGTTTACAATGAGGGTTAAGGCGAATGCAATGCGATCAGAAATCGATGATGTGGCGAAGCCCGCTTTGACTTTTTCCGGAATTCATTGCCACCTATGTTGCCGACCATCCGCGAGCTACGTGATTACCAGGTCACAAGAGCGTTTGTCACACGCAGCGGTTGAAGTCTGCTGGTGGGCACATTCGTCTGCTCACCGAGACTCGCAGCGCTTCAGGGTGCGATGGCAATGATTCGCAGAAGACTGCTGGAGCTGCCGACAATTTTCAGTGGGGATACGATAGAACCGGTGTGCGGAAGCTGATCAAGCTTTGACAGGAGGGATATGCAATCCGTCATTCTCTTCATTGCGTAGGCGACCTGTCAACGATCGTCGTGCAGTGAATTCGCGAATCATCGCTTGAAGCAATTTCCAATGGCACTTCGTACACCTATAAGCAGGCCTTCGGCACCGAGGAGAATTTTTCAGGCGGCTCCTGGCTGGGCACATTCACCTTTGACATCAAGACAACAGTCACCTTAACCTGGGCCTATACGTGGCTAAATACCCATCAAGTGGCGGAGGTCGTGTCACAAAGCATGAGCAAGAATCTTTGAAAAATCTCTATTTAGTCGCCTTTTTGGAGCACTCCCTGCGGATAGGTTTTTCGCTTTTTGGACTGCCCGCTAGGCACGCAGTCACTGCTAGCCAAAGTTAGACTCCCTGGGGCCTTCGCAAAGTGACACTTTCTTGCTAGGAATCGCCTCGCTTTCGCTTTTCAGGTTCGAATGGATGGCGAATCGAAACCGGACAAGTTACAAACTCTGATGTCGGTTTTCGTGTGAGATTCTCTGGTAAGGTTTTGCTATCTGCAACTTACGGACATGTCGAGGCTTAGCCTGCCAAAACCGCACTGAAGGTTCGAATCTCTCTTCCTCCGCACAGTCTGGACTGCAGAGGATTTCCGCTCAATCTGCGCTGAACTAGGCGAATAATGGCCGTAATTTGCGATTATTCACTGGCAAACTGGACTTCAGAGAACGGACTGCTCGTCGGCGAAGGGGTCACCGTCCCGCCTTTTCTCCGGAGGGCACCTGCGCGGTCCGGTTTCAAGGAGGGCAGCGGCGAATGTAATTCGATTAAAAACCGATGAAGCGGCGAAGTGCGAAATCGATTTTACTGATCTCTCGGCTTCAATAGCAGGAGCAAAAGTTCGGCGCTTGGAGGAGTGCGCACTCTTGGGCTCGCCGCGAATCGGTTTCACTAGGGGGCTCCATCTCGGAATGTTTCTCGTCGATAACAAGGTTCGTGGAGCGGGAGAGGCGGAGCCGAAACAACAATCCGCTCCGAAGGCCACGCGCAAATCGTTCTGCGATTTGGAATAGGCGTTGAGTAGCTGTGCTCTGACGTATCAGCCTGCAACAGACTTCTCTAGAAGAATTTAAGACGGCGCCGCCGGTCTGCAGCGCAAGTGAATTTCCTGTGGCCGTGAGTCCAGTGCCGGCTGGAAAAGCGCCGTTGAAGGCATGCACGCCACCGAAGAGCGCTTCGTGTTGACATTGAATCCGGGAAAAAATAGTTCGAGGCGCGAGTTCCGGCCACGCTGGCCGACATGCCGAAGCCTCGCCAAACATAAATCCGACTCGGTGCCGCCTTGCAGCCAAAAACATCCACAGTTTCCCGGAGCGATCTGCGCGTGCTCCGCAGCGTAAGTTGAATTCCGAGTCTGCGAACCCGACGTCGCGTAACACGCACTCCGTGACATCGTTCGCCGTTAACGTGCGAATAAATGGCGACTCGAAACCGGACTAGTTGCCAAACCCTGATGTCGCGTTTCTGGATAACTCCCGTTTTTGCGGACAAGCCACGAAGTTGGTTTGGTTGCACGAGCTGACTCGCTCAATGTCACCGCCATTTGACACTGATCTCTTGATGACACTGATTTATTAATTAACACCTCTCTTCGGACTTGCAACTCGCTTTTTCAGCAGGTTCATCCGGTCTGACGATGAGCGTGATGCCAATCGGCCTGCAAGTATCCCGAACGTTGCGTGATTGGCCACCCGTTTAATCCTCCTCATATGGTTCCTCTGGTCGAGGTCGTTGCTGGCGCGAAAACGTCGCCGGAAACTGTTGAGCGGGCCATCTCCTTCTACACCTCAATCGGCAAGAGGCCGATCCACGTGCGGAAGGAAGTGGTTGGCCATGTTGCGAACCGGCTTCAGGCCGCCCCGGCCTCAACTTCTTTTGTGCAGACTTGATCACAGTCTCAGGCCGCGCCAAGAGCGACGAGGTCATAATTTTAAGGATATGGATTACGAATGACGTTCTACAGGCTGCGAAGCGCAGGCGCTATCGGACGCCTGGCGGCCCGGATCGCCGGGAGCATGCCGCCGAGAGCACCCATCGCCAGCGCAAAGAGGATTCCCATGGCTAGCAGGCCTGGCGTGATCTTAAAAGCAAAAGTCAGGCGGGAGAACGTCTGCCAGTTCATTGCGCCGGTGGTGAGGCCATTTATGGGAAGGACAGCGATGCAACCGACAACGCCGCCCACAAATGCAATCAGTAGTGCCTCCAGCAGAAAGGAAATTACCACGGAAGGTCCACCAAAACCGAGGGCTCGAATGGTCGCAATTTCGCGGCCTCGTTCGGCTATCGCCGAATACATGGTGTTGAGGGCTCCAAAAACTGCGCCAATCGTCATGATGGCTGCGACGATCCCGCCGAGAATGGTTATGAGGATTGTCAGAACTTGGGATTGCTGTGCGTAATAATCAATCTCCCGGCTGACTGCGACGTTCAGTCGCGGATCGGAAGTTACTGAGCTTCTGAATTGCTGAAAGTCGGCAGCAGAAGCCAGATGTACGGTAGCTGACTGAAAAATATTGCTGGGCTGCTTGTAAACGTCGTCCAGTGTGCGTGTATCGCACCACACTTCGGAATCAAATGCCGTTCCTTTTGCATCAAACACGCCCACGACCAGCCAGTGGCCTCCGCCAAAGTTAACCGTGTTTCCCAAGGTCAGGCCGGTGTAACTCAGAGACGCATTCTTCCCGACAATTAATTCTGGAAGTCCCACCTGGAACATGCGGCCTTGCGAGATCTTCACATTCTTGCGAATCTCCAGCACGTTTGGCGAAACTCCTCTTACCTGTACATTGGCGTCTGTTCCCGTCGAGCGCAACGGAAAGGTAGCGACGACGACCACTTCGGGCGTGACGAGAGGATGGTCGCAGGCCTGAGCCACACCGGGAGCGTCTTGAAGAATCTTCACAGTATCCAGATCCAGGGAACTCGTGATTTCTGAAGTCGCACCAGCGCGCAGGACGATGGCGTTGTCCTCCGCTCCCGAGGAAACCAGAGTGGCGCGGAACCCTCGCGCAAGAGAGAGCATGGCCACGAAGACGCCCACGGTGCCGGCGATCCCCAGAATAGCGACGATGGCCGAGGTCCAGCGGGCTCTTATGTTGCGGAGGTTGTAAATGATGGGAATAGACATATCACACTTCTCTCAAAGCCTTGACGACCCGAAGACGCATGGCGCCGAGCGCCGGCAACAGGCCGCTGGCGATTCCAACGACAATGGCAAAACCCATGCCCATGAGCATGAGCGAACTCGATAAAACCAGTCGTGGCAATAAGCCGTTCAAACCGGCGCCCATCGCCGGAATAGCGGCTGCCGCACAGAGTATTCCGAGGGTGCTGCCGGCGATGGAAAGGGCCAGCGCTTCACCTAGAATAAAAAACAGTATCGAACGATCGGTGAATCCAATCGCTTTGAACACGGCGATTTCGCCGATACGTTCTCGAACGGAAATAGCCATCGTGTTGCCGGTCACGAGCAAAAGGGTAAAGAACACGACGGACCCGATTGTGATTATCAGAAATTCGATATTGCCAAACTGCTTCGCCATGCTCGCGGCAAACGCGGACTCCGTTTCCGTTTTGGTCTCAAAAGAGGAATTGGCGAACAAGTTGTCGATGGTCTTAGCCACGCGAACCGCATCGTCTGGCGCTTCAAGCTTCAAGACATACCAGCCCACGTTGCCTTTGACTCGTTGTGGCACGCGCTCCTCGAAGTAATCCCACTGAAACCAGAAAGCGGTCTCATTGCCGCCGACATGGTCGCTGTGGTAGATACCGTCCAGGTTGAACTCCCACGGACCCTTGCTATCGATTGAGGAATTCATAATAGGGATGTGATCGCCGACCTTCCATCCAAAGCGTTTAGCGGTTGCCGCTCCGACAATTGCCCCTTGGCGATCGCGAGCGAAGGCCTGCCATTGTTCGGCGGGAACCTTCAGTTCTGGCATAACAAGAGGTTGATTCTCCACGTCGATGGGGTATTGAGGGAAAAAATTTCTGGGATTCTTGTAGGTGCCGCCGAACCAATTGTAGTGGGTGACGGCGTGGACACCCGGGATGTGTGCAATCTGGTCGCGATAAGAAAGCGGCAGCGGCAGAATCATCGAGACGCGATTGTTGATAACCAGCCGATCGGCTCCGGCGATCTCCGAACCGCGATTGAAGGCACTCTTGATTGCGGCCAGGAAAGCGAAGAGGAACAAAGCAACGGCAAATGATCCGATCGTCAAAATCGTGCGGATCTTTTTCCGAGAGAGGTTGGCAAGAATCAGCGGCAGAAATTTCATGATGCGACCATGTCTGCGGCGGTGGCGCCGACCAGCGCGCCTTTTTCAAGGTATAGCGTGACGTCGGCACGCGCTGCTACCACCGGATCGTGAGTTACCAACAGAACCGTCTTGCCGTACTCCTTCACAAGTCGCTCAATCAGGTTCATGATTTCGTCCGCGTTCTTGCGATCTAAATCGCCCGTAGCCTCATCGCACAAGAGAAACGTCGGGTCCGAAACGATGGCACGCGCAATGGCCACGCGCTGCTCCTGGCCGCCGGAGAGTTGGCGCGGGTAATGCCCAAGGCGGTCGGAAAGACCGACCAGAAGGAGAGCTGCTTCAACATGCTCCCGCCGTTCCGCTTTCGAGAAGCTGGTCAGCAGCAGCGGTAACTCGACGTTCTGAAATGCCGTGAGTACGGGAATGAGGTTGTACATCTGAAAGATGAAGCCCACGTGCCGCGCGCGCCAAGCCGCCAGCCGTCTTCGCGACATGTGAGTGACTTCGTCTCCAGCCACGGTGATGCTCCCTTTTGAGGGCAGGTCCAGACCACCCAGCAGGTTGAGCAGCGTGGTTTTTCCGGAACCGCTAGGCCCCATAAAAGCGACGAACTCGCCCTGGGCCACGTTCAGGTTGAGGCCTTGGAGAACGTTTATTTCCTCACCGCCACGTTGATACTGCTTGTCCAGGTCGCGCACGCAAATTAATGCATTGCCGATCATGCTTTCGTCCACACACACCATAGAATCTCCCTCGCCGTTCGTTGTGTGATTTACGGCTTAACGTCGACTGCCTCGCCTTCATGAAGACTGTTCGGTCCGCCGACGACCAACTTATCTCCCGGCGACACACCAGCGAGTACTTCCACGTCGCTGCCTTGCTCGCCCCCCAGACTTATTGCATGCCTCTCGACTTTTCCGTTACGAACCAGAAACACGCTGTAATCGCCCTTCTGTTGACGAACAGCTGATTGCGGAATGAGCGTTTTCGGTTCGCCGTCTCTTCCTTTTGAATTCGCACCGGTTTTCTGCTCGTTCAGGAAGATGACCTTGACCCCCATGTCCGGCAGGATGCGTGAGTCCAATTTGTCGAAGGATATGCGCACCTTTACAGTGGCCTTCTGCCGGTCGGCGGTGGGGATCACGGTACGGACGTGCGCTGGAAGTTGCCAGTCTGGATAGGCATCCAGAATGGCGATTGTTTGCTGTCCGGGCTGCACTACTGCAATATAGGATTCGTTTACGTCTACCTTCGATCTCAAGCGACTTCATATCCACGATCGTTGCAATGCCCGTGCGAGTGAACCCGCCGCCGGCAGAAACGGGAGAGATGATCTCACCCACCTGCGCATCCTTTGAAACCACCATTCCACCAAATGGCGCGCGGATCGCTGCGTTATCCAGATCCTGCCGAGCTATCTCGATACGCGCCCGCGATGCTTTGACCTGTTCCTCAGCCAGTTCGGCTTGTGCGCGCAAGCTTGCCGCGGCCGTCTGCGCTACGTCGACCGCCTGTGCGGTCTCAATTCCGAAGGATTGCAATTTATTGGCGCGAGTGAGTTCTCTTTCCGCGTTGGCCAGGCGAACTCGCAGATCCGGGATGGCGGCCTCGGTCGCCTCGCAATCGGCTTTGGCTGAATCCAGGCGCACTCTCGCGTCGGAATCGTCCAGCGTAGCTAGAAGTTGGTTCTGAATTACGCGCATGCCTTCGTCCACGTAGACCGCCGTGATCCGTCCGGTTATTTTGGCGGCGATAGTGGCACGAATTCGCGGGGTGACGTATCCGCTGGCATGGAGCACTGCTCCATTCTGTTCAACGCTCGCGGATTGAACGGTTGCCGCCTCCACCACCGGCCTATAGTTCTTGGAGAAGATAAATGCGAGAACACCGATTATTGCCAAGCCTCCAAAACAGGCAGCGGACAACCCTATCCATTTGCCCAGTTTCGCACCGCTGCGCGAGTGTTCATCGATCCTCAGCGATCCCAGGTCGGGCTCCGCCACTTTTGAACGAGTACTCATCAGGCAGTCTTCTTTCCCATGCCCTGTCCGTACGAATGATTTTTAATTTCGATTCCGCAGCTATGCGGGGCAACATTGATCTCAATGCTCGAGTGTAGGAGTCTGGGCCAGAGCTCCAGTAATCGCCCATACGACACTAAGAGCTCCTGGAATGATTGCCAGGCCCGCGCTGAGTTCCTCTCGGGGATCATGTCAAGCGGCACTGGGGATGCCTTGAGCAGTGCAGTTTTCAAAGTTTCCAACAGCTTCCGTAGGTCATCCACGTAGAATGCGGGGGCCGTACGCGTCAGGCGAGTGATGCGCTTCTTGAGAAGCGCAATCGACCATGCTGTTTGGTTTAACCATTCGCGGTGAAAAAAGCTGTAGAACTGCTCTGGAGATTCTGCGCCTAACAACTGGAAATAACGTCCTAACGCGGAGAAGTTATCTTTCGGCGCGTCGGATTGGAGGTGTGCGGTGAAACCCTCAATTAGCGTGGCTATTATATGGGCGGCCTGCATTCCCGGAGCGCAATCCGTCGCCCGCAGCGTATGGAATCTTCGCGTTGGATCGGCATCATGTAAAAGTGCAACCGGAATATGGCCGGAAAAAGTATCTTTGCGGCAGTAGTTCACCAGCATGTTGAAAAGGATGTCTTCACCGTAGAGCTTCGGAAGAAATGGCGGCAGCAGTTTGCGGTTGTCAATTCCAAGATTGTTTGTGATGCATGTCGCAGTGTTACTGATCGTGACCTGCGGCACGCACCGGATAACGTCTCTTGAGACGAAGGCATTTCGATATGCTTCCTCTGAACGTACCAGTCGGCCGTAGGATGCTCCCTCAAACTTAAGGTAGAGAGTGGGCACAAACAGAGTGCAATCACCCTTCAATCCCATCGCGCACAATCCGATCGAAGTGTTCGACTCCGTCACCCCGCGGAAAAAGGAAGTACTCATCGAATCAAAATGGAGATCGTTTTCTTCTTCTCCGATGAGAGAAGCAACAGTCTTCCCCAAAAGTTGCTCGTAACGCCCAAGGATGTCCAGTTCTCTGGTTGGGGCCAACCTACAAGCTTCGTTACGGTCTGGAACTAACCACCATTCCGTGGGATCCGGAGTGGAAGACAATCTCAAGCCAGATCGACCGTCCGGCACGTCGCCCAAGTCGCAGACAGTATCATCGTCGACTGTGACAAACATTTGGCCGTATGTCGTCAGGAGTGCAGCATTCCGGGAAGAACCAACAGCAAAGGCGCCGCCGGGATCGCGGCAAAGAGCGAACTGCACCATATCGAGGTCGCACTTCGCGCGTATCGCCAATCGCCGTGCGAGCTCAGCTTTGTGTTCCGGGCCGTAATAAAACACCTTCACATCTGCCGGATACGAGAGCGCTGACAAACCGGCGATAGCCTGGTTTCGATATCCAATGTCGTCGGAATCGTCGAAAACCACAATGTCGATCGCTCGATTGAACTCGCGAAAGTTAGCGACATAACTTTGCACGCACCGGAGCAGCGTATCCGGACGGTTCCGAGTTGCGATTATGAGCGAGCCAATGCGCGCCTCTAGATTGACTGCGGGCCCGAAAACTCGTGCGCGCATTCACTCATTAACCGGACGCATCAGGAGTCGGGAGGTTTTGGGGCCCGCTTCAAACAATACAGAACCCCAAGTCAGCTTCAATGTGGTGCTGCACGATTAAACTCTTGACGCAGCAAACACTCTACTCGCGCCGCAATCGCTTCTTCTTACAGTGAACAGGAGGATGGTTGCTCCTTTTTGTTCGTGGCGAGGTAAACCGGAGTGCCGCTGTTTTCGTGTCCAGACTTGAAGTATAAGCGTACGCCATGCACCGCCTTGCTAAGTGTCCACGAATCGGTTAAGTGGACACTTCAGCCAAGGTGGGATTGATGTTTCAGGGCAGTAACTCCTCGATGTGGTTGATGGGATGGTCGGCAATGGGGGTAAGCACCTCGCGCAGATAGACTTCGGGATCGAGACCGTTGAGACGCCGATCAAGGTGTAGATCGCAGCCGCACGTTCCCCCGCCCGCATCTGACCCGGCAAATATTGCGCAGCGCGTTCCGCAGCCGCCCCCAGATTGGATTCAAAAACCCAGGGAGCACCATTTGCCAAGGAGACACCTCAATTTGACCGCCGGAATCATCGCACAACGCGGGGAGGTCGGGAATTCGCTCAATAGTTTTAATGCCTCGAAACTGAGCGTGACGCGGAGCACGGTTTATTGTGCATCTGGATACACTCTTCGCAATTCCTGTTGACAGCCCAGCCTACAGCAAATATTCTCGCGACCAATCGGAGAAGGGACTCGCTAAGGCGACGAGTTTCTATGCACGTCAAACGATCCCGAATCGTTGCTTCCCTTGAAATGTGGATAGATCGCGCCTGGGGCTTTTAGAGGTGCCCCGGCGGTCTCATTTGTTCGTCCGGCATTAACCGGACAGGGCCCCAGTTGTTCATTTCATCATAAGGAAAGTTAAGATGACTCGGTCCCACTTGCTGAATCTGCAATCACTCCGTTCTGCTTGAGAGGAGTAAGACCGACGAGCGCGGGTAGGCAGTTCACGAGGAATGCTATGTTCTCAAGGTCTGCTCAAAAGCGGAGTGTCTCAGCGCAAACAGGCATGGCATCCACCAGCCGTACAACGCCGCTATGACAGAGACATGGAAGTCACCGATGTCCGGGGCAGCCCGCGGTATTTGCGATCCTAGCGCAACTTTATTTTTGCGAAGTTCGGGCGAACCCGAACGGCACCGCACGATTAGCAAAATGGCGAAACCGAATGCTCACGAACCGCAAAGTGATTACTCTCTTTCAAGCACTGTACAATATCGTCTCTTGGAACTCTGATAGCGGAAATGCTGGTAATAACCAGGTAGACAATGCCCGAGTCCATTGACTGGCCGCCGACTCATCCGCGGGCGCATCCGCTGCGTCGCCGCCGCTTCCTTCTCATTCTCGGCGTTCTTGCCGTCATCTTCTTCGGCGGTCGGACCGCGTTGTCGAATTACGTGGACCTGCTTTGGTTCAGGTCGCTCGGCTATGGGGACGTTTTCTGGAAAGCACTGAGTCTTCAGTGGGGCGTCTTCGCGGCTTTTGCGGCGGCTACATTTTCCATTCTGTATGGATCGTTCCTAACTCTGAAGCGGGCACATCTATCCGATTTGCCGACCGGTCACACGATTCTCATCGGCGGACGACCAGTGAGGTTGCCGGTTGAGCCTGTCCTCCGCCTCATCGCGCTCGGAGTTTCACTCGCCATTGCCGCCGCAAGCGGCACCGGCATGATGGCGGAGTGGCCGACGCTCGCGCTTTTTTGGTATGCACCCCGTGCAACTGGCAGCGTCGTGGACCCGATCTTTGGCAAGCCGCTGAATTTCTTTCTGTTCACTCTGCCCGCGTGGCAACTTATCCTCGGCTGGCTGCTTACGCTGGCTGTGATTGCCTGTATACTCGCCGTTTTCTTCATCTTCGTCACGGGCGGAGCACGTGCCCTCACCGGGAGTCTCAGCCGCCAGGTTAGGTTACCTTGGCACGGGCTCTCCGTCGCGTTTGCGTTTCTCTTGCTGATCCTTGCGATGCGTACGTATATCGGCCGGTTCGAGCGCTTGCTTGACGATCATACAATCTTTGGGGGAGTAACCTACACCGATGCACACATCACGGTCACTGGGATGCTCGTCGTATGCGTCGCTCTTGTTCTCGGCGCGGTGATCGCAGTCGTGAACGTTGTGCGGGTGCCACGCGGGCGGTGGCTGGCCGCGGCGATTCTTCCGGCCGCAGTCTGCTATATCGCCGTTCAAGGGATTGGATGGTACGTCAGCAGCTTTATCGTCAAACCGAACGAATTGGTCCGCGAGAAGCCCTACATTATCCACAACACGGACTTCACGCGGCAGGCCTACAGATTAGACCGGGTCACGCAGCACGAGTTCCCCGCTGAGACGACGGTCGAAGCGGCAGATCCGGCGAACAATCAGGCTACACTTCGGAACATCCGGCTGTGGGACTGGCGCGCCCTTCAGGACACGCTGCGTCAGATTCAAGAGATCCGCACTTACTACGACTTTCCTGACATCGATATTGATCGATATGACATAGATGGCATGACTCGCGAAGTGATGCTCGCCGCGCGCGAGCTGAACGTAGATAAGCTCCCGGAGAGCAGCCGCAACTGGATTAACGAGAAGCTGATCTACACCCACGGCTATGGCATCACGATGAATCCCGTCAATGGGTTCACGGCGGAAGGGCTGCCCACGCTGATTTTGAGCAACATGCCGGTCCAGAGCACGGTGCGTAATCTGACCGTGACGCGGCCGGAGATCTATTTCGGCGAGTTGACCAACACCGACGTCTACGTGAAGACGCGGCAGAAAGAATTTAACTATCCGCAAGGCGAGAGCAACAATCTCACGTCGTACGAAGGCAACGGTGGCATCGTACTCGGCGGCTTTATCCGCCGCATGATCATTGCGCTCGATCAAGGCGATCTTGCGAAGCTACCATTCAGCGATGACGTGAACAAGGATAGCCGACTGCTAATGCGGCGCAACATACGCGATCGCGTATCGGCGTTAGCACCGTTCCTCACCTACGATCCGGACGCGTATGCCGTGCTGGGCGACGACGGCCGCCTGTCGTGGATCATGGATGCGTTCACGGTTTCAGATAGCTATCCGTACTCGACCCACTATCGCCTCAATGAAAATTCCATCAATTACATGCGGAACAGCGTGAAGGTGGTCATCGACGCCTACGATGGGACGACAACGTTTTACGTGTTCGATCCGGACGATCCGATCATCGCAGCCTACCGCCGCATGTTGCCGAGTCTGTTCAAGGACGCGGCCATGATGCCGCCGGGACTTCGCAAACACGTGCGCTACCCGGAGTTGCTACTCAAACTGCAGGCGGAAGTTTACGGGCTTTATCACATGACGGATCCGGAGGCCTTTTACAACCGTGAAGATCTCTGGACGGTCGCCACCGAAGTCGGCATGAGCGCGGGAGGCGAACAACAAACACAAGCGATGCAGCCGAATTTCGTGCTGATGAAACTGCCGGGCGAAACCGGCGAAGAGTTCGTCGAGATTCTGCCCTTCACGCCGGCGAACCGGAATAATCTGATCGGATGGATTGCGGGGCGCAGTGACGGAGCACAGTACGGTACGTCTGTGGTCTACAACTTTCCCAAAACGAAGCTGGTTGACGGACCCCTGCAAATCGAGGCGCGAATCGATCAGAACGCGCAGCTCTCCGGACAATTGACACTGTGGAATCAGCAAGGCTCGCACGTGCGGCGCGGCGCCCTCCTTGTGATTCCGACCGGACGCGCGTTGCTATATGCGGAGCCTATCTACCTGCAAGCCGAGCGAAGTCCGATGCCGGAGTTGCGCCTGGTTGTGCTCGCGCTCCAAGATCGGCTGGCGTACGGACCCACTTTTGAATCGGCGATGGCCTCGCTTTTTGGTGGAACGGTCTCGTCCTTGAGTGCTCCGGCAACGAGTGCCGTCGCTGCCCCGGTGGAGCCAGCGCGAAGCGCATCGGCATCGACTGCGTCGGCCCTACCCGCAACGGATCGCAACGCACTTGTAGCGGAAGCAGCCAGGGATCTTGCCGACTACCAGCGCCTGACGGCCGAGGGCAAACTCGGCGAGGCTGGACAGAAGCTTGAAGAGCTGAAGCGTGCACTCGACAAGCTGAACACGCGCTAAAGACGGTCTCGCTGCCGTGCTGGTTCTCGGCTCTCGAAGCCTTGTGCCTCGTCACCACTCAAAACGCATTGCGGACGGTGCACATTCAAACAGCATTGCTATTGTTCAGATGTGACGTTTGCCCGGGCACTGACCTCGTATCCCAATGGATTTCGTCGCACGAGCTCCATTGGGCGCACTCCCGCCCCACTACACTTTCGACGAGGCTAGCTTGTCGACACCCCATTCTCATGCAGCGCGGTCGTAACGGTGGTGCAGGCCTCCGAGTCGTGGCCGCGTAATGACCCGGCCGCGAGGAAAGTCTGGGGTTCTGCCGCTGGGCGTCCTCTTGCCGAGTCCGAGATGGGTTCGATCCTCGTGATAGTAGGAAATGTAGTCCGAGAGGAGTCGCTTCAGATGTCGCTCGTTCAACGCAATCACATTGTCGAGCAACTCGCGACGACAGCTTCCAACCCAGCGCTCAGCCACTCCACTCTGCCAGGGACTTCCAATCGACGTCTGCACCGGTGTGATCTCCATCGCATGGATTGCAACGGGCACCTCGAAACCCATACTTTGCGTCGTGGTCAAAGATGATGAACCTATGAGTCGACTGATAAGGAAAAGCTTCGCGCAGTTGCTGGACGATTCAACTGCTGGTCGGATGCCGCGTGACATTGAAGTGCAAGATGCGTTTCCGGTCGCGGCTGGTGATGAAGAAGCAGTAGAGCACGTTGAAGGTAAGCGTCGGGACGGTGAGGAAGTCCATCGCCGCGATGACTTCACGGTGATTGCGCAGAAAGGCCCGCCAGCGCTTCGCGGGCTCTGGATTCCGGGGTGCTCGTTTCATCCAACAGGAAATAGTGGTCTCCGACACCTCGAAACCGAGCATAAGGAGTTCACCGTGAATGCGGGGCGCACCCCAACCTGGATTCTCCACGACCATTTGGAAGATTAGCTCGCGGACCTGTTTGCAGATTCGCCAATTCGCCGGCCACCGCCGACTCTTTTTCGCGCTTTGCACAGCGTCGCCCAATACCGTCTGAATCCAGCCCGGTGCCAGCGGACCACCGTTTCTGGCAAAACGAGAAAGAGTGTTTCTTTCCATCGGGACCAAAATCGTAGTGCCACGACCCAGAAGAGTTTGTCGAGCGGACCGAGCTTCGGCCTCGGATGTATACGTTTCAGAACTGCGAGTTGTTGGCGGAGGGCAAGGTTCTCCAGCATGAGGCCGCGG
>Ga0210394_10004001_pt1 | contig 17650 bp, 14 predicted proteins | sample IncBWC12MmetaG_FD_160121 | JGI IMG/M metagenome (GOLD analysis project Ga0210394, IMG submission 160121) | Forest soil microbial communities from Barre Woods Harvard Forest LTER site, Petersham, Massachusetts, United States - Inc-BW-C-12-M | ecosystem: Environmental > Terrestrial > Soil >... | reverse complement strand
TTAGTGAACGTCGATTTCGGTGTGTTCAAGAATAACCGTATCACCAAAATTTCCGAGAACTTCAATGTGCAATTCCGAGCGGAGTTGTTCAATGTGTTTAATCATTCAAACTTCGCCTCCCCGGTAGACAACAGTACTGTTTTCGATTCGACCGGAGCGCCCGTTCCTGGCGCCGGTTTGATTGATCAGACAGCCACCGCATCCAGGCAAGTACAATTTGGATTGAAAATAATTTGGTAATCAGAGTCCGGGTAAATGTCTAAATTCTGAAGAGGGAAAAAGAACAGGGATCGAAGGATTCCTTTTGATGGGTACTTGGTCATTGGCTGAAACGTTGCACCAAGTGCTTAAGGTAGCGATTGGCAAGGCGTCGCGTTCAAAGAGGCGGGGATGAAAAAAATCTGGTTTTCGGCAACTCTTGTTTTATCTACGGTTGTGCTAACCGCCTTTGCGGGAATTAGCCTGGTCTCTCGGGAGGTGAATGCCTCCGTAGATCGTGAGCAGCCAATAATTACAAAAGCAGATTTCGATCGGATGATGAAGTCGCAGTCGAACTGGGGACGCTGGGGTAAAGAAGACCAACTGGGCGCTCTAAACTTGATAACTGCTCACAAACGGATACAAGCAGCAAAGTTAGTCAAAACGGGAATGTCCATTTCTCTTGCTCATAATATGTTCACGGAGAAGGTTGGAAAAACACCCGCCTTTGAGCTGCACATGGTGAAAACAGGCGCCCCCGGATCGGAGGGAGCACTCGACGTCCTTTCGATCGACTATCACGGCCGCACCCAAACCCATTTTGACGCTCTGTGTCACCAGTTTTGGGATGGGCAAATGTATAACGGGTATCCGCAGGGAGAAGTAACCGACAAAGGGTGTGCAAAAGATTCGGTGATTCAAGCGAAAAATGGGGTCTTCACGAGAGGAGTGCTTATAGATTTCCCGTGGCTTTATGGCACCAAGTATCTGACCGGAAGCCGGGCGATTCTTCCAGAGGATCTAGACGCGTGGGAGAAAAAGAGCGGGGTGAAAATTCAAAGTGGAGATGCCGTTTTCATTAGAGTGGGACGGTGGGCCAGATGGGATGACGCTAAGGGCGGATGGGATCCCTACAAGGAAGGGGCAGGCCTACACGTAACCAGTGTGGCATGGTTTAAGAAACGGGATATCTCCCTCCTCGCAAGTGACATGGTATCGGACGTGGTTCCTTCCGGCGTGGAAGGCGTTACGGGTGGAGGACCGGTACACAAGATGGCGATTGTTGAGCTCGGAGTTCCCCTCATAGACAATTGCGACCTGGAAGCGGTTGGCGAATATGCCGCTGCAAACAAGCGCTGGGATTTTCTCTTGACGATGGCTCCGCTAGCCATTGACGGAGGAACAGGGTCGCCCGTAAATCCCATTGCGACCTTCTAGCATCAAGTGTCCAGTCTCCATCGCGTAGCGAGTTCGAATACCTTGTGCATAACGACGTACTAGAGCCATGGAAGAACAGACGATGCCAAAACCAGACCACAACCAGTCTGCGGCACCCCGCGGAAACTTTGTGGGAAGATTCGCGGGAGTGGGTATGGCCCTAGCCGATTGGTCGGAGCGATGGTTTCCCGACTCTTTCGTTTTTGCGCTAGCAGCCCTCGTTATCGTGTTCGTAGGTGGCATGTTCTTAGGGTCCACGATTCGTGATCTCGTCAAGGACTTTGGCGAAGGATTCTGGAGCCTTATCCCGTTCACGATGCAGATGGCGATCATTATTATTGGTGGCTATGTGCTTGCGTCCTCACCGCCGATCTACCGCTTGATTCGCTGGCTTGCTGGGATTCCGCGGACGCCGCGCGGAGCAGTGGCCTTTGTCGCGTTTTTCTCGATGACCACTTCATTGATCAGTTGGGGGTTCAGCCTCATTTTCAGCGGCATCCTGGTGCGAGAAATCGTGAAGGACGTGCGGCACATTGATTACCGCGCTATCGGAGCGGCCGCCTATTTGGGAAGTGGCACCGTGTGGGCGCTTGGGTTGTCGTCATCCGCCGCCCTTATGATGGCCACCCCATCAGCCATCGCTACGCCGTTGCTCAAGATCAGCGGGGTGATTCCTTTGAGCCAAACTATTTACACTTGGCAAAGCCTCACAACCGCCGTTGTCCTGATTCTCTCAGGTGTCGCTGTGGCGTACCTATCCGCTCCGGCAACCTCAACCAAGACGGCTGAATCATTCGGAGTCGTGGAAGTGCTTGAAACCGCGGAGATCGAAAAGCCACCCACTCCCGCGGAGTGGCTGGAATATGCGCCGGCGCTGTCGATCATCGTTGGCGCGATAGGGCTCGGCTACCTCGTTCAAATCTTTGCAGCGCGCGGTCCATTGGCTGCTCTGGACTTGAACACGTACAATCTCTTGTTTTTGATGCTGGGCTTGCTATTGCATTGGAGGCCGCGCTCATTCACAAGAGCGGTCAACCGTGCGGTACCTGCCACAGCGGGAGTTCTGATCCAATTTCCGTTCTACGGAGGAACTTTCGGCATCATTACGATGTCTGCGATAACCAGAACGTTGGCACACTTTTTTGTAAATATTTCCTCGCAGAACAGTTACCCGGTGGTTGTTGCAATTTACTCTTTCATATTAGGACTGTTCGTGCCTTCGGGCGGCGGCAAATGGGCGATTGAAGCCCCATACGTTTTGCAGGCGGCCAAGGATCTCCACGTGAGCCTCGGATGGACGGTGCAGGTCTACAACGCTTCCGAAGCTTTGCCAAACCTGATCAACCCATTCTGGATGCTGCCGCTCTTGGGGATACTTAAAGTGCGAGCCAGGGATTTGGTGGGCTACGGATTGCTGCAGTTAATGGTCAATACGCTCTGGGTTCTGTTCTTCGCATGGTTTTTTGCGCGGACTTTTACTTATGTTCCGCCGGTGATTTCCTAGTTGTACTCAATAATTTTATGGTGAGGATCAATAACAGAAATGCGTCGAATTGAGAAAATAATAGCTTTCGTTAGCGCATTCGATTCCGCACCTAATCTGAGCGCGTTGTCTTGAGTTGAGAAAAGATAAACTCCGGCATACATGAAAACTTTCAACATCGCGGTCATCGCGGGTGATGGAATCGGTAAGGAAGTTGTTCCGGAGGGCATCCGCGTTCTTGAGGCTGCGAGTCGCCGCTTTGGCTTCCAAATACAATGGCACATTTTCGATTGGAGTTGCGAATCGTACGTTAAGACCGGAAGGATGATGCCCGCCGATGGACTAAAGCAACTGCGGCCTTTCGATTCGATTTTCCTCGGCGCGGTTGGCCATCCCAGCGTACCGGATCACGTTTCGCTTTGGGGACTCTTAATACCTATTCGCCGTGGCTTCCAGCAATATGTCAATTTGCGGCCTGTACAGCTGTTCGAAGGGATTGAGGCTCCGCTGAAGAATTGGAGACCCGGTCAGATTAATTTCTGCATCGTCCGGGAGAACAATGAAGGTGAGTATTCCAATATTGGCGGGCGTCTGTATGAAGGGACAGAAGAGGAAATGGCAGTCCAACAGGCGGTTTTCACGCGTCGCGGCGTGAACCGCGTTATGCGTTTTGCTTTCGAATTGGCCCGCAAGAGAAACAAGCATCTTACCTCCGCCACAAAATCAAATGGGATCATCCACACGATGCCGTTCTGGGATGAGTGCTTTCATGGGATGGCGGCTGAATTTCCAGATATCCGCACGGATCAATATCACATCGATATTTTGGCGGCTCACTTTGTGCGCCATCCGGATTGGTTCGACGTTGTGGTGGGTTCCAATCTTTTCGGCGACATTCTTTCCGACCTGGGCCCGGCCGTGACCGGCTCGATTGGCATCGCTCCGTCCGCGAACCTTAACCCGGAGAAGGAATTCCCATCAATGTTCGAACCAGTCCACGGCTCGGCGCCGGACATCGCCGGAAAGGGAATAGCGAATCCCATAGGTCAGATTTGGTCGGGCGCGATGATGCTCAGGCACCTAGGCGTGCCCGATGCCGCGGATGCGGTGGAGATTGCGATCGCGGACATTCTGGCGCAGTCGAAAGTTCGCACGCCGGACATCGCGGGCACTTCGACGACCAAGGACCTTGGGACAGCTATCGCGCAACGAGTGAGCAAGCCGGAATAGGCATTTTAGAATCCGTCTGCTGGCGGCTGATATCGAGAGAGAAAATCGGCAACTTGACGACCTGTGGGAAGGGATGACGGATGAAAGAGGACCGCTATAACGAAGAGCAGATTGCCTTCGCATTGGGTCAAGCGGAGACGCGGCATGTACGCTATGGGAGGAAGTTGGCCCTGGTAGTTGCGACGATCGTGGGTCTGGGTGGAGTTGCCTTGGCGCAACAGCCGCTTCAGCCGCAACCATCTCAGCCCATGACCGTTCATCCTCTGCGGGAGGGCGCAGTTTACTGGATTGCTGGTGGCGGCGGAAATTCTGGGGTAATCATTGGACAACATGGTGTGGTCATTGTGGACGCGAAAACTACGCGGGAAGCGGGCGAGCAACTCATTGCCGAAGTCGCCAAGCTGACACCAAAACCCATCACGCACGTTATCATTACGCACAGCGATTGTGATCACGTGAATGGATTGGCGGGTTTCCCTGGCGGGCTCACCATCATTGCTCATGTCAACGAGAAACAAGAGCAGGAAGCGGCGTTTGCAGCCGGCGGTCGTGGAATGCCACCGCCCAATCGCCTGCCTACGCAGGTAGTGACGCAAGACAGTGAATCGATGACGATCGAAGGGATCCACTTCGTTCTGCTCCATTGGGCCCCGGCACACACTAGTGGTGATCTGGTGGTATACCTCCCGGATGAAAAGATCGCATTCACCGGGGATATCCTGACCACATTGATTCTCATCCATCCTGATAAGAATGGAACGTTAGATGGCTGGTTTAAAACCGCGAGGGGACTCCTCGCTCTAGACGCGGACACCTATGTGCCGGGCCACGGGAGCACAGTCGAATCGAAAGCTGGCATTCAAAAAAGGATCGACGACAACCAGGCGAAGCGAGACGAAATCGCGGCCATGATGAAAGAGGGCAAATCGCTTGAAAGCATCAAGACCGCAATGGGCGACCCCCCTGGCCCGGGCCCCAGCGGTTGCCGGGGCATCCCATTTCCCAGCTTTACTGACACTGAATATCGGTTCCAATCCTCGAAGAGGCAGATCCCGGAGTGATAAATAGAATCGCCGAAAACGTTGCGAACAGGAATACGCGAAACGATTTGAATTATCTTTCGCTGGAGATTTTGGCGGAAGTCATCCAACGGGATGCTCGACTACCGGCCTGACGTCTACCGAGGAAGGTTGGAAAGAGGAAGGATGGAAATCGAAATAGCTTGTAACCATTCAAAGAGGCAGACCTGTGCCTAAATTCGCAGCTAATCTTACGATGCTTTTCACGGAGCTTGATTTCTTGGATCGCTTCGATGCCGCAGCTAGTGCGGGATTCAAAGCCGTTGAGTTTCTCTTTCCCTATTCCTACGAAGCGGGTGAAATTAGGGACAGACTCGCCCGCCACGGTCTCGGATTGGCACTGCACAATTTGCCGGCAGGCAACTGGGCGGCAGGAGACCGGGGTATCGCTTGCTTACCGGATCGAGTCGACGAATACCGCTCCGGAGTCGCTCAAGCGATCAGATATGCCAAAGCGCTCGGCTGTTCACAATTGAATTGTCTCGCTGGAGTTGAGCCGGATAGCGCTGACCCGAGAGTGCTGTACGAGACCTTCACAGAGAACCTGCGATTCTCCGCAGGACTGCTAGAACGATCGGGAATCCGGTTGCTGATCGAGCCGATTAATACCAGGGACATCCCTGGTTTTTTTCTTAGCGGCACACAGCAGGCTGTCGAGATTATTCGCGACGTGGGCTCAAGTAATCTGGGGATCCAATACGACGTTTACCACATGCAGATCATGGAAGGGGACTTAGCCCCTACAATTGAACGCAATCTGGATTTGATCGGCCACATTCAGGTGGCCGAAAATCCGGGACGTCATGAGCCGGGCACCGGCGAAATCAATTTCGATTTCCTATTTGGGTTTCTAGACTCGATCGGATATCAGGGTTGGGTTGGGTGTGAATACAAGCCCAAAACCCTCACGGTTGAGGGACTTAAATGGTTCGAAGCGTATCGAGCGCATTGAGACCCGATCTCTCGGAGGATCGTAGCGTGAGTGCAATAGGTTTTGTAGGGTTAGGCATTATGGGCGCCCCAATGGCCCTCCATCTGATCAATGGCGGCCACCGGCTTTTCTTGAATAGCAGGAGCGGAGTGCCGCAGAATTTGGCGTCGCTGGGCACGGTATGTGGATCTTGTAGCGAACTCGCTCAACATGCGGACATCGTTATCATGATGCTGCCTGATACACCGGACGTAGAAGAGGTGCTTTTCGGCGACAGCGGTATTGCCCAGGGTTTGACGCCGGGCAAAATCGTTGTGGATATGAGCTCCATCGCTCCGATCTCGACAAAAACCTTTGCCAATCGCATACGGAACCTCGGGTGCGAGTATCTTGATGCGCCAGTTTCGGGTGGTGAAATCGGTGCCAGGAATGCAACCCTCACCATTATGGTGGGTGGAACGGCAGCAACATTTGAAAGAGTCAAGCCGATCTTCGAACTCTTGGGGAAGAACATAACGTTAGTCGGCGAAAACGGTGCAGGACAAGCGTGCAAGGTTGCAAATCAGATCATTGTTGCGCTGACCATCGAGGCGGTTGGGGAAGCACTTTTGTTTGCTTCGAAATCAGGCGCGGATCCTTCTCGGGTGCGACAAGCGCTGATGGGCGGCTTCGCCGCTTCGCGTGTTCTGGAAGTGCACGGTAAAAGGATGATTGAACGTACGTTTAATCCAGGTTTTCGCATCGCACTTCACCAAAAGGATCTAAGTCTCGCGCTTGCAGACGCACAAATTCTTAAGATGAGTCTTCCGAATACCGCGGTCACGCAGCAATTGTTCAATGCATGTGTTGCGAATGGCGGTGCCGCTTGGGATCACTCCGCGCTTGTTCGCGCGCTAGAAATGATGGCCGCTCACGATATCGAGAGCAAGGGATAAGCGAACTGTTTGAGCAAATACTTAGCCCTCACATCGACCCCTCTTAGCTGAAGTGTCTAATCCCTCGAGGGCATTTCTGCGGTCCAATGATTAATGCGGGAAAGGAGACAGGGGCGGTTTTTCCCCTTCGTGTATAGGCGTCCTGGCTACGTTCATGATCATGGCCAACGTTGTATAGTAGCCAACAAGTACTGACATGTCGACCACGCCCTGCTCGCCGAACGCGCTTATCGCTCGCCCGTATGTGGCATCGGTCACACTCTGATTCTGGCGAAGCTCAGTGCAGAAGTCGTAGGCCACCTCCTCGTCCGCCGCCATACCCGTGGGGCGGCGACCTTCGGCTATCGCCGTCACGAATTCCGGTTTCACGCCAGCTTTTATAGCCAGAGAAGCATGCGCACTGTACTCATACTGTTGGGTCCATTGTCGGGCGGTCATAAGAATGACAAACTCGGTGAGTTTTTGTCCTATGCTGTTTTGGAACCGCAAATACTCGCCGGTCTTTTGCAGTCGGCTCATCAACTCAGGACTGCGGAGGAGTGGTACGAATGGACCGGCCACAACTCCCCTCGGGCCCGCGACCAATTCGTCGGCAGCTTTTTTTTGAGCGTCGGTCATCTTGTCCTTGGGAATAGGTGGCATTCGATCCTGAGCTGCTGCGGTACCCAAAAACAAAAATACAGAACAGATGGCGACAGCGCAGTCTGCGAGTTTCATGAGTCATCTCCTCTTGGATGGCATGGTAGCAGACTGTGGCCCTGGGAAAAGATGTCCGAGTTCGCTTTCCGGGAAGTGCAAATGCCGCTTTCGTGAAAATCCTGGTCGGGGGGGTGTTCCGAACGAAAACAAATCCGTACGAGCAGTTAGTTCGCCCCGCGCGTATGAACTAACCATAGAGAATCCGGGTTGCGGGATGATGTCTCGCAGTGGCTCAGTTACAGATACATGTCGGCTTGCCATCCGTGCGGCGAGATTTTGGGTCGAAGCCAGCTTTTCGTTCCAGTGTAGTGAGCAAGAGTCGTGGGCAGAGAATTCAGCGTATGAGAAAAACGAGAGAGCTTTAGGGGAGAAGAATTGTATGAGGAATTGTACAGAATCTGGCAAATTGGTCAAATTCAAACCATTTCATCGTCTGCTAACTGCTGTAACCCCTATAGAAACGTGGGCATTTGGGATCGATTCCCACCCGCGCCTCCATCAAAACCCTCGATAAAATAAGGGCTCGGAGTATTCGCAGTCTCCCGTGTACCTCGCGTCACCGGTTTCCTGGGCACAGCATTAGGACCAGCAGTCACAGGAGGAGTCTGACTACAACTGGTCTCGATAATGCTCCAAGGCGATGCGCACCAATTGGCTGCGCGTCCTCACACCAGTTTTGGCGAAGAGTTGCTGCAGGCAGGCTTTGACTGCGCTTTCAGAAATCTGCAAGCGATCTCCAATCTGCTTGTTAGCCAGGCCTTCAAAGATAAACGATAGCACTCGTTTCTCTCGCTCGGTGAGTCGGGCGCTACGCTGGTGTGGGTGGTGATCCTCCGCGCTTTCGAACGCCCTCCGCAACAAATCCTGGTCGAACAATGCTTTTCCTTTCGTTGTCTCGCGAATCCCCTGCACCAATAATGATGGAGCACCGTGTTTTAAGAAGATTCCGGAGATTCCTTTCCGAATCAGGTCCGGGACCTCATTCTCGTTCACACCCGCAGTGACCAGCAGCACTTTTCCCTTGAACCGCTTGGCGTGCAGGCTTTCGAGAAAATCAGTTCCTCGTTCTTGGCCGAGATCAATATCGAGCAGCACAACGTCGATATCCTGGGAATTTATGATTCGCATCGCTTCCGAAGCGGAGCTGCAATCCCCGACCACTTCAAACCCCGCTTCGGCTTGAAGCAACCGCGACACACTCTCACGAAATAACGCATGGTCGTCGATGAGCAAGAGTCGGATATTCTTAGCTGAAGTCTTACTCACCGGTGCCCTCATCCGTGCAATGCACTCTAGCCAGGCTCACCGCAAAACAACATCCTTCTGCACGCGGCTCAAATCGCAAGTCTCCGCCAAAGCTACGAAGAATCGCGCGAGAGATGTATAAGCCCAAGCCGGTGGCATTGGCCCCGTCCTGGAATGGCTTGAATAGCTCGTTGGGTGACGAGATTCCAGCACAGGTATCCTCAAAACGAATTACAACCGAGTCCGATTCCAACGCACTACTGATCGTGAGTTGTTTCTTCTCCGTTGATTCCATCGCACGTTGGCTATTTCTAGCAAGGTTGAGGAAGACCTGCTGCAACCCGTAACGGTCCCCAACAACTAGGGGAAGATCGCCTTGCAACCGCCATAAAATCCGGCCCGCGGTTTCGAGATAGGTTGGTTCGATGAGGACGCGCAATTCGTCGAGCAGACTGGTGAGCTCGACGGAAGCAAAGCCATGGTCCCGCGATGGTAAGAGTTCCATCTCGGAGAGCTTTTCGAGACCTCCAATTAAGGTGCCAAGAGCACGAAAATCTTCGTTCTCCTTTAACGACGGAAAACGAGAGAGGTTCTTGTAAACCGCCAAAACGGCACCGCAAATGTTGCGAATTTCGTGCGCCACGGCTCCCATCAGAATCTTCGTATTTTTCAGCAAGTGATCCAGGCTCAAATCCTCGCGATCGCGCAAGTCTTCGGAAAGATCGACGATAATTGCGGCCAGTCTCGGTGCGTGATTGGTCGTGTAGGTAGAGAACCAGACAGCCGCGAGGAACACTTCTCCGCTTTGTCGTCTGCCGCGACATCGAAGTTCCGTTTGGAATTGCCGCGATCGCCGCGTCTGCACGGCGCTCTGCAAGGCTGGCAAGAACTCGACAATAGATTGTCCAACAATGGACTTATCTCCCGGCGCAAATAGATTTTGGGCACCCTCATTGGCGAGGAGGATCAGGCCAGAAGCATCAATCGTTACGATCGCCGCCGGGCTGCTTTCCACCAGAATCCGAAGCTGTTCTTCGGCATCCTGACGCAATTTGCTGTGTATTTCTAACTCCTCGACATGTTCAAGTGCGATCTGGCGATTGCGGATAATCTCCGACACAAACAACCCTGTTCCGACAAACCCTGCTGAAGCCATTACGAGCCGTGTAATAGCTTCACTCGACGGAAGTTCGCTGAATAATTCTTGAAGAATGGCACAGACGAGTGCGATCGCGACGATCTGCCAACGTGGAAGGAAACCTGCGACTAGCATAATCGGGAAGAGATACAAGAAACCAATAGAAATGTACGGCTTGGTGAGCCAATCAATCGTCGCAACCAGCACAATCAGTAGCGCCGCGGCAATGAGAAAAAGCGTTCGGTTCTTCCGCGAATAAAGAGAGAAAAGTTCCATGTTTCGTGCGTCACACCGCCGAGTTTGTGAACCCATGTAGTGTACGCAAATATCCCGTAGATAAGCTCGTCCGATCCGAAAGATAGGTCGCTCGCCTCAAAAGATACCTGTTTCCGTTCCCACGATGACCTATAACCGGTCCGGAGGTGAGCTTGATGGCTTCAAGGAGATTGGCCGTTGGGCTTTCGGCCTTAGTTATTGCGTTTATTCCGAGTTGCTATGAAGCGTCGCGGGACCTACAAGCGGGTGTCGCTGGAGCATACAAGACAAGACGACAATCAGCTTCAGTATGAGCACATCTCGCACTATCCACTACTCTTTAACGGATGGCAACAAAATGTAACGGTAATTTTGGGAGTGGGTTTTATGCCAGAAAACAAAAAACACCAGCAGTGAAGCTCAGGTTCCCGAAATCCTTTGCGATTCTCCCGATCATCAGTTCCGCATCCTTACCCGTTCCTCCGAAAGATGCTCAAATTTGCCAAAAGATAGAATTGACCCGAGCCAAAAGACGCGTCTGTAAACCAAAAGATAGCCTTCCCGTGACCATAATCCAATTACAGAATGGTTGAGGAAGCCGTCAGCATACGTCCGCAAACCGAAGGCGCAATCAAAGGGCTGGTAGAGCCCGGTGAAAATTTAGTTCGAACAAAAACAATGAAATACTTGGTTCGTATCAGCAAGAGGTCTGCCGCGCTGTTTGTCGCTGTGGCGGCAATTGTTGTCTCAACGGAATTTCTAGAGTCTGGCCGCGGTCACGATAAGGTTACAAGCGCGAATGCTCCACAAGAATCACGCGCAAAATCCACCGACGCCTCACCCGAAACCACTCTGGACTTGTCACCGAGTCAGTTGAACTCGATCAAAATTGAACCGGTGCGAAGTTACTTCTTTCCAATTGAAAAGGAGGCCGTCGGCAGCATCAGTTTTGCGGACGACCTGTCGCTCCAGGTTTACCCGTCCTATCAAGGAAAGATTATTAAGAGCTTGGTGGAACTAGGCGACAAAGTTCAAAAAGGGCAGCCGCTCTACACGATTGACAGTCCCGACCTGATCCAAGCCGAGTCAACCTTGATTGGCGCTGCTGCAACACTTGAACTGACCAGCAAAGAACTGGTGCGAGCCAGGGACCTTTATACTACGAACGTCGGCGTTCCGCAGAGGGAGCTGGAGCAGGCTATCTCCGATCAGCAAACCGCGGAAGGCGCTCTGAAGGCTGCGCGCGATGCCGTCCGCGTCTTCGGCAAGTCTGATGCAGAAATGGACCAGATCATCGCTTCGCGCAGGATCGACCCGGTACTGGTTGTGGCTAGTCCTATATCCGGCCAGATCACTTCATTCAACGGCCCGCCGGGGCTTTTCGTGCAGCCCGGGAATCCACCAGCGCCCTACACGGTCTCTAACGTCTCAACCAAGTGGATGCTGGCGAGCGTCGTGGAAAGCGATACTCCCCTCTTTCACCTCGGACAGCCGGTTCAGGTCAAGGTGATGGCCTACCCGGACCATGTGTTTCACGGCAAGATTTCCAAAATCTACGCCGCGGTTGATCCGGACACCCATCGGGCAACCATCCGTTCAGAGATCGCGGATCCCAAGAATGAGCTGCGGCCAGGAATGCTCGCCAATTTTGTCATCCGCGTGCGAAACCCTACAGACGCTATCGCTATGCCGGCCAATGGCGTGGTGCGCGAAGCGGACGGTACTTTGACCGTCTGGGTGACAACCGATCGTCACCGTTTCGTGCAGAGAATTATTAGGGCCGGATTGCGGAGCGCCGGGCAAGTCCAGATTCTTGACGGTTTGCATCAAGGAGAACTGGCCGTTACGGACGGCGCTGTATTCCTCAGCAATATGCTGCAAGCTCCGCCAACGGATTAGATCGAATGCACCGTCACTCCACAAAAGACGACAAGCCGTGTTCAGATCTCTAGTCGCGTTTTGCCTGAGCCGCAAGCCGATTGTAGTAGTGGGTTTGCTTTTGTTTGTCGGCGCGGGGCTTGTTGCTTTTAAGAACCTCAACATCGAGGCCTATCCGAATCCGACTCCCGTTATCTTGGAGATTACCGCGCAAGCACCCGGCCTCTCCGCCGAGGAAATGGAACGCTACTACACAATTCCCATGGAAATTGGGCTTTATACCACGCCCGGCATCGACGTAATCCGATCCACTTCGTTTTATGGTTTGTCCTTCGTTCGCGTCAGTTTCAAGTACGGAGTGGACTATAACTTTGCATTCGCCCAGGCATCCGTTGCGATGCAGCAAAACGTTAGTCTGCCGGGAGCCCTGGTACCCACAATCCAAGCCAATAGTTCGACCGGAGAAATCTTTCGTTACCAAGTCGTCGGCCCAAAGCATTTCGGGATCACGAATCTGCGCACGGTTCAAGATTGGATTGTCCTGCGTCGGTTGTTGACCATCCCTGGCATCGCTGCCGTCAACAGTTGGGGCGGCCCCACCAAGGAATTCCAGGTCGAAGTGGACCCTCACAAGCTCGAAGCCTATAGCGTCACCGTGCCCCAAGTCCTGACCGCGTTGGGCAACGCGAACGTCAACGTCGGCGGGCGCGAAATTCGCATCGGCCAGCAGTCCATCAATATTCGCGGCGTCGGTCTAATCAACGACGGCGGCAATGATGACTTGGCGCAGGGTTACAAGGTTGACGACATCGAGAATGTGGTTCTGACCCAGGTAAATGGCGTTCCGGTGTTGATGAAAGACATCGGAAAGGTCTCGATCGGCTACCGGCCAAGGCTTGGCATATTAGGCCGCGACCAACAGGATGATGTCGTCGGAGCCATCGTAGTAATGCGACGCACCGAGAAGACCGCCGACATGATTCCGAAGGTCGAACAGGCAATCGAGAACCTAAATCACGACGGGAGTCTGCCGCCGGGCGTCAAAGTTGTCCCTTTTTATGACCGCTCCTCGTTAATAGCCCTGACTACGCACACCGTTCTGCACAATTTAATATTTGGATGCCTGCTGGTCTTTTTAATTCAATGGGTTTTCCTCGGCAATCTTCGTAGCGCTACCATCGTTGGTTTGAACATTCCCTTTGCTCTGTTCTTCGCCACGATTCTTCTGGTGATTAGGGGGGAAAGCGCGAATCTGCTGTCGGTGGGCGCAGTCGATTTCGGCATCATTGTGGATTCGGCCGTGATCCTGGTCGAGAATATCTTTCGCAATTTCCAGCGCGGCCCGGAAGAAAGGCAGGGTCTTCTTCAACGTCTGGCGGGAGGTTTCTGGGGACCCGACCCTACGCAAGAAGCAGAACCTGTAACACCCGGCCACGGATGGACGGACCGGTTGCGCCTGATTTTGATCAGCGCTCTACAGGTGGACAAGGCCGTTTTATTCTCCGCGCTCATCACTGTGGCCGGCTTCGTGCCGCTGTTCACTATGCAGGGCGTCGAAGGTCAGATTTTCGGCCCTATGGCCCGCACTTATGGCTACGCGCTGGCGGGGGCTTTGCTGGCGACTTTCACCGTCACGCCCGTAATTGCTTCCATGCTGCTCCCGGGAAACTTCAAGGAAGCGGACACGATAGTCGTTCGAGTGTTGCACCGGATTTACAGTCCCGCGCTGCGATTCGCGCTCACTCACCGTGCTCTCGTAGTCGGAATCGAAATTGCCTTTTCTATCGGAACCTTGGTGCTCATAGCACCGCGACTTGGCAGCGAATTTCTTCCACATTTGGAAGAAGGCAACTTTTGGATTCGTGCTTCCATGCCGACCACGCTCTCGCTCGAAGACGGCGAGGCAGCCTCGAGAAAAATGCGTGAAATTCTCCTGCGGCACCCAGAGGTCATTACCGTGGTTTCTCAGCATGGCCGGCCAGACGATGGCAGCGATGCTTCTCCATTCTCGAATGTCGAATTATTCGCGCCGCTGAAGACTTTTGACGATTGGCCAAAAGGTCTGACAAAGGAAAAGTTAACCGATCAGATTCAAACAGAGTTCAATAATGAATTGCCCGGAGTCATCTTCAATTTCTCTCAATACATTGAGGACAACATCGAAGAAGGCATCTCAGGCGTCAAAGGCGTTAATTCGGTCAAGATCGTTGGCCCCAATCTCGAAGTCTTGACTAAACTGGCCCAACAAGTTCGGGACCAAATGGGCCAGGTTCGCGGGATCGCTGATCTCGGCATCTTTCCGGTCCTTGGTCAGCCAAACCTGAACATAAAAGTAGAGCGAGCTAAGGCCGCACGTTACGGCCTCAATTCAGGTGATGTTAACTCGGTCGTACAAGCAGCAATGGGCGGGGCAACCGCGACTTCGGTCCTGGAGGGTGATCGGCAGTTCGATCTTGTCGTGCGTTATACGCCTGAATATCGCGACAGCATCGAAAAAATTCGGAATATCAAAGCCGCCTATCAAACCAGCAGCGGCGCCACTGCCTATATACCACTGAGCGAACTCGCCACGATCACCTTGGATACAGGAGCGGCCTGGATTTATCACGAGAGTGTGCAGCGTTTCATCCCGGTAAAGTTCAGCGTCCGTGGTCGCGACCTCGGCGGCACGGTCGAAGAGGCACAGCAGGGAATCGCGAAGACCGTGACGCTTCCTCCTGGATATCGTCTGATCTGGGCCGGCGAATTCGGAGATCTTCAGGAAGCGAAAAAACGGCTGGAGATCATCGTGCCCATTAGCCTGGTACTGATTCTCGGGCTCCTGTACACCTTGTTCAACAACTTGCGCGACTGCCTTCTGGCGCTCGCGGGCATCCCCGATGCAATAGTTGGAGGAATTCTCGCGCTGTATGTCTCCGGTCTCCATTTCAGCATTTCGGCCGCGATCGGTTTCGTGTCGCTCTTCGGAGTTTCGGTCATGGACGGCATATTGATGATCACATTTTACAACCAGGAGCGGCATCACGGTTTCGCGCCAGTGGAAGCGATGTTCCGTTCTGCCTCCACGCGCATGCGGCCTTTGCTGATGACGGCGCTTTCCGCCTGCATTGGTCTGCTACCCGCCGCAATTTCTACCGGTATCGGCAGCCAAGTGCAGCGTCCGCTAGCCACCGTGATAGTCGGCGGGATGCTGGTGGGCCCGGTCATGCTGCTTCTCGCTGTGCCTGCGCTCAGAATGATATTTCTTGGCCATGAAAAACATTTGGCAGGGGAATTAAAATGAAGGCCGTTTTTTTGCTTTTCCTGACGATTCTCTGTACTGCCTTGATGCCTGAGACCGCTCGCGCATACCCTTCTAGTCCGTCAACTCAACAATCCTCCGAGGGCGCTGCAAACATCGTCAGCAATCATCCGCGAGATGCCGAGCACTCCGCTCAGGCTAACGCCGGGATAGGTCAAAAGGACGGAAAGCCGTTGGATGAACGACGAGAGAAGCACCAGGTATCTGGCCCGAATCATCCGCGCAACCCCGCCACCTCACCCAACGGTCGTCCAAACGAAACTAATAGCTGGAAGCATTTGGCATCTGGAAATACCACCAACCCTCAACGGCTGGGCCCGGCCAAATCCGTTGGTGCGGCAGAAAGTGGATCGATCCGCAACGAAACAGGAAACAACGTCCGGCCCGCTCGGAGGCCGAGTGTCATGCGGCCCGCGGTGCCCTCCCGACGCGCTGTGCGCCATCGCGGGGCTAACCCTGCGGTCATCGGCGGACCAACGAACTCAGGCCGCGGAAATAACGGAGCGATCAACGGAACCGCCACGAATCGCTGGCAGTGAGGAATAGAACAGATATGACACGCATTCATAAATTACACTTCAACTCCCTCATCGCAGTCTGTATTGTCCTGCTTACCGCAGGTTGCGCGGTTGGACCTAACTTCAAGAGGCCTGCTCGTCCGAAAGATGCCGGCTACACAGTTACACCGCTTTCGACTACCAGCAGCACCAGCAATGTTGGCGGCGGAGAGGCCCAACAGTTCGTCGAAGCGCGGGAGATTTCGGGAGAATGGTGGACACTGTTTCACTCGAAAGCGCTCAACGATTTGATTGATCGCTCGCTTAAAACGAATCCGGACATAAAGGCGGCACAAGCGGCTTTGGCGGTTGCGAGAGAGAATATGCTGGCTCAACGTGGTGTTTACTATCCGAGTGTCACGGGAGGGTTCTCGGCAACCCGTGCAAAGTCATCTAGCAACATTTCACCGGTGACTAACACGAGCGCTTTGAATTACAGCCTCTACACGCCGGAGGTCAGCGTCTCGTTTGTGCCCGACGTTTTCGGTTTGAACCGGCGAACGGTGGAGTCTCTTCAGGCACAGGAACAACAAGCGCGTTTTGCCTTGGCCGCGACACACATCACCTTGAGCTCAAACGTCGCCGCTGGCGCCATACAAGAAGCATCATTGCGGGCGCAGATCGACGCAACGCAGGAACTCATCGGCATCAATAAGAGCATGCTGGAGATTTTGCGCACCCAGTTTGACAAGGGATATGTCAGCAGGCTCGACGTAGCAGCGCAGGAATCGCAGCTCGCGCAAGTGGCCGCCACCTTGCCTCCGCTGCTAAAACAGTTAGCTCAACAGCGTGACCTGCTCGCCGCGCTGTCGGGCAGCTTTCCGAACCACGATCTTCCTGAGAAGTTTGAGTTGTCGAGTCTGCAACTGCCGCACGAATTGCCGGTGAGCCTTTCATCGCAACTGGTGGACCAACGTCCGGATGTGCGCCAAGCTGAAGAAAACTTACATTCGGCCAGCGCCCAGATTGGCGTCGCTCTTGCGAACCGGCTCCCGAACTTCGCGCTGACAGCGGATGCTGGCAGCATGGCGGTAGTCCTTGGTCATTTATTCGCGGGAGGCACGGGCTTTTGGGATGTAGGCGCAAGTCTCGCGCAGCCGATTTTTGACGGCGGCACCCTCTTGCACAAGGAGCGTGCCGCGAAGGACGCGTATATTCAAGCCTCTGAACAATATCGCAGCACCGTCTTGACCGCTTTCCAGAATGTCGCTGACACGTTAAGCGCGCTCCAACAAGATGCCGACGCCTTAAAGGCTGCGGCAGCAGCAAAAGATGCCGCCACCGTAACTCTAGACCTGGCCAGGAAGCAATTTCAGTCCGGCTACGTCAACTACTTGGGGCTCTTAAATGCCGAGCAAGCCTACCAGCAGGCACGGATCAATGTCGTTCAGGCCCAAGCCAATCGTTATGCCGACACGGCCGCATTGTTTCAAGCTCTTGGCGGGGGCTGGTGGAACCGACCAGACATTCCCATAAACTGATTATGAAAGTGGAAATGGTCGC
>Ga0210394_10004000_pt1 | contig 17653 bp, 15 predicted proteins | sample IncBWC12MmetaG_FD_160121 | JGI IMG/M metagenome (GOLD analysis project Ga0210394, IMG submission 160121) | Forest soil microbial communities from Barre Woods Harvard Forest LTER site, Petersham, Massachusetts, United States - Inc-BW-C-12-M | ecosystem: Environmental > Terrestrial > Soil >... | reverse complement strand
GACCTTTCGGCCGCACTCATGCTCGAAGTCATCGAAGAGCAGGCCGAGCAGGGCGTGGACTACATGACCATTCACGCCGGCGTCATGCGCGAATTCCTGCCGCTGGTGCGCGATCGCATCACGGGCATCGTCAGCCGCGGCGGCGCCCTGATGGCCCAGTGGATGGCCGCCCACAAAAAGGAAAATTTCCTTTACGAGCGCTTCGATGACATCTGCAAGATTTTCAAGAAGCACGACGTGAGCTTTTCCCTGGGCGATGGATTGCGGCCGGGCTCGATTGCCGATGCCAGCGACGCGGCGCAGTTCGGCGAGCTGGAAGTCTTGGGCGAACTGACCCGCAAGGCCTGGGAGCACGACATCCAGGTGATGATCGAGGGCCCGGGCCACATTCCGATGGACCAGATCGAGTTGCAGGTGAAAAAGGAGATGCAGGTGTGCCACGAGGCGCCCTTCTACACGCTGGGGCCCCTGGTGATCGATATCGCTCCAGGCTACGACCACATCACCAGCGCCATCGGCGCGGCCATGATCGGCTGGTACGGCGCGTCCATGCTGTGTTACGTCACGCCGAAGGAGCACCTGGGCTTGCCCAACGCCGAAGACGTGAAGCAGGGCGTCATCGCGTACAAGATCGCCGCGCATGCAGCGGACGTGGCGCGCCACCGGCCGGGAGCGCGGGACCGTGACGACGCTCTTTCCTACGCGCGCTTCCTGTTCGACTGGAACAAGCAGTTCGAGCTTTCGCTCGATCCCGAGACCGCGCGCGCCATGCACGACGAAACCCTGCCCGACGATTTCTACAAGGACGCGAAGTTCTGCTCGATGTGCGGGCCGAAATTCTGCTCGATGAACATCACGCAGGTTGCCGAAGCGATCGGAGGCCTCGATCAGGCCGAGCGCGAGCAACGTTTCGTTCAATTGCTGGCCAAGGTTGAGAAGTAGCCAACCGCAGGAAAGGATCTCGAAACGAACCGCATTCATTCGGAGCGGGCGGGATTTGTCGTTCGGAAGATTGCCGGCGGAAGCACTCGAAAAACACATGAGGAGGAAATGATGGCGATCAGTCAGGGATTGTTGGGCGAGTTCGATCACGAAATGGCCAACGCGCGCAAGAGCCTCGAGCGCGTTCCAGACGGAAAGTTCGACTGGAAGCCGCATACGAAGTCGATGAGCATGGGCGCGCTGGCCGGACACATTGCCTTCATTCCGCATTGGGCAAAGCTGACGCTCGACACGCCGGAGTTCGACGTCAACCCAGCCGGCGGACAGCGGGAGCGTCCTCCGGAACTCAAGACCAGAAAGGACGTGCTGGCGTTTTTCGACGCGAATGTGCCCGAGGCGCGCGCGGCCATCGCGGCCGCGAACGACGAGGCCATGATGAAACAGTGGTCCCTGCTCAACGGAGGAAAAGCAATCTTTAGCATGCCGCGCGTGGCCGTGCTCCGCAGCATGATTTTGAACCACATGATCCACCACCGCGCGCAGTTGGGCGTTTACCTGCGCCTCAACGACATTCCGGTGCCCGCCCTTTACGGCCCGTCGGCCGACGAAGGCGGGATGTAGCGCAAACTTCCCCGGCGAAAGGCCGCCCGCCGCGGCCTTCGCCTTTCAGAACCATGCCCGAAGCCACAGAGAACGATCGCCTCCGCCGCGAGTTTAATCGCCTGGCCGAAGCCGGCCGCGGCGAGGGCATGGAACAGGAGCACCTGCCGATTGTCCTTCCGGTGCTGGACCGCATGGGGCTTGCGCCGGACGACAACGTGCTCGACGTGGGTTGCGGCGCGGGCTGGCTGGCGCGTCTGCTGGCCGAGCAGGTCCCCGAGGGCCGCGTGGTCGGCATCGACGTTTCCGACGAGATGATCCGGCACGCGCGGCGAAACCAGACCGACCTCGACAACGTGCTCTCGGCCGTGGGCGAGGCCGAAGAGATTCCCTGGGACGCCAATTTTTTCACGCACGTGATTTCCGTCGAGTCGGCCTATTACTGGCCGGACCCGGCCCGCGCCTTGCGCGAAATCTTTCGCGTGTTGCGCGAAGGCGGCTCCGCCTGGATCCTGATCAACTACTTCGGCGAAAATCCTCACTCGCACCAGTGGGGCGAAATGCTCAAGGTGCCCACGCGCCTGCTCTCCGCCGGGGAATGGGCCGCGCTGTTCCGCGATGCCGGTTTCACGGACGTGGAGCACGAATTGATACGCGACCCCACTCCCGTCTCGGAGGGCGAGGCCGGGCCGTGGTTCCGCGACGCCGCGCAGTTGCGGGCGTTCCGCGAAGTGGGCGCCTTGCTCGTCCGCGGCGTGAAGCCGAGCCTCTAGTTTTCCGCTGCGTCTGATTTTCCAGTTTCTCGACGACTCGATCCTCCGATTATTTTGCCAGCGCCTGATGCTGGCGCAACAGGAAATGGTCGGTCATGCCGGCGATATAGTCGCAGACGACGCGGTGGCGGGGCTCGCGTTCGGCCTGCGCGGAATAGTACGCGGGCATGGCCTCGGGACGGCTCATGTAGTGATGGAAGAGCCATTCGAGCGCGTCGATCGAGCGGTCGCGCTCCTCGACAATCGCCGGATTATCGTAGAGTCTGCGGTAGAGGAATTTCTTCAGCGCCGCATCGAGCTCGGCCGCGGCGGGACTGAAGCCGGCCAGGCGCTTTTCGGCCCGGCGAATCTCTTCGACATCGTGCGCGCCGCTTTCCAGGACCCGTTCGCGCGTGTTCTCAATCAAGTCGGTCGCCAGGCGGTCGAGGATGCGCTTGATCGCTTCGTTGATCTTGAGCTTATCGCGGCCGAGGGGGTGGCTGCGATCGACATCGCTGTAGATTTCAGCGAACAGCGGCAGCTCGCCGCGCAACAGGTCGAGATCGAGCAGGCGCGCCTCAAAACCATCGTCCAGATCGGCGGCGTTATAGGCGATTTCATCCACGCTGTTCATCAACTGGGCTTCGAGCGGCGGGCGCAAATCGAGCTGGTATTCGGCGAGTTCGGGGAATTCAGCCGCGGCGTAGTCGCGGGAATGCTTGATGATGCCCTCGCGCACCTCGAACGTCAGATTGAGTCCGGGGAAGTCGAGATAGCGCTGCTCGAACTGTTCGACGATGCGCAGCGCGTGCAAATTGTGGTCGAAGCGGTCGCCGAAGGGCCGCAGCAACCGATCGAGGCGGCGCTCCCCGGCGTGCCCGAACGGAGGATGGCCGATGTCGTGCACCAGGGCCAGGGCCTCGGCCAGATCGGTGTTGAGCCCGAGCGCTCCGGCAACGGTGCGGGCGATCTGCGCGACTTCGAGGGTGTGGGTGAGGCGATTGCGGAAATGGTCGGAATAGCGCGTGGTGAAGACCTGGGTCTTGGCTTCGAGGCGGCGGAAGGCGCGCGAGTGGATGACGCGGTCGCGGTCGCGAGCGTAGTCGTTGCGGTAGGGATGCGGGGATTCCGGCCAGCGGCGCCCGCGGGAGCGGGTGACGTCCATCGCAAAAGGGGCCAGGGGCATGGCAACGTCAAGTGTAAGCGTGAAGGGGCCGGGTTGCGGATGGCTTTTGGCATGCGGCGCCACGATCTTCCGTGGGTCAAACCGCTCGATTTTGGTCATGGCGGATACCCCCACCCCCGGTGTTTTTTGCAAAGAGTGCGCAAACGCATGAAAGCAGGGAGGTTGACGTTTTGAGGAGCGCAAAAGAGCGCGTAAGAGTGCGCATCTCGTTGAAAATAATGGGGGCCTGTATTCGATAGGAGCGCCAAGAGCGCTGGCCGGCGGCCGGGGCGAGCCGGGAGATTCCGCGGGCGAGGCCGCGAGACGCGGGTTCTACAAACTTCAGCCTGGAACATACACTATTATAACACATCTGTCAATAAGCTGTTCTGATAACCATTCGAACGGGCGCGGCCGGGCGTTCGAATGACCGGCGGAGATGCGTTGGGAGTGGGAGCGCCAGCAACCAGGGCCGGCCGCGAGAAAGGAAAATTACAAGACGCCAATCGGGAGAGCGGCGTTCCCAGGGGGAGCGATCCCGCGGCCGCGGTGTTGGCGCGGCCGCGAGGATCGGCTGCGATTTAAGGCAACACCCTGACCGTCTTCAACTGCGAGCGCTTATCGACCACGATTTCGCCGCCCTTGATGGTCATGACGTCGGTGAGGAAATTCCAATAACCTTTGAGCGGGTTGCCGGTAAGGACGATCATGTCGGCGACCTTGCCGGGCTCGATCGTGCCGAAGTCCTTGCTCTTTCCGAGGAAGGCGGCCGAGTTGGGGCCCATGATCTTGACGAGGTCGATGGGCGAGAACATCAGGTTGAGCGTCCTGAGCTCCTGCGCCAGGGCCGCGGTGGCCTGGTAGGTTGTGTCGGTGCAATAGCCATAGGGTACGCCGGCATCGAACAGGGTGCGGCCATTCACGGGCTTGTAGCCCGCCTCGCGGCCGCGGCCCTGGCCATCGAGGATGCTGTCCGGCCACTTCCCGCCGTCGCGGAAGGTCGGAATATTGTCGTGGTTGAAGACATCGAAGACCGGGACGCCGAAGCCGGTGCAGGACGAAACCAGGGCGCCGGAGTCCTTCACTTCCTTGGCGTCGGCCTCGGTCACCCATTCGAAATGAGGAGTGTGCACGAGTTCGGTTCCGCCGGCTCGGACTGCCGCCATCATTGCCGGGGGGCTGACCGCGTGGATCTGCACCATGACGTGGAATTTTTTCGCCTCGTCAATGGCGGTGCTCAGGAACCTAGTCTCCTTATCCGTCGGCAGGCCGGGATATGTCGCCGCGGGAAAGTGGATCTCGGCGATGGAGTCGGCACCGTCCATGATGTCTTTGCGAACGGCTGCGCGCACTTCGTCCTCGGTCTGGAGGTTACTGAAATTCGATGGGCCGGAGGTGACGACTCGCGGCCCCTTCATCTCGCCGCTCTCGATCTTCTGCTTGAGCTGATAGATTGTCGGCGCTGCGTCGCCGCCGGACTGCACGGTGGTGACTCCCGCTTCCAGCAGCTCCATCATTTCTGCGGGCGCGCGATCCGTGAGATAGTCGCCGCCCCTACCAGCAGCTCCGCCGCCGGCTCGGCCTGGGCCGCCCGCCGCACCCGCGCCGCGGCCCGCTCCAGCGCCTGCGCCCCTGCCTCCACCGGCGCCCCCGCCACCTCCAACGAGATGGCGGTGACCATCCATGAAGCCCGCCATCACGGTGAAACCGCTGGCGTCAATGGTCTGCGCGCCCGCGGGCGCGGTCTGGTTGCCCGGAGCGACCGAGACGATGCGGCCGGCTTGCACGACGATACTGCCGTTTTCGATGACCTGGCCGTTGCCGACGATGATGCGCGCGTTTGTGACGAGGAGATTCTGAGCCCGCAATACCGGAGCGGCGCCCAGGATCGCCAGGAAACCAAGGGCGAAGACGGCAAACAATCGCGTCAGGGGCATCGCTCGCCTGGCGCGGGAGAGGTGCCCACTCAAAGGAGTAGCCTTCATTTAGACCTTCCTTGCCCTGCCGACCGTGCCGGCAGGATTTATGTGATTTTCACTTCGCGAGATCCGATCCTATCATCTCGCGACCTGTCGGTGCAGCCTTGTTTGGATTTTGCCATAGGCGGCAATGTGGGCCCGCGCGCGACGTGTTGGCCTGCGTGGCGCTCGCATCGCCGGAGCATGTTCCTGTAGAATTCACGCAGGAATTTCGACCTGGGGCGGGAGCCAGACGGAGGGACAGCGATGCGAAGAGGAAACGGCGGGGTGTTTTTGACGGCGTCGTTGTGTTGTGCTGCGGGCGTCGGCGCCGCGGCGGGTCTACTTTTCGTGCGGGCCGTGCCGGCGGCGACGCCACAAGAGCGGGTCAATGCCGCATACGCGGCGATGGGCGGCGACAAGCTGAAGACCATCACCTTACAAGCCCACGTGGAGCAATACGACCCGGGCGAATCGTATTCTCTTGCCGATCCGGCGAAACCGGACGAAGGCGCTTCCGACCTGGTGCAGAGCCGCGACCTGGTGCACGGGCTCACGCGCAACGAATGGATTCGCCCCAAGGCGGACGACGGCACCAAGCGGACGTTCACCGAAATCATCACACCGAGCGCGGGCTGCTCGATCGGCAACGACGCGACGGCCGGGCGCCTGCCGAAACGCACGAACAAGAACACTCCGCCCGCGCACACTATGTCGGGCCGGCGGCTGACCATGAACCTGCGCGAACTCGAGCGATCGACGATCGTCGGGGAGATGAAACAGCATCCCGACAAGGTGACCGCTGCCATCGCCGATCAGACGTTGGCGGGAAAGATCTATCCCGCCGTGCAATACCGGGACGATCGCGGCACGTTCATCGTGATGTTCGATCCGGCGACGAATCTTCCGGCGCGCGTGCGGACGCGAGATTGGGACGGGCTCGAGGGCGATTCGGATTTCGACGCCGAATATTCGGATTGGCGCGACCTGGGCGGCGCGAAGATCGCATTCGAGACGCACTACACGCTCAACGGCAGGAAGATCGCGGACGTGCAGCTTTCGGGCGCGATCGCGAATCCGACTTTGCCGGCCGCGACTTTCGACATTCCGCTGGCGATGCTGGCGAGCGCGGCGAAGCCGGCGGACGCAGACGCCACGCCGTTCCAATGGATCCTGCGGATGGAGTTCGGGGGCTGGTATTTCGATTCCGACGCGATGTACACGGACGATGGGGACGACCTGAAGCTGGTGGACGTGGCGCCGAACGTCAGCCAGACGCGGGGCAGCACGCACAACACGATCTTCATCGCCACGAATAGCTATCTGGTGGCGGTGGAAGCGCCCTACTCCGACGGCTATTCCCGCGCGGCGATCGAATTGGCCAAGCAGAAATATCCGGCGAAGCCGATCCGCTACCTGATTCTGACTCATCACCACTTCGATCACGTGAGCGGCATGCGCACATACGCGGCGGAGGGCGCGACCATCGTGGTGGGCAAGGGCGACGGCAACTATATTCGCAAGGCGCTGACTGAGCCGGAAACGCTAAACCCAAACGCGCCGAAGATAGTTTCCCCGCCCAAAGTGATCGAAGTCGACGGCAAATGGAGCGTGAAGGACGGCGGCCGCGAAGTGGACGCTTACGTCATCGATAACCCGCACTCGGCGGACATGCTGATCGCCTACGTGCCCGATGCCAAGCTCGGCGTGGTGACCGATCTTTATTTCCCGGGCCCGCCGGTGCCTTCGAATGCGATGATTGCGGCGCTGGTGAAAGGCGTCGACAAGTGGGGGATCAAGCCGGAGCAATTCGCGGGCGGCCACGGCACGGTTGGTCCGTATGCCGGGGTGGTTCAGGCGGCGCAGAAGGTTCCGGCGAGCGGACAGTGACGCGCGCGCCTCTCTTCGGAGGCGATAGTCAACGAGAGGTGGGAATGGGCAAGGGACGCCTGGAAGCGTTCAGCGATGGTGTGATTGCCGTCATCATCACCATCATGGTGCTCGAACTGAAGGTGCCGCATGGATCGAGGCTGGCCGATCTGGGGGCGGTCGCTCCCGTGTTTCTGAGTTACGCGCTGAGTTTCGTTTCCGTAGGGATTTACTGGAGCAATCACCATCACATGCTGCATGCCGCCCGGACGGTGAACGGGGGCATCCTTTGGGCCAACCTCCATTTGCTGTTCTGGATGTCGCTCGTGCCCTTCGTGACGGATTGGATGGGCGAAAATCACTTTGCCGCCGGGCCGGTAGCAATCTACGGTTTGGTTATGCTTCTGTCCGGCTGCGCGTACTTCATCCTTTCGCGGATGCTGATTTCTCACAACGGCAAGGATTCCGCATTGGCCGTTGCGCTGGGCAAAGACTTCAAGAGCGTGGCCTCGCTGGCGCTCTACGCGTTTGCGGTCCTCGTGTCTTTCGTGAACGCGCGGATTGCCGTGGGGCTGTACGTTTTGGTGGCGATCATGTGGTTTATCCCCGACCCGCGAATCGAAAAGGCGCTGGCGGAGTGAAGAGGGCGCCGCGGCGAGAAAAGCGGGACAGCCCGCAAGTCACGAAGCGGGGCGGGAGCGGACCCGAATTCGTCCGGCGCGGACGGCTTTGAGGAACGAGGCGTGGTCACGCTCGGTCTGGTCCGCGTAGGCGACGGCAAACCTGGCAATGGCTTGATCGAACGCCGCGGTCTTGCCCAGGTAGCCGGCAATTTTCGCCGGATCGCCGGTGCGGGCATGCGCGCGGGCGAGAACCCATCCGCAAAGTTCCACGTACTCGAACCAATCGCCTTTGGACATTCCGGCGATATCGATTTTCATGCGCATGTCGCGGAGCTGGCGGAAATAGAAATCGTAGCCCTGGTCGTCGCGGGTCCAGCCAAGAAAGACATCGCTGGCGGATTGCAGCATGCGCTGGCCGGTGACGACTCGCTCTCCCTGATTCGTGTATCTGCTCTTGCCCGCATAAGGCGCGAGCACCGATTGATGAGCCTCCTTGCATTGCAATAGCAGGGGATCGTGCGGTCCTGCCATGAGCAGGGCGACCGCGCAGCGCGTTCCGATGCTACCGACTCCGACGACCTTGCGGGCGAGGTCCACGAGCTCGTAGCGGTCGAGAACGATGCGGCGCTCTTCGGGCAGAGTCGCGCGATAGCGTTGAAACATTTGGCGCACATGCTTGCCGACCGCCGCCATATCGCGAGAATGATAAATAAGGGGAGGGCGATCGGCGATCCGATGGCGGCCGTGCCGCAGCGGGGCGATTTTCGGAAATTCGCGCCCCGAGGTATTGAGCATGGCTTTGGCTTCGAGCTTGCGCCAGCGCTTGCGGGCTTCGGGAGTTTTCGCGTTTTCGATGAAAAGCCCGGCGCTCAGATGGGAGTACCAGGCCTCCAGCGCGGTCATCTCGGCATACTCGCGCATGTGCTTCCGGTAGGAGCGGGCCGAGGCGCGGGCCGCGTCCGAGCAGTGTCGCTCGGCAATGCCTGCCAGACGCATCCCCAGAACGATACTTGCCGCCAAACGCTTGACATCCCATTCCCAGGGCGCGGGAAGCGTCTCGTCGAAATCATTGATATCGAAGACGAGTTGGCGCTCGGGAGTTCCGAAGCCGCCAAAATTGGCGACGTGACAATCGCCGCAGGACTGCACGCGGATTCCCGTGACCGGAGTGGAAGCGAGATCGGCGGCCATCAGAGCCGCAGAGCCGCGGAAAAAGGCGAAGGGCGATTTGCTCATGCGGGCGTAACGAATCGGAAGAAGCGCGAGCAGCCTTCCGCGGTCGGATTGTTTCAGCAGCCCGGTGGGGTCGGCAGGATTCTTCCGAGGCGTCCATATGGAATGCGACGAGCGCGGCACCTTCTCGCGAAGCTTCCTGCCCGCGGCCAAGCGATCCTTGACTGTCGGACGCGGCTTGGGCGATTTGTCGCAAATGACGGACACAATGACTGGCGGGATTGTAGCAAAGCCCGAGGCCGGCTGGTCTGTTACCGCGGGGCTGCGGTGGCGCTGAAAGTAAACGCGACGGCCTCGGACTGGTTCGCGGCAACGGTAACGTTCTGTCGCTCCTGCACACCGTAGGTTTCGTGCCAGGCGACAAGCGTGTAGGTTCCCGGCGGGACGTTGCGCAGCTCGAACGTTCCGTCCCTGCCGGTCACAGCGAAGTACGGCGCGCCGAACACGGCGATGTAGGCCTTCATCCAAAGATGAATGTTGCACTTGACGGGGATGGCGACTTCTTCGCGAGCAAAAGACCGGCGCAGAGGCACGGAGCCCGGCGGCTGCGACTCATTCCATTCCCGATTGCTTTTAGGGATGGGATGGATGTTGTGGCTGACCTTGTCGGAATTGGCGACGAGGAGCGGCTGGCCGGCCATCAATGCGAGGACGTGGGGACGATACTGGCAGCCCTTCTGGTCAAGGTCTACGGCGACTTGCGGCACGGTGAAGGAGTAGCGGCTGAAATCGCCCTTGAGGTAAACGACGACGTTTTGCAGCGCGCGATTATCGCCCAGCACCACATCCTCGGCCACCGCGGGGTCGCCAGCGTGCTCTTTCGCGCAATTGGGCACGGCGGACATGCTGATGATTTTTCGGGCTGGCGGATCGCCGTCGAAGGTAACGGCGCCCGTCACAGAGCCGGCGGTGGCAGGGTCAACGGCTTGGCCGCCCGGGTTTATGACCGTGGGCGGGGCTTCGGGCGCTTCATCTTTCTGGCCACAACTGATCAGGACGAGCGCGATCGCGATGGCAACAAAGAGGAACGCGAGAGCGCCGGCTCGCGGACCGGCGGCGCGTCGAAATTGCCGGATTTTCCGCTTGGCGCGCAGCACCGGAGGCTAGAAGCCGGGAGCGCCGGTAGTGGCAGCGCGAACTTCTTCGGGGAGGCGCACGCCGAAACGCAGGCGGTCGATGTAAGCCTGGCCGAGCGACATCAGGCCGGTGTAGAGGTAACCCCAGACAAAAAGCACAAGGAACGGAACGGTGGCGTAGTTTTCGTTCTGAATGGCGTACCAGACCGTGGCGGCGAAGTAGAGGCCGAGGGCCACTTCGAACCAAGGCAGCCAGCCAGCGCGGTTGCGGTAAGTCTTTTTTTGCCACGTGCCGGCCTGACCCTCGATGCGGTACTTGGGCGTGCGCGCGAACTCGGATTTCACGCCGAGGATGGCCTCGATCACGGCCTTGGCATTGCGCACGGAAAGGCCGATGCCGACCGCCATGACGAGGGGGAGATAGAGAATCGCGCGCTTCCAAGTTTTGGGGTAGATGGCGCGCTCGGCCGCGAGGTAAAAGCCGGAGATGGAGCAGCTCGAGGCGATGAACAGCGGCAGGTCGATCAGGAGCATCTGAAACCAGCCCTGATAGAAGCGCACGATCATGGCCGGGAGCAGCAGCGTCGAAAGCAGGACCATCAGCGGATAGCTGATGTTGGCGGTGAGATGAAAGACGGCCTCGGCCTTCACGCCATTGGGCACGTCGGCGCGCATGACGCGAGGCAGGATTTTTTTCGCGGTCTGCATCAGGCCCTTGGCCCAGCGCGCCTGCTGCGCTTTGAAGGAGTTCATTTCGACCGGCAATTCCGACAGACATTCGACGTCCGGCAGATACAGGAAGCGCCAGCCGCGGAGCTGCGCGCGATAGGAGAGATCGGTGTCTTCGGTGAGCGTATCGTGCTGCCAGCCGCCGGCATCGTCGATGGCCGAGCGGCGCCAGACGCCGGCGGTGCCGTTGAAGTTGAAGAAGAGGCCGCTGCGGGCGCGGGCGCCGTGCTCGATGATGAAGTGGCCGTCGAGCAGGATGCTTTCGACCTCGGTGAGCGCGGAGTAATGGCGATTGAGATAGGTCCAGCGGGTCTGGACCATGGCGAGCTTGGGGTCGGCGAAATAGGGCAGCGTTTGCCGGAGGAAATCGGGGCTGGGGAGGAAATCGGCGTCGAATATGGCGACGAGTTCGCCCGTCGCGGACTCGAGTCCGTGGGCCAGGGCGCCGGCCTTGAAGCCTTCGCGGTTCGAACGATGCACGTAATGGATCGAGACGCCGAGCGCCTGATAGCGTTCGACGCAGGCGCGCGCGACCTGCTGGGTTTCGTCGGTGGAATCGTCGAGCACTTGAATTTCGAGCAGTTCGGGCGGGTAGTCGAAGCGCGCGACGGCTTCGACGAGGCGTTCGATGACGTACCGCTCGTTGTAGATGGGAAGCTGTATGGTAACCTTGGGCCACGCGGCGACCGGCGGCGGCGGGCCGGGCGTATTCTTGCGATGCTTGGCGTACTCGTAGACCAGCCAGTAACGGTGCAGCCCGAAGGCGGCCAGGACCACCAGGATGACGAAATAGGGGATCATGATGGCCAGGTCGAAGGAATTGAGCTGATAGACGCCGCGGAAGGGGTTGAGGGACGGGTCAACCATTTTGGCCCAATAATTGCCAAGCAGGCCTTGCGCCGCCGCGATCACCGCAAATTCATGCACGCCGCCCAAATCGTTCCGTCCCCCCGATGCTAAAAACGATGCTGAAAAGCCAAGCCGGCGTCGCCGTGGCCGGCCTGGTTGCGCTCGAAGCGTTGTTCGCGGCGATGGCTCGCCTCGGCGACTTGAAGCTGCACGTCGTCGAGGTGATCGCCCTGGCGCTCGCCGCCGGCGCCGTGTACTGCGTCGCGCTCTACGGACTGGAACACACCGCCGAGAGCCGCGCGGCGCTCTGGCTGGTCCTGGCGGGCGCGCTGCTGTTCCGCCTGACCCTTGCGCCGTTGCCGCCCACGCTTTCGACCGACCTGTACCGCTACCGCTGGGACGGCCGAGTGCAAAACGCGGGCTGGAATCCCTACGTCATCGCGCCGCTGGACCCTCGGCTTACAGCTTTGCGCGATGCCAACTGGGCCGGCATGCCCGGAATGGAGCTTCCGGCCATCTATCCCCCGCTGGCCGAACTAATCTTTCGTTGGACGGCGCGAATTTCCACGAGCCCGGCCGGCTTCAAAGCGCCGTTCCTGCTGGCGGATCTCCTGATCGTGGCGATGCTGGCTGGGTGGCTGCGATCCAGCGGCGGGCGGAACTACCAACTCGCCGTGTACGCCTGGAGTCCGCTCGTTATCGTCGAATTCGCCGGCAGCGGCCACAGCGACGCGCTGGCCATCGCGTTTCTTGTCGCCGCCCTGATGATTATACGGCGGCGGCCGGCGGTGTCAACGCTGGCCATGACGGCGGGGGCGCTGACCAAGCTTTTTCCGGTGACGCTGCTGCCGCTGGCGGTGCGGCTCGCGGGCTGGCCGCGGCGATTGCGGGGATGGCTCGCGGCCGCGGCGGCGGTCGCGCTGGCGGCGGCGTGCGCGTGGCCCTATCGTTCGGCTGCCGGGCAATTACCGCAGACCTTCAGCTACTACCGGCGGGTCTGGCAGAACTACAATCCCAGCCTTTACGGCGTGTTGCTGTGGCTGACTGGTCGCCCGGCGATTGCCGCGGGGATTGGCGAGGCGGTCGTGGTGATCCTGGCCTTGTGGGTTGCGGCGCGGAAGATCGAGCCGGTGCGGGCGACGTTTCTGGTGGTTGGCGCGATTCTGATGTTCGCGCCGAACGGATACTCCTGGTATTTCACGTGGATCGTGCCGCTGCTGTGCTTTTTTCCGAGCCCGGCGTGGCTGCTGCTGACCGTGTTGCAGTTTCTGTCCTACAACGTGCTGATCGCTTACCAGGTGACGGGCGTATTTCGCTTCAATCCGTTCTTCCAGTGGCTCACCTACGCGCCGTTTTGCGCGCTGCTGCTGGCGGAGATGATCGCGAAGCGCCGGCCGCACGTGGTGTCCTAATTTGATTCTCGGCAGTCGTAAGGTTAAGGATTGCAGACGAGATCGAGCACAAGGATACGAGGGAGCAAACAGTCACAAGATGTAACTGGACTTTATCCAAAACCATGAATTAGAGTTTCGGACGAACCATTCGGATTTCAGTCTCTCACAGGTTCTATAGAATTCGGGTGTCGGTGCAAACACGAAGGTCGGGAATTTCTCCAAGAGGACATGGGGCGAAGTCCAATCTACGATAATGTTCGCGGAGCTCCCTTTGAAATTGGCGAGCGCGTGCGTGTTACTAGCAGCAAAGACGAAACCTTTGACTCTAGGTACAAGGGCCGCGTCGGAACGATTGAGTACCTTGAATATCAGTGTGGCTGCGGGCAAACCTATCCACACGACCCAATGATTGGAGTAAAGTTTCGCGAGGGTGTGATAGAGGAATTCTGGGCTGAGGAATTGAGGCGTCACCCCGCTCCTGTGCGGAGCCTTTACTCGCATTCAACACAGCCGGTAGTTGCCGCCACCAAGAAACTCGACAAACCCAAGGTTACGAAGCACTTGTAACTGTTGGCGGATTTTGTCACGCACATGAGAATTCTTGGGATGGAGTTTTGCGAGGGCATCAGCATGGGCGTAGGTATCGGAGAGGGAGAATTCGGTATTATTCATGGAACGAACGGCTTGAAGTACGTCGAGGGTCCAGCCGCGCATCTCAGTGCTCAGTGCCTGGAGGGGCCGAAGACGGTCATAGGCGCGGCGGACTTCTTTACTAGATCGAACTTGCCCTTGCTGAATTACGTGGATGTGAGCATCAGTCGGAATCTTGTGGAGAAGGATATTGCAGCCGACCCATCCTGCGCGCCGAGCTGTCGGCCCCAGTGGTTTGCGCCGCTCAAGAGCCGAGAGCGTGAAGGCAAATTGTGGAATGAGCATGAGGGTTTGGACTTTCCACGCCAGCAGGTCATAGTGCAGGACGTACAGATTGGGCGTCCGGTTTTCAACGATTGCCAATTTCATCTGCGAGTAGGCCGAGTCTAAAATCCGCCCACCGAATGGCCTGGATTGGCTTTTTAGTTGAAATGGAGACTGACAATCGCCGCAGAGATAGTCTATCGCGGCAGTGTTGTGGGGCAAGCGCTGCAAATGCGGAGACTTACATGAGACGCAGTAAAGATTTATTGCTCCCCATGACTCAGTGGCTACGCGGGCACGCTGGGAGGCATTCTTGTAGCGGTCGAGACCGACAGCAGGTAAGTGCAAATCCACGCGTGCATTAGACCACCTCCCGAGACAAGCTGAATAGGATTTTCCTGCAGCTTCAATTCAATGCGGTCCCGCAATCGTCAGGGTCAAACTCCTGGCGGGCGCGGGTGGCTAGGCGATGATGGGGAGCGTCGAGGCGGGGCGGGCGCTGGGAGGCGGCATCTTGGAGCGGTCAACCGGGCGGTAGAGGGTATCGCGCTCGACGGGGACGCGGCCCGCCTCGCGAATCAGGCGTTCGAGCTGGGCGCGCGGGGTGAACTCCGCGGTGGTGGCTCCGGCATCGTGGTAAATCTTTTCCTCGACGACGGTGCCGTCGAGGTCGTCGGCGCCAAAGCGCAGGGCAATCTGCGCGATGCGCGGCGTCAGCATGATCCAGTAGGCCTTGATGTGGTCGAAGTTATCGAGCAGCAGGCGCGAGACGGCGATGGCCTTGAGGTCGGTGAAGCCCGAAGGCCTGGGCAGATGCGACAGGCCCGTATTTTCCGGGTGGAAGGCGAGCGGGATGAAGGCCACGAAGCCGCCGGTCTCATCCTGGAGTTTGCGCAGAGCGAGCAGGTGCTCGACGCGCTCTTCGTCGGTTTCGATGTGGCCGTAGAGCATGGTGGCGTTCGAGCGCAAGCCCACCTGGTGGGCGGTGCGCGCGATGTTGAGCCACTGCTGGCCGCTGACCTTGTGGTCGCAGATAATCTTGCGCACGCGCGGATGAAAGATCTCGGCGCCGCCGCCGGGCAGGGAATCGACGCCCGCGTCCTTGAGCGCCAGAAGGGTATCGCGGATGGACAACTTGGAAATGCGCGAGAAGTAGCCGACCTCGACCATGGTGAAGGCCTTGAGGTGCACGCCGGGGCAGCGCTGCTTGAGCCCGCGCATGAGGTCGAGGAAATACTGGAACGGGAGATCGGGATGAAGCCCGCCGACCAGGTGGAATTCGGTGGCTCCTTCGCGCACGCCTTGTTCGGCGCGCTGCCAGATTTCCTCGAGCGCGAAGGTGTAGGCGCCGGGCGCGTCGGGGCTGCGGCCAAAGGCGCAGAGCTTGCAATGGGCCACGCAGACGTTCGTGGGATTGATGTGGCGATTGACGTTGAAGTAGCAGACGTTGCCGTGGCGCTGCTCGCGAACGTGGTTGGCGAGCCAGCCCAGAGCGAGCAGGTCGGGCGTGCGGTAGAGCGCGAGGCCGTCGGCGGCGTCCAGGCGGTCGTTGGCCAGGACTTTGGCGGCGATGGGTTCGAGCCGCGCATCGTCGATCAGCAGATCCGATACGTTCGACAGCGTTGACATCCTCGAAATCACCCTAGGGGATCCATCTCCCAATGCGGCGCCCCGCAGAACCTCAGCGGCGGGCGACAGCGACCGCGGCGCCCCAGAACAGCAAGAACAACAGACTAATATAGCCGTTCACGGTGAAAAACGCAGCATTGAGACGGCGGAGGTCTCCGGCACGCACCAGCGAATGCTCGTAGGCCAGGAGCGCGGCCACCACGGCGATGCCCAGCCACGCGGGCCAGGGCAGCCCGAAGCTCGCCGCGAGCCAAATCAGCAGGCCGATCATGGCGATGTGCATGGCGCGGGCGATCCAGAGGGCGCGCGCAATTCCGAAGCGCTTGGGCATCGAGTAGAGTCCGGCGGAGCGGTCGAAATCGACATCCTGGCAGGCGTAGAGGACGTCGAAGCCGCCGACCCAGAGGGTGACCGCGGCGCAGAGAGTGACCATGCGGGCGTCGAGCGAGCCGGCCACGGCGATCCAGGCCGCGGCGGGCGAAATGCCCAGGCAGAAGCCGAGCACAAAGTGAGACCACATGGTAAAGCGCTTGGTGTAGGAGTAGAAAAACAGGACGGCGAGCGCGACGGGAGCGAGCTCCAGGGCCAGACGATTGAGCTGCCATGCCGCGACAAGCACAAGCGCGGCGCTCGCCGCCGTGAAGGCCCCGGCAAAACCAAGCGAAAGCGCGCCGGTGGGCAGCGCTCGGCCGGCGGTGCGAGGGTTGAGCGCGTCGTAACGCACGTCGGCGATGCGGTTCATGGTCATGGCCGCGGAGCGGGCGCCGACCATGGCCACGACGATCCAGAGAATCTGGCGCAGCGTGGGCCAGCCCGGCTCGGCGCTCCCGTAACGCGCGGCGAGCAGGGCTCCGGTGAGCGCGAACGGCAGCGCAAAAACCGAGTGCTCGAACTTGATCATTTCCAGGACGGTGCGGATGGGGCGAGGGCTCATGCTGTGCGAAGAATCTGCGAGTGTAGGCAGCCGCCAGCCACAAAGTCAAGAACGCGCGGGGCGGGGTAGTGGGCTACTTTGAATCTGGGGATTCAGATATGCGTCTACGGCGCAGGTATTTGTATAGCCAGGCCATCCAAGCTATTAGAGCGATGCCGACGAGGAGTTCCAGAATCGTACCCCACCATGGCAGAACGCCGAAACCCTCTTTCCAAGCCACCAACATCAACAGAAGGTTTCCAGAATAACCTATCAGCAAGGCCAGCGCCGCATTCTCAGTCCTGAAGAGCCTCTTCATGCCGCTCTTTCTATCTCAACGACTTCCCAAAGGTCAACCAAGTCCCTGACGCTCCACAGTCGGTCGGTCACGCCAGCGGCCACTTCTGGGCTGACGCGAAGCGCGGTCTAGGGCGCTGCATTCTCAAAGCGGCCACTACCCGGAGCGGCGGCGGACGCGGAACCGGTGGGGAAAGAACGGGAATTGACTGTCGGGCCGCCGAAAACTAGACTACTAGCCTAGGTTGTGGGCCTAGGCTGTGGGCCTGGGCTCACGGCCTCGGGCCTTGAAGTGAGCGACCTGCGTTCGGGAGGCATTGTCATGAAGAATAAGCTCCTCGTTTTGGGGACGCTGGCTATTGGCTTGCTGCTGGTTTGCGGCCCGGCATTCGCGCACCACGCATGGGGCGGCTACGACATGGTCAATCTGACCAGCGTGAAGGGAACGATAACTTCGTTCGATTGGGCCAATCCTCACGTGTGGATGAGCTTCAACGTGACGGACGACAAAGGCAACGTGCAGAAATGGGACGCGGGCGGGCCGAGCCCAAGCCGCATGTCCGGGACGGGCTGGGACAAGGACACGCTCAAGCCGGGAGATCAGATCGTGGCGGTCGGCCACAAGATCAAGGACGGCACGAATAAGCTGCGGCTCGAGAAAGTGGTGCTTTCCGGCGGCCGGGAGCTGCTGTGCTACGGCAAGTCCTAC
>Ga0210394_10003999_pt1 | contig 17653 bp, 15 predicted proteins | sample IncBWC12MmetaG_FD_160121 | JGI IMG/M metagenome (GOLD analysis project Ga0210394, IMG submission 160121) | Forest soil microbial communities from Barre Woods Harvard Forest LTER site, Petersham, Massachusetts, United States - Inc-BW-C-12-M | ecosystem: Environmental > Terrestrial > Soil >... | reverse complement strand
TGTTGCTTTTCTGGAATTGTAAATCAAGAGCGCCGCGGGCGGGCGGTCAGCCGTAGAGAGCCGCATGTTCCTTGGCATAAGGCGCGTAGGTTTCCTTCATGGTCGCGAGGTTGAGCAGCATCGAGGCCACCTGGTGAGCCGTGCCCGCGCCAAACAGCGTCGAGCGCATCCACATGCTCTCGGTACGGCGGCTGCCGCTCAACGATACGATCTCGCGCTCGACTTCATAGGGTTCGTCGACGAATACCGGGCCATCCAGCAGCCGGATTTCCTGATCGGCGAACAGTCCGACGGCTGGACCGCGCGTTCTGAATGAATTCGCGCGTGAGCTGTATTGCATCAGGACACTGATCATTTCCAGCGGCACGATCGGCCGACCCCAGTCGTTGTCGGCGCCGTTGTACAGCGAGGACGGTTCGGTAATCTTGGCAAGCTTCTGCGCGAGGCTGAATGGGTAGAGCGCGCCCATATGCTGATCCATCGCCATCCTTACCGGCGCACGCGGCGCGCGCATGCCGACCTTGACGTCGGCGAGAATCACCGGATCGGCGAGCGGTGAAAGCGTCGCGAGCCGTGCATCGAGTGCGGAAACCTGAAAGTCCGGGCCGACCGATGCCGTGCCGCGAAGAATCTCGACACCGTCGCTGCGCAACATCCAGATCTCGGCCTGACGGCTGTGCGCGCCCGGCGCGCGCAGGAACGCCTTCACTTCTTCGCCTTCGAATGCCGGCGCACGGTAATGCGCGGAGATGCAGCCGCCGATCAAGAATTGCTTGCCCCATACGGCGTAGCCGAGCGGCGCAAACTGGCTGAAGTGAGTCGGCCCCTCGATGGTGCCGCCTTTGAAACCCAGCTTTTGCGCGGTGGCGTCGTCGTGGATCGAGGCGTGCCCATCGTAGGCTTGCACCGCCAGCATTTGTTTTGGGCTGCGGTAGGGCCCCGAGAGTACCCCCTCTTGCTCGGTGATCGCGGTGTCGAATGCAGCCATCCAGTTGCTTCCTTTTTTGATTTTCCTTCAGCCTGCGGCCAGCATTCCTTCCAGCCGTCCGCGGATCAGCGCCTCGGCTCCGGCCATGATTCGATCGATCAGTTCCTTGCAGGTCGGAATGTCGTGGATCAGTCCCGCCACCATGCCGCACGACCATCCGCCGGCGTCCATGTCGCCTTGCTGCATCACTCGCGGATAGATGCCCGCCACTTCCTCGGCGATGTCGGCAAATGTGAGTTTATCGCCGAGCGTGCGCTCCTTGGCGAGCAGCCGGTCCACCGCAGCATTGGCGAGTACGCGTTCAGTATTGCGAAGCGGGCGCATGATCAGGCGCGTGTCGAGTTCTGACGCCGACACGATCGCATTTTTTACGTGCGGATGCACCGGTGCTTCTTGCGTTGCAATGAAGCGCGTTCCCATGTTCATGCCGTCCGCTCCCATCGCCAATGCGGCCACCAGCGAGCGCTCATCCGCCATGCCGCCGGAGGCGACGAATGGAATGTTCAGCGATTCGGCTGCGCGCGGCAACAGAATCATATTGGGCACGTCATCCTCGCCGGGATGGCCGCCACACTCAAATCCATCCACACTCACTGCGTCGCAGCCGATGGCCTGTGCTTTGAGCGAGTGTCGCACCGAGGTGCATTTATGGATGATCTTGATCCCGGCTTCCTTCAGCGCGGGCAGATATTTCTGCGGGTTGTTGCCGGCGGTCTCGACCACGGTTATACCGGCGCTGATGATGGCCTTGATGTAGCCGGGATAATCCGGAGGATTGACCATGGGCAGAAAGGTGAGATTCACGCCAAACGGCTTGTCGGTCATCTTGCGGCAGCGAGCGATTTCAGAGGACAGTGCCTCGGGAGTGCGTTGGGTCAGGCCGGTGATGATGCCGAGCCCTCCGGCATTCGACACGGCCGCGGCGAGTTCTGCCAGACCAACGTAGTGCATGCCGCCCTGAATGATCGGGTGTTGAATGCCAAAAAGCTGAGTAATTCGAGTCTTCAAGGAACCATCTCCGTCCACTAACCGAATGTTCGCTTCTGAGTCTAATGCCAAATGCTCGCCGGCGCCGTCGTAGTCATCCATTTTCTGATCGTGCTGTTCGTGGTGGCCGGGGTTCCTCTTATTTATGTGGGGGCCGCGCGCGGCTGGGCATGGGTCAGAAGCTGGCGCTGGCGGCTTCTGCATCTTGGCGCCATCTTCGTCATTGCGGCCGAGTCGGTATTGGGCATTGCGTGCCCCCTGACAATTTGGGAGGACCGGCTGCGCGGTCAAGGGACCGCGACCGGCTTCATCGAGCGCTGGATTGACCGGCTGCTGTTTTACGAGGCCCCGGCCTGGGTGTTTACCGCAGCCTACCTGGCCTTCGCAGCGCTCGTTCTTCTAACCTGGGTAGCGGTGCCGCCAAAAAGACGCGAGTGATCCATAGGACAATTCTCCTTACAGTCGCGGCTTTGTCCTACGCCGTCCCAAGGAACACCCGATATCAAATCCCCAAATAACCCCGCATGCTGGTCACCAATGCAATTAGGAGGCCGCAAGTCATGAAAAACGATATGCAAATTCAGCAGGAAGTTCTAAGCGAGCTCGAGCATGACGACAATATCCCTACAGGCGCGATTGGCGTCGAGGTCCACCAGGGCGTTGTCAAACTCGCTGGCCGGATTGGTGACCCTGCGACTGAAAAACGCGCGGAACTCGACGCTCTTCGCGTGACCGGCGTTACCCGCGTGGTTTTAGACCTGGGAGTCCAAACGCGCTGAGAGTGATTCGCGGCATATACCCGTCCGCCCGAGGCCGGAAAGGACATCATGAGCATCAACAAGTATCAAGTTAAGGGGCGCGTCGCACAGGCCAAGGGGAGCATCAAGGAAGCCAGCGGCAGGCTTGTGGGCAACAAAGCGCTGCAAGCAAAAGGCAACATGCAAAAGAACCTTGGCAAGGTTCAAGCGAAGCTCGGCGACATCCACAAACACGTGCAAGGGATCTTGAAATAGGCCGCGCTCACTGAGGCGGCGGCAGCGAGCCTGTATAAAACACCTCGCAGTGTCCGCCCATCAAATGTTTCGCCTGCTTGACTAGCGTATGCACCGGGCCGGTCATCGACACCAGAACGTTTGGCTTCTCTACGTCCGGCTGGCTGAACGGGCCGTGAGCAGTCTGCTTCACCCTGACACATCCGCGTTTGTCGACCAGCGCGACGGTGACATCCTGGAATCGATCATTGACGAAATCCAGTGCTCCCTGCAGCGCGATGCGATTTTTGGCGGTCGTCATCGCCACGTCCTTGGCAAATGCGACACCATGCTCGATGCGCCACTCGGAGGTGAGACTCGGGATTTCACTGCTGCCGCCCGGACTATCGAGTACTCTCGCAAAGTCGTAGCCCTTGGTCACCGCCACGCCAAGTGGACCGGCGACCAGGAATGCGCCCACATCGATCAAGCTGAACTTCTGGGTGGACTCGTAGCGGGACAATTCGCCGTCGAGGTCCCCGGTCGCCAGCGTCAGGTTGCTGCCCCGCAGGGATGCCTCACCAACGCTGCTTGCGGTCAGTTCGTGCACCGTGTACCCGCTCAGCGTCAGATCGGTCGAGAAATTCATCAAGCCTGCGCCGATCTTCTTCTGCGAGAAGTTCTTCCAGAACTCTTCGATGCGGAACGACGCGAGTGCATAGTGCACACGATAAGTCGGCACGTGCCCTGTGAAGTTTGCGTGCACGTCGCCGGACCCGCGCCCGTCGTACGCCCGCATCGTGATATCTTTGAACTCGAATAGTCCCTGTTTCGCATCGAGTTTGAACTTGACGTCGGACAGCGCCAGCTTGCGGGTCTGAATCTGTTTGCAGGATGCAGCCCCCGTGATGGCGAGGCTGTTTATCAGGTCAGCGGTCTTCGCGGCCGATATTTGCAAGCGGCCGGATTGCATGTCGCAGGAGCCGGCGCGCCATTCATTGCCATTTTGCTTGTCGGTGTAAACCAGCGACAGGTCGGCAAGGGATACGTCCGTCGGATCGACCTCGGGACGCGAACTCCCCGCTGACGATGGTACTTCGAAGTTGAACTTGCCGTCGCGGCCTTGCTCAATCGCCAGCGTGACATGCGTCAGCACGATCACCGGAATCCGTATTTGCCGGTGCAGCAACAGCGGCAGCAATTCGATTTCGAGCCGGGCTTCCTTCGCCGTGGCCAACTCGCTGCCCTGGTTTCGAATTCGCACCTCCTGCAGCGTCATGCCAAAACCTGGGAATACTCGGACCTTCAACTCGCCACCGATCGTGACCTGCATCCCCAGGGCAGCGGATGCGGCGGCCTGCACCTGCGCCTTGCCATTGCGCCCCCATGAAAACACGGCGACCGCAGCGCCAATCATCAGCAGTCCGAGCCCAACACCAAGCGCGTATAGGCAGCGTTTCAGTAATTTCGACGTCGAACCAGGCATGGCACATCCTACACCGCGTGCGTGCTCTGCCCGGGGATGTTGGTTATAGTCACACCCGTGAGACCGCTATCCAAAATCCTTCTGTCCCTGCTCGCGGTGATGGTCATCGGCGTTTATGTTCTCCTCAATCCGCCGTTGAACGTGCCCGCAGGAGCGCTCAGTCAGCGGATCTATAAGCGAGGTCCACATCAGGTCAACTATCAGCCTATCGACTGGGTTGATACTTCCCGGCCCACCATGGCCAATCACACTTTCAAGGGGAGTGGATCCCGGGAATTGAAGGGCCGCATCTGGTTTCCGACCGACAAGGAAGGCGCCCCCTACCCCCTCGTGATTTACAGCCACGGCTACATGTCGCAGTACAAGGAGGGCGATTATCTTCTGGATTTTCTGGCCAGCCATGGGTATGTGGCAGTGAGCGTCGACTTTCCTCTATCCAGTGGATCGGCTCCGGGCGGCGCTACCGTCGCCGACATAGTCAATCAACCCGGCGACATTTCCTTCCTCATCGATCAGATGCTGGCGCGGTCCAAGCAACCCGACAACATGCTTCACGGTACCGTGGATGGCGAGCGAATTGCCGTCATCGGCTTGTCTCTGGGCGGCCTCACCACCGAACTGGCAGGGCTTGATCCGAAGTTGAGAGACCCGAGAATTCGCGCGGCCATATCGATGGCGGGGCCCACCCAGTTCTTTACCTCGGATTACTTCGCCGGCGACAACATTCCTTTCATGTATCTCGGCGGCACGGCCGATGCGATCGTCCCCTATAAGGAGCACGCGGAACCGCTTCCCCAGAAGTACAAAAATACCGTGCTGGTCGCGTTGGATTCGGGCAGCCATGTGGGTTTTATCGATATGGCGCCAGCCCTTTTCCGCTGGCTCGACAATCCGGACAAGTTGGGCTGCGTGGGTCTCATGTATGGGTTGAAAAAGGCGCAGGAGGGCTCGGCCGGCGGCAAGCCGCTACCCAACCTCGGCGAGTTGCTTGGGGGGCCGCCCGGCATCGATGCGAAGCAGGCCACCGCGCCATGCAAGAACGGCGAGTACCCGCGCGCGATGCGCCCCGCCCGCCAACATACGCTCACCACCCTTGCGGCTTACAGTCTCCTGGAAAGTCTGTTTTCGCCTTCCGAAGTCACGCGTACTGAGATGCATGATTACTTGTTCGAGCAGTTTTCCAAGGAAAACACGGATGTCACCGTGACTGCGGCCAATTAGAAGCGACTCGCGTTTCACGCCGTTGCGACGCAACAACTGCTTTTGGGCAAGAACCATTGACTCAATAAATGGTTGGGAATAATTTCGATCGCCACCTTACCGGTCGATCAATTCAAGGATGAAATGATTATGAGTCACCCGATCCGCCGCGCCATTCCAGTGCCGAAGTGGCCGAGCTACCAAGGCACATCGCAGTACGTCGGCACCAGCCCTGTGGCCGCGGTCACTGTGTATGTTGACCCTTCGCTTGGCGCCCCCGCCCTGCAAAATGCGAAGGATTTGCTTGCCGACGCCGACCGCGTAGTTGCGGACAACAACGCGATATTCGGGACGCCTGGCGATCCCGTGAGCGTCATCATCTTCGCGTTGGGCGGGCAGACCGACGGCACCGGCGGCGCAGACCACAACGCGTGCGATTACTCTTCGGGGGGTGCCATAGAGGTCTGCGCGTCCTACGGAAATGCCGCGCGGGAATCGGCGCTATTCGAGGCGGAGTTGAGCGAATGCTCGATGGGTGGAAACCTGTGCGGTCAAAACACGGGAGAGGCGCTGTCTCGCTGGTGTGCCGCGATTGTGGGCAGCAACGCACTCGCGGATTTCGCGACCGCGCCAACCTGGGCGCAGAACGGCATGCCCGATTTCGTCAACAAAACCGATAACACGGATCAAAACCCGATCAGCACCGGTTGCGGCATGGCGTTCCTATCCTGGCTGCAGAGCCTGGGCTACCCGCTCAACAAAATCGCGCCCGCGATGGTGAAACTCGGCACCGGGGCCACCTTCGCCCAGCTCTATGCCGCGCTGACATCCGCGCCGCAGGCCGAAGCGTGGACAAAGTTTCTCGCGGCGGCGAAAGCGCTTCCCAAGATTGTGAACGACGATCCCTTTGGCACGGCGTCTGCCCCGGGGAAAAAGAAGAAGGGCGGATCCGCAAAAGCAAAGAAAACAGGCGCAGCACGAGGAAATCGACGCCGCTTGCGCTAACCCCCTAGCGCGTGCCGTTACCCGGCGAAATCACCCTGCCCAAGTCGGACGCCCGGGAAAGACGGTCAAATACGCCGTAGGCCAGGCTGGATATCCGCGTGATTGCGTCCTCGCCGGCGCGCTCGTTTGCAAGATACGTGGTCATGACGCAGATCACGTACGGCCGATTCTTGAGAAACACGATACCGGAGTCGTTGCGCACCCCTTCGAGCTCCCCCGGCTTGTTCGCAATCTTGAGATCCGGCGGCAGATCGCGCGGTATGAAGCTCTCCTTGGCGGTTGCCAACACCGCAAAAAAATCATCGAGCAGCGGCGGCCCGATCACCTTGCCCCGATAAAGATGTTCCAGCAGCTGCATCATTTCCCGCGGCGTCGAAATGTTTTCCCGGCCTTGAGCCGCCGCCTGAAGGTCCATCATCTTGCGGCGCAGCTGCGTGTGCGCAAGCCCCAGCGATTCCGTCAAGCGCACGACATTGTCCATGCCGACGCGGTCAATGAGCACATTCGTGGCCGAATTGTCGCTGACGGCGACCATGATGGTCGCGAGGTCACGGTTGGTCAGAGAGGTGACGCCGGGCGTGAGGCCGCCCAGTATGGAGCTATCGGCAACCAGATCCGCGGTGCGCACCACGTAGCGATCCTTCAATGTCGCCCGATCCTTCACCCCGTGCGCCGCCTGCTCCGCCTGATGATAAAGCTCCGCGAGCACCGCAATCTTGATTGAGCTCGCCTGCGGAAATACCTCATCCGGATGGATGAGCAGTTGCTGTCCGGAGGTCAGATCGAGGATGGCAACGCCAACAACTCCATCGAGCCGCTGCTCCACGTCGACAACAGCGACCTTCAGGCGATCCCACAGCACCTGCTGCTTGTCGCTCAGGGGCGCGGTCGCGGCGTGCGCCGCCATGGACGCAAGCAGTAGCGCGTAAACACCTATCTGCCGCATAAGGGCCCCCGGGTGCATGCTCATCGTGTGCGCTCCAGCAGCGCAATGCTCGAACTATCCTGCACACGGTCAAAGATGATTTGAGTCGTGTCCGGCGAAACGTCGAAATCGCCGATCTCGAACTTCGACGGCAGGTCGGTCAGCTGGCGCTCGGTACCCTTTTGCGGATCCACGAGCCAGAAGTTCTTGTGGCCGACTCCGCCGCGCAGGATCACGAGCGAGCCGGAGCTTCGCGCGAATGCAACCCGCCGCGCGCCGCGGGTCAGGATCAGGCTCGCCATGCCATACGGCCTGCCGTCGGGACCGGCAGCCCGCAGAGGAAATGTCGTGCCGACATCCGCGCCAGAATAAACGAAGTACTTCCCGTCCGGCGACCACGCGGCATCGACGGAGTACTCCGACACCATCGGCTGCGGGGGGCTGCCGTCGAGCAGGATCCTTGCGACACGCGGTTCGCCGTCGCGCACGATCGCACTGACGATCGACTGCGAATCGGGAGCCCAGCTAAGATCGCCGCGGACCGCGAGCGTGGTTCCGATCACTCGCGCGTGTCCACCGTCGCTGTTGATGACGTACAGTTGCTTCTTGTCCTGACTCTCTACGGTAAATGCAATGCGCCGGCCGTCCGGCGCGATGGCCGGAGCGCCAACTCGATCAGCCGTGATGCCGTTCCAGAGTTCGCTCACCGTGCCGTTCGCCAGCTTCCAGATCCCACGCCTGCCGCCGGCGGTCGACACGTAGGCGAGGTAGTCGGGCCCGAAGCGGGGCGCGAAGGCGCTCTGAATCGCGGGCACGACGGGCTCAGCCGTGTTCTGCGGCGGACCGTTGCTGTCGAACTTCACGCGCCACAGGTCTGACCGAGAATTGGCGACAGTGGCTACCAGTCGTGCGCCTTTCGCGGTCGCCGCCAGCGACGTGTACCGTTCCAAGCCGACGCTGACTCGCCTCTCGGACTTATGCTGCACATCCATGACATACAACCACGGTCCCGATCCGTCGGCATCGGTGGCCAAATAAGCCAGAGTACGGGCGTCGAGCAAGACAGGATAGGTGACCCGCGTGTTGTGAAATGTGAGGCGCTCGAGTCCGTCTCCGGAAGGCCGCAGTCGCCAGACGTCCCAATCACCGGGCGGCTCGCCGCGCACGAAGTAAATGAACTCCCCGTCGGGCGACCAGGTCGGAAAGTGGCAATGAATGCCCGACGGTGCCACGTAGATTTGATGCGCAGCCGGCTCACTCGCCTCGCGCACGAATAACGGATCTCCCGGCGCCGTCGTGTGAAAGACCAGCCGTTTTCCGTCGGTGGACCAGTCGACCTCCGCGGCATCCGGAACGTAGAGCTGCAACGGGCCGCCGCCGACCGGCACGGCCATCAGTTTGACGTCCTCGGGGCGCGAGCCGTCGCCACTGCGAGTCCATAGCGTCACCAGGGAGCCGTCGGGAGAGAAGCCGACCGTTCGGATCGACGCGTTGCGCATTTGTGCAACCCGCCCCTCAGTCAGGTTTCGATAGCTGTTGCTGCCGACTTCCGTCGACCAGGCGTCCACATGTCCGTCGCGGTCCGCCAGAAACGCCACGAATCGGCCGTCTCGCGAGATGGCAGCCGCTTGTTCTGTCCCGGTAAAATCCGTGAGGCGCATGATCTTGGCGTCCGCCAGCGGATCGCGCCACTGCTCCGCGGCCTTGCGCGGCAATCCCAAAATGAGGAACGCGACGATGGCGAGAATTGCGGCGACCGCGGTTGCCGCAACCCCGATCGCCATCTTGTTCAGCCGCAAACGCTTGGGAGGCGGCGTCCCGACCACCGGCCTCTCGGTCGAATTTGCCGGCGCGGTGATTGCCGGGACCTCGCCCACCGCGCTGGCGAGCCTCGCCAAAGCTGGCTGCATTCCCAAGGCCGGTACATCGATCCATTGCGATTCCGACAGGAAATACTCCAGCGCCGGATTGGGCGCCGCCGCGTCGATTCGAAATGCGATGATCTGTTTGTGCTTGGAAGCGGCTCGCTCGACTTCCCTGCGTACATGCGATGAGGCCATCGCACTGGCTGACATCACCACCACCACCGCCGTTGACTCATTGATCGCTCGGACGATGGCATCGGCATACTGAGCGCCCGGCTTCACGTCGCGCGGCGCTATCCAACAGGTCACGCCACGACTCTCTAAAAACCGGCAAGCCGTGTTGGCCGTTTCGGCATCGTTTGCAGCGTAACTGATGAATATCGGGGACTTGGCCGCCCGGCCGCCCTCCGCCATAACGCGCTCCCTCCCGCAGTCTCAGGCAGTGTCATCGATGCCAAGAATGTAAGCAAGAGTGACCCGCCAAGCGACAGGTGGAATCCGCGGCCCGAAAACCTTAGCTTGCGTCGGCCTGCTCAGCAACGATCCAGTTGACGGCGAACTGCACCAGCTGAGCGCCGCTGCGCAGATTTAGTTTGCCCTTTATCCGCTGGCGGTGCGACTCGATCGTTTTGACCTTCAAATTGAGCGAGTTTGCGGTTTCGCGAGTGCTCAATCCCTTGCTGAACAGATGCAAGACCTGGCGCTCACGGTCGCTGAGGCGATCAATCGGGTCCGGCGATCTGCGGATCGATCCGGTGGAAGCTCTGCGTAGCATATTGCCGGCGACGGCCTCGGACACGCAGATACCGCCGTCGAGCACGCGGCGCAAGGAGTATAAAATTTGTTCGCTGCTTGCTTGTTTCGTCATGTAGCCGCTCGCCCCGACAGACAACAGGCGTTCCGCATAAATCGCCTCGTCGTGATTGGACAGCACCAGAATCGGCAGTTTCGGATGACGGGCCCGCACCTCACGCACCAGTTCGATGCCATCGCCCTGATTGAGGCTGATGTCGGCGACAATCACGTGGGGGTGGGTCTCGTCGATGGCGATACGCGCGCCCCACAGGCTGTCGGTCTCGGCGCACAGCAGTAGGTCGTCATCGCGGGCGATGATCTGCCGCAATCCCGCGCGAACGATTGGGTGGCTGTCGACAATCAAGATTCGCGCTACGCGGCGCTGATCACACGACACCCGCGGCACGTTACTGGTCCGCCGCCAGCAATTTATCGATTTCCTGCGCGGCAACCGGCGCACAGTGAAAGTAGCCCTGCGACTGATCGCAGTTCAATGTTCGCAGCAGCTCGAACTGTTGCGCCGTCTCGACGCCTTCGGCCACCGTCAGCAAGCCGAAGGATGAAGCCAGCGCTATTATCGTTCGGGTGAGCGTCATGCTGGTGTGATCGCCGGGGAGTCCGCTGATGAAGCTGCGATCGATCTTGAGCAGATCGACGGGTAGTTTCGACAGCAGGCCGAGGGACGAATAGCCGGTGCCGAAGTCATCCAAGGCAATGCGTATTCCCGCTGCGCGCAGTTCGCGCAGCTGCCGGTTGGCGCCGTCTATGTCCTGCAGCAGTGCGGTCTCGGTGATCTCCAGGTCGATGCCGCAGCCGTGCGGATCGCGCGGCAAATCCTTGACGGAGTCGAGCATGAAATCAATGAAGTCGCGGCCGCGAAATTGAACCGCCGACACATTGACGGCCGCGCGTACCGGTCGCAGCCCCAGTCGCCGCCAGCGCTCGCAGTCCTGCATCGTGCGCTTGACCACCCACTGGCCGACTTCAATGATCAGGCCGGAGGACTCGAGCACCGGCAGAAAGCGCGCCGGCAGTACCAGGCCGTGTTCCGGATCGTTCCAGCGCAGCAGCGCTTCGAGCGATTCGATATGACCGGATTTGATGTTGACCTGCGGCTGATAGACGAGTTCGAACTGCTGCGCATCGATCGCCTCCCGCAGCTTATGTTCGAGCACCAGCCGTTCGGCCATTACGCGGCGCATTTCGAATCGGTAGTGCAAGTACGGCTCGCCGGTCTCCTTCGCATGCTTCAGCGCTGCCTCGGCCTTTTGCACCAGAGTGTTGCCGTCCTCGCCGTCGATTGGATAGCGCGCCAGGCCCGAGTGACAGGAGACGCGAACGCTGCGGCCTTCGATTGTAAAGGATTGTGCGAAAACCGCCTTGAAGAGCAACGAGGCGAAGCCTTGGTCCGCGGTGACAAACGCCGGCTCAACCAGCACGAAGGTACCGCCGCCGAGATCGGCAACGCGTTCATCGTTGCCAACGTGGCGCCGCAGGCGTTCGGCAACCTGCTGCAACAACTGGTCGCCAAAGCGCCGGCCGAAACTGTGATTGAAATTGTTGAGGTGATCGATGTTGAGTGCCGTCACCGTCGGCATCTGTTTCGGATCAAAATGCGCACGCAGCATTTCATCGAGGCGCCGGCAGAACAACGAGCGCTTGGCGAGACCCGTCAGCGGGTCATAGTGCATGAGGTACTCGGCAGCATTGGCCTGCTGCTGGGAGCGCAGCGCGTATGACAGTGAGGTGGCGATGTCCTGTAGCAGCAGCAGTTCAATGTCGCCTACTTGACTCGAGTCCTTGGAAGTCAGGGTCAATGCGCCGACGGGTACGCCGTCAACCATGAACGGCAGCGCCACCACCAGCCGCACGCCGTCTGCGAACAGCAGTTCGCGCCCGATCAGCGGTTGATCACTGCGGGTCAGATCACAGCACACGCTGACTTCGCCGGTGCGCATGGCACGCGCCGTCAGGGAGGTATCGCGCTCGTTGTCGCCGATGGGCAATCGTTGCGGCGCGACATCGGGTACCGGCCCGCCGGTGCGATATCCGGGCCGCGCAAATCGAGTGCCGGGTTCGACGAGCCATACCACGGCGCTGTTGTAGCAGCCGACGTCGACCGCAACGCGGCAGGCTTCCTCCAACAAACTATTGGAGTCGCGAATGCGCAGCACCGCAGAGTTGATGGCGCTCTGCATCCTCAGCACCCGTGTCAGCAACGCGATATCGGTTTTTTGGCGCTCGTGCTCGCGGCGTGTACGCATGGTCACCACCCCGAAAGCAAGATCCGCCGCGATTTCATTGAGCAGCGCCACTTCTGACATCTCGAAATTCTCGAATCGGTCCGTATAGACCTCGAGCACGCCCAGGCATTGATCGTCGGTAAGCAACGGCATTGCGAGGGCCGCGGTGTGACCGCCTTGTCGCGCCTGTGCGCGCCAGGCTGTGCTCCACCGCCAATCCTCGATCGCATGCACGATCTGCGGCGCCCGTTCGCACATCGCGCGCAAAGCCGGCGTTTGATCGCCGAGCGCGTGCTTGCCACCGAGCTGCGACGGGTCGAGTGCGCCGTTGCCCCAGGCGGCAGATGCGGTGGGCAAGGGATCAATGTCGGGGTGCGCGCCAAAGCAGCCTATCCAGGCGAACTGGTAGCCGCCGATATTGACCAGCGCCTGGCAGACGTCCTTCAGAAACTCATGTTCGCTGACCGAGTGGATCAAGGTGCGATTGCTGGCGCTGAGTACCCGATACTGGCGCCGCAGCTCTGCCAATCGGTCTTCTGCCGCGACCCGGGGACGGGCCCGAGAAAAATCGGCGGCAGTCTTGCTCATGTTGATCGGCACCCGGCGGCGTGACAGTCATCGTCCTCGCAGTCGGACCCGATGTTCCCTGAATGCTGTGAGGCCGCAGGCAGGTCGATGCGAACCGTCGTGCCATGGCCCGGCTGACTGTCGATCTGCAGTAGCCCGCCATGGGCACAGACCGCCCGGTGGACAATGCGTAACCCAACACCGGCGCCGCACGAGGTCGCCGGCATGGCGATTTGCTGCAGCAAATTGCCGAGAGTCGCCACGTCCATGCCGATACCGTTGTCGGCCACCGTGAGCCGCACGAAAGGGCGGCTTTTGCCATCTGCGCCGATCACGCCGGCAACGCCGATCTCGATGACACCGTGGGGCTGGCGAATGGCTTGCGACGCGTTGAGCACTAATTTGAGCAGCGCGCGCTGGATGGCGGTGGGGTTGACCTGCACCAGCGGCGCCAGCGCATCAATCGCGACGCGCAGCACCGCCGTTTTCGCAATGGCCGCGCGCATTTCCGGCAGCGCGTTTTGAACAAGGCCGCTGAGAGACACCAATCTGCGTGCGCGGTCGCCCGTATTCGTGCTCATGGCGACCGGCTAATCTGCATTGATGGAATTGTGCTCAAGGGTGCTCACCGTGCATTGGGGTGGCGCACTCTATGTCTGCGGAGGGACACCGGACATCGGGGACTTTCCCGAGTGGAGCCAGGGAGAGTATGTACTCGCGGTGGGCCGGCCTTCAGGCGTCGACGATTTTGTTGCGGATCGCGTAGCGCACGAGATCCGCCAGCGAACCGAATTCCATCTTGCGCATTATGTTACTACGGTGCGTTTCAACGGTCTTGACGCTGAGCTGCAAGGCCCGCGCCACTTCCTTGTTGTTGCTGCCTTCGGCGAGCAGCTGGACGATGTGCCGCTCGCGCGGCGACAGGGCAACCGCGGCCTGCGCCACAGAATCCTCCCCGGAGCGGAGGTATCCCTCGAGAACGACGCGCGCGACTTTCGAGGTAAAAAATGGCCGCTCATCGAGCAGTGCCTCGATGGCCTGAACCAGCACCCTGCCCGCGTCCGACTTCAACACATATCCCATCGCCCCTGCGTCGAGCACATCGCGAATCAGCTGTTCGGATTCATGCGCGGTCACGATCAATATGCGGGTTTTGGGTGTCGCGGCACGGATCTGGCGTGTGGCGTCGAGCCCGTTGAGCTCGGGCATGGTCAGATCGAGAACCGCGATATCGGGAGCAAGGCGAGCAGCCAATTCGCTGGCTTGGCGGCCGTCGGCCGCTTCCGCCACGATGCTCCAGTCCGGCCGCTCCGCGAGCGCGGAGACGAGGCCGCGCCGGATCAGTTCGTGATCGTCTGCTATTAAAATTCGAACATTGCTCATCGCCTTACCCTCTATAGCGATGCGGTTTGGCCAGTGCGGGCGCCTGCGGTGGCAGACAGTGCGAGCGTGGCCCGCACGCAGGTTCCCCGCGCGCTGCTGCGCACGCTCAGCGCTCCCCCGAGCTGGCGCATTCGCTCGCGCATGCCCGCGAGGCCAACGCCCAACGTGGCCGCATCCATCACTCTGCCCGACGCACCACCCGCAAAGATGCCATGGCCGGCGTCCTCGACTTCCAGGATGACGGCCCCGTCCTGCTCGAACAGCCGGATGGTCACCGACGGGCTGTTCGAGTGCCGATGCACGTTGGTCAACGCCTCCTGGGCAACACGGAATAGGGCCAATTCATGCTGCGGCGGGAAGCGCTCCATGGCTTCGGGCAACTCCAGGTCGATTTTGATGCCGCTGCGCTGACGCAGACCATCCGCCAGCCACCGCAGCGCGCTCAGCAGTCCAATCTCATCCAATAGCGGCGGGTGCAGCAAATACGAGGCGGTGCGAATCTCGGTGGAGCATTGCCGTGCCAGAGCGACGCAATCGTCGAGGAGCGCGCCCGCGGAATTGGCGGCCGGCTCCATCATGCGCGCCAGGCGGGTGAGACTGAGCTCAAGCGCCGCAAGCCCCTGCCCGGTGCTGTCGTGCAGATCCCGTCCGATGCGACGGCGCTCGTCGTCCTGGACGTGAACCAGCGTTGCGGCCAGTTCGTGCAGTTCGTCGAGCACCCGCTCGCGCTCGGCATCCATCAGTTTGCGCTGGCTGACGTCGTGGATGACGGCGAGCGTCAGGGTCTTGCCGTCGGCGTCCAGGCTCGACAGGTCCGCCGCCGCGCTCAGCTGCGCGCCGGTGTCCAGGCGCTGCTGAGTCCACTCGAAACTGTCGGCGCCGGTGGCCACCGCCCGGCCGATCCGCTCCCGGCACAGTGCTTCGGAGGAGGCGCCGTCGGGCTGTGTCGCCGGCGCGAGATCCCACATGCGCTTGCCTGTCAATTCGTTCGGAGTGCCGATGCCAAACATGGTTGCGCTGGTTCGATTGGCCTCGACGATGCGCTCGCCTTCCAGTACGAAGGCGCCGAAGGCGGCGTTGTTGAAAAGTGCGCGATAGTGCAGTTCCCGCCGCCGCAGTGCCCGCAAAATGTAGTTGAGCAGCCAGGTGGTCACGATCACCAGCAAGGTGATGCCGCCGGCTAGCAGCAGGGTGGTGCGACGCCGCCCATTCCAGGCTGCGAAAGCTTCCCCGCGAAGCCGATAAGCCGCGTCCCAAACCGGGTATCCGCTCACATGGTTGTAGGCCACCATCGTCGGCATGCCGGTAAAAGGGCTGTCGCCTTCAAGAGTGCCGAAATCGGGCCCGCGCAAAATCCGCTGAAACAACTCCGAGCCGGCGATGCTGCGGCCTTCGTTCGCGTGCATCCGCGGCTCCGGGATGAGCATCAAGGCAGTGCCGTCGTTGGCAAACAGCCCGACGCCGCTCGCCGATTCGGCCTGCTCGTAAACGTCTTCCAAGCGTGCGAAGGCAATCAGCGCTCCCGCCCAGGAGTTCTGGCCAAATCGCCGCGCCATCGGAATCACGATCTCAGCCGGGTTCTCCGGATCAGGAATGCGCCCGCCCGCCCAGGCATCGCCCGATTTGAGTTTCAACGCCGGCAGCAGCCATGCGGGGGGCGCTGTTCGAGCGTCAGGCGCCGCGGAGCGGCCGACGCGCACAAACCGCCGCCCGTTGACCAGAAACAGTGATCGAACATAGGGGCCGCCGGTGAGCATGTGCGTGAGCGTGTCTGCGAGTTGCGCATCGCTGGCGGCGGCAAGATCCCCGGGATTCTCGTATTCATTGGCGGCAGCGAGCGCGGCGCCGACGCCGTCGCCAAGCATGGCTTCTACCTGCGCTTCGAACGTGCCGCTGACGCTGCGCAGATGCTCGCGTTCCATCTCCAGGGTTGCGCGATAGTCGCTCTGGATTCGCTGCAGGGTGTACACCCAGATTCCCGCGCACAGCACCAGGGCGTAGACAATCAGTGTCCAATTGACGGCCGCGGGTAGCAGACGTCGCGTCAAGCTGGCCTATACAGCGAGTTGCTGTTTTTCATATCGGGTGCAGTCAGCACTCCCGCCGACCGCACTCGCCGCAGCATGCCGCTGGCCGCATGCGATGTCCAGAGACAGTCAACCTCGCGGTTAGAAGTCCTTCCACTCCTCGGCGGCGGCCGCTGCTGCTGCCGGACGACGCGGGGGCGCAGCAGCGATTTCCGGCGCCGCCGGCCGCTTCTTGCCCGTCAGAGGCCGATTGGCCGCGCGGCGCTCAACCGCGGGAGCGGCAGCGGCGGGCCGTAGCGCTGATCGCGGCGCTTCCTCGGAGCTGCTCTCTTCAACCCGGTAACGCGCGATCAATTGCGTCAGGCTCGAGGCCTGCTCGGTGAGCGCCTGGGCGGCGGCCGAGGCCTCTTCCACCAGCGCCGCGTTCTGCTGCGTCACATCGTCCATCATTGTGATCGCCTTGTTGACCTGTTCGATACCTGAGGCTTGCTCGCGACTCGAGCTCGCGATCTCGGCCATCACATCCGTGACCTTCTTCACCCGCATCACGATCTCGGCGAGCACCTTGCCGGAGTCGTCGACCAGCTTGGTCCCCTCGGTTACCTTGCCCACCGAGTCCTTGATCAGGGTCTTGATCTCTTTCGCCGCCTCGGCGCTGCGCGAGGCGAGATTTCTCACTTCCGAAGCAACCACGGCAAAGCCGCGCCCCTGCTCGCCCGCGCGGGCAGCCTCCACCGCGGCATTGAGCGCCAGCAGGTTGGTCTGGAACGCGATTTCGTCGATGACGCTGATGATGTCGGCGATGCGCTTGGATGAGGCGTTGATCTCGCCCATCGCCGCCACCGCCGCGCCAACCACCGCGCCGCCGCGCTCGGCCTGCTCGCGCGCCGCCGTGGCGAGCTGATTCGCCTGCGCCGCGTTGTCCGCGTTGTTCTTCACCGTCGAGGTCATCTCCTCCATCGAGGAGGCCGTCTCCTCCAGACTCGAGGCCTGCTCCTCGGTGCGCTGGCTCAAGTCCGCGTTGCCGCGCGAGATCTCCTCCGATCCGGTGCGTACCTCGGCCGCCGCCCGCGCCATGCTGCGCACCACGTCGGCCATATTCGCGAGCAGCCGGTTCATCCCGCCCGCGAGGGTCTTGAAGAATGCCTCCTTGCCCTCCTCGCGAATCCGCGCCGTCAAATCCCCGTCGATCGCCTTGGCGACGATTGCCT
>Ga0210394_10003998_pt1 | contig 17657 bp, 18 predicted proteins | sample IncBWC12MmetaG_FD_160121 | JGI IMG/M metagenome (GOLD analysis project Ga0210394, IMG submission 160121) | Forest soil microbial communities from Barre Woods Harvard Forest LTER site, Petersham, Massachusetts, United States - Inc-BW-C-12-M | ecosystem: Environmental > Terrestrial > Soil >... | reverse complement strand
CCGGGCTGTCGAGGTTTCACGTGAAACAACAGCTGTTCCACAATGCGACGGTGAGGCGGTGAGCGCACTGCCTCATTGTGAACCTGCTTGCGCAATTATGCGACAGCGGAGATTAGAATTGCCCCTTAGGGTGGGATCGGCAAGGCTTCTGAAATCGCCTTCACTAAGCGGTCAGCAATAACGAACACGTCACCTCCCTTACCAGCCAGACAATTCGCGGCTTTCGTGATCGGCTTGTGAAACAGTTTACGAATAGAGTTAGTTTCCGACAAATGTACCGGTCGATCGGTTTGATCTTCGGCTAGGCGGCGGCAGACGGCTTCTAAGCTGAAAGCTAAAACGCGATGTTCCATTACGGGTGTAGCGTATCTGATATCGCGTGCATAGATCGCTAATTCTGCCAGAGATTCTGCCGCGCAGAATAAATCTTGCTCGATTTGCCTGAACAATCGTTGTTGTAGCCGGACAGCCGCTAGCGCGACGGCGCTATCTGAAGTCGTCTGTGGTGAAGATGGTGTCGAACCGGATCCCTGCACGTTCAAAATTCTCTTTCGCACCCTCCAGGCGATCCACCAGGGTGACCACCCGAACCACCTTACACCCGCGCTGCTGCACGGCGCGGACCGCCTTCATGGCAGAGTCGCCTTTCGTGGTTACGTCGTCAACGATGATGACGGAGGCGCCATCCTCGATATAGCCATCGATCAGCTTCTTAGTCCCGTGGTCTTTGGCTTCATCGCGGACAAAAAACCCTTGTATCGGCCTATCAGGCCAACTTTTGATACAAACAGCAAGCATCAGAGCAATGGCGCCAGTCGCTAAACCGCCGATGTATTTGAAATCATACTGCGCCAGATGATCAAACAAGACATCTCCGACGAGGTTCGCCCCCTCGGGATCTTGTGTCGTCATCTTCATATCGAAGTAGTAATTGCTACGCGCTCCCGAGGCGAGCAGAAACTCGCGGTCTTTGAGGAGCGAATTTTCATAGATTATGTCACGCAGTCTTCGCCGCTTCGCGACGATGGAATCCTCACCGATGACCCGTTTGGCCAGCATGCCCCCACCCCCGTCTTAGAAGGCAGCGCCGACGACGCCCCCGCCACAATATGTAGTGGCAGGGGTGACACACTCAACGGTTTGCTCGATATCGGCGGGAAACATACCGTATTTAGATCATCGTTAGCGCGTCGTCCGGACCGAAAGCGCAAATCGCTCTCGTCTGGAGATCGTGGAAACCTAACTTAGGTTCCTTTCGAGCCGATGGGTAGAGGGAAACTGCCGCAGCCTCACCCACGTTGGCTTACGCGAGTTTCCCCGTTCGCACGTGCCCCGCGATGCGGTGCGAAAAACGAGTTAGGTGAGACACCTGCATAATTCCTCCTACTTGCCCAAGCAAAAGTCGCGGAAGATCACGTCGAGGAGATCCTCGACATCGGTCCGGCCGGTGATCTGACCGAGGCTGCGCCAGGCGAGGCGCAGATCCTCGGCGCGCAATTCGGGGAGATCGGCGCCGAGCGAGCGGGCGAGCGCCTCCGCCGCGCTCTCCAATGCGGCGCGATGGCGCGCCCGCGTCAGGAGCGGCGCGGCGATATCGTAGGTCTCGGCGATGCGGGCGGCGAGCGCCGCGATGAGCGCCGGGATACCCTCGCCGGTCAGCGCCGAGATGCGAAGTGGATCGCCGACGACTCCCTCTCCCCCAGCGGGGGAGAGGGTTGGGGTGAGGGGGCAAGCGTCGCCACCAGCCGCGTCACCCTCACCCACCGACCGCTCACGCGATGCGGGAGGGGGTTTTGGAGCGAGGTCGATCTTGTTGGCGACGAGGATTGTGTCCGGTCCGGGCCATCGGGCGGCGCCGTGCGCGTCCTCCGGGCATGCGGCGTCGAACACAAAGAGCCGCAGCTCCGCCGATTGGGCGCGCGCCACGGCGCGGCGTCGCCCCTCCGCTTCGATCGGGTCGGCGCTGTCGCGCAGCCCGGCGGTATCGGCGAAGACCACCGGATAGCCGGCAAGATCGACCGCCACCTCGATGACGTCGCGGGTGGTTCCGGGGATGGGCGAAGTGATCGCCGCCTCGCGCCGGGCGAGCTGGTTCAAGAGGCTCGATTTACCGGCATTGGGCGGCCCGACGATCGCCACATGGATCCCGTCGCGCAGCCGCTCGCCGCGACGACCATCGGCGAGGTGCCGGGCGATCACGGCGGCGAGCGCGGCGGTCTCGCTGGCAACGTGTGCCTCGATCTCGGGCGGCAGGTCCTCGTCGGGAAAATCGATGACCGCTTCGAGATGCGCCAAGACGCGCAACAGCCGGTCGCTCCAGCCCTCATAGAGCTGGCCGAGATGGCCATCGAGCTGGCGCAGCGCCTGGCGCCGCTGCGCCTCGGTTTCGGCCGCGGCGAGATCGGCCACCGCCTCGGCCTGGGTGAGATCGAGCTTGTCGTTCTGAAAGGCCCGCCGGGTGAATTCGCCGGGCTCGGCGAGGCGAAGCCCCTGATGGCCGAGTGCTGCCATGACCGCGGCGATAACGGCGCGGCCGCCGTGCAGATGCAGTTCGGCGACATCCTCGCCGGTGAGGCTGTGCGGCGCCGGAAACCACAGCACGAGAGCGTCGTCGAGTTCCTCGCCGGTGTCGGGATCGGAGAGCCGGACATGTCGCGCGACCCGGGGCGGCGGCAGCTCTCCAGTGAGCGCTTGCAGCGCCGGCCCGGAGCCCGGGCCGGACAGGCGGATGATCGCGATCGCCGCGCGCCCGGCGGCGGTCGCCGGGGCGTAGATCGTATCGGAGGTAGGCTCGCCCGTCTTCAGTGCTTCGGCGGCAGCTGCTCGGGCTGCAGCATCAGCCGGGCGACGCGCCCGCCGCCCTTCAGGTGGGTCTCGAGGATCTCGTCGATGTCCGCCTGCGACTCGAAGCGGTACCAGACGCCCTCCGGATAGATCACCATGTTCGGGCCGAACTCGCAGCGGTCGAGGCATCCGGCGGCATTGAAGCGCACCTTTTCGATGCCGAGCTGGCGCGCCTTCTCACGCGCATAGCCGCGCAATTTGTCGAAGCCGCCGGCCGCCTCCGCGCGCGCCATGCAGCAGCCGCGCGGATGCCCCTCGGGGCGCACGTTGTTGCACATGAAGATGTGGCGCTCGTAGAACAGCTTGGGGTCGGCGGGCGCATCTGACATTTCGCGTATCTCCGCTGTTGTTGGGCGGAGCGGGTGACGCAATCCGCCGTTCTGCGTGTAGGATGGCGCGCGAACCTACCGTGTCGCGCCGCTCGCGGCAACAGATCCGGGCGCAACCCGCCCCCAAGGATTGCACATGGACCAAAACCGCCTCGGCGAGGAGACCAGCCCCTACCTGCTGCAGCACAAGGACAACCCGGTGCATTGGCAGGCGTGGAACGCCGAGACGCTCGCCGCCGCCAAAGCAGCCGACAAGCCGATCCTCCTCTCGATCGGCTATGCCGCCTGCCATTGGTGCCATGTGATGGCCCATGAATGCTTCGAAAATCCGGCGATCGCGGCGCAGATGAACGACAATTTTGTCGCCATCAAGGTCGACCGCGAGGAGCGCCCCGATCTCGATACGATCTACCAGAACGCTCTGGCGCTGATGGGCGAGCATGGCGGCTGGCCGTTGACGATGTTTTTGACGCCGGAAGGCGAGCCGTTCTGGGGCGGCACCTATTTCCCGCCCGAGCCGCGCTGGGGCCGCCCCGGCTTCCCGCAGGTGCTGGCGGCGCTCGGCAATGCCTATCGCGGCGACCGCGACACGGTGCTGAAGAACGTCGCCGCGTTGCGTGAAGGGCTGGCGCGGCTCGGGCGCCCCGAGCAGGGTGACGGCGTAGCGCCGTCACTCTCGCCTGCCCTCTTCGACCGCATCGCCGAGCGGCTGTTGCGCGAGGTTGACCCGCTCAACGGCGGCATCGGCACCGCGCCCAAATTCCCCCAATCCGGGATCTTCGAGTTGTTGTGGCGCGCCTGGAGACGGACCGGCCGCGACCCCTATCGCGAGGCCGTGCTGCGCACGCTCAGGACGATCAGCCAAGGCGGCATCTGGGACCATCTCGGCGGCGGCTATGCCCGCTATGCCACCGATGCGCGCTGGCTGGTGCCGCATTTCGAGAAGATGCTGTACGACAATGCAGAGCTGATCAGCCTCTTGACGCTGGTCTGGGAGGAAACCCAGGACCCGCTCTACGCGCAGCGGGTCGCGGAGACGATCGGCTGGCTCGAACGCGAGATGGTGGGCGAGGAGGGCGCCTTCGCCAGCAGTCTCGACGCCGACAGCGAGCACGAGGAGGGCAAGTTCTACGTCTGGTCGGAAGGAGAGATCGATCGGGTGCTCGGCGACGAGGCCGGTCTCTTCAAGCGCTTCTACGACGTCGGCGCCGAGGGTAATTGGGAGGGTAAGACGATCCTCAACCGGCTCGCCCACCCCTCCCTCGCCGACACCGAGACCGAGACGGCGCTGGCGCGCTGCCGGGAGTTATTGCTGGCGGCGCGCGCGCCCAGGGTGCGGCCCGGGCTCGACGACAAGGTGCTCGCCGATTGGAACGGGCTGATGATCGCCGCCCTCGCCGCGGCCGGCCTCAGTTTCGAGCGCCCCGAGTGGGTGGCGCTCGCCGCGCGCGCCTTCGCCTTCATCGGCGCGCGGATGACCGCTCCCGACGGCCGGCTGCGCCACAGCTGGCGCGCAGGCGAGGCGCGCCACCCGGCGAGCGTCGACGATTACGCCAATCTCTGCCGCGCCGCCCTGGCGCTCTACGAAGCCACCTCGGACAAGGCCTATCTGGCGCGGGCGCGCCAATGGGTGGCGGTCCTCGACCGGCATCACTGGGATAGCGCGGAAGGCGCCTATTTCTTTGCCGCCGACGACACCGAGGACCTGATCGCGCGGGTCAAGACCGCGAACGATGCGGCGGTCCCCTCCGGCAACGGCACGATGGTCGGGGTCTTGACCCGGCTCGCGCTCCTGACCGGCGAGGATGCCTACCGCCGGCGTGCCGACGAAATCATCGCCGTCTTCGCCGGCGAGCTGGCGCGCAATTTCTTCCCGCTCGCGACGCTCATCAACAATGCCGAAGTTGCGATGAAGCCGGTGCAGATCGTTGTCGTCGGCGAGCCCGCGGACCCGGGCTTCAAGGCCTTGCGGCGGGCGGTCTATCGGGTCTCGCTGCCGAACCGGGTGGTGCTCGCGATCGCGCCGGCCGAGCCGTTGCCGAACGGTCATCCGGCGCATGGCAAGGGGCTCATCGGCGGCCGCGCGGCGGCCTATGTCTGTGAAGGCCCGGTCTGCTCCTTGCCATTGACCGAGCCCCAGGCGCTGGTCGACAACCTCGCGGCATTGCGCTAATGTTCGTGAATTGTTCCAGAGGAGTGATCATGCCCTCTCTATCGGTTCCGAGCCCGGTCGGGCAACTGACAATCAACGAATTGGACGACGCGATCGTCGCGATCAGCTGGGCGGACGCGCCATCGGGCAACGGCAGCCCGCTACTCGCCGAGGCGGCGCGGCAGCTCGCCGCCTATTTCGAGGGTCGACTTGTCGACTTCGATCTGCCGCTGGCGGCGGCCGGGACGAAATTCGATCAGCGCGTTTGGGCCGCGATGCGCGCGATACCCTATGGTAAGACCCGCACCTACGGCGACCTCGCCCATGTCACCGATTCCGGCCCGCGGGCGATCGGCCGCGCCTGCGGCAGAAACCCGATCCCGATCATCGTGCCGTGCCACCGGGTCCTGGCCCGCGGCGGGTTGGGCGGCTACAGCGGCGGCGCCGGGTTGCCTACCAAGCAATGGCTGCTCGCCCTCGAGGGCAGGTTGCGCAAAGCGGCTTAACGGCGGCGCCCGCCGCCGCTATCGTCTCGCCTCAGCAACCCTTGAGGAGAACGGCAATGGTGCAGGCGATCCGTTTTGCGAAAACCGGCGGACCCGAGGTCTTGGAATGGCAGCAGGTCGACGTGGGCAAGCCTGGCCCCGGCCAGGTGCGGCTGAAGCACAGCGCGGTCGGGCTCAACTATATCGACACCTACCAGAGGAGCGGGCTCTATCCGATGCCGCTGCCGAGCGGGCTCGGGTCCGAAGCAGCCGGGATCATCGAGGAGGTCGGGTCGGGGGTCAGCGGGCTCAAACCCGGTGACCGCGTCGCCTATGCCGGGGGACCGCTCGGCGCCTATTCGGAGGCGCGGGTCATGCCGGCCGATCGGCTCGTGCCCGTCCCTGCTGGCATCACCGACAGCCAGGCCGCGGCGATGATGCTGAAGGGCATGACCGCCTGGTACCTGATCCGCCGCACCCATGCGGTGAAGAAGGGCGAGACGATCCTCATCCACGCCGCCGCTGGCGGGGTCGGCCTCATCGTCTGCCAATGGGCGAAGCACCTCGGCGCGACGGTCATCGGCACGGTCGGCGACGATGAAAAGGCCGCGCTCGCCAAACAGCATGGCTGCGATCATCCGATCAACTACCGCAAGGAGGATTTCGTCGCCCGGGTTGCCGAGATCACCGGCGGCAAGAAATGCCCGGTCGTTTACGATTCAGTCGGCAAGGACACGTTCTACAAGTCGCTCGACTGCATCGCGCCGTTGGGGCTGATGGCGTCGTTCGGGCAATCCTCGGGTGCGTACGGGCCCGTCGATATCGGGATTCTCGCCGGCAAGGGCTCGTTGTTCCTGACCCGCCCGACCCTCAACACCTACACGGCGACCCGCAATGATCTCCTGGCTGCGGCCAAGGAGCTGTTCGACGTGGTGGCGAGCGGCGCGGTCAAGATCCAGGTCAATCAGACCTATCCCTTGCGCAACGCCGCGCAGGCTCACCGCGATCTGCAGGACCGCAAGACCACCGGCTCGACCGTGTTTACGGTGTAAGTTCGATGCCCCTCTCCCGCAATGCGGGAGAGGGAGGGACCCGGCGCGGAGCGCTGGGAGGGTGAGGGTCGCGCGGCTGAAACACCCGCACCCGTCTCGCTGCGCTCGCCACCCTCTCCCGCATTGCGGGAGAGGGAAGAAGGTCAGGTATTCATCGCGTCGAAGAACTCGGAATTATTCTTCGATTCCTTGAGCTTGTTGATGAGGAACTCGAGCCCGTCGTTGGTGCCCATCGGCATCAGCACGCGGCGCAGCACCCACATCTTCGCCAGGACCCCGCGGTCGACCAGCAATTCTTCCTTCCGGGTGCCCGATTTCGTGATGTCGAGCGCCGGGAAGGTGCGCTTGTCGGCGACCTTGCGGTCGAGCACGATTTCCGAATTGCCGGTGCCCTTGAACTCCTCGAAAATGACTTCGTCCATGCGGGAGCCCGTATCGATGAGGGCGGTGGCGATAATCGTCAGGGAGCCGCCTTCCTCGATGTTACGCGCCGCCCCGAAAAACCGCTTCGGGCGCTGCAAGGCGTTGGCGTCGACGCCACCGGTCAGGACCTTGCCCGAGGACGGCACGACGGTGTTGTAGGCGCGCGCGAGACGGGTGATCGAATCAAGGAGGATCACGACGTCGCGCTTGTGCTCAACGAGGCGCTTGGCTTTCTCGATCACCATCTCGGCAATCTGCACGTGGCGCTGCGCCGGCTCGTCGAAGGTCGAGCTGATGACCTCGCCCCGGACCGACCGAGCCATGTCGGTGACCTCCTCGGGCCGCTCGTCGATCAAGAGGACGATGAGGTAGACCTCGGGGTGGTTGGCGGCGAGGGCGTGCGCGATATTCTGCAGCATCACGGTCTTGCCGGTGCGCGGCGGCGATACGATGAGGGCGCGCTGGCCCTTGCCGAGCGGCGTGATCAGGTCGAGGACGCGGGTGGTCAGATCCTTCCTCGTCGGATCGTCGAGCTCGAGTTCGATCTTCTCCTCGGGATAGAGCGGCGTCAGATTGTCGAAGTTGATCCGGTGCCGCAGCCGGTCGGGCTCCTCGAAATTGATCCGGTTGATCTTGAGCGCGGCGAAATAGCGTTCCCCGTCGCGGGGCGAGCGGATCTGCCCCTCGACGGTGTCGCCGGTGCGCAGCCCAAAGCGGCGCACCTGGTTCGGGCTGACATAGATGTCATCCGGCCCGGCCAGGTAATTCGCCTCGGGCGAGCGTAGAAAGCCGAAGCCATCCGACAGCACCTCAAGGACGCCGTCGCCGGAGATCGGCACGTCGTTCTCGGCCAGCTGCTTGAGGACAGCGAACATCATGTCCTGCTTGCGCAGGGAGGAGGCGTTTTCGATTTGCAGCTCTTCGGCGAAAGCCAGCAGCTCTGCCGGCGTTTTCCGTTTCAATTCCTGGAGATTCATGGGTGTTTGCGTCGCGATAAGAGAGGAGTGGGCGATAAGAGAGGAATGGCCCGCCATTTGGAAGGCTGCCTGGACAGAGTCCGGCGGCCGGGAGGAGATTGACAGGTTATCGGGAATGTATGGAAGAAACCGGCTGGCGGTGTGGCGGTCCCCTTAGCGAATCGAGATATGCAAGTCAAACGCGATTACAAGGGGCATGATTCAGCCGATGGCCCCAGGCTCGACTCAAAACGGCCTGACCACGACGAAGAGCACGATCGCGATCATCAGAACCGTCGGTACCTCATTCATAACCCGATAGAATTTGGACGAATGGGGGTGCCTCCCGTGGGCAAGGTCGCGGCGCCAATAGCCGAGAAGAATATGAAAGCCGGTGAGCAGCACGACGAGGCCGAGCTTTGCCCAGATCCAGCCGCGCTGCCAATCAATGATTCCGGGGATCGCCGCCAGCACGAGGCCGAACCCGTAACTCATCACCGCCGCCGGCAGCATGATGCCATAGTAGAGCCGCCGCTCCATGATCGCCAGCATCGCCGCGCGGCTCGATTCGGCCGGTAAATCCGCGTGGTAGACATAGAGCCGCGGCAAATAGAGGAGCCCCGCCATCCACGCGATCACCGCGATGATGTGCAGCGCCTTCACCCAGGGATAGGCGACAGCGAGGGTGTTGCTCACGAATTTGTTCCGGCCCGTGCCGCCGCGGTCTCAGCCGGTCGCGCCGAATGCTCGCCGGCCCGAACGAGCTCGGCCAAGGCCGCGATGAAGCGCCGGTCGGTGCCCACCGTTGCCACCCGGTAATACGCCGGCACGCCGTGCGCCTCGGCCAGGCGGCGATAGTCGCGGTCGAGTTCGACGAGCGTCTCCGAATGCTCGGAGACAAACGAGATCGGCGCGACGACAATTCGGACACCCTCGCGACCGGCGCGGTCGAGTTCCTCCTCGACCGATGGCCCGAGCCAGGCGAGCGGTCCGACTCGGCTCTGAAAACACACCCGCCAATCGAGCCCCGGCCTTCTGAGCGCCGAGACTACCGCCGCCGCGGTGCTCTCGATCTCACGCGGGTAGGGGTCGCCCGCGGCGACTATCTTAAGCGGCAGCCCATGCGCGCTGAATAACACGCGCACCCGCGCTCCCACCGCCTCGTCCTCGGCCACCTTGAGGGTCTCGGCGACCCGCGCAGCCAACGCCGCGACGAACCCCTCGGCAACCGGATAGGAGCGGACCGCGCGGGTCTTGCCGACGAGGCCTTGCCGCATCGCTTCGCATCGCCAGGCTTTGAGCGAGGAGGCTGTCGTCGTCGTCGAAAATTGCGGATAGAGCGGCAAAAGGACGATTTCTTCCGGCTGCCACGCCTTGACCGCGCCGACCGCCGCCGCGGTCAACGGATGCCAGTAGCGCATGGCGATGAAGCAGCGATATTCGGCGCCGAGCTCCGCTTCCAGCGCCTGCGCCTGCGCCTCGGTATTGGCGAATAATGGCGAGGCGCCACCAAGCTGGGCGTAGATCCGCCGCGCGATTGGCGTCCGCCGCGCCGCGATCAGCCAGGCGAGCGGCAGCCGCAACGGCGCCGGCAGGCCGATGATCGCCGGATCGCTGAACAGATTATAAAGAAACGGCCGCACCGCGGTGAGCGAATCGGGTCCCCCTAAATTCATCAGCACAACCGCCCGGCGCGCCATTTCAGCCGCTGTCGAGAGGCTCAGCGAGGAGCCGCGCCAACGCCGCGACATTTTCCGGCGGGGTTTGCGGTAGCACGCCATGCCCGAGATTGAAGATGAACGGCCCGCCGCCGAGTGCGCTGCGAATCGCGCGAACCTCCCGCTCCATCGCCGGCCCGCCGACAATTAGCGCAACCGGGTCGAGATTACCCTGCACCGCTACCCGCGCTTGCAGCTGTTCGCGAGCAAAACTGCCGGAGACGCCACTATCGATGCTGACCGCGTCGACGCCGCTCTCTGCCGCGTAGCGCTGATAGAAGAACCCCGCGGCGCGCGGAAACCCGATTATCGGAACCGTCGGGAAGCGTTCTTTCAGCCGCCCCGTGATCCGACGTGTCGGCTCGATGACCCAACGCTCGAAGCCTCCTTCGGACAACACCCCCGCCCAGCTGTCGAACAACTGTACGGCATCGGCCCCCGCCTCGATCTGCGCCGACAGGTACGCGATCGTCGCCTCCTCGATCAGCCCGATCAGCGCGGCGAAACCGTTCGAATCGCGATAGGCCCAGCCCTTAACATTTGAAAAGTCCCGGCTGGCGCCGCCCTCGACCATATAGGTCGCGACCGTCCAGGGCGATCCGGCAAACCCGATCAGCGCCGTCTCGATCGGCAAGGCGTCCCGACAGCGGCTGATCGTCTCAGAAACCGGTTCGAGGCGGGCGTCAACCCCCTCGATTCGTAAACCGGCAATCCCCGCCACATCCACCACCGGATCCAGCACCGGCCCGCTGTCGCCATATGTCAGAGGCTGACCGAGCGCCCACGGGATCAACGGCAGATCGGCAAATACGATCGCGGCATCCATGCCAAAGCGGCGAACCGGCTGCAACGTCGCTTCGCTCGCCAGAATCGGGTTCAGGCAGAATTCGAGAAAGCCCGGCGCCCGCGCCCGCAGCGCGCGATATTCCGGGAGGTACCGGCCGGCCTGCCGCATCAGCCACCATGGCGGTTTTTCCAGCGTTTCTCCGCCGAGTGCACGCAACAAGAGTTTCTGTTGTCCACCGGACGGTGCTGCTGTTCCCTCTTCCATGAAAGTTTGATTCTAATGATGTGGTTGATGAGGATGGGCGGTTGATAGCGAGGATTAACAAGGATCCCCATCATTATCCCGAATCGGCGGGATATGTGTACGGTTTGCGGCAGCGTGTTCATAAAGCTACAATCGGTAGGACGGTTGGGTGCTTAGAATGCCGGTGATCGCGGATAAAAACGGGAAAACAGGTATGGCGGACCGGTATTTCCCGATCGGCCGCGAATAGGGATCATGGTGCGCGTCAGTTGATAACGGCAGGGGCAACATGTCCGTATCGGGGACAACAAACAAGCGCCGGCAAAAAGCCCGGGGTTGTCCCCGCTTGCTGCCGATCGGTCCACAGGGTTGAGCCAGTCGGGATGGGAGCGAGGGAACGGTGGCGCTGACCCGGTTTCATCTTCACCTAGTTTCCGATTCGACCGGCGATACGGTCCATTCGGTCGCCCGTGCCTGCCTCGTTCAGTTTGATGAAGCCCAGGCGATCGAGCACGTCTGGAGCATGGTGCGAACGCGCAGCCAGATCGATCGCGTGCTCGCCGGCATCGAGACCAATCACGGTCTGGTTCTCTTCACGATGGTCGACGACGCGCTGCGCCGGGCATTGCAGGATGGCTGCCGGCGACTGCAGGTGCCGGCGATCCCGGTGCTCGATCCGGTTATCGGGGCGCTCGCGTCGCATCTCGGCCGGCAGAGCCGAGGGCTGCCCGGCAAACAGCATCTGCTCGATAGCGAATATTTCGCCCGCATCGATGCGATGACCTTTGCCATCAACCACGACGATGGGCAATCGAGCTGGGGGATCAACGATGCCGATGTCTGCCTCGTCGGGGTGTCGCGGACCTCGAAGACGCCAACCTCGCTCTATCTCGCCAATCGCAGCATCAAGGCCGCCAACGTCCCGTTCGTGCCTGGCGTCGCGCTGCCCCCGGAACTCTTGCATGCGGAAAAACCGCTCATCGTCGGTCTGACCAACGATCCCGAGCGCCTGATTCATTTGCGTCGCAACCGGCTCAGCATGCTCGACCACAACGAGGCCACCGATTACACCGACATCGAGGCGGTTCGTGCCGAGGTCCGCGAGGCGCGCCGGGTCTTCGCCGAGCATCATTGGCCGGTCATCGATGTCACCCGGCGCTCGATCGAGGAGACGGCGTCGTCGATCCACAAGCTATTGTTGCGCCGCCATGGCGGCGACGGCTGAGCGGGTCATCCTTGCCTCGGCGAGCGCGGCACGGGCGGGGTTACTTCGATCGGCCGGTGTCGACTTCACCGCCGAGCCGGCCGCGATCGATGAATCCCGGCTGAAGCGAGCCGCGCGCCGCCGTGGCGAGTCGGCGATCGGTTGCGCGAGCGCGCTCGCTGCCGAGAAGGCGCGCACCGTCTCTCGCCGGTATCCCGAAGCGCTGGTCATTGGCGCCGATCAGATTCTCGCGATCGGAACGGAATGGTTCGACAAGCCCGCCGATTTAGCTGAAGCATGCGCACAACTGCGGGTGTTGCGTGGGCGGACCCATCGGCTTGAGACTGCCGCGGTCGTTGCACGCGGCGAGGTTCTGCTGTGGCGCGCGACGCGCGCGCCCGAAATGTGCATGCGGCGGTTCAGCGATGCCTTTCTCGAGGCGTATGTTGCTGCCGAAGGCGAGGCGCTCCTCGGATCGGTCGGCGCTTATCGGCTTGAGGGGAGAGGCGTGCAACTGTTCTCGCGGATTAAGGGCGACCACTTCGCCGTTCTCGGCTTGCCGCTCCTGGAGCTCCTCGGCTTTTTGCGCGAGCGTGGCGTGTTGTTGCCGTGAGGAACGCGCGATGAGGATCACGGGCAAGACCAAACTCGCCGGGATCATGGGCTGGCCGGTCGCCCATTCGCGCTCTCCCGCATTGCATAATTTCTGGCTCGACGAACACGGGATCGACGGCGCCTATGTGCCACTGCCGGTCCGCCCCGAAGAGCTCGCGCCGGCGTTGCTGGCGCTCCCGATCTTAGGTTTCCGCGGCTGCAACCTGACGATCCCGCACAAAGAGATGGCGCTGTCGGTCGTCGATCGGGTCGAGCCTTTGGCGCGACGCATCGGCGCGATGAATACGGTTGTCGTCGGAGCCGACGGCAGCCTTGAAGGGCGCAACACCGATGTCTACGGGTTTCGCGAAAATCTGCGCGAGGGCGCGCCGGATTGGCAGCCGACGCGCGGTCCCACGGTCGTGCTCGGCGGCGGCGGTGCCGCCCGCGCCGTTATGGCGGCGCTCATAGAGATGGGGGTCGCCGAGCTGCGCCTGGTCAACCGGACGCGCGGCCGGGCCGAACGCATCGCTGAGGACCTTGCGGCCCTGCGAGGCCAAATTTCGATCCTCCCGTGGGAGGCGCGCGATGCGGCGCTCAAGGATGCCGGGCTCCTCGTCAACACGACGAGCCTCGGCATGACCGGCGAGCCGGAGCTGGCGATCGATCTTGCTTTATTGCCGCCGCAGGCGGTTGTTGCCGATCTCGTCTATGTGCCGCTCGAGACCGCCCTCTTGGCGGCGGCGCGGCGGCGCGGCCATTGCGTTGTCGATGGGCTCGGCATGCTGCTCCACCAGGGCCGGCCGGGGTTCGAGGCGTGGTTCGGGACGCCGGTCAACGCGACCCGCGAACTGCGCGCGGCTGTGCTCACCACGCTGGTGGCGCCGCGGTGATCATTCTTGGCCTCACCGGCTCGATCGGGATGGGGAAAAGCACGGCGGCGAAGACGCTGCGGCGGCTCGGGGTGCCGCTATTCGACGCCGATGGGGTCGTTCATCGGCTGCTCAGACCGGGTGGGGAAGCGGTCGGACCGGTCGAGGCGGTGTTTCCCGGAGTACGCGACGAAATGGGCGGGATCGATCGCCAGCGTCTCGGCCAGCTTGTGTTCCGCGACCCGCCTGCGCTTCGCCGGCTTGAGAGAATCATCCATCCAATGGTTCGCCGATCCGAACAGAGGTTTGTCGCGCGGGCCCGCGCCCGGCGTGCGCCACTCGTCGTCCTCGACATACCGCTGCTCTTCGAAAGCGGCGGTGTCGAGCGCTGCGACTTTGTGTTGGTGGTGTCCGCGCCGCCCCGCCTGCAGCGCGAACGGGTAATGCGCCGGCCCGGCATGAGCGAAAGCCGGTTTGCGGACATCTTGCGCGCCCAGATCCCGGATCGCGAAAAACGTCGGCGCGCCGATTTTGTCGTCGTAACCGCCCTTGGACGCAGCGTCGCATTCCGGCGGCTGAAGGCGATCGTCAGAGTGCTGCGGCGGGGGGAGTTGCCGCGGTCGCATCGAGGAGAGAGACCATGCGCGAGGTTGTGATCGATACCGAAACCACTGGTCTCGACCCGCAAGGTGGCCATCGGATCGTCGAGATCGCCTGTCTTGAACTGATCCACCATGTGCCGACCGGCCGCAAGCTGCACCGCTACGTCAACCCCGAGCGCGAGGTTCCGGCGGACGCCATGGCGGTGCATGGGCTGGACGCCGAATTCCTCGCCTTGCATCCGCCGTTTGCCGCGCTCGCCGATGAGTTGATCCAGTTCATCGCCGGCGACCGGCTGGTCATTCACAACGCCGAGTTCGATCTCGCCTTCATCAACGCGGAGTTGGCGCGGCTTGGCCGCGGCCCGCTCGCCCTTCCGTTCGTCGACACGCTCGCGGTGGCGCGCCGCCGGTTCCCAGGGGCGCCCGCCAGCCTCGATGCGCTGTGCCGGCGCTTTGCGATCGACCTCACGTCGCGCGACCGACATGGCGCCGAAATCGATTGCAGCCTCTTGGCGGAGGTTTACATCGAGCTGCTCGGCGGCCGGCAGCCAGGCCTCGATTTTGCGCTGAGCACCATCGCCGCCGTCGATGTGACAGGGGCCCCGCAGGGCCACGCGCCGCGCCCGCCTCGGCCGCACGCCGCCTCGGCCGCAGAGCTGGCGGCGCACCAGGTAATGCTGGCCGCGATCAAGGCGCCGCTGTGGCTCAGCGCGGGCTGAGCGCGGCAGGGAGAGATCAGGCCGGCGACCAGCCGGCCGGCTGGTCGCCGCCCGGGGCAGCGACGGAATTGCGCCGCAGCAGTTCGCCAAAGTCGATCGGATTGATCATCAGCGGCGGAAAGCCGCCGTCGCGCGTCGTCTCGGCGATGATGTTGCGGGCAAACGGGAACATCAGCCGCGGGGTCTCGACCAGCATGATGGAGCTCACCATTTCCGGCGCCAGGTTGCGCACGGTGACGACGGCGCCGTAAACGAGTTCGATGATGAACAGAGTCTCCTCTTGCGCCTTGGCGCTGGCGTTGATCGTCAGCACGACCTCGTAATTCTCCGGCCCGAGGCCCTGCGCCTTGACATCGACATTGATTTCGACTGAAGGCGGGGCGGTTTGTTGCCGCAGGCTGGTCGGCGCGTGAGGGTTTTCGAAAGACAGATCCTTTATGTATTGCGCATTGATGATCAATTGCTGCTGCGGCGCTTGGGCCGGTTCGGGGACGCTCGGTTGCGGAGCGGACGGACCGTTGCCTGTCGCCTCTTGCGCCATGACCTTCTCCCGAGCGAGCTGACTGCCGTGGTTAGCGCGACCCCGTTTCATGTCGGCTTGGCACCGTGTCGAAGAAGGGCCCCGATACGAGGCCGCCATCGGGTTCCCGCTAGCACGGATCGCATCGTGGTATCAATCGCGCGCTCTCGCGCGGCCCCGGCCCCGCGGCCCGACCGGCGCCGCGGGCGCTTGCCCGCAGCCCGGTGACCGCCTATCTACCCTAGGACGGCCGTAAACCCGGGCATTCCGGGATAATCGCAAGGTCCGGTAAAACGATGGGCGATCTCCCGCACTACTTCGACATCATCCTGTTCGCGATGGTCGCGGCATTCCTGGTGCTGCGGCTCCGCAGCGTCCTCGGCCGCCGCACTGGGCAGGAACGGCCGCACGACCCGATATTGCGGCGCGCCGAGGTGCCAGGGGAGAAAATCGGCGACAAGGTGGTCGCCCTCGGGAGCCGCAACGCCGCGGTGCGGCCGCCGATTGCTACGGCGCCGCCGGCGGATGCCGTCGCGGCCGGACTGGAGCGCATCGTCGGCGCCGATCCGGGCTTCGATCCCGCGCAGTTCCTGGATGGGGCACGGGCCGCCTTCGAGATGATCGTCGGCGCCTTCGCAGCCGGTGACAAAGCCCGCTTGCGGCCGCTGTTGAGCGATGAGGTGTACACCCCGTTCAGCGCCGCGATCGACGAACGGGCCGCCGCGCGCGAGACCCTCGAGACACGGATCGTCGGGCTGAAGCGGCAGGACATCGTCGAGGCCGGGCTCACCGGCCGGGTTGCCCGCATCACGGTCAAATTCGTTTCCGATCAGATCAATATGCTGCGTGCCCACGATGGCAGCGTCGTCGATGGCGATCCCGACCACGCGGTCGAAAAGACCGATTTCTGGAGTTTCTCCCGCGATACCAGGGCGAGCGATCCGAACTGGGTCCTGGAGGCGACCGCCAGCGGCTGATCGGATGCGGTGACGCGGCTGGTCTGGCGCACCGCCTGGATCATCCTGTCGCTGGCGCTGCTGGCGGCGGCGATTACCGCTTACCTGCTGCGCCCAAAGCCGCTGCCGCGCCTCACCCTTGCGCCGGCGGGTTACGAAGAGCTCGCCGGCTGGGGCGCGGATGGGGTTTCGGCATCACTCCCGGCGCTCTTACGCTCCTGCGCGGCGTTTCTCGCAAAAGCTGACGGCGCGCCGCTCGACGCCGTGACAAAAGGCGCCGATTTTGGCCATGTCGAGGAATGGCGCGCGCCGTGCGCCGCCGCGGCCGAGGTGCCGGCGGGCGACGATGCCGGGGCGCGGCGATTTTTCGAGACCGGATTTACCCCGCTCCTCGCGGCGAACAACGGCGAGAACGACGGGCTCTTCACCGGCTATTTCGAGATCACATTACATGGGTCGCGGCATCACGGCGGCGTGTTTCGTGTGCCTATATACCGCCGCCCACCGGACCCGCCGCGCTACACCCGCGCCGAGATCGAAGAGGGCGCCCTGGCGGGCGACGGGCAGGTGCTCCTCTGGGTTGACGATCCGGTCGACGCGTTCTTTCTCGAAATACAGGGCTCGGGGCGGGTCCGGCTGAAGGAGGGCGGCACCGTGCGGATCGGCTATGACGGCAGCAACGGCAAGCCCTATGTCGCGGTCGGCCGGCTCCTTGTCGAACGCGGCGTGATGCCGCGTGAAGAGGTCACGATGGCGTCGATCCGCAGCTGGATGATCGCCCACCCGAAGGAAGGCGCCGCGCTGCGCCGGGAAAACCCCTCTTTCGTCTTTTTCCGCGAGCTCGCCGGCGACGGCCCGCTCGGCGCCGAGCGGGTGGTGTTGACCGCCGGGCGCAGCCTCGCCGTCGACCGCGCCTTCATCCCGCTCGGCCTGCCGATCTGGCTCGAGGCGCAGCAGCGCTTCGCGCCCGAAGCCATCCACCGCCTCGTCATCGCCCAGGATGCTGGCGGCGCGATCAAGGGGCCGGTGCGGGGCGACCTGTTCTGGGGTCATGGCGAAGCGGCCGGCATCGGCGCCGGCGCGATGAACGCGAGCGGGCATTATTACCTGCTGGTGCCGAAGGACATCGCGGCGCGGACCTTCAAGTGACGGCCGACCAGATGGCGCATTGACCAGATGGCGCATTGATTTAGCGATGGCG
>Ga0210394_10003996_pt1 | contig 17666 bp, 11 predicted proteins | sample IncBWC12MmetaG_FD_160121 | JGI IMG/M metagenome (GOLD analysis project Ga0210394, IMG submission 160121) | Forest soil microbial communities from Barre Woods Harvard Forest LTER site, Petersham, Massachusetts, United States - Inc-BW-C-12-M | ecosystem: Environmental > Terrestrial > Soil >... | reverse complement strand
GATTCGCGGCGTAGTGACCACCTCGGCGCTGGAACTCGGAATCGATGTTGGTTCGTTGGATACCGTGGTGATGGCCGGGTATCCGGGAACGATTGCCGCAACCTGGCAGCGAGCGGGACGGGCCGGACGCCGCAGCGGAAGTTCCTGCGCGGTGCTGGTGGCCTCCTCGGCGCCGCTGGACCAATTTATTGTGCGGCATCCCGACTATTTTTTCGGGAATACGCCAGAACACGCGTTCATCCAGCCGGACAATCTGGAAATTCTGGTGAACCATTTGAAATGCGCGGCGTTCGAACTGCCGGTTGGCCCGGCAGAGAAATTTGGCGAAGTGGATGTACAGGATTTGTGCGCGCGCCTGGCGGAGGCGGGCTATCTGCACCTTGCCGGCGAGAATTTTCACTGGACGCACGAAGCGTATCCGGCGGATACGGTGAGTTTGCGGTCGGTGACCAGCGATAATTTCGTGATCATCGATATTACCGGCCAGCCCCTGGTAATCGGCGAAGTGGATTTTCCCAGCGCGCTCACGTTCGTGCACGAAAAGGCGATTTATATTCACGGCGGACAGCAATACCACGTGGAGCACCTGGATTTTAAGGAGCGCAAGGCGTACGTGAAGCGTGTGGACGTGGATTATTACACCGACGCGATCCGCTATACGCAGGTGCGGGTTCTGGAAATTGCGGCGACAGGAAGAAAGAGTGCCGGGACAACCACCGAGGATCTTGCCGAGTTGGGGCGCAGCAGTCCGCCCCTACGCGGAGAAGGAAACTGTTGGTCGCACGGGGATGTGTTGGTGCGTTCGCAAGTCGTGGGTTTCAAGAAGATCAAGTTTTTTACCAATGAAAATGTGGGCGCCGGGAAATTGGAACTGCCGGAAAACGAGATGCACACGACTTGCTACTGGATCACGCTGGAACGGTCGTTGGTGGAATCGCTGCCGTTTTCGATCAGTGAGCGGCAATCGGGAATGTTCGGCCTGCTGCACGCGTTGGAGTCCGTAGCCACGCTGTTGCTGATGTGCGACGGACGCGATCTTGGCACAGCCATCGGCGAACGGCCGCCGGCGCCCGGCATCGCGGCGGATAGCGATGAGTTCACCCCCGTGCGCATGGAAGACGCCGCCGGTGCGCAAGCGAAGGAATTTTTCGAGCCGAATCTTTATTTGTTCGATGCCTACCCGGGCGGCATCGGATTTTCGGAGCCGCTGTTTCGCGTGCATGAGTTGTTGATTCGGAAGACGCGAGAGTTGATTCGTGAATGTCCGTGCGATGACGGCTGCCCATCGTGCGTGGGACCGGCGGGAGATTTGGCACTGCATGCAAAGGAAGCGGCACTGGCGATTTTGGATCGGTTGTGTGCGTGAAGAAGAACAGAAAGAGTTCACCTCGGTGTTGGCACTGGGCCCACAGAGTTAGCGGAGACCTTTTTTGACGAGTTAAGATGGCGACGAATATAGATCGATTTTCGAGATTGGCAGCGCTGCAGCCCGCGCGTGGGTATCCGCAGAAATCCGCGTCGCGGCCCGCGGATTTGCGGGCTCCCAACGAAGAGGATCCGCTGAGCGTCCTGCTGGGCGCCGGGATTGCGAGTAATCATTACGGCGAGCACCTGGCGATACGCAATTGGTTTTCGACGCCGGAGTTTGCGGAGCCATCTTTGGCCGCGCTGGATTTACTGATAAAGGCGCCAGCCGCACACGGTGGCCGCTCCGCAGGCAAGATTCGCGCGAATTCTCTGCGTGCACGAGTGGCGTTGGAAGATCCGTCGAAATGGCTTTTCCTGGATACCGAGACGACCGGGCTTTCCGGCGGCACCGGAACCTATGCCTTTCTCGTCGGGATTGCGTGGTGGGACGCCGGCGGATTGCAGGTAGAGCAGCTTTTTCTCAGGGATTTTTGCCAGGAGCATTCGCTGCTGCAGGAACTTTCGCAGCGTCTGGCGGAACGTCCGGTGCTGGTCACTTTTAACGGGAAAACTTTTGATTGGCCACTGCTGGAGAATCGCTTCACCATGACCCGTGCGATCCGCGTGCCGCAATTGGCGGCGCACCTGGATTTGCTGCATCCGGCGCGCGCGCTGTGGAAATTGCGACTGGGTTCGGTTCGGCTGGTGGAACTGGAGCGGCACGTCCTCGACGCGGAACGCCTCGGCTGGGATCGTAGGGATGACGTGCTGTCCGCGCTGATTCCACAATATTATTTTGACTATTTGCGTGGCGGCTCGGCTCAACCTCTGGCTGGCGTAGTCAGGCACAACCAGTTGGATCTGCGAGGGCTGGCGGCATTGTCGACGAAGATCAGTTCTCTGCTGGATACGCGAGAAACCAAAAATGACGAGACACATTCGCTGGACCTGTTTGGATTGTCGAAATTCCTGCACAAACGCGGGGAGCGCGAACGGGCGCATGCGGCTTGCGCAAAGGCGCTGGAGCAGGGACTCCCCGCGGAATTCCATCCGCGCGCCACGAAAGAACTGGCGTTGATGCTGAAGCGGCGAGGCGATACGGAAAGAGCGCGCGAATTGTGGGAACAACTCGTTGGCGATGCGCTGGATGGCATCCTGGCGTGCGAAAAACTGGCCATACATTTCGAACGCTGCGCAAAAGACCCCATGCGCGCGTTGGAGTTTGCGGAATTGGGTCTCGCAAAAGTACAACGCCATCGCACGCTTTCCCGCGACCCTTATGTGGCCGCTCGTGCGGCCCAATGGGAACAGAAATTCTTGTGCCGGCTAGCCCGTTTGCGGCATCGGATGAAAGAGGCAGATAGCGCGGAACGAGCACCCTTGCTCGCGAATGCAGTCCGCGCTGGCTTGCACCCACGGTTACTCTCCCGAAAGGCAACCGTAAGCCGCGCGAAGCACGCCGTTGAAGGCGACAATTTGGAGGCACAAATCGGATGGATTCCACCGCAACAAAACGCCAAGCTATAGATGAGCAAACCATGGCCACTACTGAAAATTCCTACTTTTTGACCGAACTGCAAAACCGCCGCGAGAAGCTGGCGACCGTGAGACATGCAACCGCCTCCGAAGCTTCGTTGCACGAGTTGATTCACAACGTGGATGAAGCCATCGCACGGCTGGAGAAGGGCACGTTTGGTATTTGCGAAGAATGCAACGAATCCATCGAACGCGAGCGATTGATCTGCGATCCATTGCTGCGCTTTTGTCTCGATCATCTTTCCCAGCAGGAGCAGCGCGCCTTGGAAAGCGATCTGGTTCTCGCGGCGCAAATTCAGAGGGCGTTGTTGCCTTGTGCGGACTGGTCGCGCGAGGGCTGGCGCGCACGGTATCACTATCAACCTGCGGGGATGGTCAGCGGCGACTATTGCGACTTGATCGAAGCGGATGGCACGTTCTTGTTTCTTGTGGGTGATGTTGCCGGTAAAGGCGTGGCGGCCTCGATGTTGATGAGCCACCTTCACGCGACATTTCGTTCCCTGGTGGGCAGGAACCTTTCGCTTCGGGAACTGGTGCAGCACGCCAATCGCTTGTTCTCCGAAAGCACGACGGCCGGACAATACGCGACGTTGGTGGTAGGCCGCGCGTGGCCAGACGGAAGAGTGGAATATGTGAGCGCTGGACATTTGCCGTTATTGCATGTTTCCAGCACAGGAGTGTCTTCGCGGCGCGCGACAGGAGTTCCGCTGGGGATGTTCTGCACCACGGACTTTCCTGTTTGCGAATTGTGGCTGGCTCCCGGCGATACCTTGTTCATGTATACCGATGGGCTGACCGAATCGTTCAACAAGGCTGGCGACGAATACGGGACGCGGCGTGTCGAGGAATTAGCCGGGCGACATGCGCAAACGGAGCTGGAGCAGATGCTAGCCTCGTGCTTGAAGGAAATGCACGACTTTTCCGGGGGAGCCAAGCAGATGGATGATCTTACGCTGCTGGCCCTGCGACGCGAGTAACTTCTTGCCTGTGTAGCGGCCGCCTTCCGAGGCGGGCGTTTTTGCAACACATAACATCCTCAACGGGGGACGATTGCCGCGCTGGTTACAGCTTCAGGCCACATTAATTTCTTGGTCCATTGCACGAATACGGCGCGGTCGCCGCCTTCCTGAGTAATGCATTCCTTTACCACGCAGCGAAACGAAACCGGCCCATCGGGCGAATCGAAGGACAAATAATTTTGTCCGGCGGACACGTGCGTACGTTCCGGATACTTTTTCTCCAATGCTCGCGAATACTGCGTAAAGAACTCAGCCCTTTTGGCTTCGCTGGCCAGCCGGATGCGCGTGAATAGTAGCAGGGACTTTCCTTTTTCCTGTTCGTAGGTCGAGTAAATGTCGCCGTCCCAGGCAGCGGCAATATCTTTGGCGCGCTGCTCTTCAAAGAATTCTTTGCCTACTTCTATCCAACCAAATTCCCCCAGATGGTTTTGCTCCAGCAATGTCCAACCATCGCCGGGTACATCCTCGGGAAGATCGAGCTTCAGCGGTTCGGGGACTTTTCCAGCGCGGTAAAGACCCGGATGCAAAATCTGCTGGGTGTTGGCCGGGGGTTTGCCAAAGACGCCATCAAAACTGCGCCACCCGCCACCTTTCAGCACGGAGATGGAAAACGTAAGCCCGCTGAAATACGGGAACATTAGCGAGTCCTTGATGAATGGAGGCGCCTTTTTCAGGATGGGCGTGTCGGCCATATCACCGACAAAGGCGGAGGGATCCACGTCTGGAAGATCGCGCAGAGTCAGGTTCTTTTCGCGCAGCATGTACTCCAGCATGGCAGCCATGGCGCTGCCTTCCAAAACGGATTCGCGGGCCAGTTCCGCGTCATCATTTGGCCTGGCGGCTTTTACCCAATCTTCCACCGGGAAATATTGATCTTCCAGCGCGTGAGTCAACTCGTGAGCCATCACCATGCGTTGATCTTCGGGAGCGATCCAGGCTGCGATGTAGAACTCATGGGCTTTAGGGTCGTACAGGCCCGCGATCTGCTCGGTGAGCAAGTTCACCAAAAAATCATCCAGCGGAAACCCTTTGGGAATCAGGCCAAAGGCCTCGGCGCTGCGCCGGGAGGCATAGCGTGCTTTGGCGTCTTTCTCGTCATCCATCTCGCGGATGACGTAGGCGCGAATCTCTTCACGCGAACGCATAGACTTCTTCAACGGAGCCTTGAGTTTCCACCCGGTGATCTGGCTCATGTCCGAAAGGACTTCGTCGGCGGTTTTCAGGAAATCCGCGTTCCCGGTGGTAGCGGATGAAACTGGAGGCGCGGGAGTGGCTTGTTGTGCCGCCAGAACTGGGGATCCAGCAAGGAGCCCGAATAGCAGGACAGAGGCGGCTAGGGACACGGAACGACGGCCGGTTAGGAAATCCATGAATCTACAGAATAGCAGACGGAAGGCAACGTCCGTCTTTAGGTGTGGAACCCAGGGCCTGAGGTCATCTGACGTGGCTGGCCTATGCTCAGAAATCCAGGTCACGTACTTTCCACCAGCCGGGCGACGCCCTGGCCGGTCAAAATGCGGTGCAACGCATCCAGCAAATCGCCGCGGGTGAGGATGCCCACCAATTTGCCGTGCTCCACGACCGGCAACGAACCACAGCGCGATTGCTGCATGAGCACGATAGCGTCCGCCAGCACGGCATCCGGAGAGATGACGACCGGATCACGGGTCATAACGCGATTGACGGTATTGCGCTGAAATACGGCGTTATAGCCTTCTTCCGAGATGGGGATGAGCCGCGAGGGTGCGGAACGCTGAATATCGCGATCGGAGAGCAAACCGACCAATTCTTCGCCCTCCAGGACGGGCAGGTGGCGTATGGAGTTGGAACGCAAGGCCAGCGCGGCGTCAAGCAACTGGGTGCCCGGGTCCACGGTGATGGGTGCCGAGGTCATTACGTCCCGAACATGGCAATCGTATACCGACACAAACCCTCACGAATGGCCCACCTGGGCGGTCTAGAACCAATGTTTCACGTAGTTGTGCGCCAAACAAGCGAGGGAGCCCTTAGGGTGTCCGATTGAGGACCTGCCCGGTTGCCCAGTAAAGGTTTTGCTCCGATTTCCACAGGATAAAATTTGTTCCAGCTTCGGAACAGATTACTTATGAGATATAGTTCCGCCGATGTAATAGACCCTGGATCGAGGAGTTACGGCATGTTCCCACCAGGTTTGCGGTTCCGGCAAATTCGGGAAAAGCTGGGGCTGACGTATCGAGAGGTAGAAAAAGCGAGTTATGAACTAGCTCTGAAGCACGGAAGGCCTGATTTCATCTTGCATCTTAGCCGGCTTGCGGATATTGAGAATCGTGGAGTGATTCCGAGCCTGCACAAATTGTACTCGCTGGCTGCTATCTACCATTTGAACCCTATCGACGTGGCCGCCTGGTACGAGGTGCCATTGCAGCAGGTTCTTCAGGATGGATTGCAGTTCCCGGCACCGAGAACCAATTTAAGCGATCTACCCCTGCCAGGCCTGCAGGCAGTTCCGGAAGAGAAATCGCAGCGAAGCGAAGCTACCGGGCTTCTGCGCGAAGTGCCCCACAGTCTTAAGGCGTTCCTGCCGGAGGAAGCGCGTGAGTACGGCAAGTATCGCTGCGGAAATATCGGTCTGTTGGACCGGCGAATGGCGCCAATCCTGCGACCTGGGAGCACCGTGCTGATCAATACCCACTCGCGACAGGTCCAGGAATGCAACTGGCGGAGCGAATACGAACGACCATTGTACTTTGTCGAATTGCGCGGAGGCTTCCGGTGCGGTTGGTTCGTCAAACATAAGTCGCGGCTGATGATGCAGCCTCACCCTCTATCGCACTGCCTGCCGGAAGAGTGGGAAACTCCGCAGGAAGCGGAAATCGTCGGGCAGGTAATCGGAGTGGTCAGCTACCTGAACGAGCGTTAGGGCGCTATTTCGAAAGCAGTTCGATGAGGATCGCCTGGTTGGAGCGAAAGAGCTCTTTGAGATAGTCAGGGGCCTGCGGAGGAATCCAGGATTCCGCGTTCCGCATGCAATATTGTTCCCTCCCCTGCGCGTCGGGAAGCACCCGGTCCAGGAATTTGAGTAAATCGTCTTGTTGCTCGTCAAGCGTGGTTTCCAGAAGACGCTCGAAAATCTCCACATGGCATTTGGAAAGAACTTCGTTCACGCGCCCGGGATTATAGACGGTGCACAGATACTCGTGAGAGTACTCACCCGTGGCTGCGTCGCGTAGACCGGACAAATAGGCCAATCGTTCAAAACAACCGCTCAAGGGCTCCAGATCGCGGACGGTCAAATCGTAAATAATCTGGTGATGAATGCGCAGTTGATCGAGCATTCGGCTCCGCCTTCCGCGGTTTTATAGGCCAGCGTTCCGCGACCAGAACTTTTTCCTTCGAAATGCTGCGGCTGCACCTCCTCCTGCGAACTTGGCAGCAAGGAGGAAGTCGCATGAAAAATCGAAGCTTAGTTTATTCCCTGACTTTGTCGGCAGGGCTAATGCTACTGGTCGTCGCCAGCAACGTCAACCGGTCATCCGGTCGAACAGGCGTACGCGCGCCGGATCTGCAGGCGGACGGAATTCCGCTTCCGCCGCCGCCCAAGCCTAAACCGACCGGAACACTGACCGCCGATGGGATTCCACTCCCACCACCTCCCAAACCGAAACCCACAGGGACCCTGAGCGCGGATGGAATTCCGCTACCGCCTCCGCCCAAACCGAAGCCGACCGGAACGCCAACCGTCGTTTGAACCTCCGCAACTTCCAGCCCGGCGATGCAAGCTAAGGGATTGGTCAAGACACAAGTTATTTACTATCGAGTTATATTTATGGTAGGCTCGGTTCGAAATGGCCGAGCCTATTCTCTTGCGTAACCTCGCCTGGGCCACCACAACGGCCGTGGAAGTGTTGCTGCTGGGCTTAATCGTCCGGCGCAAAATGTACCGCTCCCACCCGCTTTTTTCCATTTACGTGTTTTGCACCATCGCACAAAGCGTTTTGGCGGTTGGCGTTTACCGGCAGTGGGGATTTTTCAGCGCTACGGCGTGGCGTTGGATTTGGGCAAGCCAAGGGACGGTGGTGTTATTTCGCGCCATGGCCGTTTGGGAGACCACCCGGCGCCTGCTTTCGGTGTACACCGGAGTCTGGGCACTGGCCTCAAAACTTCTGCTGGCGGTGGGCATTGCGATCTGCACGGCATGCGTCTTATTTTCTCATCGTAGCTTTTACGAGGGAGTAATGGATGCCGACCGTGGGGTGGAACTCTCGATCTCCGCGGTAATCGTAAGCGTGTTCCTGTTCTTGAAATACTACGGTCTTGCGGCAAAGCCGCCGGACCGTCAATTGGCCCTGGGGTTTTGTTTGTATTCCAGCTTTTTCGTGATTAATTTTTCCTTGTTCGAACGATTCATACAGACTTACGTGAACTTCTGGAATTTTCTGGATATCCTTGCCTTTCTCGCCACATTATTCATTTGGACAAAAACGGCGCGCAGTTATAGCATCGCTTTCGAGGCGCAGCCAGTCGTGACCGCGGGTGAACTGACCAAGGACGCGTACAACAGCGCTTCGCCGCAATTGAACCGAAGGTTGACGGCACTGAACGAACGATTGAACCGGCTTTCCGGGTTAAGGGGCAGACGACATTGAGCACCGGTGGACTAATCTTGATTTTGTTCGCCCTGGCACTGCTTGGCGTTCTTGCGCTGGCAGGCAAGCCGTCGCGGCTCGGCTCGTTGTCCGCGGAAGACACGCTGGCGATCCTTTCGGGCCCCTCGCATACGGCGCATCTCTTTCCGGTGCTGCAGGCGCTGCGGCCAGAAGACGCACAGTTCTTGACGACGCTAGGACACCCGGAACTCGCCGGACGCCTGGTACGAGAGCGAAAACGGATTGGGCTGATGTACTTGCAGGCGCTGCAAAATGAATTCGAGTGTTTGCTGGCAGCTTCGCGAACCCTGGCGGTGATGTCTCCTCAGCTCGTTCCGCTGGAAGAATTTGAACGCCTGAAGCTTAATATTCGCTTTGCGCTGCTCTGCCGTTACATGCGAATCAGGCTGAGGTTCGGTCTGTCGTCCCAGGGCGGATTCGATATGCTGTCGGCCATGGCGGCTCGCATCTCTATTGCCCTGGAAGGTGCGACCGTCGCGGCCGCGGAGAAAGCCATCGCCGCTTCGGAATAGGCCGGTTATAGCCCGACGGGACTTACGATCGCGGGCAATTTAGATTCTACCGCAGCGAGCAGGTCCTCCGCGCGAAACGGTTTCTGCAAAACACTTCCGGTTGGGCCTGGAAGAGTTAGCCTGCCCTGACTGTCCGGAATGATGGTACTCATCCACAGGATGCGCGAACCCAGACCAAGCGCGTCTTTGTCATTCCTGTCCGGTGAAGTCCACTTGTGTTCTTCCGCGACCAGCCGCCAGTCCGCGATAACCAGATCAAAATCCTGAAGCACAAACAACTTCCGCGCATCCTTTAGCGACTTACAAGTCTCCACCGCATATTCGCTCTTCCGTAGAATTCCGGCGATCGTCTCCAAAACGGATTCGTGGGCATCGACAACCAGTATCTTCCCGCCACGCGGTGCAATTGCTTTCGAAGCCGGAACAGAGTTGGCCGGAGTTCCGCTTGGCTGCAGCGGAAGTTCAATGCGAAAGCGGGCGCCGCCTCCCGGCTGATTCTGAACGCGAATCGTGCCGCCATGTTCGGTAATGATGCCGTAGCAGATACTCAAGCCGAGGCCTGTGCCCTTCCCGACGGGCTTGGTGGTGTAAAAGGGATCGAAGACGCGAGAGGCGTCCTTCACACCGGGTCCGGAATCCGAAAACTCAATGAACACCTGCTCGTCTTCGACACCAGTGCGCACGCGAATTTTTCCTTCCGCGCCCTGTTCGAGAATGGCATCCACCGCGTTGTTGATAAGGTTCAGAAAGACCTGCTGCAGTTGGTGCGGATCGGCGGAAACTTCCGGGAGGTCTTCCGCCAGTTCGAGTTGCAGCTGGATCTGGCTCATGCGCAGGTCGTAGTCGCGCAGCCCCAGAGTATCTTCGATAATTTGCTTCAGGTTAACCGCGGAGCGTTCCGGCTTGTGCTGGCGAGAGAAGCTGAGCAGATTCTGAACGATGCGGTGGGTACGCTGCGCTTGCTTGTAGAGCTTTTCGGTATAGGCCAGCGCTTGCGGACCTAGTTGGCCGTTGGAAGTCAGAAGCTGGGTGTATCCCAGAATCGCAGTAAGTGGATTGTTCAGCTCATGCGCTACGCCGGAAATGAGCTGGCCAACGGCCGCAAGCTTTTCGCTATGCAGCAACTGTTCCTGCGCGCGGCGAAGATTCTCGTAGGCGCGGCGCGATTCGGCGTACAACTGGCTTCGCTCCACGGCGTTGGCAACCTGGCTGCCAACGGCAATCATCAAGCTGCTATCCGCGGACGAGAATTCACGCTGTGCGCGGCTGCCAACCGCGAGGCCGCCAATAATTTTATCCTTGGACCAGAGAATGACCAAGAACGCGGACTCGATGCCCTCTTTTTTCTGCAGCTCGCGAACCACCGGAGGCAGCGGCAATCCGTTGGCGGACAGGAATGTAGCGCGAACGGCGCGGACTTGTTGAAGAAATTCGGGCGGAATGGTGACTACCGGAAAACTCTTGGCGAATTCCGACTTCAGGCCCACGGAGGTCACGCGACGAAGGGTCTTGCCGTCCGCGTCAAACAGGTAGAGCGACGCAGTGTCCAGCCCAAAAAGTTCCAGAATCTGGTGCAACGTACGCTGTACGGAATCGGAAAGGTCCAGCGAAGAGCCCAACGTCTCCGCGATGGAGTTCAGCACCACCAGTTCACGGTTGCGACGGCGAATCTCCTGCTCGGCACGGCGCCTCTCGCTGACGTCCAGAAGAAAACCCTGATACGCAGTCACATTTCCCGCGGCGTCGCGTATAGCCGTGGAAGATTCACTGACCGTGCGGATTTCGCCGTCCTTGCGGCGGATTTCAAACTCAAAATCGTTTACGGAACTGTGCTCCTGAAGAAGGCGCTTGAGGCGATCGCGGTCCTGGGAGTTCACGTACAAAGTCTGCGGAATTTCCGTTTGCATCAGCTCATCGCGGTCCACGTAGCCAGTGATGCGCATGAAGGCGTCATTGAAATCGAGAAAGCGTCCTTGCACCGTGGTGATGAATACGCCTTCCTGGACGCTGGCAACCAGGGTGCGGTATTTTTCTTCGGCTTTCTTGCGCTCGGTGATGTCTTTGAGCACGTGAATGGTTCCCAGCTTGCGCCCGGCGGGATCGGTGAAGATGGAGTTGGACGCCAGGAAAAACCCTTGCAACCACGGATCAGGTTGATCCGCCTCGCCGGAGATTTCTTCGCAATAAGGACAAATCTCGAAGGCCGCCTCCCGCGGGCTAAAGAAATCGCTGACCGAGCGGCCGACCAGCGCGGTGCAATCCTTACCCAGCAGATTCGCGAGCCGTAGGTTGCTGCGCACGATGCGGCCTTCCTTGTCGTGTACAAGGATCGGGTCACCGATGGAGTCGAAGGTATATACCCATTGCTGCTGGACGGTTTTGACCTGATCAAACAGGCTGACGTTTTCCACGGTGGTGCCGAGGAAGTTGGCCACATTCACGAGATACGCAATCTCATCTTCTTGGAATCGCTTTCCGGCGCGGGCCCCGATATTCAGAATGCCGACGACCGAGGCCTTGCCGCGCATGGCAACGCTGACAACCTGGGAAAGGCCCGCTTCGGCCATGCTGCGGCGAATTTTAACGTCGCGCTCTTCATCGAAGCGCGTGATGCGGTAACTCTCCTTCAACGCATCCTGAATCCAGGGATTTTGAGAGGACAGCCGGTCATTTTGTTTTCGAAATTCGTCGGAGTATCCCAATGACGCGCGAATCACGAACTCGGAGGCTTCACCCTTCCCTTCCAGCAAACGGATCAACCCATTGCCCGTGTTCAAGCTCCCGAGGATCTGATTCAGCACTTTTTGCAACAGCTCCGGCATGGAAACCGATTGGCTGCTGGAAGCCGTAAGCATGGTGAACTGGCGCATCTTTTCGCCCAGTTCCACGGTGCGGGCGCGAGCCGCTTCGAGCAGAAGCACGATCATGCCGATACCCAAGCCGGCGTTGAGGAAATGGTCGAAAGCGAAGCGGAGCAGATGAAGTTCTTCCACCGTCCATTGCGGGCGGTCGATATTGTTGAGTCCAAGGAGCGTGAACGCGCCGGCGAGTAATTTTGCTCCGTGTCCGCGACTCACCTCTGGCGCGCGCCATAGCAGCCATGCCGAGCCCAAGCACAGAACGCTTGAGAGGATGGCGAATTCCCAGGCAGCCTCGGGATGGTGCAGCCGGCTGCGCTGATAGGAGCAGGTAATGAGGGTGAGCAGCCCCGCAAGCCAGAACATGGGGACATACAGACGGTTTTCCCCAAGGGTCAACTGCAGCACGGACGCAAGAAAAAGGGAGAGCGCGGCAATGCTCGCACCCACCGAGATGATCTCCAAATTGGGATTCGCGAGGAAGGTTAGCGCCAGCTCCGAAAAAGACGAAATCGTAAGGGAAATCCAGCCGAACAGCCACAGTTTGTAGAAAGCAGTAGCGTTATCCCGTTTGAGATGGATGAACAGGACCAGCAGAGTGAGGCAGGCCGTCGCTTCAAAGAAAGAAATTCCCTGGAGGCCTTGATTCGAAATCACGCCGCCCCTCCCAAAGAGCAACCCGCACGGTAATAGAGAAAAGAACCCTGAACACTTCCCGAGGAGGAAGCGCGCGTACTACTGGAATGACGCTAACACGCTATTTTCTGACTAGGCAAGAGCACCCAAAAGGTGCTGTGCCGTCCCGTATAATGCTACTTGGGAGAACCCTTACCGTGGACTTGGGAAACATACTGGTTGTGGACGACGAGGAAGCGATCCGCGAGGTCGTTTCGACGATGCTGGAGTCGAAAGGCTACCACTGCACGGCCGTGGGTAACGGGCGCGCGGCGCAAGAATGCGTTCGCAAGTCCTCGCCCGACCTGGTGCTCAGCGACATGATCATGCCGGAAATGGACGGCATCAAGCTGTTGGATTGGATGCGGGGCCACGATCCGGAAGTCCCGGTGATTATGGTCACCGCGATACACGATATTTCCACGGCGCTGGAGGCCATCCGGCGTGGAGCTTACGACTACATTTTGAAGCCCTTCGAGAAGGATCAGCTCTTTCACGGTGTTGGCCGCGCGATTCAACACCGGCGTCTGGTAGTGGAGAATCGAAATTACCAGCGCGACCTGGAGCAGAAAGTCGAAGAGCGCACCGCACAGCTGCAAACCGCTTTCGCCCAGCTTGAACAATCCTACGACGACACTCTGGAAGCGCTGGGAAGCGCGTTGGACCTGAAAGATGCGGAAACCGAGGGGCATTGCCAGCGAGTGACTGCATTCACGATTCAGATTGCCAAGGCCGTTCCGGTCCCGATGCTGTACTTGCCGATTCTTGCGCGCGCCGCGTTTTTGCATGATATCGGTAAAATGGCGATCCCGGATTCGATCCTCAGGAAGCCCGGTCCGCTGGATAACGATGAAAAACAGATCATGCGGACGCACTGCGACGTTGGCTACGGCATGCTTACGCGCATCCCCTTTTTGCGGGATGCCGCGGAAATTGTGCTGGCGCACCAGGAATTCTTCGATGGTACCGGGTACCCGCGGGGCTTGCGCGGGGAACAGATCCCACTCGGAGCGCGCATCTTTTCGATCGCCGACGCCATGGACGCGATGATCAGCGACCGGCCGTACCGCAAGGCCTTGCCGCTCTCCCACGCCCGGGAAGAAATACGCCGCTGCGCCGGAACCCAATTCGATCCGAAAATTGTGGAAGTATTTCTGTCTATCCCCGAGGAACATTGGCGGGAATTGCGCGAAAGCCTCGGCTCACCGTTTCGCCTGGCCCATTTGAAGAATTTCTAACCTATCGGCGAACATCCTCAGCGCCGCTTAGGACCGGCTGCTTGCGCGTTCGACGCGCTCTCGGTGCCGTTCTTTGTCATCCCGGCCGGAGAGCCGCGCCCTTTGCGGCTCGGAGTGGAGGGATCCCTCCCCAATCTTCGCGTCTTGAACACCATTCACGTAAAAAAAAAGGGAGGCCGGACTGCAGCCTCCCGCTTCGGTTGAGTTGTTTTGTAAGTGTTAGAACTCGTAGCGCAATGCGAACTGCAAAACGCGCGGAGTGCTTGAAGTAGAACTGATAATCCCAAAGTTGCCTGTACCGTTGAGGGTCTGACCGGCCGGGGGATTAAAGCTCGGGTGATTCAGGACGTTGAACGAATCACAACGAAATTTAAGTTGCTGCTTTTCGGACCACGGCATCTTGAAGGCTTTACTAACGCCCATGTCGATGTTGAAGAATCCGGGTCCGCGCAAAACGTTCCGGTTGCCGACTCCGCCGCCCTGATCAAAAGACAGCGAGTTCAGCGCGGTCGAGGCGTCCTTGAAGAATTGCAAGGTGTTGCCGCCCTCCGTATGGATCGATGCTTGCAGCGGCCCTGTTGGCCCGGTGAGCAACGCTGGTGCATCCAGCGTGAACGCCGTGGGGAAGGAACCCGTCGCCACGTTAAACGGATAACCGGAACGATAGGACACGATTCCGGACCAACTCCATCCGCCTAGGAAGAAATTCACCGGCTTGGAGGCGTTCCGCCCGAAAGCGCGGCCTTGGCCAAAAGGCAAATCGTAGACGAAGTTCGCGCTCACCAAATGGCGTGCATCAAAATCTGAACTGGCACGGCAGACCCGGAGATTTTCCAAATTGCAGACCAGCCCTGCGCCATTGCCCGTATACTGCACGTAGTTGTTGGTGATTTCCGAGACGTTATCGATGGAGTGCGAAAGGGTGTAATTCAAGTCAAATTGCAGCCCATTCGAGATGCGTTTGCGAAGGGTTAGTAGCAAGCCGTTGTAGGTCGAGCTGGCGTAATTGCCGATGTAGCCGTTCGCACCGGTTTGTGCCGGTAACGCAACGTTTGGCGCGATCACACCATTAAATACCATGTCCAGGATTAGAGTCGATAAATCGCCCTTAAAGATTGTGTTTGGAAAAAACTGGGCGAGGACCGGAGCGCAGCCGGGGAAGCATTGATTATCGAACCATGGCTGGTTGGTTACAGGAACTCCCGTCTCGACCTGTTTTTGGAGCGCGGCAAAAGCCGCCAGCAGGTGTTGCCCGGAGGTTGGGTCCACAAAATCCGTGGTGGTCGCGGCATCTCCAACGGCGAGAAGCCTACGACCCAAGCGCAATACGTAGGTGCTCTCGAACAAGAAATTGCCAGGCAATTCGCGCTGGATGCCGAAGTTAATAATGTCCGAATAGGGGGTCCTGACCTTTCGATCGAATTGAAAAAAGGACGGAAAGCCACCGTTCGCCAAACCAACAGGATTTCCGTTGGCATCAAGGTTCGGTGTGTTGGGACTCGAGACGCTTGGCGCAGCCGGGAAAAACCCTGCCGGAAAAGTTGAGTAGCCATGGAACCGTGGGTCCGTCGCCAGTGAACTGGCGGGATCTCCGGTACCAAAAATCTGGTTGGCGGAAGAATCATACAGAAAAGTATTCTGATCCAAGCCAAAGCTCGCGCCGCCACTGACGCGGTCGAACAGGATTGCGCCGCCCAAGCGCACGGTCGTCTTACGATCGCCAAAAATCGATCCCAAAACTCCCGAACGAAACCCTGGGTTCCAGGCAATACCGAGGCGCGGGCCAAAGTTCTTATAGTCCGGATCGTAGTAACCGCGTTTGCCATTTGCTGACCCGCCCGGGCTATAGCTAACCAGCGGGACCGCGTCGTTTCCGCTGACGCCGTTCGCCGCGGCGGCCAGTCGAGTGGAAAAATAGACATCTTCATTGACGCTGGGAACCGACTCAAATCCATTTATTTCGTAGGGAACGGTGTGGAAACTCCAACGAAGCCCAAAACTGATCGTTAGATCCGATCGCGCCTTCCAGGAGTCCTGGGCATACAATTCAAATTCATTGTAGTTGAAGTCGCGTTTTTTGCCGGTGCCGTTCGGAAAGGGAGTGCCGGACGTATCGTAGTTGAAATTGCTGCCGACAGAGGCATAGCGGCCGAGAAGAAAGGGAAAAGCATTGTCCCAGTTGGAGATCGCGGACTGATCGCCGTTTAGATCCGCTGGATCGCCATTGACCACGGAAGGACGGACGGAGTTATCCAAAGCAAAAATTGTCCCTCCCAAGCCAAGGCTGATGAAGTTGAAGTCGTTCTTGAGCGAGCTAATCTGCCGGATGAGTTTTATATCGGTGCCGAACTCCAAGGTGTGTTTGCCCTTTGTCCAACTAAGAGCGTCACGGAATTCAGGAACCGGGACATTTCGTGACTGGGTCGAAGAGCTAAGATAAGGATTCGAGAGTGGCCCGCCAAACGTGAACTCGTTGGGAAAGGTCGGAGAAGGGATCGCGGGGAAATCTGCGATGGACCGGACAAGACCCGCCGAGAATTGGTTGATTAAATTCGCGGATTTGCTCCAGGTCCAGCCAATGGAGAAGGCATAGCCATTAAATTTGTCGCGGCTGTTTGGCGCAGTGTCGCCAGGAAACTGAACGATGCTAGTGTTAAAGTCATCGTCGATACCGAGCCGGTCAACGCTCCCTCGGAAAAAGAACTTGTGTTTGTCGGACAGGTTCCAGTCGACGCGGCCGGTGTAGAGATTTTCCGTCTCGTGCGAAGGCGCCGTAAAGCGGAACCCTTCGGAATTGACTCCATCACCGCCAGACGGATCGTTCGGTTCCGGATAAGGCCGTGAAGTGATGGCAGTCAACAGGTCAGGGTCCGCCCCAATCCCTATGGGGTCGAGGTTAGCAGTCTGTTGAGCGGACAGGGTTGTGATGCAAGTGGGATTGATATTCAGGCGGGCTGTGCCGTCGCATCCGACCCCGGCATTAATATACGACATCTGGCCTGCCCGAAAAGCGTCCGTTGGGACCGCACGCTCAATCTGTTGCCCGGAAGCCCGCCGAAGTCCCTCGTAGTCGAAAAAGAAAAAGAGCTTGTCCTTCTTGATCGGTCCGCCGAGGCTACCACCGAACTGGTTGCGGACAAGGTGCGGGGTGCTAACGCCGTCGCGGTTACTAAACCAGTCGTTGGCCGGAAAGGTCCGGAAATACTCCCGGGCGTTGCCGTGCAGATCATTGGAGCCGCCTTTGGTAACGAAGTTGATGTCGCCGCCGCTGCTGCGCCCAAAGTCTGCTGTTTCCCCGGCCGTGATGGTCCGTACTTCCTGCAAGGAATCGATCGACACCCCGAGCGTCGGAGTAAACGCCTGACCTGTGGCTTGGTCGTTGATGTCAACGCCGTCCAAAGTGATATTGCCCTGGTCCGAGCGAGAGCCGTTGATGGCACCAGCGTCGTTGACGCCAGCTTGCAACAGCATCAACCCCGCAGGGTTCAGCCGGAACTGGAAAGGCAATTCTGCGATTGACTTGCCGTCGATCACGTTGCCCACGGTCGCGTCGGTGGTGTTGAGCGTGGCGCCGCCATTTGATTGCACCTCAACCGTCTGGGTCAGGCTGCCCACCTGCATGGTGACGTTGTGCGATTCCACGCTGGCCACTTGCAGAGCGATATTGTCCAGCACCATTTTCTGGAAGCCGTCCTTCACGAACGTAAGCTGGTAGCTCTCGCTCGGCGTAACTTTCAGGAACTGGTAGAAACCGATTTCGTTGGTCTGGGTGGTG
>Ga0210394_10003995_pt1 | contig 17676 bp, 15 predicted proteins | sample IncBWC12MmetaG_FD_160121 | JGI IMG/M metagenome (GOLD analysis project Ga0210394, IMG submission 160121) | Forest soil microbial communities from Barre Woods Harvard Forest LTER site, Petersham, Massachusetts, United States - Inc-BW-C-12-M | ecosystem: Environmental > Terrestrial > Soil >... | reverse complement strand
GTCCGGCGCTATTCGTCCCCGAAACCAAATTCGGCTCCGAGCTGCTGAAGGAAATGCAGCGCAAGAATCAGCAGATGGCCATCGTGATTGACGAATACGGACTGATGGCTGGTCTTGTCACCATCGAAGACCTGGTCGAAGAAATCGTCGGCGAAATCGGCGAAGAAGACCGCAGGCCCGCGCCAGACGTCGTCCGCGAAGCCAGCGGCGCCCTGGTGATTCGCGGCAGCGTGCAGCTGGAAAAGGTCAGCGAACTGTTCGGCGTGCAACTCGATTCCGGCATGCAGCACTCCGCCGCCACCACCATCGCCGGCCTGCTCAATGGCGTCGCCGGACACGTACCCCACACCGGTGAAGTAATCGAAGCCGACGGCCTGCGCTTCGAAGTAATCGAAGCCAACCAACGCAAAGTCCTCCGCGTCCGCGCCAAGCCGATCCCCAACGCCGCCTCGACGGCCCGCACGGTCTAAGGCCGCGTCTGTTCCTTTGGTAGCGCCGGCGTCCCGTCGGCTCTTTGCCGAAGCTTCGGAATCCTTGTGGGTCGTGGCTTTAGATTCTGGGTGAGAACTGGAAATTCATCCGCTCAGCGGCGGAAGCCGCTTTGCTTTCACGGCGGCTACGCCAGGGCTGAAGCCGTGCCCTGACGAAAAGCAGCAGTTCCCACACCCGCTCTTTCGCCACGACACAAACCAAGCTAGCTTCGAACGGCTTGGGCTGCTGAAGTACCGGTTTCGCGGTTCGCACGCACGCTCTAGAACTTTGCTGTGGTGCCGGGCAGCTTTTCGATTGGCGCATACCGCAAAAAAATCGGGCCCTCGATTGGCGGGCCCGATGCGGCACTTCCGATTGTGCAAGAACGCAACCGACGACTAGCTGTGCCCCGCGGCCTTGGCAAAAAAAGCCGCGGCGCGCTTGCCGATTTCCTCGGGAGCCACGTCTTCGACGTGCGTTGCGATTCCCCACTGGTGCCCAAACGGATCTGTTACCTTGCCGTAGCGATCACCCCAGAATTGGTCCTCCAGCGCCATATCAATCTGCGCGCCGGCGGCCACTGCTCGCGTGAACACCTTGTCTGCATTGTCGACGTAAAGGAACAGGTAGATTCGCGGCGCCCCAGGAGTGGCGGCCGCGGTCGGTCCCATTTCGTCGTTTAGAAAGATAATCGAGTCTCCGATTTTCATTTCTGCGTGAGAGATTTTGCCATCGGGGGATGGCATGCGCATCAATTCTTCGGCGCCGAACACGTTCTTGTAAAAATCAATCGCGCGCGCGGCGTCTTTACAGGTTAACGATGGACTAATCGAGTGATATCCTTCCGGGATTGCTCGTACGGGGTATGCCATAGAAGCCTCCTAGCTTACCGATCGTGCCGTGCAATGTGTTGTGCATCGCGGAACCACCACAGCCACGGCAGTTGTGGCGAACCGCGATGGGTTGAAAGTTTACAACTCTGCACTCCGAAGTCAATGATTCATACTGTGGAAATTCCAGGCACTTGTTCTTTTCTTCGCCCGTTCACGCATGCGTAACCAAAAAACGCCCGGCCCGAGCACTCCTGGCAACTCCTCGGTGACCTGCGTTTTTCTCTGTGTTCAATCTTTTGACATGCTCAGCGGCAGGCAAAGCCGCCGGCGCGCGTCTCACGTCCTGCGTCCTGTCCTCCCCCGGCAGCTTCCTCGTCGCCTCTCAAAAGCGTACAATTCTGGCATCCATGTCATACAAATCTGGTTTCGTCGCGATTGTCGGCCGCCCCAACGCGGGCAAGTCCACGCTCGTCAATACGCTCGTCGGCCAAAAAGTCGCCATCGTCTCCCCCAAGCCGCAAACCACGCGCAATCGCATTCAGGGCATCCTGAATCGAGAAGACGCGCAGATCGTCCTGATAGACACGCCGGGAATCCACCAACCAAAAAACGTCCTTAGCCGCATGATGATGGACGAGCTGCAGCACGCCCTGGAGGGTATCGACATCCTCTGCCTCATCGCCGACGCCTCCGTGGACTACGGCCCCGGCGACCGTTTTTCGATCGAATGGATCAAACGATTTCACGGCCCCGTGTACCTGCTCCTGAATAAAGTAGACCGCATCGCCAAACATCTGCTCCTGCCGCTGATCGAGCGCTACAACAAGGAATTCGACTTCGCCGAAATTTTCCCCATCTCCGCGCTCACCGGCGCCGGCTGCCTCGACCTGGTTAATTCCTGGCTCACGCGCCTACCCGAAGCCCCGCCGCATTTTCCGCCCGACCAATTCACCGATCAGCCCGAACGCTTTCTCGCCGCCGAAGTCGTGCGCGAAAAAGCCATCCTCGCAACGCGCGACGAAGTGCCGCACGCCATTGCGGTGCTCATCGATAATTTTGAGGAAACTCCTAAGCTGCTGCGTATCCGCGCCACCATCTACGTCGAGCGCGAAGGCCAGAAGGGAATTCTGATTGGCGAGGGCGGGGAAGCCATCAAGAAAATCGGCACAGCGGCGCGCAAAGAACTGGAATTCATCCTCGGCGCAAAAATCTTCCTTGAGCTCTTCGTGAAAGTCCAATCCAACTGGCGCCAAAACTCAACTCTGGTCCGTCAGCTGGATTGGCACCGCCAACTAGAACAACTCGCCCAGTTCCAGGAAGCCGAAGAAGGTTAGGCGACCGGACAGCTGCGGGCGCGAACGCAAACAAGTGTCGCTCACACGTAATCGAACAGGGTCATGAAGCCAAAGTCCATGTGCAGTTGCTGATGGCAGTGGAACAACGTTAGCCCGGGATGGTCTGCGGTAAAATCCAATTCCAGTTCCTGATATCCGCCGAGCATCACTACGTCTTTCAGCACCCCTGCCGTAGGCACGCCGGCGACGCCAGTGAGTTCAAAACTGTGCCGGTGCAGGTGTATCGGATGGATATCGTCGCTGGAATTGCGCATGCGGACGCGATAGCGCCGGCCCTGCTTGAGATGGAAGGACGCCGGAACGATTCCCCCGGTCATAGGATAAGCCGCACCGTTGATTGTCCAACGATTAAAGCCGCCTTCCCCGGCGTTCTCCTTGGCGATCAGCATCTCGAACGTCTCATCGGGCGCGGGAGCGGTCGCGCCCTTTTTCGCAAAACGCAAATAATTCCAATGGAAAGGCTTCGCTGGCGTCCACACGGGCTTGCCGCCGTGGCCGGCGTACTCCACCACGATGCCCATGCCGTGCCCGCGATCGTCATCCGCAAGGTCGCCCATGATCCATACTCCCGGATGATTCATCTCGACGATCGCCGAAATGCGCTCCGCTGTTCCCAGCCACAGCACCGGGACTTCGGCAGGAGCCGCAACCGCATTGCCGTCCAGAGCGACGACCTTAAATACATGTCCGGGCAGCGCCAGGCTGCGAATCTCCGTCGCGCTGCCGTTTAAAACGTGAAACAGGACGCGTTCGCCTTGTTTCACCTTTACCGGATCGCCGTGTCCCAGCATGCGGCCATTAATGGTGAAATAACGGTAGCCGACTTCGTAGCCGTGCGGCATACCTTTCGCCAGAGAAGCCTTCATCGCGGATTCGCCCGCGGATTCCAGCTGCTTGACCTTCGCGGCGGGAGCCAGAAAATCCTGAGCCATGTCGCCGCCTTGGCTGAAAGAGGGTTCAAACTCCTTCAGCACCAGAAACACTTCCCGGTCGTAATCTCCCGGCTCATGCTGAGGCTCGATGTAAACCGCCCCCACTTGGCCGGTGTATTGACCTGCGGACAGGTCTGCTCCCGCGCGATTATGCGTGTGATAGAAACGAAGGCCCGCCGGCCGCGGAGTGAATTCAATTCGCCGCATTCCGTGCGCCGGTATGAATGGCGTGCCTTCCTCCGCCGCGCCATCCACGTCGGTGGAGACGAACTGGCCGTGCCAGTGGAGTTGCTCCGGCGCATCCGTATCGTTGTGCACCTCAACCGCCACCGGCTGCCCTTCCTTGAAGCGCAGCAAAGGGCCAGGGAACTGGCCACAGTAAGTAATCGTAGAAACGATGTGCTTCGGGGCGATCTCGACCGCGCTCGCAGCAATGCGCAGCACATAATCCGGCGAGTTCGGTGCGACGCGTGGGATACCAGGCTGCGCCGTGAAACCGCGCAAGCCAGTCGGACACGCCGCCGCGCACGCCGCAGTCCCCGCCAGCTTCAAAAAGTCGCGTCGTGATCCAAATGCGTTGGGCAAATTCGTTTTCCTTCGGAAAACGTCGCTCCTTCGCGCATGATCCCGCGATTCGCAGCGGTCATTTCCGGTTTCGCGGCAAGTCCGCGTAGTAAGTTCGGAACCATCGTAAATTAGATGGGGCTTCGTGCAAAGACGTCGCGATTGAAATGGGAGAGGAACGCGAGCCGCTGCAGCAGCCGCGATGGAATTTGGTTCAAGCAGCCACACCGGGTAAGGCGGTCGCCTGCTGCTCCCCGCATCGGATGTCAAATAAAGCAAGCCAATACGGCACTTTCCCTCCGCGCAGCGTTCTGTATTCTTTCTCAGCTGCTTCCCGGAGGCTTCCGCGATGAATCAACCAGGCACGTCCGCACTGCTGGCTCGCGCTGCTGAGATGGCCACGCGTTATGTGAGCGCTGCTCCGCAACGCCGGGTATCGCCGGCGGAAGCCGCACTTGCCGCGCTCCAGAGGTTCCATGAGCCTTTTCCGGATGCGGGCTGCGACCCGCACGAAGTGCTTGAGCTACTCGATGAGATCGGCTCACCCGCCACCGTAACAACCACCGGCGGACGCTACTTCGGTTTTGTCATCGGCGGAACTCTCCCCGCGGCTATGGCTGCCAACTGGCTTGCCGCCGTCTGGGGCCAGAATGCCGGTTTGCGCGTCATGTCTCCGGTCGCCGCCGAGCTCGAAGAGATCGTAATTCGTTGGGTTTGCGAAGCCGTCGGCTTACCACCTGGTTGCGAAGGCGGATTGGTGACCGGAGCGACCATGGCGAATTTCACTGCGCTGGCCGCGGCGCGATACGCGCTGCTTGCGCGGGAAGGCTGGAACGTAGTCGAGGATGGACTGTTTCACGCGCCGCCAATCGAAGTAGTGGCTGGCGCCGAAGTTCACGCTTCGCTGCTGAAGGCGCTGAACATGCTAGGCATGGGTCGCAACCGCATCCGAATCGTGGAAGCGGATGAACAAGGAAGGATCCGCGCGGAAAAATTACCCAAACTCGCCCGGAACACGATCGTTTGTGTTCAGGCCGGGAACGTCAACACGGGAGCGTTCGATCCCGCGGCTCCCATTTGCGAAGCCGCGCACGAGCAGGGCGCCTGGGTCCACGTTGATGGCGCATTCGGCTTGTGGGCTGGCGCATCGCCCAAGTACCGGCACCTCTTGCACGGTTTCGAACAGGCCGATTCCTGGGCCACAGACGCGCACAAATGGCCCAATGCCAGCTACGATTGTGGCCTGGCGATTGTCAGGAATGCAGAAGCGCTGCGCGCCTCCATGGGACTTTCCGCCGCATACCTGGCGCCGGGGACCAAGCGCGAGCCAATGCATCACACGCCAGAAGCCTCGCGCAGGGCCCGCGGAATTGAATTGTGGGCCTCGCTGAAGTCCTTAGGCCGCGCAGGGCTGGCCGACTTGGTCGAAAGAACCTGCGCCCATGCTCGTCAGTTTGCCGAAGGCTTGCGCGCCGCGGGTTTTGCGGTGTTGAACGAAGTCGTCATCAATCAAGTGCTCGTCACATTCGGCGAAGCACAGAAGACTCAGCAAGTCATACGTCGTGTACAAGACGAAGGCACCTGCTGGTGCAGTGGAACCGTTTGGCAAGGGAAAACGGCGATGCGTATCAGCGTATCTTCCTGGGCTACAACCAGCGACGACGTAGATCGCAGCCTAGCCGCAATCGTGCGCGTCGCGCGCGCCACCGGCGCCACCGGCGCTTGAGAGTTCTTCCTGTTGTAACGGAACGATCTTCGGTTTTGGCTCCGGCCCCGACGGCTTGTTCTTGAAGTAGAAGAGCACTTGCAGGTCAAGAAAGGCGCTGGAGTATTTTTCCGGAAGGCGCGCAAACGGAGCTGCCGCGCGTATCGCGCTACGGGCCGCCGCGTCCATAATCCTCGTTCCCCGAGCTGGAAGCAATCTTCACGGACCCGTCCGGCAACGACCCATCTTTCTTGTATTTGGAAGCGAACTACGGCAACTCCTTTTCCCGCTCCCGCCGTTGATCTGGGCTTCTTTGCGAGGAAATTCCGTGCGAGGGATAGATTCAGTGTGGTGAGAAAAGGCAAGAAGTCCAGGCCCTCGGTCGGGCTCAGGATTTGGAAGCCGATCGCATACCTCTGCGGCGATTGCGGCGGAATCAGATGTCCTTGCTGAGCGTTGGCGTCCGTGATACCGCGAAGCCTCCTGAAATCAGCAATGCAAACGCTGCGGGAAGAAGGCACGCCACGCGATTTTTTGCAGATCGAGCGTGCGGCATAGAAACCCCAACGCCAGGCGCATCCGCGCCCGCAATTGTACTGCGCTGTAAATGCCGAATCTAGGATCGGCGTGGAAAACGTCCCTGATCAACGAAAGCCCCACGGTCTTGAAATTGCAGTCGACGCATCGTCGCGAACGCGCTGCTCGCGGTATACCGTAGCTCCCTCGGCAGTCCTACTCGCTTCCGTGTATAGCGTGCTGCGCGAGCCGTGCGTATTCTCAAGTCGAGACAGGCAGGTATTGCAGGCCAACAGAGGAGGTCAAAAACTCATGCCGTTGCTGCAAGTAGTAATGGTTCTGATCGTCGTAGGGGTGGTGTTGTGGCTGATCAACCGCTTCATCCCGATGCAGGGAACAATCAAGTCGATTCTGAACGCCGTGGTAGTTATCGCGGTGGTGCTCTGGCTCTTAAATATTTTCGGGCTTTTTAATTCGTTTGCGCACATCCGCGTCGGCTCCTAGGGCTTCCTGCGTCGCGCGTGGTGGAAATTGAAACGCCGCAGCGCGCAGTGGCACCTTCACGCCCGCGTCGGCGCAATTCCCAGCGACCGCATCTTCCGATACAAGTGGCTGCGCTCCAAACCCAGCGCCTGCGCGGCCTTGGTCATGTTCCAGCGATTTTCCTCCAGCTTGCGCAGCACGAATTCGCGCTCGTACGCCGAGCGCGCCTCCTGCAAACTCTCATAAGGCTTCTGCGGGCTCCTGGACGCGCCGCGAAAGAGTTCCGGCGGCAAGTGATGCGGCTCGATGCGCGGCGAAGGGCAAACAATCACCAGCCGTTCCACGAGATTTTTCAGTTCGCGCACGTTCCCAGGCCACGGATAATTCAAGAGGACGTCGAGTGCTGTCGGACTGAACTCCTTCGCCTTCTTCCCATATTCCTGGCAAAAAGCCGCCAGAAAATGCGCCGCCAGTATCGGAATATCGGCGACGCGTTCGCGCAAAGCCGGCACGTAAAAGGGAATCACGTTCAACCGGTAAAAAAGATCCTCGCGGAAGGCATTCCGCGCGATTTCTTCCTCCAGCTTTTTGTTGGTCGCGGCAATCACGCGCACGTCCACGGTCGCCGGCTGATTCGACCCCAGCGGCTCGACGCGCCGTTCCTCCAGCACGCGCAGCACTTTCGATTGCGTCTTCAAACTCATGTCGCCGACTTCGTCCAGAAAAAGCGTCCCGCCGTCCGCTTTCTGAAATTTCCCCACCTTGTCTTCGCTCGCGCCCGTAAAACTGCCCTTGCGATGCCCGAACATCTCCGACTCGATCAATTCCTCGGGAATCGCCGCGCAGTTCACTTCCACAAACTGCATCGAGCTGCGCAAACTGCTCGCATGCAGCGCCCGCGCCACCAACTCTTTGCCGGTCCCGCTCTCACCGTAAATCAACACGCGCCCGTTCGTCGGCGCGGTCAAAGCAATCTGTTGCCGCAGCGCCTTCATCGGAATGCTGCCGCCTAATATCTGATGCTTTTCCTCCAACTCCGCACGCAGCCGCCGGTTTTCCGTTTCCAGCCGCAAATATTCCAGCGCGTTGCGCACCACCAACACGACTTTTTCCAGCGATAAAGGCTTCTCTATAAAATCAAACGCGCCTAGTTTCGTCGCGCGCACCGCCGTCTCGATATTTGCGTGACCCGAAATCATCACCACCATCGGCGCCCCATCATGCGCCTGCATCCGCTCCAAAGTCTCGAGGCCGTCCATTTTCTTCAACCACACATCCAGCAAAATCAAATCAAAAGTCCGCGTCTCCAGGCGCGCCAAACACTCTTCACCGGAAGCAACAGCCTCCACCGCATAACCCTCGTCGCGCAGCAAAGCGCCGAGAGATTCGCGAATCCCGTTTTCATCATCGACAATAAATATAGATGCAGGCATGTTATGTAATTTCCAACTTCCCAGCAGTTGGTCGAGGCCCGGTGTTGCATGGGTAGCGCCCATCCGGCTTTGCGGGAGAGGCGCCTTTGCCCTGGGGTTTTCTCTGCGCTCACTGTGTTTCTGCGCTAAGCGCCTCTGCTGTCCCCAGATTGTTCTCCGACTTTTCTCGGTGTTCGCTGTGTTACATCTTCTGTCTTCCTCGATCGCCCTAAGCCGGCGTAACCGGAATCTCCGCCGCCGGGAAGCGAATCACAAACTTCGTCCCCGTCGGCAAATTGTCCTCTACGCGAATCGTCCCGTTGTGCTCCGCGATAATCCGGCTGGCAATCGCCAGCCCCAATCCTGTCCCGCGCTCCTTGGTGGAAAAATGCGGCAAGAACAATCGCTCCTTGTCCTCCGGCGAAATCCCCTGGCCACTATCGGAAATCTCAATCTCCACCGCGTCCCCGTCACCATCGACGCGCGTGGCCACGCGCATCCGCCGGATCGACGACCCCTCCATCGCCTCCGCCGCGTTATCAATCAAGTTGGCCAGCACGCGCCGCAAAAGTTCGCGATCAGCCTTCACCAATGGCAAAGCAGCCGCCAACTCCGTCCGCAGGGTTACGCCTTCCAGCCGGCCGTGAAATAAATCCAAAGCACTCGCCACAATCGTATTCACGTCCTCAGGCGCCAAGCGCGCCGAAGGGAAGCGCGCGAACTGCGAGAACGCGTCCACGAGCGATTTCAAAGTATGCACTTCGCGCTCGATCAACCCAGCACACTCCGCCACCAATTTCTCCAGTTCCGTTCGCAGCGCCGCGGCCTGCTGCGTCCCGCTGCGCTCCAGAAAGCGCAGCAGCCTCTGCGCCGAAAGCTGAATCGGCGTCAGCGGATTCTTGATCTCGTGCGCGATCCGTTGCGCTACTTCCTGCCAAGCCGCCGCCTTTTGCGCGCGCAGCAAGTCCGTCAAATCGTCAAGCACAATCACATACCCGGGATTCGAAAGCCTTGGCCCCAGCGAACTCACCGTCACCGCCGCACGAACCAGCCGACCGGCGGTAGCGATTTCAATTTCCCGCGACGCGACGCCCATGCGCAGCGATCGCCGCATCAGATGCAGCACCGCCCGCGCCGCCTCTTCTCCCACCAACTCCGGCAACGTCCGCGCCTCCCGCGCCGAGTCTCCCAGAATCGCCGGCACAGCAGAATTCACCCGCGCCACTTCGCCCGAAGAATTCAGCGAAATCACGCCCGTCGGAATATTTTCCAGAATCGCTTCCATCAACTTGCGCCGCCGCTCGCGCTCCTCAATCGCCTGCTCCAGGCTTTGCGTGAATTCATTGATCTGCCGCCGCCCTTCGCCCAGCTGTTCGGTCATGCGATTGAACGAACGCACCAGCATGCCCAGCTCGTCTTGGCCCTTCACGTCGATCCGATAATCGAAATTTCCGCGCGAAATTTCCCGCGTGGCCTCCGCCAGCGCCTGAATCGGCACGGTCACCTGTTTCGACAAGAACAGCGCCACCCACGTCGTCGAAAATCCCAGTATCACCGTGAACAGAAAAAGTCCCAGCAACACGTCTCTCTTGTAGGCACGCAGCCCCTGCTTCTGGCGCGCGTACGTTTCCGTCTGCGTCCGAATTTCCGAATAACGCGACAGGAAATCACTTGGCAGGATCCGCGCCACATACAATCTGCCTCCATCCAGCGGCGCGCTGCCCGCGATGTACAAATGATCATCCGTGCGCCAGATTTCCGCGCCGTTTGGCAGGGTCTGCACCAGAGTCGGCGTGATGGTTTCCATCTCTGGCACGGTCTGGTCGCTGGACGGGTCCTGGGGTTTCACATACGCCACGCCGTCGTCTGCTTCTCCCTTCGAATGCGCGATCCAGGAGGCGTCCACGGACCACGCCAGACCCAGCAGCGATTGATTCTCCTTGCTGGTCGCTGCGGCCTTTTCCGCGATGGCATTCAAATGTCCCAGGCTGGACTGCCCCATGTCTTCCAGCAGCCGCTGGCTCTGTTCATTGGCAATCTCCAGCGGACGAGGAAACCACGCAATCAGCGTGCGATTCACGATCGCGTAGCTGAAGATGAAAAAAAACGCGGTGGGCAATAGCGACACGCCAATCGCGCCCAGCACCATCTTCACCTTGAACCGCGAACCCATCTGCCCGCTGCGCCGCTCGATCCACAGGCGCACCAGGCTGCGGGCCAGAATCACGGCGAAGACCAGCAGCGCCGCCGTCAGCAGCGTCGTCAACGCAAAAAATACCGCAAACTCGCTGCCTTGCTCCGGCCGCAGCGGCACGTCCAGCGATCCCACCATGAACACGGCCGCCGTGAGCAGCGTGACGACGATTCCGCCGATCCACGGCCACAGCCGGTTTTTCCGCTTGGCTCGCTCCGCCTTCAACGCCCTTCCTCCAGATATCGCCCCAGCGGACATTCACCGCACAGCGGCTCTTGCGGCCGGCACCACGTCTTTCCCGTACGTACGATCAACGCGTGCATTTCGTTGAAGCGCTTCACATCGCCGGGAAATTGCCGCTCGAACATCCAGCGCACATCCTCGTATCTCGCTTTCTCGCCAATCCATCCGTGCCGTGCGAGCATGCGCTTCGTGTACGCATCCACCACAAACACCGGACGGCCGCCTGCGTACAACAGAATCGAATCCGCCGTCTCCGGCCCGATGCCCCACACGCGCAGCAGTTTCTCTCGCAGCGCAAGTGTCGGTGTCGCGAACATCCGCCGCAGCGACCCGCCATACTCGCTCCGCAAAAACGCGGCAAACGCTTTCAGCTTCCGCGCCTTCTGCCGAAAATATCCCGAAGGCCGCACCAGCTTTGCCAGGTGCCCGGCGCGCGCAAGTGAGATTCCAGCGAACGAAAGAAGCCCTTCGGCGCGCAAGTTCGCGATCGCCAGTTCCACGTTCCTCCAGGAGGTGTTTTGCGTCAGGATCGCCCCCACAATCACTTCGAAGGGAGTTTTCCCGGGCCACCAATGCTGCGGCCCAAGCGCCGTGAAGAGGGAATTGAAGTACTCATCCAGCGGAGGCTGCTCTTGCACGACGGAACGCCACCGCTGCGCCGCAGCAGTTCGCTCCGGCGCTTTTCTAGGTTGCTCTTGGCGTTGAGGTCCGCGAATCTGGACCAATGCGGGAGGGGAGGGGAGCGTTTTGTCCCCCTCCTGTGTCAGTTGGGGCTCAAAACGCGTCAATTTGAGGGGATTTGCCATCGAAATCCCACGATACCGGGCCTAATTCAGCAAGTCAAGCCAACTGTTGCGGACTTACCACACTACTGTGGCTGTTCGGTTATGGTGAAGCTCAGGCGGGTTTCGACATCTTAGAGCAGGGCATCCCGTGCCGGGCTTGCTCTGCGATCGCTGCATCTCTGCGGTGGATTTGCCTTTCGCCTTTCGCGGAGCCCCCGGCCCGTCTGCTGTGAACCCAGAGTCAAATCTACCGTCATTCTGAACCGCCGAGCCTAACCGTTGGCCTTCTGAAACTCCCGCATGAAATTGACCAGGACCTCGACGGTCTCGATCGTCACCGCATTATAAATCGAAGCGCGCATGCCACCGATCGACCGGTGTCCACCCAATCCAATCAACCGCGCCGCCGCCGCTTCCTTCGCGAACTTCTTCTCAATCTCCTCATTCCCGCCCGCCACCCGAAACGTCACATTCATCTTCGACCGCGAATCCTTCTCGATCGGCCCGACGTAATACCCGCCGCTGGAATCAATCGCATCGTAAAGCAATTTGGCCTTGGATTGGTTGCGTTTCTCGATCGCCGCGACGCCGCCCTCGGCCTCCATCCATTCCAGCACCGCTCCCACGATGTAAACGGCAAATGTCGGCGGCGTGTGATAAAGCGACCGCTCCTTAATATGCGTGCGATACTGCAGCACAGTAGGTAAATTCTTGTCCGCCCGCTCCGCCAGGTCCTTTCGCACAATCACCACGGTAGCCCCGGAAGGCCCCAAATTCTTCTGCGCCCCAGCAAAAATCAAACCAAACTTCCCCACATTCACCGGCCGCGACATAATGTCGGAGGACATATCCGCCACCAGCGGCACCTCGCCCGTCTCCGGCAGCCAATTCCACTGCGACCCCTCGATCGTATTATTCGTGCACATATAAACGTACGAGGCGTCGGCCCCCAACTGAATTTCGTCCTTGCGCGGCAGCCGCGCAAATTTCACGGCCTCCGTCGAAGCCGCCATCCTGTAAGGCGTCCCGCGCTGCAATTCCGCCAGCGCCTTCCCAGTCCACATTCCCGTGTGCAACACATCCACCGGTTTCCCCGGCAGGCAAAGATTCAGCGGCGCCATCGTAAACTGCGCGCTCCCGCCTCCCTGCACGAAGATCACGCCGTACTCCTCGGGAATCCCCATCAGCTTCCGCAAATTCTGCTCCGCCCGCGCGATAATCTCCTCAAACTCCGCCGACCGGTGGCTCATCTCCATCACAGACATGCCGGTCCCGCGGTAATCCAGCAGCTCCTCGCGGATGCGCTGCAAAACCGCCAAAGGCAAAGCCCCCGGCCCCGCATTAAAATTAGCCGCGCGCTCCACGCCCCGCGGAGTAGTGATAGAAAGTGTCACGATGGCATCCTCTCCCGAATGATTTCGAAGTTGAATCTCTACCTCTAGAATACGCTGAAGTCACAAGAATAGCAGGTGCACACTGTCCCAGCGACCCGAGCCAATCTGGCCGGCCCCTCACCTTCCCAAGGCTTTCAGCATCGGAATAATGGACCCGAGTCCCAGACTAATAGGTCGGCCACTCCACGGGAAACATCTTGCCGGCTTCCTCGGGAGAAAGCGGAACACCGGCCGCCAGCTGCGCTGCCGCCGAAAGCACGGGGTCGCGCTGCTGCGCCAGATCCAGGGAAGTAGGGATCACCTTGATATCCGGTTTTACGCCCCGGCCCTCCAGATCGGCCCCGTCCGGGAACTTCAGGCGTGCGACTGTTACTTCCAGGCTATAGGCTAGGCCGGACACGGGTCCCCCGCGCAGCACAATCCGCTTTTCTCGTCCCACTGCCCCGGCGGTTGCGTCTCCCATCACGGTGCCTCGCTTCTGCAGCTGTACCGTGCGGGTGAAAATCTCCGCGGCAGAGGCGGACGAGTTGTTCACCAACACAAACAGTTTTCCGGTAAAGCTCTGTTTGCCCAGCGAAGGAGCACCCAGCGGCTCATGCCGGTCACGCTGAATGAGTTCGCCCACAGTGATATCGTGATCAAAAAAACTGCCGATCATCCAACGTAAATCGTCCTCGTTGCCGCCGCTGTTGTCCCGTAGATCGAGGATCAGCGTGTCATGCTTTCTTGCAGCGTTGAGTTGGTGTTTAATTTCGCTCTCGGGAAGTCTAAATGCCGGCAATTTCCAGATCATCAACTTATCGTTCACCTCGACCACGCGTGACCTGCGCACCATCCAATCGCCTTCCAACGATCTCATTAATTGCTGCAGGGTGGTGCCGCCGGGCATGCCGGTCATGGGAATGGTAATCAACCGGCTCTCGGTTATTACGGAATGCGCGCCTTCAGCTGGATTGCTCACGACAAAGTGGTATTCAGCCAGCGGTGCGAGTACGCCAAAGATATGCCGGATCTGTCCAATCGTTGCGCGATTCGGTTCGTAGTCCTCCAGCTTCAGAACGACGTCTCCCGGCCGCAGTCCTCGTTTCCATGCATTCGAGTTCGGCTCCACGGCTGAGATCATACAAGTCTGCCCGATCATTTCCATTTGCCAACCGCTGTACACCAGGACGTTCCGCGCCGGAGGGATAAACCGTGTGTGCGTGTCGCGCAGGCTCTGCACAGCCCATCCCACCACGTTCATGGCCATCCCGAATGAGGTTGCATCGCCAAGTTTCTGGTCCGCTTCCTGGAATCGAGCATCCAGGTCGTAGCCATGAAATGTGGGATCGTAGTAGTTCTTTTCGATCGCGTCTTTTACCTGCCGAAGAATCTCGCGGGCGAGCTCCAGCTCGCGCTGAGTGACCTTTTGCTGCGCTTGGGAGTACACGCCTGCAGCCAGAGCCGCGAGAAAAACGGCGATAACGGAAAAAGATCTTTTGAATTTCAGCATGGATGCGAGCCTGCAAGATATCACGGTAGCCAAATCCAGAAAACTTGCTTGTCTATGAAGTTAATGAACGATCGGTCTTCCGGGAGGACTGCACCGCTCCAGCAAGAATTCTGGACGCACATCACCTGGGCGACCGGAGCGCAGTACCTACTGCTGCTTCGCCGAACCCGAGACTGCTCGGCCAGACAATCCGTATAATTTCCTGCTCAGGTACGCCTTCTTGCTGTTACTGGAATGAACACTTTCCGTAGCAATCCCGTCGCGGTGCAGCGGCGTCAGTGACATTATCTGCGCACCGCTCGACGATCTTGGGGAAGGCACCGAGCGGGTCGCGTGTAAGGGGGCGGACATGCAAAAGATTAAACTTTTCGCGAATTACAGCATCCCGGTTATTTGGGGTGTGGTTGGCCTTGTCCTAGGCTGCGTCGCGGTTAACTATCCGCTCTCCTTTATCTGGGAACGCGTCATCGTCAAGCCCGAAAACGTTACCCCCACCGACGGCCTCACTGTCATTATCCTTTCCGTGATCGGCGGTGTCTTTATTGGTTCCGCTGCGCTTTTCGGATCCGCGCAGCACCGCTGGACCGCCCGACGCTAAAAGCTCTAAAAATCGCCCCAACCCCTCGCCTTGACACTCCGCGCAGCCTGCCAGTAAACTGATTTGCTCGCTTACTACGCGGAGTCGGACCGAATGCTATTGTCGCGCGATTACGTCGGTTACATGGCCAAGGAAATCGTCAAGCGCCTGGTAGCCGCCAAAATGATCGAAGCCAAGAACGCGGAAAACCTCACGCAGCAGGTCCGTCAGGTAATGGCCGAGGAAGTCACCATCGAGGACCGCCTCAACGAAGAGGTCCGCGAAATCCTCGCGAAATATGCCGAAGAAATGCGCACTTCGGGCGCGTCCTACCAGGAAATGTACAAGAAAGTGAAGGGCCAGCTGGCCCGCGAAAGGAAATTGATTCTCCGCTAACCAGCGGCCGATGCCATGCGACTGACACGTGAAAAAACCGTACGCCTCTCCCATCGCATCATTGATTTCCTGGTTTCCAGTCCGGACGTGGACTTCGTCGAAGACCGCGATACCATCCGCCAGGAAATCGTCACCATCATCACCGCACTTCTGAAGGTCGAAGCCCAGGTGGACACCGAAGTGCGAGCCAAGATCGCTTCGCAGAAAAAAGAGATCCTCGAAGGCAGCGAGGAGTGGGACATCCTCTACCGCAAATACTACGCCGAAGGCCTGAAGCGCATGGGCGTAGCCGAAGTCCAAACCCGCTAACCGCCGCGATCCCGCCGTAATCCCAGCCGACGGCCGCAATCCCATCGGATCGCCGGAGGCAAAGCTGATCGCGCGGCAAAAAAAAAAGCGCCCGGCGATGAACCGGGCGCCTAACGTGCATTGATCGATTTTAACTTTTAACTGTCAACTCGGAACTGTTCACCGTCCAACGCTCTTCACGGCTGCTGGTTAGGATCGGGTCTCCGTTGCAAAGTGGGCCGGTCCGGATCGGAATTCGGATCCGATCCCGTCGTCGAAGTATCCCCCGGCTGCTGCGCCGTCGAAGTCTTCTTGCGCAAAGTCGGCTTGTTCGGATTCTTGTCGTTCACCTTCACATTCTGCTCGATCAATTGCAGGCGGTGCTTCACGACGTCAAATTCCGACGTCGTGACGATGTACTCCGGACGCTGCGGCAATATCGTCGCAATCTCCTTCTGCGAAGCCTCGATGCGGTCCGGCGTCGGCGGATGCGTCGAGAAAATCTTCGGAATCGTGCCCGGCTGCTTCTTCTCGTCCGAAGCTACCTTCTCGAAGAACGCCACAAAGGCGTTCGGGTCGTAGCCTGCCTTGTACATGTACTCGAGCCCCAGATAATCGGCTTCCTTCTCATCCGTGCGCGTGAATTGCAGGAACGCCATCGGAATCGCGAACTGCATGCCCTGATAAATCGCATACCCGGCCAGCGTGTAAGGAATAAAAATCATCGCGGGAATCATGGCCAGCTGTGTGATTTCGCCCTTGGTGGCCTGCTTCGTGCCGTGTCGCGCGCAAACGTGCGCGATTTCATGCGCCATCACGCCCGCCAGTTCCGATTCCTCGTCCGCGTGCAGAATCAACCCGCTGTTCACGTAGAAAAATCCACCCGGCAGCGCAAACGCATTGACCACGTCCGAATCGATCACCTTGATCGTGAACGGCACTTGCGCGTCCGAATTCTGCACCAGATGCTGTCCCACGCGGTTCACGTATTCGTTCACCACCGGATCGTTGATGAATTTCGCCTGGCGCTCTACTTCTGCGGACAACTGCTTGCCCAGAGCAATCTCATGCTCCAGCGAATAAAAATTCAGCCCATGTCCCACGCTGCTGCGATTGCCAATCGCGCTAACGTCCGCCCTGCTCCCCGGCTTCACATTCGGGTCACTGGGCTGCTCGATTGGCTGGTCCGCCTGCTGCACCGCGCCTTGCTGTTGACCGCCAGACGCGCCGGTACTGGAGGAATCGGTGCCGCTAGAAGGTGTGCCGCTAGAAGGTGTAGAGGGCTGCTGCGCCGGTGGGGTGCCGCCCTGTTGCGCGCCACTTTGCGGTGTTGAAGACTGTTGCCCGCCCTGCTGCTGCCCGAGTGGGACGCTCGCAACGCTAGTCGAAGTAACCAGCGACGCCGCGATGATCAAGGCACCCAACTGCCCCGCCAAACTGTTTCTCATGGCTACCTCCGGCGGATACTGCCCGGATTATACACCCCTCCGGGCACCTTCCTGCGCTGAATTCCTTGGATGTACCTCGTCCCCTTTTAGTTTGCTCGAATTTGTAAAACCTGCGTTACAAATAGGCTCGCAAGTAAGCCGGACGCTGCAACGCCGCCAGCTCCCCCAACCGCTGTACTTGACACAAAACACCATCCAGGTCCCTTTACGCCTGTGCCTGATTCAGTCAGAAAGTCCTGGATTATCGGCGTGCCAATGGTGCTCGCCGTCCTGGTTGCGTCCCTCTGGCTTCTGAGGTTCAAGAACTTTCCGTGAAGCGTTCGGTCGGCGGCGGGTCCGAGCCGTTGTCGATTCCGCACCAAATGTTGCCCCCCGGAATCACCCCCGCGCACTTATATTGACGGGCCTCGCGATTCTGTCTACATTTGTCATGTGCCCGCGCGCAAACTCCAAGTCGGCCAGGTCTGGAAGAAGGAAGATACCGGCGAATCCTATTTGGTTACTAAGGTTTACAACGAAGCCCTAACTACTTTCGCCATACTTCGCAAAGCCGGTGCCGAAAGCGAACGCCCAGTGAAGGTCAAGGTC